>Ga0157376_10000010_pt1 | contig 311693 bp, 219 predicted proteins | sample M45metaG_FD_121801 | JGI IMG/M metagenome (GOLD analysis project Ga0157376, IMG submission 121801) | Miscanthus rhizosphere microbial communities from Kellogg Biological Station, Michigan, USA - M4-5 metaG | ecosystem: Host-associated > Plants > Roots > Rhizosphere > Soil | place: USA... | reverse complement strand
TTTTTACTCTCGGTACATCGGCTTTTTTACGAGAATACCGCCGATAGCACTTTTGCCACACTCTTTTTCGCAGAGTATAACGACGGCCTGCGTCGCCTGCGCTATGCAAACTGCGGTCATCTTCCGGCGCTTCTGCTTCGCCGGGACGGCGATTTGGAACGGCTTGATCCGACCTGCACCGTATTGGGACTTTTCAAGGGATGGCATTGCGGTGCGGGTGAGCGAAATCTCTTTCCCGGAGACACCGTAGTGTTCTACACCGACGGTGTCACGGAGGCGTTCAACGCGGACAGCGAAGAATTCGGCGAATCCCGTTTGGTTGAAGCTTTGCGCCAGCACCGGGACCTGCCGCCGCAACATTTGCTGACTTCGCTGGTCGACCAGGTTCGCCAGTTCAGTCCTCACGAACAGCGCGATGACATCACCATGTTGGTCGCGAGGTGCAAATGAGTTGTGAGCAGAGGGTCTCGCGACAATGCATGGGGCATGGGGAGCTGGCATTCTCAAATCAACGACAGTCGTTGCCTACTACCCCGCGGCGATCCTGCCCGGAATTCTTACCAGGATTCTTACCCACGTTGGCGCGGGTATTTAAATTTGAAGCCAAGGCCCCAAGCGCGCGCCTGGGACCCTTCTCTGCCATTCAGAATATGAACCTCAACGTCCCCTGCGGTTAAACGCGTCCTCATATCCCCGCAAATAGCCTTTGCGGTACTGCTCCTTGTATTGGTCCTTGCTGCCGTAGTTCTTTCGATACCCATGATCCCCATCGCCATACGCATCGCTGCTTTTCCGGGCGGAAGTCCTTTCGGTCCTTGTAGTCCTTCCTGCCGGCGGTCAACCCGTCGCGATAGCCCGTGTCGAAAGCCACGTCTGAGTAGCTCCACCTCTCGTAATAGCGAGCGTCCTCGTCATTTCGCGGAACGCGATCAGGATCATAATCGTCGCTTAGTCGATAAACTTCGGACCGAACGGGCCGATTCTTGTAGCCATCCTCGTAACCGTTTTTGAAGCCGTCTCGATAGCCCCTCTGAAAATCGGGTCGCGCACCCATGTACTCCTCATAGCCCAAATCGGCGCGGCGATAATCTTCGCTTTCATAATTGGGACTTGAATTGCTTGTTAGGTCCGCGCGACCTTGCCGAAGACCGTCGCGATAGCCGTGCTGGTAACCGTGCTCTCGGGCGTCAGTCGAGCCACCGTATACCACGACTCTGTCCTGCGCCGGCGCCGGCGTAGCAGCGAAAAAGAGCGCCAACAATAGAATTCCGAGGTATTTCATTTGTCTGACCATTCGTCCTCCTTGCTAGACAGGTGTTGCCCTAGCGGTTTGTGAGGACTATCTTCGCCATAAGCCATTTGAGAGGTCGATGAGGTTTTTGCCTTAAGATCATCCAGGCCGGTTGTGTACTTGGGGCTGCGCGGAGATACCCGAATCTGCCTACAGGCGTACCACCCGGCAAGACGACGAGCCTCAACCCATCCGCGGGTCAGTCAAACGTTAGGTTTGTCGTTCCATCTTTCGCTTCAGATACCGTCTCTAGAGATAGGTATCTGGGTGAAACCGGCGAGGGTGTGCTATGCCACGCGAAGCAAGTGGCCCGCAACAAGAATTACGAGGCTGACGGCCGCCACGAATTTACGCTTGGTGTCCTCAGCGGGGAGGCTGGGCGGAATAGTCTTAGTCTGTTTGATGAGATTAGGTTCAAATAGATTGGTTGCTCGATTTCTTAAACGAAGCTCGTTCCGGTAGCACCGAAGAACCCGCAGGAAAACTTGGATGCGGGGCTCGCTCAAAGTCTCTGTCCTGAATTTTGGCTTTCAATTGTTCTGCGCTGGAGCCCTGCGTGAATCATCGACAACCAACCAATTCAGGAGACGAATAATTTCTTTCTGCTCGGCTTTCTGTTCAACAGGGGGGTCCGTATTTCGCGCGAGTTCCGATAGCCGATCCGACAAGACTTGCAACGCAACTTCACGCTTGACGTAGGCTACGTCTTGGAGGCGGGTCATCACCCAGCCTTTCCTGGTCTTCTCGAATTCCAGAGGCTGTTCTTTCCAGAGAAGCTGCGAGTCGGTTTGCCTGGTAGTAGGGGCGCCCAATGATTCGATCTGAATGAGCGCAGTTCCATGCTTCCCTTTGATTTGCATCCCTGACAGGAGCGCTGCGCGGTAAACGACGACCGTTTTACCGAGACCACTCAGACTCCGAAACGATTCGCCGAAATCCTGGTTCATTTTGACAAATCCAGCCACGACTTCCTCGGGTGAGGGGCTCTTCCCAGCCACCTGAAAATCGATTGTGCGAGAAAGGTCAACTGCTGTGGCGCGGTCCGATGCAGAAACCGAGGTCGAAGGTGATCGATTTTCCGAACCGGCGCTATCGTCGCGGAGTGTCCGTGGGCTCGCGCGATCCGCAGCCTCAAGCGTTCGACGATTCTGAATCCCCGTCTCGGTCACATACCGGTAGAAACGAGCTATACCACGGGATCGCCAGTAGGCTGAATCATAAAATTGCGTGTCGGGCCCGGAGCGCACGAAGCTGAAAAAGGAGTGTTCTTTGGGATCGATGACAATACCGACATGTCCGCGCCAGACAACCAAGTCTCCTGGCTGGGGATTGCGCACCCGCACGAAATTTGCACTACCAGTGTAGAGTTCGCGCGAACTGACGTAGTCGTACGGGAAGCCAGCTCGTTCGTAAACATCGTGCACTAGGTGGGAACAGTCGGTTTCGGATTCCGACTCGACGTCTACCGTGGGAATGGTTGCCAGGATCTTGCGACCTTCTGTTCTGCCAACAGTACGCGGTCCAGGTTTTTCCGCCGAGGCTGGCCGGATATTCTGGCCGAGCGCGGCCGAGGCTGTCGCGAGACACCATGCTACGAAGAGGAATCGCCCCGTCATTTTGTTAGTCTCGCAGATCGCAGAAGCGACGAACTGGCCATGCCGCAAAGATAACACCGCCCAACCGTACAGGTTCGCTTTGGGGCTGGAAAAATGAACAGGAAGCTTAAGGCTGGAATCTAAAAACGCGGCTGCGTGACTACCCTATTTTGGATGTTTGGACGATCCCCAAGGTTGCAGGCGCTCAGTTCGCTGGGTTATCGCTCCTGAAATTTTGGGCCAGAAAATTGCCATTTTGGTAAGACCATTGCCTGCGCTATCGAAATCGACAACCTCATCCGCTCGTATGTTTCTAGCGCCCTCAGCGCCCTCAAACCGGTAATGCGAAAGCCAGTAGTCAGAACGAATTCACTCGAGTGTTTTGCTTGGCCTTCGCCAAGAACTCGCAAACTTCGTCGTCCGTAACTTCGGAAAAATCCTCGTACCAGGAGCCTACAGACGAGAACGTTTGAGGTATTTCGGCACAAATCACTTCGTCAACTTCGGCCTTGAGTTTGCTGTATGCCTCCGGTGCCGCAACCGGCACCGCGGCGATTAAACGCCTCGGTCTTTGCCGACTCATCGCAGTTGCGGCAACCCGCATGGTGGACCCGGTGGCTAGACCGTCGTCAACCAGGATGACCGTGTGGCCGCGAATAGCCGGAGCGGAGCGGGAACCCCGATAGAGTTGTTCACGTCGTTGCAGTTCGCGCAACTCAGTTTTGGTAACTGCCTCTATCGTCCATGGAGAGACATGGAAAGCATCCAACACGTCTCTTTGGAGAAGTCGCACGTGACCGCTGGCGACGGCGCCCATTGCCAGCTCCTCGTAACCTGGCACTCCCAGTTTGCGAACGAGAAATACGTCCAGAGTCGCATGAAGAGCTTGTGCGATCTCAAATGCCACGGGCACTCCACCCCTGGGTAGGGCCAGAACGCGAACACCGTGATGGCCCTTGTATCGTTCGAGGCGCGACGACAGAAGCTTGCCGGCTTCGGAGCGATTTTTGAAACGGTGCAAGTTTCCTTGGACTTGGAATCGTTCGATCACGGACTGCCTCTGTCGAAAACATGCGACGGCATAGAAGTGCTGGAAGCAATTAACGGTCCTGCCTTATGCGACCATCGCCAAGTAGTGCTGAAACGTCCCCTCAATTTGGCCGCTGTTGATTGGGCTTTTTCTTCTTTCCGAAGAGTTCGATCAGTTGCTGCACGGGCTTCAGCTCCTGAGTTTATTTTTTTCGGAAGATTGAGAATCCAAACCGAAGTTTCTTGGCCAGCCGAGCGGAGCCTGAAGCGTCCCATAATCGATGCGGGATCGTCGAGATCGGGAACCAATCCTTGGACCTTCATCCGCACAATCTGTTGGATGTCAGGAGCAAACGTGGGTTTGGAAAAGGGGCCGCTTACCGGCACTGCAACCATGAGTTCTCCCTGTTTGTTGGCGAGAGCCGTTTGCATAAAGCCTCTGATGCTGTTGTCACCGACCTTCTGACTGATAGAGCGCGAAAGCACACCGGTCACATCCATATTCAAAGCATTGTCGACCAGGTTTGCAATGCCTACGGCGTCGGCATTTCCGATGTCGAGCCTAGCTTGGAGGCTGTTGGTCTCGGAGGAAACCAGTTGGTACAAGAAGCACGAAGAGGCTGACGGCCACGACGAATTTACGCATGATCCCTCCCGGCAAAGCTGCGCGGACTCTTGCCATATCTGATGATATTGGTTCCGAGAAGTTTGTCAGAAGATTTCTTGTAAAGGAATTACGTCACGATTCCGTGGAACTTCTACCGGGAAGCTGGTACGCAAAACGTCTTTCGAACGCAAACGGCAGTAAGTCCTTGGCTGGGTCGAGCCTCACGTTGCCGTGATGGGTAGTGAATTATTTCAGTTCATACAACAAACTTTTCAGATGCGTGATTCGCTGGTTAATCCGGCGAGAGTCAGGGTCAGAAAGTCTGAAGCGATGTACGAATCGCTCCGCAGCGCAGTGAGCTTTCTGTGCATTCTTGATCTTGTGTTCCCAAATTCTGGCGCTGCCTGAGGAGAGCGCTACTTCACAGCACTTGATGCCAAAAGCGAGCTTTTCAGTCACAACTCCAACGCTCATGGTGTTGTCGGGTCCAACCTCAGTTCGGCGAGTGACCATGGCCGCGATTGTCTGCCCATGGAAAAACCGATGCAAGTCAATTCTTGGATGCCATCTTTATGTCTTGTCGCTCGCAGAATTTGCCAGGCCTAGTCATGTAGGAGGTTTCGCTGCCTTGCAGTCGGTGCGCACGAGGATAGAATAGGCCTAGATTCGCACCCGCCCGGCCCAAAGAAGGACTAATGCGCTTGATTGTTATCGCAGCAATTTTTTCCGTTTCGGTCATGCATGCAGTTCATTCAAGCGGCAAGTTGAGAGCCGAAGACGCCACGAAATTCAAACTGAATAGCCATTCTTTCTCTGACGGAGCGGATATACCCAAGAAATATACCTGCGACGGCGATGACGTTTCTCCGGAACTACACTGGACGGATCAGCCTTCGGCTGCTAAGAGCTTCGTCCTGATTGTGGATGATCCGGATGCGCCTTCCGGCCCTTGGGTGCATTGGGTGCTGTTCGATTTGCCTGGAAATGCTCACGACCTGCCCGAGGGAGTAGGAAAAAGTGCACCGCTCCCGAGCGGGGCACAGCAAGGGAACAATGATTTTAAGAAAGCGGTATACGGAGGGCCGTGTCCTCCACTCGGTAAAACCCACCGTTACTTCTTCAAGCTGTACGCACTCGATTCGAAGCTCTCCCTGAAAGCATCGCCATCCAAGGCCGAGGTGGAAAAGGCCATGCAGGGCCACGTCATCGGACAGGGCCAACTCGTCGGTCGGTATCGTCGTTAACTGTGAGACCTCGGCAGGCGTTTCGTGTTGCAGCGTGAATCGCGCTCTTCCGTTCAGAGTTCCATCCGGCGGCTTTCGGGGAAAGGGGGTTCGTTTTGTCCTCTGGAGTCTATTTCAGAAAGAAGGAAGCTGCGTCGAATGTAAGTTACTCTAACCTTCGTTCACTGAAGGGTTGCTAGGTCGAATTAGCCGGGGGGCCAAATCTTTCAATCAGTTAGCGAGTGACCACATGCGTGCCTTTTGCGACTGTGCGCAATTTTCCGCGTCTCCATGGATTGCTTTGATGCAGACGCCGCAGCGCGACAAGGGAACCCGCACTTTCCCGTGACGCCTTCTCATGAAGGCTCAAGCCGAAAGGGCGCTACCGGCTTAGTTCTATTGGCCAGCAACGCCAACCTCTCTTCACGATTCATGGGTTCCCAGGGGACAAGCTTCTCGGCAAGCACATCCATCCTACGAAGAAGCGTCAACTCGACGAAAAGCTCCAAAAAATCTAGGTCGCGAAAGACCAAGGATCCGGACTCCCTCATTTTGTCGCGAATCCGTTCCAGATGGTCCGGCATCTCGGTCCAGTGCAGACCAGATCGGTGGTGATGACAGAGGTGGTATCCCTCGTTCATGAAGTTCACGTCATCGATGATAGTTACGGTATTTACAAAATAATTCTCGGGGTCTTCCGGGGCGCAGAAGGCGTGCTGAACCCACGAAGTGATTGCCATGATGGAGTTCATGGCCAGAAGCGGAACCAACACGAACAGAATTCCAATTTTCCAGTCGTAGATAAAGACAGCGCCGAAATAGATGAAGTACCGCGTCATCCCCCATAACATTCGTTTCCGATTCTTCTCATCGCCTCTAGCCTTAAAGTAACCGTATGGAGCGAACCCCAGGGCCGTCCAAATGTTGTCCGAAAGATACCGAAGGAAATCCAGCGGACTGGTTCGATCGTAACGAAGGGAGGAGGCATTATCGTCGAATCCGCCGTTCTCTTTGTGGTGGAGACGGACATGAACGGTGCGACCCAACTCTGGAAGGTCTCCATACAAATATCCGAGAAAAAATTCGACGTAGCGGCCGAAAACTCTAACGTATCTGTCCGAGAAGTACCCTTGGGGCCGGTGTGCCTCCAAGTGCTTGGCGCTGAACATCCTCACAGAGCGCCGAGCCTTGAGACCGTAGAGGGAAAGATAGAATGCGATCGCGAGCAGAAATCGAGGTTTCCCCAAAACGAGTTGAATCACGAAAATCGGCACGGCGGTAAGGGTGAGGGAGACCATGATTCGTAACGCAGGGGTGTCTCGGCTGTCCCGCAGAACTTCTTGGCCAAGCCGGTAGATGAAGCGGTCGTAAGCTCGTGAGAGAAATTGATAAGCGTCGCGTAAGGGACGAATCCTCCCGAGAAGGATGGCCACGCCATAGCATCCGAAGGAAATCGCTGCCACGAGCGATAAGGCAGCAACGCTTGCCAAAGCCATGAGTAATGCCAACGTCCGAAATAGGAGTCTGGGTATGGCTGCAGGTCTCCACGCGTGCCAATAGGTCTTTGAACGAGGGTCCTTTTGCACATCGTTCAAATCTTCCGGCGTTACCTTGCCTATGAATTGCGCGTTCATATTTGCGTCAATCGTCGGGTTCCGCCCGATGTGAAATACGAAAGGATTCTATGCTCAAAAAGCGCAGCGTTCCAGCCTCGAACGGTGTGCCTGATGACGCGGAAATCATACAGATGAAATCCTAGTGTGCTGGGTGCCCGGGGCTGCGCCCTTGCGACGAAAAGATCGCGTTCCGCGCGAGTTCGCTAGATCGCGAGATTGAAATGCTCTTTCGTTAGGCGGTCTTCGGAACTTCACGCCTTATGGGAACTGGCCCGTGTTCGATGCTTGCTGGCGGCGTCGACCGCCGATATAAGGTCACTTGCGATTCGGGATTTGACGACGTATCCCCGTACTCCTAGCATGCCGGAATCCTGCTCGGTCACGATTAGAATTTCGGCCTCTGGCAGCCTTTTTGGAAATGTCTAGGGCCGAAGTCACGTTTGTTCCAAGAATAATTCCCGACTATGAGTACAGCGCACACTCACGGCCAGTACCGCCCTGAGCCGGAACCGGCCTAACCTCAGCGAGTTGCTCTTCTCTCTCGATGCGTGGAGACCGGTAATTCTTACCGTTGGTGAGTCCCAATATGCCGCTATCAATACAGGATTCCCCTGATTTGCCAAGGTCGCATAGCACCCGGTCTTCCAGGTGGCTTCGTGCTTCTGATCGCATTTCCCCAGGGGGGCGAATACGAATCGGCGATAAGCTTTCGCGCTTACGTTACCAAACGGGAATCGGAAATCGAGGCACCCTAGTTTCACGATAAGTAAGGGCTAATCCCTCACGATGGAGGGTAGGCAGGGTATGTCAGGTTCACTCAAAGAAGAATCCAATCGTAAGAGCAGGCTTGGCGAATCGAGGACTGGTCGCGAATAGACGTCGATATCATCCCGTAAGGCGGCACTGACTTCAATGTTTTCAACGAATGGCGAAATGGAGATTCACTACCACCGGATGAGCACCCGAATTCTTATTGTAGACGACAATGCGCCGCTTCGGGATGTTCTTCGCCTCCGGCTGGAAGACCATCCGGAATGGGAAGTCTGTGGTGAGGCCGCGAACGGAATTGAGGCCATTGAAAAATACCGCATTCTCCGTCCGGACCTGCTAATCATGGATGTTTCGATGCCGGTGATGAACGGTGTCGACGCGTCGCTCGAAATCCTCAAGCTCTCGCCGAAAATCCTGATTCTGTTATGCACCTCATATCTCACGGGGCCACTAATCGAGTTCGCCCATCAGGCGGGAATTCGTGGGACCATTTCCAAAGATACGATGGATCTTGTAGTGGTGGGTCTAGAAGCGTTGCTTCGCGGTGAAGAATTCAGAGGTCCGGCAAATTGAACAGTCGCTTGGGTCAAGCACCTTCTATAGGCCTGCTTGGATAAGGATGCGACGGTTGCCGACCTCATCAAATCTCACGCGGCGGGGGGAAGGCGCATGCTGAGAGATTTTGACGTTATATTGCTGGGGAACGGACCGGTGCCTGTCGGAAAGCCAGTAAGCAACAAGATTTTGCTCTCCGTTCCAGACGATGAGTACCGGGCGATTCGCCAGGGCCTCGAGCCGCTGCCAAGAAAGCGGGAACCGGAGTATTGGCGGCTGCAATCGCGATTGAGGGACCGAACGCACATGTGCAACGTGGGCCCCTCAATTCGAGTATTATGCGGTGCTGGGCCTACCTCGGAAGAAGTGGGCAATTACCGAAATAATCGCCAAAATCAACAGAAGGTGAATTAGGCCTGACGAAACGTGGAAGGCCAGAAATCCCAAAAGCCAAAGCGCCACGAGCACCGCCGCGATAATGGCCAGCATAAGTTCCTCCTCTGGCAACTGTCTACTTCTCCAGTGTGGCTTCTTGGAGCGATCGAGTCGATAGGGTGAGGACCCTAAACCGCGAAAGACAAAGTGTAGGGTGTTATGGCAGCCTTGCGGCACGACTGATTATTCCGTTAACTTTCAACGGTGACACCAACTGCACCGCAATTAATCAGCGCTTGCACTCCGAACGCGAACCAGTTTCCGCTTCTCAACGGGAGGGAGGCGAATTTCCTGATGCGCGTCTGGTCTTTTCGCCGGTTCAGGAATCCGCAAAGAGACCGGCTTGCCGATTGACAGCGATACATAAAGCGCGCGGGCAATTTGCACTTCAATAGTCGGCTCCTGCTTCGGCTGATCTAAGCGGGGGCGTGGGACTCGGCGATGTTCACGGAATCCGACCGTGAGGAGTCTGCGCTTTTACTGGCCTTCGCGCTGGTGAACTCGCGTTCGAACCCGGGCATCAGCGAGTCGATGAATCTACTCGCTGCGTTCGCAGCGACGCCCACCAAGGCATCGGCCAAGGCTTCCACGCTTTGCCGTGTTTCGCTTGGTTTGCCCGCCGGCAGTGTGGAAGATGTTAAAGAGGGAGTCCAATTGTGCTTCTTCGCGGACTTCCATCCCCTGCCGTAGGTGCTGCGTGAACGACGGCCTGAGGAAAGCAGGGTCGAAAGGATGATACCGCCCGCAAACGCCAGGCCCAGCATGGTAGCTGGGCGCTCTTCAAACTGGGCACGCCAATCGACTGCTTTTTTGACTTTATCTTCCAGCTCGTTTAGGTTGTCGCCGAGATCGTTGCGTGTTTCCTGGATGTGCCGCTCTATTTGATCGGATGTTTCGCCCATTGGAGATTCTCCTCTAAACTTCGAATGGTTTTGTCTGGATTGGAGCTCACGCGCCTTAGTTTCTTTCCGCTGGAAGATATGATCGCAATAGAGACAAAGACAAGGGCTGCGCCTATAAGCAGAGCTGCCAGCCAAACAGCCATCAGTGTGGTCAACCAATAGACCAATGACAGAAGCAAAAAGCCGATTCCGTAGAAGCCAAAAACCAGCCCCATCCCGAATGTAGCGGCTGGCCTGGACGCTCTCAAAGCCTCTTCTTTGAGTTCAACCTTTGCCAGACGAAATTCACAACGGATGATTTCCTGGAAATTGCCGACGATATCCTGCAGGACTTCCGGGATGGTCCGATGAATTTGAAGTGCCATGCTGAAGTCATCCTTGAATGATGATTAGTCGCCGCGGCGCAAACCGCGCGCCACTAGGAAGCCTAGAATGGCCGCCGCGGCCAATGCTTGTCCGGGATAACGTTTTACGATGTCCTGAACGTCTTCCGCCATTCTCTTCAAGTCGGTTCGACGAACATAATCTGCCGTAGCTTGAACCTTGTCAGCAGCGGAGTGGGCCACGCCGGACAGTTTGTCGCCGCCCGAGTGTATCGAAGTAGCTGTCTTCTCCAGCGTGACGGCGGCTGATTCACGCGAGTTATCGATCCTCTCGGCGGCTTTGCGGCCGAAATCACTGACTTTCCCCTTCACATCAGCGGCAGTTTCCGAGATCTGTTCTTTCATGCGGGCAGCCGTGCCTGTGCCGCCACTTGCTATTGATTCTCCTCGAGACGTCTGCCCCGGTTGATCATTGTACTCATCCATGTTCTTTCTCCTGTTTTTGCCAAGCGCTCTGTTAGCGGCGGTCGCGAAAGGTGTTTCCACGTTTGAAGGGCCGCTGAATGATGCCTCAAGCGTTGCTCTTCTTGAACCGATGATATATCGGTCTGAGGTCGTATTTACGAAAGTAGATTGCTGTAGTCTCGAACGTTTGAGGGTTGTCGTGCTTTTTTGGAAAAGGGAGTCGCTCCCATAGCCCGCCTCAGACGAGGCTTCAATAGACGCAGCGCACCTGCCCAGCAAACGAGGACAGTCCTTGGACGGGTGCGACTTTCGGCGGCGCAGGCAGAACGGAGTGCGGGAGGAAGATAGTGTCCATCCCCACAGCAGGCAATACAGGAAACCATCCGTCTGCACTATGTAATTTTGGGAATGGCCGCGCCTCGCCTGACCGTGTCACGGTTAGCTTCTCGAGAGGTTTCTGTGTCGGCCGCAAACCTTGGCTCGATCCGACCTGTATACGAACCAGTTCGTTTTGAAAGACTGGCGAACCGCGTTTGTGCCGCTTAAGCGGAACGAACATGCGACGTCTGCATTGTAGGCGTCTGGCATCGCAGGCATAACCATCGCCTATTGGCTAACGTGCGGGGTAAGATCCGTTACCGTGTGGGAAGACTTTGCGGGACAGGGCGGAGTGGCTCGCGCGTACCTCAAAAAACTCCCGCCTGTCGTAATTAGCCTAAGTGTCGTGCGCGGTGCCATTGTCAAATCAATAGACGTTCGCCTTTTGACGGGAAACGCCCTTGGTATCCGGCCACACGGCAGGAATGGCGAGTTCCATCCGCCAAACCGGACCGTCGGTATTCAAGGGTCCATCCCACCTAACCAAGGCTGGAGCATCATTGGCGAGTACCCATGCCTGAATGTTCGGCGGTTTTTTCCCCAAGAGTGTTGCTACGGCGCCGGCGAGACCGCCGATTTTTATATTCACGGAGTAGCGGATAGCTTTGTGCGTAGACCTGCCAATCGAGAAGCGCTCTTGGCCCTGCGGGATGAATTCGAGATTGACGAGACGAGGCTTTGGCGTGGTCGCGACGTAGGACACGGTTGTTTTCGGGGCATCTCGGCTTACGTTTTTTAACACCGCGAACAACATTCCATTGGCGACATCGGCTGGCAGTTGGAGCCGTTTGGTCAGGACCTTCTCCTCGCCATGCTCTTTATAGCGAACAGTGACTTGGCCGCTGGCAGTGTCAATCGCTGTTTCCAGCGGACGTTCGAATGTGGGGCCTTTCTGGAGGACATGGTCGCTCACGAGATGGAAGGTGCCATTCTGTGAGAATACAGTTGTCTGCTCATAGATCGATCCATCCGTAAACTTGAACCACATCCGGTTAGTCACATGATCACCCCGTGCGACTTGTGTCGACTCACCATCGGCAATGGGCTTGCCATCTAGCGTTCGCAGCACGAGGAAACCGTGAGCCACGCCTTCGGGGTAGCGGACAACCACCGATTCTGCTGCCACTGAGTTGAGCTGAAGCAAATGGAATAGGAAGAAACCGAAACATATCAAAGCCCCTGTGCCCCAAATCCACACATAGGCAACCGGAATACTGGCACGCTCATAGTGGGGCCTGAGATCGTTGAGTTTCGCCCCGGGGATTTTTATGAGCCTGGTCAAGACCAACAATCTTTTCCTGTCTGCGCCGCGTGCGTGTCGCCTTGGTTCTTGAGCACGATCACATGCACGAATCTAAATCGACTTCAAAAGGGCCTCAATCCCCATGTCGCTGTATTTCTCTCTCGTTTTTATCGTTCACAACGCTATGGTGAAGCGTATCCGTTCGTCGAACATTCAACGGAAGAAGGCGGAGGCGAATCCGTGCCGATCTCATGCGCTTAAGCCCTTCGTGATTGGATGCTTGCTGCATGCAGCGCCACGCCAGCACATGGTTTCTGTTGGCAGTTGGCGGTTCAGGATGCATTTCAATAGGTCTTGCAACTGATCAACGAGAACTTCTCTTAAGTCGGACATCCTTAAGCTAAGCCGCGTGTGATTCAATTCGGTCAGGACCAGCAGTGCTTGACGGAAAACCGACCGTCCCAGATATTTCGATCTTCCATTCTTGTGCGCGACTTCTCCACAGGTGCGGCAGTCGCGAGTATTCCGTCTCTCCGAAAAGAGAAGGAGGGACTGTGAATAGCCCTCCTTTCCAATTTAGACACTTCCGCGAGCGGCGCGGCGGGCCTCAGTTGGTTCCTTCACAGATGATTCCCCTGTCGAAGAAACGTCCTCTCCGCCTGTACGCTCGACGACCTTTTTGGCCCGGGTAATTTCTTCCGAGGTATCGCAGTGAACGGAGAGCAGAATCCCTCCTTTTTTTAAGCGGTCCTCGTAGCGCTTCGCCTCAAATTCCGGAATACCCATTCCGATTAAAGCGCCGGTCACTCCACCCACGGCTCCTCCCACGCCAAGGCCCGCAAGTCCCGCCATGATCGGACCTGCTGCGATGAAAGGCCCAAGACCCGGTATTGCCAACAGGCCGACGCCTGCCAGCAGGCCAAGAGTTCCTCCAATCGCTCCTCCTGCGGTTACGCCGGCTGCCACACCTTCGGGTGCTTTCGTAGCTTTTTCGGTTCCGATGTTCTTAACGCCCGTTCCTCCCTGACTCTCAGGCACAAGCACCGAGATATCGGACGTGGGAAATCCGGCTTGAACCAGAGCATCGGTCGCGTTTTCGACCGCAACGCGCGTCGAATAAATTCCAAAGACTGCTACCTTTTTTTCTGACATTCGCCTTCTCCTTTGCTTTTGTGCTCAATTCTTGGGTGTTGCGACTTGCAGTTCGTTGCTCACGTTATCTTGACCCGCCGCGGCGACGGCCTTGGCGTCGATATTGGCCTTCTCCTCTTCGGACCGCACCGGTCCGCGGAGGGTGACTTTACCGTTCTGCGAGATGATTTTGATGTTGTGCGCATACGTCGAGAGGTTCGAATCGTCGTGAATGGCCTTTCGAATTTTGCGCGTGAGTTCGCGGTCCGCGGCATTCATTTTTTGTTGGTCCGCGCTCGGGTTGGTTTGGTTTTTGTTTTGTTTGGTGTTATCGGGTGCAGGTTGCTGCGGGTCTTGATATCTCGGGGTTGGCGCCGCCATGAGAGATACGCCTAACATTAGCGATCCTACAGGCAGCAGCCACCGCGATGATTTCATGCACTTCCCTTTCATTCGGTCCTCCATTTGTTCACTAAGTCTTGTTACATCCGGGCTGCTTTGCTCTTTTTGGAATGCGGGGCGGCCTCCGAGTCTTCGGACCCCGCGGCTTCGAGGTTGATCGTATTCGCGAGCTCGGTCAGCTTCTTGTCGGCCGCTTTTTCCTCGTCGAGCGTCTGCCTCAAAAGCGACATCGCGTCATTTTCCCCGAGAAGCTTCGCGTAGGTCGTAACGCAACCGTAGCCGGCGATCTCGTAATGCTCCACGCGTTGAGCGGCGGAGATAAGGCCAGCGTCCAGTTCTTCGGGCTCGGGGACTTCGTCGATCATCTCGCTGCCTTCCTCGATCAGCCCTTCCATACCCTTGCAATGTTTTCCTTTCGGGTTTTCCCCAAGGGCCTTAAGAATCCGTTCGAGTCTGGCGGCGTGCTCCTTTGTTTGTTCAAGGTGCTTTTCGAAAGCGGTGCTCAATTCTTCAGATGTCGATGCCTTGGCCATTTTCGGCAAGGCTTTTATCAATTGACTTTCGGCGTTGTAGAGGTCCTTCAATTCTTCAACATATAGGTGCTTAAGGCGGTTCTCTTTCATAGAGGGCTCCAGGGACAACGGTCCTTTTCTGGCGACCGGCCCGTAATTCAATTTGAATGCTCAGCTCGATCTCTAACAGTTACCACTGAGGTGGGACTGAAACAGAGGGACGTGCTAAGCGTTGATGGTGGGGTATCGGGAAGTGATCGGCCATAGGCTGAAGAGCGTACAACCGCAGCCGGAAAGGTGTACTGGACTCAACGATGCGGCAGAGGGCCACTGTGCGTTTCCAATGCGATGAAGGTCAAAACCTCAGACAAGGTGATGAACATTCTATGGCCGGCTGCCAGTCTCAACCGAATCGCCACCCTCTCGGTGTCGCCTTCGAAGTGCCATAAGCAAATGACAATGTTGAGCTTAGATGATTGAGCGTGCAATTTTAGATAGAGGGCCCTGGCGTGGTCTATCGCGAATGGCGGCAGCGCCGAAATGCAGACCAGTCGAGGGTTGACCTCAAGGACTTCCGACAGCATATCCGAGGTGCTCGCGATTTGGATACTGCGCGCCGCCTGACCTTGACGCTCCAGAAGCTGTGCGAGCATTAGCGCGACGATATCATCGGCTTCGTCTCGAGCCGGGATGCACAGTATATCGATCCGGCCCATTATCTTGCTGCTCGTTTGAGAATCCCCGGAGGTCTCGCCTTTTCCGTCGCCTAACGATTCGGGTGGATTCTCGCCTAGTTCCTCCACCATCTCGCGTGTACTTTGGCAGATGAAATCCGTCGTCTCCTCATCTAGTTCGTTACGATGCCGATCTTGTTCTGCCAAACTTAACGCGGGAATTAGCACCGAGCTATACAAGTCCTTGAGGGAATGGTCTTTCAAATATTGCTCCAAGACTTGTCTTGCTTCCCCAGGGTCCGAAGCTAGTAGCCGCTGGTAATATTGCTCCTGTGGGGAGAGCACGGGTTCATCTTCCAAGAGAACGCTCAGGAAGTTTAGCCTTGGAACGTAACGGCCAAGGACGGCCAAACACACCGTCAATGGCGTTGACAAAATGAGTCCGGGGAGTCCCCAAATCAGAGTCCAGAAGACCGCCGTGACCAAGATGGCGAGCGGAGAGAGACCGACGTGTGCCCCGTAGAGAAGGGGTTCCACGAAGTTGGCCACAACCAATTCTAGAGCGACGAAAAGCCCTATGGTGGTGAGCGCGTGGTACCACCCCGGAAAGACGGCCAGTGACAATCCAATCGGGATCAAGGCCGCCAGCGGCGGCCCCACGTAGGGCAAAAAGCGAAGAATCGTGGCGCTGAAGCCCCAGAGGAAAGCGTTTGGAATGCCAATGAAGTGCAGAGCCGTGCCGATCACGAGGCCATAACCCGAATTTACCAGCAGTTGCAGGAACAGGTACCGGTTGATGCGATGTGTCGCTTCGTCGAGTGCCTGCGTCATGACATTCAGACGACTGCCGCCGACCAGGCGAATAAACCGATTGCGAAGGTCCTCCCTCCCGAAAAGCATGAATAAGGTGAATAGCGCGACTAATCCAACGGTCGCCAGTGGCCCCAGCAGATTCTCCACCGATGCAACCGGATTGGCCGGTGCCACAAGTTCTACGGGTAACGGATGCGCCGCAGCCGTTGCAGGAACTGCCTGGGATTCCTTGCGATCAGTGGTTACCTTAGCCCCGGGGATCGTGGTAGCAATGTCTCTTCCCAAGTCTCGCAAAGTCTCGGAGGCTGCTTGAATTCGTTTGCTCTTTCCCGTCCCGAGGGCCCGGATCTTGCCTTCCAGGGTTTTCTTATAGGTAGGCAGTTCGTCGGTTAGACTGACGACCTGCCGCGAGATAATCCAGGCGGTTACGCCCATCGAGCACGCGACGCCGATGACGACCAAAAAGATGGCAATGAACCGAGGAACCTTAGTTCTTTCCAAGAGGGAGATCACTGGCGTCAAGAGCAGAGAAATGAGTAGCGCCAGTGCTAAGGGAATGAACACGACGCGGGCAAAATACAGGGTTGCGATCAGCACGACCGCGGCAACAACGCCTAGCAGGCGCGAATCGGCCCGTTCAGTTTTTCGCCTCAAGGAACGTTCCAGAACACAGAGCTTGTGGCGATGATGGGCTGATGTCGTGATCCGACGCGGTGTTGTTCAGAGCGTGCCATCTAATTAGTGAATCTTAACTGGGTGCGCCGCCTTTGAAAAAGTCCGCAGCTAGAGAAATTCGGCAAAGACAACGAAATGAAGCGAGCCGGCCGGTCAGCATTGCAATACCGGTCACGGCGAGGCCGAGTTGAAACCGCGCAATGTTCGCTTGTCAACGAGACGTTGTTGCCGTGCGAGCCCTTCATGATGCGCCTAATGCAGTCGGATTCCTGAGACGTCGAATAGCGCACGGCCAAGAAAAATTCTGCCCATATCCTTGAAACAGATGATGGCGCCGTCGGAGCGCCGAGAGCCATTGCCCCGATCGCCCCGGAATTCGTCTGAAGTAAGTGATGGCGGAAACCAAAAGGAAATGTCGGCAGCGGCAATACTTGTGCTTATCAGTGAATTAATTATACGTTTAACGTTCCTTGCAAAAGGATAGGTCGCAAATACAACGATCTCGCTAGCCATCAACTCATCCTTCCTCAGGTCACGCCTCAGTGATGCCCCGGCATTAATTTCGACTCACCACCGCCCTGCTTCAATCCACAGGAGTTGGTAGCCAGACGTGAAATAGTCGGTAGGACGTCGAGTGCTGGCTGGCGGCTCTGCGATTGAGCAGGCACAACGGCGTGGACCATCGTCTCCATTCTTCTCTGGCGTGTTCGCAAGAGCCCCGTCGCCTGGTGTCATCGGCCAAACACAAGAACGGTGAACTGCCCTCCCAAGTTTGCGGGGACAAACAGGTTGTGCGTCGCGGGATCGAGGGCCATGGTTTTCGATCCAGGGCTCGTGGTGATGGTCTCGACCAAGCTGTACTTGTCGTTTTCGTCTTCGTGATACACCGAAATAGTTCCGACCCCGCTCGACATAAACACAAGCTTGTCGGTTGCATCGAACGCAGCCGCATCGACGCGTTCACCGATCGGAGCCGTCGCGACTACTTTTCCGCTGTTGGCATCAAGCACGACCATCAGCTGTCCACCCCGGCAACCAGCGAACAAGCGGCGAGTTTCCGCATCGAACGCCAGCGCAGTGGCTGTCTTTCCCGGCGCAAGCGGCCAGCTATGCAGTACCGTCAGTGCATTCGCATCAACGTGAACGGTTTCGGCTTTCTCCTCGAGATTGATGTAGACGTTACCCTTTCCGTCCGACACGGCGAATTCCGGATTTCCGCTTAGAGCGACCGTACCGATCAGCTTTCCGTCCGCGGCGTTGATAACGGATGCACTTTCACTGTCTCCGTTCATTGCATAGACATGCTTCGTCGCAGGGTCGTAGAGGATCGCGTCGGGCTTCTTTCCGACTTGCACTTTCGACAGAGGTTTCAAGGATTTCAGGTCGAAGATGACGACGGAGTCCGATTTCCCCGAGGTGATGAAACCACGACCGAATTCCGGTGCAACGGTGATTCCATGCACTCCTGGAGTATCGGAGATGGTTCCGACCGGTTCGATGGTGTCGGCATTTAAGACTTCCGCTTGCGTCGCATGCGAAACGTAGACCCGACGGCCGGGGGCGTCGACAAAGACATAGTCCCAGCCGCCGGTGCCTTGCAGCGAGACCTGCTTGATAATGTGATACCCGCGCAGCGAATTGCAAGCGCGCCAAAAGTCGCTGTCGGTCAGGAATAACTGGTATTGTGCGTATAAATTTCTATTGCCGATTCCAGGTCCAGCAAATTCAACCAGCCCCTTGGCAAGTAGTTGTCTTCGCCAATGGATGCCAACCGCAGGAGACTATTTCCGCACAACGTCGTTCGTGGCGTATTCACTGCTCTTGGTTGCGAAAAGATAGAGATGTCGGAGTCCCGGTTTGCGCCGGAATGGCAAGACGCCTTGATCGTCCACATCGGTCGCCGTAAGGTTGAGTGACTCGAGCTTGTCCAGATTTCCGAGTGGAGCAAGTCCGCGCGAGGTCACTGCGGTATAGGAGAGATCGACCGAGCGAAGGTTCACGAACGTGCCCAGCGTCGGCAATCCCGCATCGCTGACTTTGGTTCGCGCCAGCTCGGCATCAATGATGAGGTCCGCGACCGGCCGGAGCGCGACGAGGACCGCATCGTTGCACCGTTCCGGAGCGCTGACGGTTCGAAGGATGAGCCCGTCATGCGGATTCTGCGAGCGCGGCACCAGCCGTACGCCAAGCTGAGTCTCCAGCGCTGCAATCTGGCCGGACCGCGGACGGTAGTCAGCAGTTAGTGGCGGAGCAACCGGCTTTGCCGGGGGGAGCGACGGTGCTGCGAGGACTTCTTCGGGCGCGAGATTCTGCGAAGCACCCACAGCGATCCAGAATTCGATAACCTTCACTTCCGCCGCAGTGAGGCCGGGTTTCCCCTCCGCAGGCATGGCGTCTTTGTTGTCCCGAGGAAGCGTAATCCTGCGAAAAAGTTCGCTGGTCTTTGGATCCCCAGGCTTTACGACCACGCCATCCTTGCCCCCGCGCATAACATAATCGAACGTGTCCAGCCGAAGTTTGCCTTTCTTTTTTTCCGGACCATGACACTGAACACATTTGTCATCGAAAATGGGCGCTACGCGTGACGCAAAAAAAGCGATAGAGGCTTGGTGCTGCGTCGACAGGCTCGCGGATGTTGAGCCCTCAGTTTTTGTGGATACATGTTTTCCTGCCGGCTGAGGTATGCCAAGGAGCCCGCGGAGTTTGCCGGGCATATGTTCAGTCAAGAAGCCTTCGCCGTGAGTCAGCTTTCCACCTTGGTCACTGGTCCAAACCATTAGACACACGGTCGCAAGGAGAGCGGCGGCGTACAACTTGGAGCTCCATTCGCGCGCAACACAACAGAGAATCAGGGCGGCTGCGAGCGACGCCCCTCCCCACATGTGCCGCACAACCAGGGTACCTTCGTAGCCCCCGCTTCGGGCCAGCAACCATCCGAGGAAAACAGCCACAATCGCACTGACCGCCGACAAAGCGAGGACAAATCTCGCAGAGGCTCGCAGGTGCTTCCCGTTCGCGAGTAATCCCGCGCATTCCAAAACCGCCGTGAGTAGCAAGAGCGCGATCGGAAGATGCACGGCGAGCGGGTGAAAGCGCCCGAAGAACTGACTGAGTTCGCCACGCTCCACTCCATCAGGGGGAGCCTTGAGAATCGCCAACATCAGGGCCAAGACAAAAAACAGGCCCATCCCACACAGCAGCAGTCTGGTACGCGTATTCATTCGGTTGGACTCAAACACGGCGCAAGAGAGTGATGCGGCCAATTGGGAGCCATTCGGCGACCAAGATGTCGCCACTATGCAGAAAAATTGCGGCGTGGGGTGTGATGAATTGCCCGGGAGTGAATTCGTTGCGGGACTGCTTACGGCGCGAGCCGACTTCGCCGTTCGAAGCGCGACCGTCTCCGAGTTGCACGACGACCTTGTACTCGCGGTCGAGAATGCACACCTGGCTGTCGAGGTCCGGACAAACCATCCATTCACCCCGCGTATCAAAGTGGCAAGGCATTCTCAGCCGAGAGTCATCCTTAATGGTTCGAAGGTGCGTGCCGTCCAAAGCAAAACTTTGCAGGCGGCGGTTTCCCCTGTCCGCAACTACTAGAACGGGATCCTTGCCTCGCGCATCCAGGAAGAGACCATGCGGCGTGTCGAATTCACCGTCGCCGTGTCCGGGCGCCCCTACTTCACCGAGGAATTTACCGGCAGAAGAAAAATGGAGCAGATGGTGCGAGCCATATCCGTCGCCGACGTAGAAATCGCCATTCGGCGCGAAGGCGACATTGGTCGGAACAAAATCAATGGGTCCATGCCCGTACGCCGCATCTTCGCGCGGGTAGCCGTGGACCCACAGCGTTTCGCCTCTCGGCGTGGTCTTTACGATCTTGCACCGGTTGATGTCGCAGTGATACAGAACTTCAGTGCCGTGTTCTCTGCGGATGCCCAGCCCGTGTGCGCCGCCACGAAACTCCTCTCCAAACGCACGCACAAAACGGCCGGATGAGTCGTAAACCACGACGGCTTCTCCGCGCATGCTCGCTTTGTTCACGGTGTGCGCCACATAGATGTGCCCTTGCTCATCTTGGGCCAGCCCGTGAGTATCTCCCCAGACCAAGCCTTCCGGGGGCACCAGCCAATCATGCACGCACTCGTAGGTGTGGACACCCGATCCGACGACCGGCCAGCGGCTGCCGGATTTGTCCGATGTCTGCAGAAAAAACTGGGGGAGCGCGGCGGCGGCAGTAGCCCGCGAGCACTTCTTCAAAAAATCGCGTCGGGTATTCGGGTTCATGCCATTAGGTCGGGCACCACTTTTGCCGGAACCACTCCGGTTAATTTTTGCTCCAGGCCCTGGAACTTGAATGTGAATCTCTCATGGTTCATGCCAAGAAGGCGAAGGACGGTAGCATTAAAGTCCCGCACGTGCACGGGATCCTTGACCACGTTGTAGCAGAAATCGTCGGTTTGCCCGTGCACATGGCCTGCTTTCGTTCCGCCGCCCGCCATCCATGTAGTGAAGCAACGAGGATGATGGTCCCGTCCGTAGTTGCTAGTGGACAACCCACCTTGACTGTATACAGTTCGACCGAACTCGCCTCCCCAAATAACCAACGTGTCCTCGAGCAAACCCCGGCGTTTCAGGTCGGTGACCAGGGCGTACGAACCTCGGTCGGTCGCTGCGCAAAGTTTCGGGGTATTGCCAACCGCATTGGAGTGCACGTCCCATCCCCGCTGATACACCTGAGTGAAGCGCACACCGCGCTCGGCCATCCGCCGCGCCAACAAACAGTTGTAGGCGAAACTGCCGACTTGCCTCGCCTCGTCGCCATAGAGAGTCCATGTGCTGGCGGGTTCTTCGCTGAGATCGGTGAGCTCCGGCAACGAAGCTTGCATACGAAACGCCATTTCATATTGATGAATGCGGGCATGAGTTTCCGGATCGCCCACTTCCTCATACGTCAGCTGGTTGATCGTGTTCACCGCGTCGATCAGGTCGCGACGCACGTCGCGGCTCATCCCCGCAGGATCGTCCAGATAAAGCACTGGGGCTCCTTGCGATCTAAAAGCGACTCCGGCGTATTCGTTCGATAGAAACCCACTGCTCCACAGTTTCGGCGAAATCGGCTGAAGGTCGGTGCCCGGAAGAGTGAGGGAATTGAGAACCACAAACGTCGGAAGATTCTCATTCATGCTTCCTAGGCCGTAGGCAATCCATGAACCGAGGGATGGTTTGCCGGGCACCATGTTGCCGGTATTGATCAAGAGAATCGCCGGTTCGTGATTGATGGCGTCTGTCTGCATGGTGTGAATCAGCGTGATGTCGTCTACCAGTTTGCCGGTCCACGGCAACAGGTCGCTGACGTAGCGGCCCGACCTGCCTTGCATCGAAAAGCCCCAATGGGGAGGCGCGATTGGAAAGCGCGCCTGGCCAGAAGTCATGCCTGTGAGTGCCTGGTTTCCACGGACCGAATCGGGAAGGTCCTTGTCGAATTGGCTCATTAGGCCTGGTTTGTAGTCCCACAAATCCATCTGCGAGGGAGCGCCCGACATAAATAGATAAATCGCCCTCTTCGCTTTGGGCGCAAAATCTGGCAGGCGGTGGGCGCCAGCACCGGCGCTCATTGGTTCGGCCGCCGGACCTTGCCTGAAAAATGAATCGCCGAGCAAGCTCGCAAGACCCGCCCAGCCAAGCGTCTTCCCCATCCGCCCTAGAAAATGTCTGCGCGTGGCGAGCGCCTTCCATTCCTCGCGCAGTGAAAGCGGCAACGGCAAGTCGTAGACCGTGGGTCGTTCTCCGCCGTGGTCCGAGCATGGGCTGTGATTGGCCAGAGCTTCCTGTACCATTGGCTCCTCTCTTTTCATTTGTTTAAAACCGCATCCAAATTCATCGCGGCACTGGCCACCAACATCCATGATGCCAACTCGTCCGCATGCAACTCGATATCCGGACGGCTCTCCCCAACCGATACGAGTCTTATTGCGGAGTCTTCATCGTGCGCATACGCCGCCTGGAACTTGGCTAAAGCTTTTTGCAGCGCTTCTTTTTCGCCCGGCTCCCAGGGTCGAGCGAGCAAGATTTCACCGAGTGCATTGAGTCGACCCTCCTCGTTCGGCGATTCATGAATCACCCGCTCAGCCAAAATGCGCGACGCCTCGAGCCATTGCGGATCGTTCATCGTCACCAAGGCCTGCAGCGGAGTATCCGTACGCTGGCGGCGCGTGCACGCCGCGTCACGCACTGGCTCGTCGAGAGCATCCATGTTGGGCATGGTTGCCATTCGCTTCCAGAACGTATACAAGCTGCGACGGTATAACGCCTGTCCGTGATCCTGAACGTAGTTTCTCGTGTCGCTGTTCTGATGACTGCCGGCTTCCCATACACCCGCGGGCTGATAGGGCTTGACGCTCGCGCCACCGATTTTTTCGACCAGCAGCCCGCTCGCAACAAGCGCCGTGTCACGCAGCATTTCGCCATCCATGCGGAACCGCGGCCCGCGCGCCAGCAGCCGGTTCTTCGGATCCTTTTCAATTTGCTCGGGTGTCGCGCGCGACGATTGACGATAGGTCGCCGAAAGCACGAGCTGTCTGTAAAAACGCTTCACATCCCAGTCGTGTTCGCGAAAATCGAGCGCTAACCAATCCAGCAGTTCAGGATGGCTCGGCCGCGCCCCCATGACGCCGAAATCTTCCGTCGTCTCCACTAAGCCGGTCCCAAAAATCTCCGACCACATGCGGTTAACTGTGACCCGGGCGGTCAGCGGATTCAATGAGCTTACCGTCCAATCCACGAGCGAGGCACGATCTAGCGGGGCGCCGTTCCTTAGCGGCGGTAGAAAATGCGGCACGCCCGGACGCACGCGCTCGGTCCGGGCACTGAACACACCTCGCGTGAGAACATCCGCATAGGCTAGGGTCGGCGCCTCTTCACTGACAATTACAATGTCTCCGCCCTTTGAAAGGCCGTTCAGTTCCTCAGCGAGGGGCGGGATTTGCGCCTGCAATACGCGGGTCGGTTCATCGATCTGTTGGAAGTAGTACTCAGTGATCGTGTGCAATTCATCTTCGCTCCACTCCGTTAGAGGCTTGCGAACGACTTCCGATACGTAGTCCTCATACGGCAATCGCGCGGCCTCTTCGCTCGTCAGTGCGCGCTGGTAGAAACGAAAATCCTGGTAGCCAGATTGCCGCAAAGGATTTGCGTCCGGATGCATTCGGCCAAATTCAAGCGGCGCCGCTGTGCTGGTTGTGTCCTTAAGCGCATCTTTGGTGACAATTAGATCTTGCGGCTTTCCATCGACGTAAAGTTTCACTCCCGAAGCTTTGCCCGTACCGTCATACGCGGCGGCAAGATGGTTCCACCGGCCCACGGCCAAGACCTTTCCCTTGGTTTCTACCTCAATTGCGTCGTCTGGAAGTTTGTGCGCGAGAATAAACTTCAGCTTGCCTTTGTTGGAAACAAGCTGCCACCCGCGGCCATCCTGAGTCGCTTCCGCGCGGGAAAGGATCACCCCATCCGGTTTGTTTTCGTCTTTCGGCTCCAGTGGGCGAAGATGCGGATGCAGCCAAGTGGAAACTGTAAACGGCTTCGCGGCATCTTCATCGCCAACATCCGGTAGCTCCAGCCGGGTGCTGATCTCCATCCGCACATACGGCCAGAACCAGGTGCCCTCGCCCCATACGACGGGAGCACCTGTTGTCGTTACGAATTTGCGCCGGGATCCCGTCGAGGAATCTGCGAATGCGTCACCTTTTTGTTCGTCCAACCGCAGGCGCACGACCAACGCTTGGGGACTAATGGAACGAGGGGAGCGCTCGTGTTGCGCGAGCCACGCGGCAATCAGCTCACTGGCCCGAGCCCGCCGATCGTGAATCTGTCGTTCGAGAGCCGTTTTTTTCGCAAGTGTCTCCTCGTAAGCAGCGCGATTTGCCGGTGCCGGCACCATTAAAAAAGGCGGCCAGTCCTTGCGCTCATCATTGAACGGATTCTCCGCTAGGTTGTTGAAAAACGCGGTTAGTTTGTAAAAGTCCTTCTGGGTAATTGGGTCGAACTTATGATCGTGGCAGTTGGCACACCCGGCAGTCAGGCCCAGAAACGCCGCGCTATACGCCTCGGTTCGCTCGCGCTTGTTGTTGACTCGAAGTTCCTCGCTGAGCGTTCCTCCTTCGGCCGTGCTGATGCCCGCGCGGATATAAGCGGAAGCGACGACGGAGTCGAGAGTCTTGTTCGGCAGCATATCGCCTGCGAGCTGCTCTCTTACGAATTGATCAAAGTGTTTGTTTTCGTTATACGCCTTGATGACGTAATCGCGGTACGGCCAGATGCTGCGGAAGTGGTCAGTATGGAGGCCGTGTGTGTCTCCGTAACGCGCCACATCAAGCCAATAGTGCGCGCGGTGTTCTCCATAACGAGGGCTCGCCAGCAATCGATCCACCACTTTTTCGTACGCGTCGGGAGATTTATCGCTCACAAACGCCTCGACCTCTTTTGGACTCGGCGGAAGCCCTGTAAGGTCATAGGTCACACGACGAATCAACGACCGTTGGTCCGCTTCTGGCGACGGCCTTAACCCTTCCTTCTCCAACCGCGCCAAAATAAAATTGTCAATTGCAGTCCGCACCCATTCCCTTTGTTTTACCGGGGGCACAATTTGCGGTTTCGGCGCGATAAATGACCAATGGTCTTCGTAAACCGCTCCTCGTTTCACCCATTCGCGCAAGAGCGCAATTTGCTCTGGCCGGAGCGTCTTGTGCGCTTCGGGAGGGGGCATGCGGTCCTTGGGGTTTTTCGCCTCGATCTTTCGCACCAACGGACTCTTGTCGGGCTGTCCTGGAATGATGGCTGGCCCGCTCTTGTCGTGCGGTGCGTAGGCAAACTCCGCCCGGTCAAGCCGCAGTTTGGCCTTCCGACCGCCGGGATCGGGTCCATGACATGCATAACAGTTCTCTGAAAGAATTGGCTGGACAGTCTGATTGAAAGAGAGCTTAAGCGGCGGGGATTTGTCCGTGTGGGAGGGACCCGTTTGCGCGCTCGACGTACCGGCAAACAAATGCCATGTGCAAAGAAGGAGCGCGACGTACCAACCGTCTGTATTTCTGTACGGGCCCGACTTCGACAACATCCTCAAGGCGCAGTCCACTCCTCAATGTTCATGCACTAATTTACCAGATCAAATCGCAAGCTTACTCCCCGGCACCTCGCAAAGCGACATCTATCTCCAATAGGCCAGCATGCTTTGGCGAGCCACACATTCAGTTCAGGACCGGCAGTGAGGTAGCTCAAGCCCGCTGATTCTCTGGTTTTTTCCGCAAGATTGCGGCTGACAGAAGCGTCACTCCTAACCCGATCGGAAACACTTCAACAAACGTCAGCGCCACGTTTACCGCCGGGTTGCGGTAAATGTGCATGAATTGCTCCGCCTCTCGCGTGGTTGTCTCGATTTTCTCCTCGCTCGCACCGGACGCTTTGGCGCGCTCAACCATGTGCGCTGCGTATTTGTCAGCGAAGTCCGGCATGAACTTAAAATAGGCGACTTCCCACGCTGCGACATAACAGAGATTCGAAACCAGAACGATCAGAATTCCCACTGCGAATCCCCGCCCGAACGTGAGCCGGCCGCCCGAGACATTTTCCCGATAGGACCGGATCCCGAAAAACACCAGCAGAGCCGAGACGACGATCGTCGTATAGCCGATGATCTCGCCCTTCTCGAATCCGATTTTTTCGATGAAGGGAATGGTGGCCAGCATCATCACCGCGGAAGTGGCGCCGGAAATCAGCCCAAAGGTCAGTACGGTCCTTCTCATCGTGTTCGGTCTCCTTATTGGAAGTCGGAAATGAACACCGCGTGTCCGCGATTGTGTTTCTATTGGACGGACTTGTCGTCATACTTTCGGGTGATTTTGCGTCCACCGGGCAAAATTCATGCTTTCGGAGGACGCTCAAGGGATCAGCCGGGCTTTTTTGCCGAACTGCACCACTTGGGTACGCCTCTTGGCGCCAAGCTTTTCGAACAAGCGGCTGGAGTGCGTCTTCACCGTGTTTTCGCTGACGAACAGCCGTTCCGCGATTTCACGGTTGCTCAGTCCCGCCGCAATTAGCCCGAGAATTTCCAGCTCCCGGGGGGTGATGCCCAGTTCGAGGACTCGCTGCTGGTCGACCGTAAAGAGTCCAGCCTCCGGAGCAGCCTGCTGAACGTCGACCGGCGTCTTCCTTCTGGTGAGTGTCAGCCCGAGCCAGATCCCGAGCCCGGAAAAGATCGCGGCCACCAGACCGCCGTAGATTTCTACGGAATGTTCAAGGACGAGGAAACGGTACTCCGTCCATCGCAGAAGCGTGATCAGGACTCCACCGCACAGTCCGTAAAATAGAATGTCCCGCCAGGCACGGCGACGCGATCTGTCAGAAGGCTTTGCAGCAAAATTCATCGGCGGCCCATGATACCGGAACGTGACCGCTGGCGGAGCCGTGGGCAACTTCATGCCGTGCCGCAAGCAGGCGGATTGTGCATTGTCGCGGCGAGTAAGAAAGCAGCTGCGGCGATAGCCAGGGGTTCCAGGGCGCGCGCATTCCATAATGACCGCGCGGAAATGCCAGGTGTGCAGGGAAAAAACGCAAGAAAGGAAAAACAAACCCAGAGAACTTGCGGAGCACCGAGCCTGCCGGTTGAAAAGCATGCCCATCGCCGAGGCGATCAGAAAAAACACCAACCACATACGAACCGATCGACCGTCCAGATACCCAAGGCGGGACTGGCGCAACTCCGCCGACATATCGACCATAGAGAAGATCCTGCAGCCCGAAAACAGCAATGCTAACGGCGAAAAGACAGTGGCCGACGTCACGAAGAGCGTTCGTTGTGGCGTTTCGCGAACTGAAAGCATGCACGACCGCGTGCGCGCGAGGAAGCCGCAGTGTATAGTGGCGGCCTCGTATTGATCTTTCCCTGGAGGAGACGCGCATGAACCTGTGGTCACGCCGCAGATTTTTTTTGACTTCGCTCGCAGGAACGGCGGCAGCCGGAACTACAAACTTGTTGGGCGCAGCCGGCCGAGTAACGCGTCCCGAGAACGGTCCCGAAGCAAGTTCTCTACTCGGACAGACTGCCACCAAGGGCAAACGTCCAGTGATGATCTCCAGCGCCAATGGAGTACATGCCCTGCAAAAGGGCATGGACATTCTGAAAAATGGGGGCGACACGCTGGAAGCAGCGGTCGCGGCCGTGACCGTGGTGGAAGATGATCCTAACGATGATTCGGTGGGCTACGGCGGCCTGCCGAATGAAGAAGGTGAAGTAGAGCTCGACGCAAGCGTGATGCACGGCCCCACGCGCCGCGCGGGATCCGTGGCGAGCGTTCGGCGCATCAAGAATGTGGCGCGGCTGGCGAAATCCGTGATGGAGCGCACGAATCACGTGATGATCGTCGGCGAAGGCGCGCGGCGCTTCGCGATCGCCGAAGGATTCGAGGAGATGAACCTGCTCACCGAGTCTTCACGCAAAAAGTGGCTGGCCTGGAAAGCGGCAACGTCGTTCAACTGGCGGCCGGGGATTGACAGCCCTGAGTGGAACGGGAAAACGTCGTCACGTGGCAATAGCCCGCTGGACTCGGAAGAATTTCGCGCGCGCCTGGCCGACATTTGCGGAAATGATGAGGCACTGATGGCACGCGCCCTCGAAGTGATCAAGGACCCGCCGACCGGCACGATCAATTGCCTCGCGGTGAACGAAAAAGGAGAAATTTCCGGCACCACGACGACTTCCGGATTGTCATGGAAGATTCCGGGTCGCGTGGGAGATTCCCCGATCATCGGCGCCGGCTTGTACGTTGACGGTGACGTCGGCGGCGCAGGCTCCACCGGAAAAGGCGAAGAAAACATCAAGATCGCAGGCGGCCACACCATCGTGGAAATGATGCGCAAAGGAATGTCGCCCGCCGACGCTTGCCTGGAAGCCCTGCATCGCGTCGCGCGGAACTACAACAACGACAAAAAGAAACTCGGGACGTTTCACATTTACTTCTACGCTTTAAATAAGGATGGCGTACACGGCAGTGCCTCGTTGTGGCGCAACGGCTACGACCCCAACAAACGAGCGAAGTACGCCGTGCACGACGGCAACCAGGGACGCCTCGAAGACTGCGCCGCTTATTTTGACGAGGTCAGCGGCGGAGAATAAATTCAGGCTTACTCCACGACAATACGCAGGAACTTCTTCTTGCCGGCGCGGAGCAGAAATTCGGCCGGCTGGGCCAGATCCACATCTTTGCGGAAATCGTCCACGCGCTGTTCGTTGAGTTCAACGCCACCCTGTTTGATGAGGCGTTCCGCTTCACCCTTCGAGGGAACCAGGCCAAGTTCAACCAGCAAGGCCGTCAGCTTCTTCGCTGGCCCGCGCGAAATTTTGGTAACCGGCGCTTCAACCGGCGCCTGGCGATCGCGGAAAACGCGTTGGAAGTACTCGGCGGCTTGGCGGCCAGCTGGCGCGCCGTGAAACACCGAAACAACCTCCTCGCCGAGCTTCATTTTGGCGTCCATTGGATGCAGCTTATCCGACGCAACTTCGCTTTTTAGCTGCGAAATTTCCTGTTCCGACCGGTCGGTGGCCAGTTCGTAGTAGTTCCACATCAGCTCGTCCGGAATGGACATCAGCTTGCCGAACATCTCTTGCGGCGGTTCGGTGATGCCAATGTAGTTGCCGAGACTCTTGGACATCTTGCGCGAACCATCGAGCCCGACCAGTATCGGCATGGTGAGAATGGACTGTCCCGGTAAGCCGTATTCACGCTGAATTTCCCGATGCACCAGCAGATTAAACTTTTGCTCGGTTGCACCCAACTCCACATCGGACTTCAGTGACACAGCGTCGAACGCCGTCAGCAACGGATAGAGCAATTCATGCACGGAAATAGGCTGATTGTTTTGCAAGCGAGAACGAAAATCTTCGCGTTCCAGCATGCGCGCCAGCCGGTAGTGCGAACAAAGCCTCACAACATCCGTGGCTGACATCTTGCCCAGCCATTCGCTGTTGTAGCGTACCTCGGTTTTTTCGCGATCCAGAATCTTAAAGACTTGATCCAGATAGGTCTTGGCGTTGGCATCCACTTGCTCGCGGGTGAGCGGTGGGCGGGTTTCCGAAACGCCCGTTGGATCGCCAATCATGGCGGAGAAATCGCCAATCAGAAAAACTGCCGTATGCCCCAAATCCTGAAAATGCTTCAGCTTGCGCAGCACCACGGTGTGTCCAAGGTGAAGATCGGGCGCGGTCGGATCAACTCCGAGATACACGCGCAGCGGCTTGCCGCTCTTGCGCGATTTTTCCAGATCGACCTTCAGTTGCTCCTCTGGAATGATTTCGGCGACGCCCTTTTTGAGATAGGCGAGCTGTTCATCCACCGGCTTAAAGTTGTGTTGCATCATGATGTGAGACTTACGCGACGCCCTTCGATTTTGTATTTCCCTTGCAAAACAATCTCAACCGCTTGGCAATAAATTCGGTGCTCCTCCTTAAGAATGCGCGCACTTAGCGCGCCTTCCGTATCGCTGCCTTCGACGGGCACGACTGCCTGCAGGACAATTGGCCCGGCATCTAGGTTTTCATCCACGAAATGGACCGTGCACCCCGCGAATTTCACGCCGTAATCGAGTGCCTGCTTTTGCGATTCCAGGCCAGGAAAGGATGGCAGCAACGAGGGATGGATGTTCAAAATCCTTTGCGGAAACGCCGCCACAAAATAGGGCGAAAGCAAGCGCATGTAGCCGGCCAGGCAGACCAGCTCTACGCGCGCTTCGCGCAACGCAGCGACAACCTGACGATCGTACGCCTCGCGCTCCAATCCCTTCGAAGGAAGGACCCGCGTGGCCAGGCCGCGCGCGCGCGCTCTCTCAATTCCGGGCGCGCCTTCGCGATTGCTGAGAACCAGCCCGATTTCCGCATTGCGAATTCGGCCGTCCGAAACGCCGTCTGCAAGCGCCTCAAAATTCGAGCCGCGACCACTCAAGAGCACACCGATGCGCTTTTTCATGAAGAAAAAACGTTAGCACAGGTGCGGCACCCTTCCCAACCCGCGGTGCAGGGCTTCGGTTGCGGTTTGATCTGAAATTCCACGCTGTTGCCGCAACTTTCATAACAGCGACACACACCCTATAGCCGACTAGCATCGGAACGAGTAGGGTTGCCCGCCTGCTTCTAGAGTGCTCGGCCGGATTCGCCGAAGCGGTTAAGCCCAGGAGTAACCGTGCCTGGAGAGCGGAAGCGACCGAATACGCTGCCCAGTAGCGGCAAAGATGGCGTTACAAACCGCGGGGAGCACGGGCGGAAGCGCCGGCTCACCCAGCCCAGTGGGCGGATTGTCCGTAGGCGTCAGAAGCACTTCGATCTCAGGCGGCACCTGCGGCATCCGAACCGGTGCGTAGGAATCGAAATTGTTTTGCACTGCGCGGCCCTTGTCGATGGTAATCTCGTACGACATCAGCGAGCTCAGGCCCTCGATGACCGCCCCCTGGCACTGATTCTCCGCATTCAGCGGATTGATGATTTGGCTGCCGACGTCGCCTACTACCCAAACCTTGTTCACCTTAACTTTTTTGGCGCTGTCCACGTGTACTTCAGCCGCTTCAGCAAAGTAGCCGCGGTGTGAAAAATAACAAGCCGCGCCCATCGCCGTTCCTTTGGGCAGCTGGCGCTTGCCCCAGTTGGACTCCTGGGCCACGCGTTCCAGCACGCCGCGCATTCGCGCTGCGTCAAACTCCGGCTGCCCTTGCGGCGGCGCGGTTGCCGCATTGGCAACCCGCGGCGCGCGCAATAGGTCCAGTTGAAACGCGATAGGGTCCTTGCCCGCAGCGTGGGCCACCTCGTCTAGAAACGACTGGAAGACGAATGCGTAGGCGTTGCTTCCGGGTGCGCGCAGAGCATACGTAGGTACACCGCACGGCATCAGCGACGCCGCGAAAAGATAGTCCGGCACAAAGCTGGCGGGAAATTCTCCCGGACCGATCCCCGCCGTCGGCGCGAACTGTTTGTCCTGCCCCAAGCTGACGAAATGGTTGCGCCAGGTGCGCACTTTTCCGGAACTATCGATGCCCGCCTTAAGGTAATGAAAGCCGATAGGACGGTAGTGGTCATGATGAAAGTCATCTTCGCGCGTCCAGAGCAGCTTGACTGGCACACCTATTTCCTTTGCGATCGCGGCGGCTTCCAGCATGTAGTCGTTGGTCAGGCGCCGGCCAAATCCCCCGCCAATCCGGCAAATATGCAGCTTGATGTCGCTTTCCGGAATACCCAGCAGCTGCGCAACTTGCGCGCGCCCGCGCCCCGGGGTCTGACTGGGCGACCAGAATTCCAGTTTTCCGTCCTTATAATGTGCCAGGCAGTTCTGCGGCTCCAACGGAGCATGCGCGATGAATGGATACGCATACGACGCTTCCACAACTTTCGCGGCGGACTGCAGAGCCTTGTCGGCATCGCCATCCGCCCGCACCGCGAAAACCGGCGGCTGCTTGGAGAGTTCTTCCGCTCGTTTTGCAAACCCCGCGCTGCTCTGTTCCGCCGTGGCGCCTTCATTCCATGTCACCCGCAGTTTCTTGCGCGCCGATTGCGCTTGCCACCATGAATCGGCCACCACCGCTATACCGCAGTGCAAACCTAGCAGCTCCTGTGTCCCATCCACGATGAACGCATGCCGCACACCCGGCATGGTCTTGATCTCGTCAATATTCGCCGAAGCGATCTTTCCGGCGAACACAGGACATTTTTCAAAAACGGCATAAAGCATCCCCGGAACTTTCGTATCGATGCTGTAAACCTGCTGGCCGCGAACAATTTGCGGATTGTCCGCGCTGCGCGTCGGCTTGCCGATAATTTTGTAGTCCTTCGGATCCTTTAGCTTCACCGATTGCAGATCCGGCGCGGACATCGTGGCAACCTTCCCCGCCAGTTCGCCGTAGGTAATGGAACGTTTTGATGCTGTATGCAGCACGCGCCCGGAAGCCGTCGAACACTCTCCGGCCGGTACCGACCATTTTTCCGCTGCCGCCGCCACAAACATTTGCCGCACCGCCGCGCCCGACCGCCGCAGCGGATCCCAGTTTGTCGGCGTCGACGTGCTTCCTCCGGCCCGCTGCGGGCCGAACTTCGTTTCGTCCAGATCGGCTTGCTCGATGCGCACATCCTTCCAATCCACATCCAGTTCATCCGCCAGGATCATCGGTAAATGCGTCTTCACGCCCTGGCCCACCTCAGGATTCTTGGACATGATGGTCACCATGCCATCGGGTGCCACGCGAATGAATGCCATAGCTGCGAACGCTGGTGCCGGTGCGGCGGCAGGAGAGGGCGCTTGCGCCAGCGCTGCAGCCGCCGCGGCCGGACGCAAATAGCAGGCAATCAACACTCCTCCACCCGCGACGGATGTAACTTTGAGAAATGAGCGGCGATCAAGAGCTCCGTTTTGCATGTGGCACCTCGCAGCTGGCTGGAAGACTGATTCTAACGCTGCGGATGCGCAGTGCCAATGAAGACTGGCACCAAAACGTACCGCAGAGAAGGCCGGGCGGGCCCGCTAGGCCGACGGCGCTTCGAAATGCGCAAATGTGATGAAGTGTCCCGCGGGATCTTTCACTCCGATCTCGCGCGACCCATAGAATGTCGTGCGTTCAGGCAAATAAATCTCCATTCCCTTGATCGCCGCCTTGATCGTCGGTAAGTCGTCCACTTCCAGGTACAGAAACGATCGACTTCCTCGGACATCGCTCGCAATCGCTGGCAGGTCCTTTTCCGCACTCGCGTAGGATTGGTACATCACCTCCGTGCTCCCCTGTTGCAGGATCACGAAGGCCAGTTGCTCTCCGTCGGGAACTTCCACCGTTTTGATGAAGCCCAGGTGTTCGGTCCAGAACGGCAAAACTGGCTCGATTCGTTCCACAAAAAGAATCGGCGTCAATTTCTTCACGGGCATAGGTCACCTTTCTCCATGCAGGCGGCAGTAATCGACTGCTCACGAATCGGGGCACGATGCTTCATTCCGCCCTACTTAGGGTACACTCGGGGAGCATGCTTCCCTCGAAGCCAGCCGAGCAGCTTAAGGAAATTCGCGGCAAACTGGGCATCACCACGCGTGACGTCGCCGTCCTGAGCCAGCGTCTGGCCGAAGCCGAAAACAATCCCGAATACGCAATCTCCAATGCCTGGTTGACACAGGTCGAGAATTCCACTTCCGTCCCCAGCATCTACAAACTCTACGCTCTCAGCGCGATTTACCGCATCAAGTTTACTGACCTGCTGCTGCTGTTCGGCGTGGATTTGCAAAAACTCGGGCTCCACCAAAAGGAGCTCCAGCTTCCCAATACCCACCTCGTCACCATGGAAGTCTACGACTCAGAAAAAACGGTCTCTTTCCCGATTCGCTTTGACCGCTCCTTTGACATCGAAAATACCAATCTTCTCAATCGCATGGTCGAAATCTGGGGTGAAGTGCCCATCACTCTTATTCAACACCTCGACCTGCGCCACAGTCTTTACGGCTACGTTGGCCTGCGCGATTACACCTTGTACCCGCTGCTGCGTCCGGGCTCTTTTGTGCAGATCGACCAGAAAATCCGCAAAATCCGGCCGGCGCGTTGGCGCACCGAACATGACCGCCCAATCTTTTTCGTGGAACTTCGCGACGGTTACGCCTGTTCTTGGTGCGAAATTCAAGACGGCTATCTATTGCTTCTCCCTCACCCGCTTTCACCGGTGAGTGTGCGCCGTTTTAGCTACGGTACGGAAGCGGAGATCGTGGGGCAGGTGACGGCGGTGGCAATGCGGCTTGCGGATGATCCGGCGACGCAGGGAGACGATGCCGCAAGACTGCCAAAGCGATCTTGACGTTCGAAATGAAGAGCTCGGCAATCGTCGGATCCACTCGCAGCGGAATCGCCACCCGGTAAGGCTCCAGCTTCTGCCAGGCGTTTAGAAACGCCGTCGGCCGTTCGCGCGACGATTCCATATACTTCCGAAGTTCTTCCGTAAGTCTCCGCAGCGATAGCAGCGACACCGCTTGAAATACTTCCCCGTGCGCGTACTCCAGCGCCACAGCCGCTGCTTCCCTTCCAAACCGGTCCGCCAATCCTTCGTGCTGGTAAATACCTGAGTTGTAGTCGCGCATGGACGCAATGTAGATTAGGCGTTCGAGTGCCGACGGTATGCGCGACAACGTACGCGTACGAAAATCGTCATACACGTTCCAAGCTTCGGCTGGCAACACTCGATTCAACATGACTCCATTCGCTCGATTCCGTCCGTTTGCCCGGATCCCCTACGCCGAGGCGTCCCCTCGGCTCCGAGTTGCTTGCCTCAAACGTTGTGCACCGCGGAAAATATTGTCCGCGCGTTGCGCGAACCCATCTAGGCTCTGCGGCCCGGCCAGCCACACGGTTACTGCCAATATTTCGCACATCAGTCGCAACTTTGCGTACCGCAGCAAGAGCCTCATTTCCTCGGAAGGTTGCAGGTCAACGGCGCCTCGCGCCGCTTTTCGGTGATTCCTCATCGCCGCGGCGGCTTCCAGCTTCCGGCGCTCGATCCACCGCAGCGCCAGCTTTTTCCGCTCCCGCCGGAAAACAACCACCGTTCGAGGATCCGCCTCTCCGGTCACGAATTTTTCATCATCCTGACCAAAGATCCGCGGCACGGCCTCAGACGATGCCGCACTCCCGTCGTCCCATGAGTCACCGCACTCGTACCCGTCCCGGTATGCGGCTTGTACCTCCTCGCGGGCGCCCTGGGTCGAACGCTTGAAGAACGCCACAAACAACGCCGCGCTCACGATCGCTGCCGCAATCAGCTCATATTCCATTACGGCAGCAACCTTTCCACAGCATTCTTGGTTCGTGCCAGTTGTTCGTTTGTTTCTTCGCAAATGACGGAGTAACTCTTCTGTTCACTGACCGGTCGCCATGCAACCGGCTGATAAGACCACAGCGCGACGTTCCATATCAGCAAGGCCGCTAGATACGAGCTCGCTTGGATTTTGGTGACGACCAACTGCACTCCCTCGCCAAACATGCCCAGGTAAGTCAGGTTCATCACCACCAAACCCAAATACAATCCATAACCTAAAATGATTCCCTTCAGGTTGCGGTTCACGGGAATGGCGTACAGGAACACCACTCCGACTAGCGTCAGCGTCGCCGCAATCTGGACAAACCTCAGATCCCGTTCGAGCAAGAACGTCAGCGCGGGCGTCCACCCATCCGTTCCTTGCGCCGCGGTAAAAACGACTTTGCTGCAGGTAAACAGAAACGCCGCCATCAGGCCTGCTCGCGCTAACTTCGCCACTCCCGGATAGCTGCTCAGCACTAGTCTGTAAAACTCAAAAACCAGTGCGCATCCGGCAATGATTCCGACAAATTCCGTGAACCAATAGACACCACGGTACCAGTTCGGCTGCAGGTTGAAGACCGAGAAACGCAGAACCGTCTGCGAGAACACGAAACAAAGGTAGGAAAAGAAGATGGGATAACGGCCGAAATAGCCGCCCCAGATACTACGGACGATCAAAAACGCCTCTAAGAAAGTGCCCGCGGCCCAAACTAGGTGATCGAACATAGGTATTGGCGAAGTCACTGCCCTGTTATCGCGTCAGTCATATTATCAGAATGAGGGAAGAGCGAATAAGAATCTTCCCTCTGGTTGGTGATTTGCCCTACTGCTCCGGTAGGTCTTTTTTAGGCGTCGACGCGATGGGGATAAGGAAGCGGCACAGGATCCGTGCCGTCCGCGAGCCACTCCTTTTTGGGATAGGGCAGGGGAACCGGGTCCGTACCATCCGCCACCAGGCCGCGCGTCGGCCTGGGATAAGGCAGGGGAACCGGATCTGTCCCATCCACATGAAGTGAAGGGCCAGTAGGGGGCTTAACCACTGCCCATCCAGCAACGCCTGCGGCCGCGAAAAACAACGCTACCGCCGATGCAAGAAATACAGATTTACGACCTTTCATGTTGCCTCCTATAAGGACTGTCAAGATTGGTGAGATCAGGGTATGGCGCGGAATTAGAGCACCACGCTCTGGCGAGCATAGGTAGTACGGGACGAATTAGCGGCATCCCGCCCCGCCTGGTTGGAATAGCAACCAAACACGCGCGCATGCGCGGCTTCCCAACCTTCCTCGGCTAACCCGCGGCGTTTGCTGGCGCTACCGGGCGCGTTCCGGGCATCCTCGGGGGCATTCGCCTTAGTCCGGGCCATTATTGTTCGTTTCTATGGGTGAACCACCGGAAGGAGCTAGTCCCGTATGTCCCCAGGCATCGGCATCGCCGATTTCTCTGTTCGGAATTCAGAACAGGTTCTTTTTGGCGCGTCCCGTAGCGGGCCACAGTTCCACAATCTCCATGAAAGCAAGTGAAGAGCACGCTTTATCTTCCAAGGATGGCGAAGGCTCCATGCGATTCAAACAAGGGCAAGTCTGGCGTTGTCTCAACGATGCATGCAGGGCCGAACTCATGGTCACCGAAACGGGAATACTCGCCGAAGGCGACAATCCACGCTGTTGTTGCGGCAGCCTCATGAAAATGCCCTACCAGCAGCCGACTTTTCGCTCCAGTGGAGAATCGCAAGAAGTGCGGAAACTTTTGCAGCAGCTTTCAACTGTGTTGCGTTAGATCTTCACCGACCACGGCAGGGACGCGGCATGATCCACAGATTTCGCGAACTGATCTGGTTCTTCACTTTGGCTCTTGCGGCAGTCGGCGCTTATCTGATCTACGACTCGCTTTCGTATTCGGCTCGCTCTGATGATTTCCTGGTCATTTCCGGAGCGTGCTGCTGCGCCGTTGCGATGATTCTTTTGTTTCAGCTGTTTCTGCACCGCCGGGACCCCAGGGAGCCAACAGAGGAATAAGGGAGAGGCAGCGGAGGTTCTCTGGTACAGAAAGCGGCTCCCCGTGGCTGGGCGGGGGGCCGCTTCTGTTTCTCACTTCCGGCTGCGGAGTTACCTTAGGACTTGCCGGGCTTCTCCTTCGGCATCAGCTTTTCCATCGCTGCTTCGCCTTCCGGAGTCAGCGGCACAGTCGGCAGCTTGCCCGCCGCTGTACGGGTACTTGATCCGCCGTTGCCCGATCCAAAGAACCGCATCGCCGTAGCCGCCAGGCCTTCCATCGCGCCATTGCCACTCCCGCCTCCGGCCACCAGGACATCCGGCACGAACTTCGCCTTCCCTTCCGCCAGTGCCGCAACCACGTTCACAATCGCCGTTGCGTTGGAACCCAACGCTTCCACCTGCGCGCGATAACCACGGGCCCGCGCCAGCCCGATCGCCTCCACTTCCGCACCCTTCGCTGTACCGGTCTGCCGGATGTATTCCGCCTCACCGGTCGCCTCCGCCACGCGAGCATCGGCATTGTTCTTCTTGATGTCCACTCCAACCTTGGACCGCGCCAAATCCGCCTGCATATCGGCTGTACCCTTGGCCTGCTCCATTTCGATGCGCTGTTGTTGCGCCGCTTGCTGCTTCTTGAATGTTTCGATTTCCTGGTTGGCCACTTCGCGATGCGTCAGCACCGTCACCATGTCTTCTGGAAGCACCACGTCCTGGATGTATACGCCTTTCGTCTCCACCTGATATTGCTCCAGTTGCTGGCGAATGTGCTCGAACGCCTCTACCTGCACTTGCTGCCGCGTCTCAATAAAATTGATCGCCGGCATGCTCTGCAGCGAGTTGCGAAAGTGATTGCCAACCGCCGCCTGCAGCACTTCGTTCACCAGGTTCTTCATTGTGCCCACCATCGAAATCACACGCGGCGCCTTGGTATCCGACACGTGGATCTGCACCTGCAAGTCAATCTTGAACACGAAGCCTTCCTTCGACTTGGCCACAATCTGCTGCAGTTGCGCGTCCAGGTTGTGCGCTTCGCTCACGGCGTCCGCCCAATTCAAGTTCAGAATCGCCGTCGGGACAATCTCCGATTCATAGCAGCGCGGGTTCAGCGGATACTTCCCGGTGCGCAGCGGCTCTTGCCACACTCCGCGATGCCCGGGACGCACCAGCGAGCCGTACTTGAACTCCGCGCCGGACGTGTCTTCCGTCGCCAGTCCCACGTACGCCTTGACCACCGCCACCTGCCCCTGCTTCACGACCATCATCGGCACCAATTCCACGCTCACCAGAAACGGATTCAGCGCGTACGCCCCGTACAGCAGCGGGTCATGTTGCAAGCCGATGTGCCCGCCGTGATCCAGGAACGACTGGAAGTCTTGATAGTTGTTGTGCAAATGGTTCTTGCTGCCCAGCAGCGTCTCGATGATTTGCGCATCGCTCGCTTTGCTTTCCGCGGCTTCAATCTTCGCGATGTCCGCATAACCATCGAGGCGGCTTGCGATATCACCGGAAGGCAGCGGGTCGCCTTCGTACGTCGTCACGATTCCCACCACGTCCAGCGTCGTTCCGTCCTTTCCGCGCGGCTGCGGTTCAATGCGCACCAGTTCCAGGCTCTCCGGCCGCAATCCCAAAGCAACTGGGCTTAGTTCGCCGCCTCGCCCCATCTTGGCGCGCACGTCCGGCGATACGGGCACTCCGTACACCCGGCTCCGCGTCAACACCAAGAATCCCAGCGGATGAATCGGCACCAGAGATCCCGGAGGCAGCACCGGCCGCTGCACACCCTTCTGCCCGCCGAGCTGCACAAAGGATCGCAGGTCAGAAAAATTGGCGAACTCCTTCTTATAGACAGCGGACTTCGCGCCAATCGGCAGCGGATTGCCCACCTGCGCAATCACCACTCCAATTTCGCCCGCCGGCACTTGCACCCAGGGATATTTCTCCACCGAATACAGAAAAAACGGCTTCCACCGCAGCCCCGGCATCAGCAGGTCGGCCTGATAGCCGGCTTCCCCTTGGAACGCTACCGGGTTGTCCTTGGTCAGCTTCTTGAACGAAAACCGCTTCGTCACCAACCCGACTTCCGTCGGCCCGATGCGGCGCAGGGACACCACAAACGACCACACCACCACCGCGATCAGGATAATCAGCAGCGGATACGCAAAAAACAGTTTGGCAAGCCACTCAACAACGAACATACACACACCTCCGGCGCTCCAGGCGCTACACCACTTGCCTGCTGCTGGCAGGCTGGCCTTGTCTAAGGGAATTACATATTCAGACGCGCAAGAATCTGCGCGTCTGCAACGCGCCTGTCAAGTAGAGCACCAGTGCCGAACTTAAAGTCTCCTGTTTTCAATAAGATCCGACGTTACCCAATGGACATGCGCATTTGGTACTTTGCCCCGGAAACCGCTTCCGGGCGCTACCATCGATGTATTACAGGTCCGCTCGCGGGAACATGATTCTGCGTGGTAACCGGGGTCGGAGCTTAGCTCCGACATAAGTGCTTGGCACTCAGTTGTGCGTTAGCCCCTGCGCCAGAGCGTTCTCCGCGGCCGCCCCAAGGAGTCTCCATGAACAATCGCTCCACCAAAAATCGCTGGCTGCTTATGCTATTCAGTGGATTTGTTGCGCTCTCACTTTCAGCGGTTCCCGCTTGGGCCCAAGGCAACGGTAAAGGCAAGGCTAAGGGCCACGACAAAAAAGATAAAGGCGATGACGACGACCAGGGCCGCGCCTACGAAAAATACGCCTTCCGTTCCCAGGATCGCTCCATCGTAACCACCTACTACTCAAAACACGGCTCCGGCCTGCCTCCGGGCCTGGCCAAGCGCGGCGGTGATCTGCCCCCGGGCCTAGAGAAGCAGCTCGAACGCAACGGTGCCCTTCCGCCGGGCTTGCAGAAAAAACTGCAGCCCTGCCCTGTCGAGATCACCCGCGAACTGCCTCCGCTCCCTCCCACCTACCAGCGCAGCATCATCGGCGCTCACATCGTCATCTTCAACAAAGACACCAACATCATCGTAGACGTAATGAAAGACGTCGTCCGCTAACGTCTTATAGACGGCTACCCTGGTGGCCTTCGGTAAGAGAGGAGGCATGGTCAGACACAATTTTCCGAAGCGCTGCCGGGAGGGCACGGCAAGCGGCCAGAGCGTCTGAGGATCGAAGGTTGTAACGCCGACATCTTGCTGGCCCTTTTCGCCCTCGGCTCGCCAGTTCATAGCAACCTAACTGGTTGTTCCGGTCGGAGCTTATCAATGCGTACAGAAAAACGGGGGAGGGCGGAGCACGAACACGCAGTCGTTTGCCTTCAACCTCGGACCGCCTTCCCACGAAGCGGTAACCATACGTTGCTGCGGTGGGCGCAACTTTCGATTTGCCAAACCAGCAAAAGCGAAAAGTTTGAACGAGCGGGAACGCGAGTGGCTTACAGGCTGAGCGCGCCGGAGTAAACCACGCGCGCTTTAGCAGTGTCGCCGCGCTCGATGCGGCCGATTTGGAAAAACTTCTCGCGCCGCCGCTTCAGGTCCGCTTCCACTTTCTTCACGTAGGCCGACGGCACCACCAGAATCATCCCGACGCCCAGGTTGAACGACTCCAGCAGCGCGTCCGAATCCATCTTCCCGACCTTCGCCAGGTACTTGAAGATGGGCAGCACCGGCCACGACGCCAGGTCAATCTGCGCTTTCACTCCTGCGGGCAGCACGCGCGGCAAATTTCCCGGTATGCCGCCGCCGGTGATATGCGCCAACGCAGAAACCCAGCCATTCGCCAGAATGGTTCGCAGCGCCGGAGCGTAACACAGGTGCGGCTTCAACAATTCCGCGCCAATCTTGTTCCCCACTTCGGCAACGTAGGTGTCCGGCTTCAGCTTCGCCACTTCAAACACCAGCTTGCGCGCGAGCGAATAACCGTTGGTATGCAATCCAGCGGAAGGCAGTGCAAGCAGCGTATCTCCCGGCTTCACGTTTTTACCGGTCAACAAATTCTTCCTCTCGACTGCGCCGACGATGAAGCCGGCAAGATCGTAATCGCCGGACGCGTAAAATCCCGGCATCTCCGCCGTCTCGCCGCCGATCAACGCACAACCCGCTTTGCGGCAGGCACGGCTCATGCCGTCTACCAACTGCTCCACCACATGCGGATCCATTTTGCCAAGCGCCAGATAGTCCAGAAAAAAGAGCGGCTCCGCGCCCTGCACCAGAATGTCGTTCACACAGTGGTTCACCAAATCGCCTCCCACTGTCGAATGCACATTCATCGCAATCGCGACTTTCAGCTTGGTGCCCACACCGTCTGCGCTCGATACCAGAATCGGCTCTTTGAACTTTTTCATGTCCAGCGCGAACAGCGCGCCGAAACTGCCGATTCCTCCCAGCACGCCGTTCGTAAACGTGCGCGTAGCCAGGTGGCGGATGCGGCTCTTGGCTTCGTCTGCGACAGCGATATTCACTCCTGCGTCGGCGTATCTCATGGATTTTTGCTGCGACCTTTGTTTAGTCTCGTGTCAAATCTCGCCGCGGCACGGGGGGATTCGCCGCTGCTGGTGACCTCGTTCGCCCGCTCTGCAAACCCGCTAGAAAACGTGGAACAACCGCCTCCAGCGCACCGTCCCCGGATGGATTATTCCATTCAGGTAGGCCAGGAATCTTTCGCCGATCTTGCCCGGTTTCCAGGCATCTTCCGAAGCATTCAGCGACATGTAAATCAGCACCGGCGTGCCGATAATGTCGCTGCGCGGAACGCAGCCCCAGAATCGCGAATCGAACGAATTCTGCCGGTTGTCGCCCATTGCAAAATAGCAATCCTCCGGCACTTTATACGGCATCACCTGCGGCATTCCCGCAAACGCGCCTATATACGCATTCGGGTCAACGCGCTCCGTTTTTCCCAGCGTGTAGTTTTCCAACAAGCGCTGTCCGTTGATCCACACCGCCCCGTCGTGAATATCAATCGTATCGCCCGGCAAACCAATGGCGCGCTTTACGTAATCCGGCTGTACGCGGTCAAACGGCGGCTTGAAAATAATAATCTGCTGGCGCTTCGGATTTCGCCACAGCGGAACATGGAAACTCGTAAACGGAATGCCCGCATCGTAGCCGACCCGGCTCATGATCAGGTGGTCGCCGATCAGCAGTGTGTTTTCCATCGAGCCCGACGGAATCACGCGCGCTTGCCCGATTGCGCCGTTGATCAACAGGAAAACCAGGCCTACCCAGAACCAGGCGATAATTTCGCGGCGGATCTTCTGCTCCATGGTCAGTTTTTCGTGTGGTTTGTTTTGGACTTTTTCGGCCTTCACGGTGTCACCGGCGCCGGGCTCCGCCGGCCGCTCAACAACTAGAATAACCGAAACAGCCTGCGCCAGCGAACCTCGCTCGGATGGATCAGCGCGTTGGCGTATGCGGAAATCCGATCGGTGACCGCGCCCGATCCCCAGGAATCCGACGCTGTATCAATGGACATGTAAATCATGACCGGAGTGCCGACGATGTTGGCGCGCGGAATGCAGCCCACAAAGCGGCTATCTAAAGAATTGCCGCGATTGTCGCCCATCACGAAGTAGCAATCTTTCGGCACAGTGTAAGGCAACACGCCTGTGCGGCCCTCAAATGCGCCGCGGAACATTCCCGGATCGCCCGGCTCCGTGCGGCCGACCGTGTACGGCTCCTGCAAACGCGTTCCGTTGATCCAGACGCCGCCGTCGCGCACGTCCACGGTTTCTCCAGGCAGGCCGATCACCCGTTTGATCACGTCGGAGGTTTCGCCGGGTATGACCGGACGGAAAATCACAATCTGGCCGCGTTTCGGATTTCGCCAAAGCGGAACATGCACGTTGGTAAACGGAATTCCCGCGTCGTAGCCCACGCGGCTCATGATCAAATGGTCGCCGACCAGCAGTGTGTTCTGCATGGACTCGGAGGGAATCACGCGCGCTTGTCCGACAGCGCCGTTGATTAGCAGAAATGCCAAGCCGACCCAAAACCAAGCGACCACCTCGCGCCAGACTTTTTGCTCCATCGTGAGTTCCGGCTCTTTTCTTGTCTCTGGCGATTTCTTGCTTTGTTCTTTCTTATCCTTCACGTTCCACCATCACCGGAGCGTTGTCGGTCAGTTTGCCGAAATTCGCTCCCTCGCGTACTTCCAGTTGCACCAGATCCGTCGGGTAGTTCCCCGTATAACAAGACGTACAGAAATTGCCTTTGGTGTCGTTCACCGCCTGGCGCAATCCGGTTAACGAAATGTAGCCGAGCGAATCCGCGCCGAGAAAACGGCAAATGTCCTCGGGAGAATTGGAAGAGGCGATCAGTTCTTCCCGCGTCGGAGTGTCTACGCCGTAGTAGCAAGGAGAAATGGTCGGCGGGCACGAGATGCGCACGTGCACTTCCTTGGCGCCGGCCTCGCGCACCATGCGCACAATCTTGCGGCTAGTGGTGCCGCGCACGATGGAATCATCGACCAGGATGACGCGCTGGCCTTCCATGAGCCCGCGGATCGGATTGAGCTTCAGCTTGACGCCGAAATTGCGAATGGCCTGCGACGGCTCGATAAAAGTGCGGCCGATATAGTGATTGCGAATCAAGCCCATGCGGAACGGGATGCCCGATTCCATCGCATAGCCCACTGCAGCGGGCACACCCGAATCGGGAACCGGAACAACAACGTCTGCATCCACAGGATGCTCGCGGGCCAGCAAGCGGCCGAGCATTTCGCGGCTGTCATTCACACTGCGTCCGAAAATGGTGCTGTCCGGGCGGGAAAAATAGACATGCTCAAAAATGCAGAACTGATGCGGCTTCTCGGGCGCGAAGTGGATGGATTCGAGGCCGGATCTCGAGATGCGCAACATTTCGCCGGGCTCGATTTCGCGGACATAATGCGCGTTTAGCAAATCAAACGCACAGGTTTCACTGGCGACGATCCAGGCTGTTTCACCGTTCGGGGCGATCAGCTTGCCCAGATTCAACGGACGGAAACCGCGCGGGTCGCGTATCGCATACAGTTCGTCGGTTGTCAGGACCACCAGCGAATAAGCGCCTTCACACTGATTCAGCGCGTCCCCGAGCGCTCCCGAGAGATGCCGTGCTTGCGAACGCGCCAGTAAGTGCACAATCACTTCGGTATCGCTATTGGTCTGAAAGATCGAGCCTTTGTGTTCGAACTTGCGGCGCCACTCGGCGGCGTTGGTCAAGTTTCCGTTGTGCCCGATGGAAACCTTGCCCTTGTTGCAGTCGATCATGATGGGCTGGGCGTTCAACAGTGCTTTGTCGCCCGCGGTGGAATAGCGGGTGTGGCCGATGGAGGCGTTCCCAGGCAATTTGTTCAGCACGTCCGGCTTGAAAATCTCTTCGACTTCGCCCATGGCGCGATGGGCGTGCAGCTCTTTGCCGTCGGTCGAAACTATGCCCGCCGATTCCTGACCCCGGTGCTGCAGGGCGTACAGGCCCAGATACACCAACTTCGCGGCCTCTTCGTGCCCGTATACTCCCACCACGCCGCAGTGGTCGTGGAAGTGGTCGTCCGTGTATGCCGGCTTAGGATTCATTTTGTCAGCAACGTGCGCTCGAGCGAGTTGGCCCAAATGTCGCGCAATGCTTCGACGGGAGAATCGATCACGGCGCGCCCCTCATATTCGATGCGGAGCGTACCGGCGGAGGTAACCTGGCCGATTTCGTCCGCGGCGACGTCGTATTGTCGCGCAATCGCTTGCAGCGCGCCAATCCTTTCAGCTGGGAGGCTTACGACGCAGCGCGCGCCGCGTTCACCGAAAAGCGCCGATTCAGAACAGACGCCACCATCGGCAATGCTAACGATGGCCCCTAGCTGGGGAGCAGCATGCTGCGGCCCTACAGAAGAGAAGCAAGACTCCGCGAGAGTTACCGCCAGGCCGCCGTCGGAAATGTCGTGCGCCGACGTGACCAGCGCCTGCGCGGCGATGGCCACCAAGCAATCAATCAGCCGCTTCTCTGCGGCGAGGTCAATTGTGGGGGGCTCGCCTGCCACGATGCCGCCAACCGTTTTCGAGTATTCCGAGGAAGAAAATTCGCGCGCGCGAGATACGGTCGGTTGAGTGCCGAGTCCGGGTGCCCCTGCGAGAAGAAAGATCACGTCGCCGGCGTTGCGGAATGCGATTTTCATGACCTGAGAGGCATCATCGAGAATTCCGAGAACGCCAATGATCGGCGTGGGATAAATGGATTTGCCGAGCGTCTCGTTGTAGAAGCTGACGTTGCCGCCGGTGATGGGAGTGCCAAGGGCGGCGCAGGCTTCGCCGATTCCGTCAATGGCTTGGGAAAACTGCCACATCACTTCCGGTTTTTCCGGGCTGCCAAAATTGAGGCAATTGGTTGCGGCGATGGGACGCGCTCCGCTGGCCGCGACGTTGCGCGCGGCTTCGGCGACCGCATGCATGGCGCCGAGCTTCGGATTCAGCTGGCACCAGCGGCCGTTGCCGTCGGTGGCTAGCGCGAGCGCCTTCATCGTCTTCCCCTTGGGGCCGTCTTTCTCGCTCTCCTTGATCCGAACGACGGCCGCATCGCTTGCGCCGGGTCCCGCCAATGTGTTGGTGCGCACCGAGGTGTCGTACTGCTCGGTGATCCAGCGCTTTGAAGCAATCGCCGGAGACGCGAGAAGCTTTTTGAAATTTTCGGTGAGATTAGTTCTGTCGGGCGCGAAGTGGAACCAATCTTTTTGGGATTCGACACGCGGCGATGGGACCGCGAGAGGCCGCTGGTACACCGGGCCTTCTTCGGCCAGCGGATGCGCGGGGATCTCGGCCGCCACAACGCCGTGATTTTTCACGATGGCCAGCTCGCCGTCCTTTACTTCGCCGATGACGACGGCGTCGAGTCCCCACTTTTTGAAAACGTCGAGGACTTCAGGCTCGCGGCCGCGCTCGGCGACCAGCAGCATGCGCTCCTGCGATTCGCTGAGCATGATCTCGTAGGGGCTCATCCCGGTTTCGCGCTGCGGGACTCTGGCCAGATCAATTTCGATTCCGGTGCCGCCACGCGACGCCATTTCCATTGTGGAGCAGGTCAAGCCGGCCGCTCCCATGTCCTGAATAGCGACAACCGCGCCGGTGCGCATGGCTTCGATGCAGGCCTCCAGCAGCAGCTTTTCCATGAACGGGTCGCCAACTTGCACGTTGGGCCGCTTCTGCTGCGATTCCCCGGTGAACTCGGCGGAAGCCAGAAGCGAAGCGCCGTGAATTCCGTCACGGCCGGTTTTCGCGCCGACGTAAATGACGGGATTGCCGACGCCCTTGGCCTTGGCCAGAAAAATCTCTTCCTTGCGAGCAATGCCCAGCGCCAGGGCGTTCACCAGCGGATTCTGTGAGTAGCACGGCTCGAAGCAGACTTCACCACCGACCGTGGGTACGCCGAAGCAGTTGCCGTAGTGGGCGACGCCGCGGATTACGCCATCGAGGATGCGGCGATTGGCGGCGACCGCCGAAGAGTCAGAAGGCGCCAGGCTAAAGCCTGGCGCTACATGGCCATTCTCAGTAATAGGACCAAAACGGAGGGAATCGAGAACAGCGATGGGGCGGGCGCCCATGGTAAAGATGTCGCGCAAAATTCCGCCCACGCCGGTGGTCGCTCCCTGAAACGGCTCGACGTAACTCGGGTGATTGTGCGATTCGATCTTGAAGGCAGCGACCAAGCCCTCGCCGATGTCCACCACACCAGCGTTTTCACCAGGCCCCTGCACGACCAATTTTCCGCGGGTCGGCAGGCGCTTCAGGTGGACTTTGCTGGATTTGTAGGAGCAGTGCTCGCTCCACATGACCGAGAAAATGCCTAGCTCGGTGATGTTTGGATCGCGTCCGAGAATTTTCTGGATGCGCGCGTACTCTGCGGGCGTTACGCCGTGTTCCGCCGCAATCTCGGGCGTCACTATAATTTCTGTCGCTGCCGTCGCCATGTATCCGTTCGCCTTTACCGCTTCTTGCCATGCCACTTCTTCTAAAGCGGCTTCTTGTACTGCAAATTCACCGTTCGATTCTTTCTTGCAGCACGACTTTCACGCTTCGACCTGCTTTTTTGCCGATGACTTTTTGAATCTCCGCCTTCACGGGCAGCTTGTGCCTACCGTCGCCCAGAGCCATGAAGGAACTCTGGAATGGATGGCCATCCATTTTCCCTCGAACCTTCACCAAGCCGCGCGTGCGAAAGAATTTCGCCGACTGCGGCCAAACGACATAAGTCCAGCCGCCAGGATTGGGGCTCTTCTGCAGTTTGGCCGTGAAGGCCTTGGATAACTTCGACATGGTTCAGGCGGTGGCCTTCGCTGCGCCGACCAAAGATTCGATCATGGATTTGAAAAGGACGAGACCGTCAGCGGAATCGAGCGCAGATTCGACAGCGCGTTCAGGGTGGGGCATCAGGCCGGCGACGTTGCGTTCACGGTTGCAGATGCCGGCGATGTTGTGCATCGAGCCGTTGGGATTGCCAGCTACGTCGTCGGTTCCTTGGGGATTGGTGTAGTGAAAGAGAACCTGACGGTTTTTCTCAAGCTGGGCGAGGGTAGCGTCGTCCACGTTGTAGTTGCCGTCGCTGTGGGCAATGGGAACCTTCAAGATTTGGCCCTTGCTGGCGGCGCAGGTGAAAGGCGTATCGGTTTCTTCGACCCGGATATGGACATGCCGGCAGATAAAGCGAAGACCGGAATTGCGCATCATGGCGCCGGGGAGCAAGCCGGCTTCGCATAGGATCTGGAATCCGTTGCAGATGCCGAGAACCATGCCGCCGCTCTTGGCGAATTTGTCGACCGACTTCATCACCGGGGAAAAACGGGCGATGGCGCCGGTGCGGAGGTAGTCGCCGTAGGAAAACCCACCGGGCAAAACGATGGCGTCGCTGCCCGCCAGGTCTTGCGACTGGTGCCAGATGAATTCGACCGGCTTTTCCAGGATGCTGCCGATGGCGTAAAACGCGTCGTGGTCGCAATTCGAGCCCGGAAAGACGACGACTCCGAATTTCATTGCGTTGTGACTCCCGGTGGCATTGGGGAAGTTTCATTTTAACACAGGCGGGCGTTGATTTTGCCCTCCCCGACAGCGCGGCTACGAGTCCTTTGGCTAGGCAGGAGGGTGCTAGATCTCCATAGCTAAGGCCAGGCCGAATCCGATCTTGTCCTCCACCACCATCTCATGGCGCTCATCAGCGCGGACCTGTGAGGGTGGTTTGACGATTTTCGCACCTCGTTGTTTCAGCTCGGCATACAACAAGTCGACGTCGGTCACCCATACCCAGGCGTCGAGAAGACCACCTTCCCGTTGAACGGAGTTGTGCGCGGAGCCGGCATTTCTGGCCGCTTGCCTAGCTGGATTTCCACGTTTTCGCGGGAGACGATGCAGCAGACCGGCGGCTGGCCAAGATATTAGAGGATGCGAACTCCCAGAATGGCGCGGTAGGATTCCGCGGCAGCGGCCACATCGGGCACGACGAACTGCGGCGCGATCGATTTCAGTTGCGTATAGTTTCTGGGTTCCGTGTCGCTCATGGATTATCTAACTGATTATCTAACTCTCGGATTGCCCAGCTCGCCAGCCAAATCTACTAAATGGCTCCCGTGTTTTCCCGAAGCGATTCGGTCGCGGACGATTTCGCGGAAGCGATTTTGGCCTTCAGCATGCGCTTGGCGCGGAAGACTCCGGTTTTGACCGCGGGCAACTGCTTGCCGAGCGCGTCCGCAATTTCCGCGTAACTCAGCTGCCGGTAGTAGTGCAAGACCAGCAAGATGCGCGATTCGCGCGGCAGACGGCGCAAACCTTCGCGGACCCAGTCACTGCGTTCGCGCAGCAGCACGCGCGCAAGCGGGGAGTTGGTTAGTTCGTCGGGAAGGGTTTCGCAATGTTCTTCCTCTACGCGGCGGCGGCGCTCTGCCTTTACCTGGCGGAGCCGGTCAATGCAGTGGCGGCCCGTCACTTTGCAAAGCCAGGGGAGTGAGTGGATGGGTTGCTGCTCGCCTTCCAGCGAATGCAGTTTCAAGAAAACTTCGGACGCAGCGTCTTCCGCATCCTCGTGCCGCCACAAGAAACGCTGGCACACTCTCAGGACATAGCGATAGTGCGAAGTGTAAAACTCGCCGAATTGTTGCCCGCAATTTTGGCCGCTTGGCCTGGTGCCTCCCATCAGCACCGAAGTTGTGATCGCCGCCATATCGCTCCTTTCCTGCAACCTTCACGCACCCGCCGTGAGCACACCCCCAGCGACCGCTCCGCAACCACGAGTTCAGCGGGCTCCGGGACGCCGCCCTGTTATTCACCACGCAGAAAGACCAACCGTTACTGCAAAAACGCAGCCGGTGAGGCGCTTCGTGAAGCGCCACGCGCGGACATGGCCACCGCCCGGCGTACGACGAGCAGCGTCAAATCGTCCAGCGGCGCCTGCCCATCGGCAAAGTCCATCACAGCGCCGAGCGTTGAAAAGAGCATTTGGCTGGCGCTAGCTCCCGCGAATGCCCGCGCGGAGTTCAGCAGTCGTGCGGTCTCGAATTCTTCTTCACGCGCGTTTTCGCATTCGGTCAGTCCATCCGAATAGGCAAGCAAGGTATCGCCTGGGTTCAGCCAGGTCCGTCCGGATTGGTAGCTGGCTTCGGGCACCGCGCCGAGCATCGGTCCGCCGGCGTCCAGCCTTGTGGCTTCTCCGGCGCGGTGCAGAATCAGCGGCGAAGGAAGCCCGGCATCGCAATATTCAACGGCACCGTCCCGCAGATCGATGCGCGCGAAGAATGCCGCCACCAAGGGAGGCTGTCCGCATCCCGCGCACAATTCGCGATTGGCCTGCGCGATGGCCGCCGCCGGATTGGCGTTGGCGAGTGCGCAGGAATGCAAAAGTGAAATCAGATGCGGCATCCAGATGCCGGCCGACAGACCTTTGCCCGCAATATCGCCGACGATGACGCCGAGAGCGCCGTCGAGTTCGATCACCTTGAAGAAATCTCCGGACAAGTGGCGCACCGGAAAAATTTCGCCTGCGATTTCGTATTCGCCCAAGCGAAGTTCGCGCGGAGCGCACAGGCGGCGTTGCACCTGGGCGGCTTCAAAGAAGCTGCGGTAGATTACGGCTTGCTGCCGGCGCAGTTCGGCGACTTCGGCTTGCAGATCTTTGACCCGCTGCGCGCCGGCGTCAGTGTCGACGAGAGTATCCGCAAGCGAGTTCGCTTGAGTAGAAGGCGATGCGCTCCGCTCAAGCTCGGCGGGTGTCAAACAACGGTCGCGTGCGACCGCGGTTTGGACTCCTACACCTTGTCCCCACATCCCGTACATACCAACCTTCCTTCGCCAGAAACCTCTAGAGTGAAAACTCATCACCCGACAAACTTGTAGCCAACGCCGTGCACCGTCAGGAAATACCGCGGATCTTCTGGTACCGGTTCAAGCTTCTGTCGGATGCGTACGATGTGCGTGTCCACGGTGCGTGTCGTCGGGTAATTTTCGTAACCCCACACCTCGTCAAGCAAACGATCGCGGCTCAAGGTCTGTCCTGAATGGCACAAGAAATATTTGAGCAGCTCGAATTCCTTTCCGGAGAACTCCACCGACTTGCCGCCACGGAAAACCTGGTAGCTGCCGAGATGCACTTCGACGTCGCCGAACGCGTAGCGGTCTAGCTCCTTGGGAACGGTTTGCGTGCGGCGCAGAACCGCTTTTACGCGAGCCAACAACTCGCGAATGGAGAATGGTTTGGTGACGTAGTCGTCGGCGCCCAGCTCCAACCCCACCACTTTGTCCACTTCCTGGCCGCGCGCGGTGAGCATGATGATGGGAATGGATGGGCGCTTGGCCTTGAGCTGCTTGCAAACATCAAGGCCGCTCATCCTCGGCATCATCACGTCGAGGATGATCAGGTCTGGCGAATTCTTCAGTGCCAGATCGAGACCTTCCACTCCGTCGAGCGCGGTCGACACTTCGAAACCTTCGTACTCGAAGTTGTCGCGCAGGCCGGCGACCATGTTCGGCTCGTCTTCCACGATTAGGATCCTGGTCGTGCCCATGAACTCAACTCTCCTTAGCTTTCCGCCGAACGCTCAAGACCTTTGCTGCGGCCCCGCCAATCATGCCGGCGCGGTTCCCTGCTGCGGCACCGGGTGAATGGGCAGCGCAATGGTGAACTTGCTGCCGCGCTCCGGCGCACTTTCGACAAAGACATTTCCGCCGTGAGCCTGCGCGATGTGTTTGACGAGCGAAAGTCCCAATCCCGAGCCTTTGGTGTTGTGCACCAGCGGGTCGCCACAGCGGTAAAACTTTTCAAAAATCTTGTCCTGCTCGGCGGGGGCGATGCCGATGCCGCGATCGCGAACTTCGAGCTTCACGCTACCGTTGGAGCGGTACAGGCTCACACCGATGAACTTTTGGTCCTTGGAATACTTCAGGGCGTTGTTCACCAGATTCAGCAGCGAGCGAGCAATTGCTTCGCGATCGACATTCACCGGAGGAATGTCGCTGGCGATGTTCTCTTCGAAAGCAAAACCGTTTTGCTCGATTTGGAAACGGTAGGACTCCAGGGTGTTGCGTACCAATTCCGCCAGATCGGTTTGCTTGAACTCGTATTCCTTGCGGCCCGCTTCGATGCGCGAGAAATCGAGAATGTTGTTGATGAGCGCGCTCAGGCGCTCGCTTTCTTCGCGGATGATCCGGAAATATTCCTGGTATTTTTCCTGCGCCGTCAATCGGCCGAGCTCGAGCGTTTCGGCGTACAAACGGATCAGCGCCAGCGGCGTGCGCAACTCATGCGAAACGTTGGCCACGAAATCGGACTTCAGCCGGGCTAACTTCATTTCGCGAGACACGTTGCGGAAGGTTAGAAACAATCCGCCCGCCATCAACACTGACAGCGCCCCGAGAATGATGTAGTTGGAGCGGAGAAACTTGGCACCCATTTCGTCGATGGTCGTGCCCGGGTACTTGATCGCGAACACCATGCCGTCAAACGGTTCATTCAGGGCGCGTTCCGTTTCCGGTCTGCCACCGTCCCAATTTGCCGAGGTAATCCAAGGCGTGTAGCTCTTCAGCGGGCGCACCATCAGTGCCGGAGGATTGGCATCGGCTCTAACAGCGTCGCTCTTGCTGTTGATAACGTCGTTGATGACGCCGGGGAAAAAAGTAGTGCGAAGATACTCGGGATCGAAACCAACGACACCGACCGTCACGTGGTCCTTGGGAGTGCTCGCGGGAATGAAGTACGCAATGCTCCAGTAATATTGCTGTTCGTCTTTCCCTTCCTCCCATCCGCTATAGAACCCAAATGGCTTTTCTTCCTTGGCTTCGGTCACTCTGAGTTTGTGCGCCAACATGGAAGATTCCGAAGGCAGCCACTTGGTAGTCATGGCCACTTCTGCAACCATACGTTTGCGGAAGGCCTCGTCTCCATCGCCGCTCGGCCGGGAACGCCAAACCAGCAGATCGTGTTCTTTGTCGTACAAAATCGCATACAAGAATTCCGGATGGTCGGCCAGGAGCTTTTCGAGCTGCGGTTTGATTTCCGACGGCTCCTGACCACAAGGAAATTGCTCGCGTACCGGAGCGAGCATATCGAAAACTCGGTGCCAGGTTTTTTTCTCCGCGAGTCTCAGAACCGAAGTGAAGTCGCGTTGCAGCGCGGCTTCGATCGCTTTGTCACGCTGGATACTGCGAAGGTTCCAGAAATTGAAAAGCATCAAGGCAGCGGCCGGCAGGACGATGGCCAGTTCCAGGGTTAGCAGGAGCCGCGTGCGGTCGGTTAGCCACTTTTTCTTAGTAGAAGTTGCGCTCATATCACTTCCGGCTGCAGGCTAGCCCCTCAGCGTTGAAAGGAACTATACGGGGTTAGAACGCGGATGTGTCAAACCGACGCAAACGATTGTAAAAAGTTGTAAAAAGCAGCCAAGAAAGCAGGCAACCCACGGAGAATCATAGGCTTACGCGCAGAACGTCCCGTCATGAAAAGGAGCGCTTTCCCGGTCGTTACGGTTATAGCGTTTAGCTTTTGGGCTTGGGAGGGGCTACGGCACTGGCCGCGGCTGTGCCGATGGCGCCGTCAAGGCCGAGGACGTTCACCAAGCCGGCGTTAGAAGGAACGATGTACTTGGTGTTGTTGACCAAGGTGGTGCTCAACACTTCCAGACGGCGCATGGCTTCGGCGCGATCTTTGAAAAAAGTCTCTGCGGCGGTGGAAACCAGGCGGATGGCTTCGGCTTCGGCATTGGCGCGGGTGATGCGGGCTTGCGCGTCGCCTTCGGCCTTTAAAATTTCGGATTGCTTGAAACCTTCCGCTTGCAGGATCTGGCTCTGCTTCACGCCGTCGGCTTCGAGCACTGCGGCGCGCTTGTCGCGTTCGGCTTTCATCTGGCGGGACATGGCTTCGGTAATGTCGCGCGGAGGATCGATTTTCTGCACTTCGACGCGAGTGACCTTCACGCCCCAGCCATTGGTGGCTTCATCGAGAACGTGGCGCAGGTTGGTGTTGATCATGTCGCGCGCGACCAGCGTTTCATCGAGTGTGCGGTCACCGATGAGGTTACGCAAATTAGTCTGCGCCAGGGTGGTGCAGGCGTAGCCGAAATCCTGCACTTCAAACTGTGACTTCACCGGGTCCACGACTTTGTAATAGACGACAGCGTCCACTTCGACCGTGACGTTGTCTTTGGTAATTAGTTTTTGCGGGGGAACACTGATCACCTGCTCGCGCATGTCCACGCGAATGATGCTGTCGGTCAGCGGCATGATGATGGTCAAGCCCGAGGAGACCAGGCTGTGAAATTTTCCCATGCGCATCACAATCCCTTTTTCATATTGGTTGACGATGCGCGCCGCGCGCACCAGTAGGAGCAATCCGACCAGCAGTGCCGCAACCAGCAGAACCGGCAGAAAAACAGTTGCATCCATGAGTTTTTGCCCTCACTTCACTTTCAACGTTACGCCTTCGATTGAAACAACCTGCACGCTTGCGCCGATTTCCCGCGCGGCGTCGTCGGGCTGCGCCAACTCGGCGCGCCATTCTTCGCTGCCCACCTTCACAATGCCGCAGTCGCCGCGACCGATTCGCTTGGTGACCACGCCGCTTTTGCCGACAATGGCGTCCACGTTGGTCGCCTGTTCTTTCACGTGCAACTTGGCCTTCAGCCAGCGGCGAAACAACGCGAAGTAAAGCAGCGCAAAGATTGCGGCGCTGATCAATCCGATCTGCCACGACTGCGTGATCAATCCCACTACACCGCCGGCGGCCAGCGAAGCGCCGATCAACGCCAGATCAAATCCGGTAAGCACACCCAGGGCCAATTCGGCGGCGACACAAAGCACACCCACAATGACCAGCAGCCAGTTCACCCAGTTGCCCACGAAAGCTCCTTGCGGGAACACTTGTTGCTGCGGAAGATAACATCAGAGACAACCGGTTTCAATGACTGCCGTGTGAACGTGACTAACGGCGCGGCTTTTTGGATTTGCTGCTTAGTCTGCGTGCGGACTTTGCGTGCGCATGACCCGACGCCATTTCCCGGCGCTTCTTGGCCGCCCAACCTTTCTTGTTGCTTTGGCGGCCGCGCGCGATGCCCAGCGCACCGGCCGGAACGTTTTCCGTGATGGCCGAACCGGCTGCGATGTACGCGCCATTGCCAATGCGCACGGGCGCCACCAGCACCGAATCGCTGCCGATGAAGACTTTGTTTCCAATCGAAGTCTGGTGCTTATTCACGCCGTCGTAGTTGCAAGTGATGGTTCCCGCGCCAATGTTGGTCTTGGAACCAAGCTTGGCGTCGCCGATATAGGAGAGGTGAGGGACTTTGGCGCCTTCGCCGATCACCGCTTTTTTCGTTTCGACGAAGTTGCCCACGCGGGCTCCGGCTTTCAAGTGAGTGCCGGTTCGCAGTCTGGCAAAGGGGCCGACGGTGGTGCCGTCGTCCAGGCGGCTTTCTTCGATCAGCGAGTGTACGCGGACGGTCACGTCGTTGCCGAGGATTGCGTCGTGCAGCACACTTCCCGTAGCGATTTTGCAGCGGGCACCAAGCTTCGTTTTTCCGAGCAGCTGCACGCTTGGCTCAAGGATGCAGTCTTCCCCGGCAGACACTTCGGGGTCGACCAATACGGTTTCCGGCAACTGGATCGTCACGCCCGCGGCCATCAGCTCTTCGCGCTTGCGTTCACGGAAGATCCGGTCGACTTCAGCCAGGTCGGCGCGCGTGTTGCAGCCGAGCACTTCGCGCGAATCGGCGGCGATTTGCGCCAGCACGGTTTCGCCGCCGGAGGCCAGGGCGGCTATGGCGTCCGTTAGATAGATTTCGCGGTGCTTGTTGTTGGGTTTGACCTTCGCCAGTGCCGGCCACAATTTCGCGAGGGTGAAACAGTAGATGCTGGAGTTGATTTCGTTCAGTTCGCGCTGCTCGGGTGTGAGTTGCGAGTCTTCCACAATGGCGCCGACTTGCGTCTCCGATTTGCGGACGATGCGGCCGTAACCGCTAGGATCGGCCAGCACCGCTGAAAGAATTGTCGCCGCCGCGTTGCCTGAGCGATGCGTGGTCAGCAGAGCCTTTAAAGTTTCCGCGCGGATCAACGGCGCATCACCGGGAAGCACAATGGCAATCTTGGCGGTGCCGAGAGCACGCTTGGCAACCTGCAGCGCATGGCCGGTGCCGTTCTGCGGCTGTTGCACCACGATTTCGACATCGTGGCGCCCGATCACCGCCGCGACTTGTTCCGCCTGGTGCCCGACAATCGCGACAACTTTCTTGGACCTAAGCGGAGCGCAGGCAAACACGACTTGCTCCACCAGCGCGCGCCCGCCGGCGGCGTGTAAAACCTTTGCGAGCGAAGATTTCAGCCGCGTCCCTTTACCGGCCGCCAGGACCACCATCACCACGTCTTTATTCGGCATAGTTCGGCTATTCTCTCCCGCCCTTGTCGCTTTGACAATCGAACGATGGACGGAACGAGAAAATTCCATTACAGTCTCGGCACGAAAATCCCATTTTTGCCTAATGAAGTGACTCGGGAGGGCCGGCCCTGAAGACCTGTACCAATTGCCGGGGAAATCTTGCTGACTTTGTGGATGTTTGTCCGTACTGCGGCGTGGCCCAGCCCACATCGCAGGCGGGATTGCCGCAAGGCGGCTGGCCGACGGCGCCCCAAAACAGCAACAAGGCGATTGCCAGCCTGGTTTGCGGCGTGTTGTTCATGTGCGCGCCTGCTTCCATCGCCGCAATCATTCTCGGGCATCTGGCGTTGGTGGACATCAAGCGCACCGCGGGCCGCATGGCTGGGAAGGGCATAGCCATCGCGGGTCTGACGCTCGGCTACGTGGGTCTCACGCTGACCGCGATCTACATCGTGTTCGTGTCTTTCCTGGTTCGCAATACGTTTAGCCGCGATGTTCCCACCAATGAAACCACCGCCATCGATGCCATGCGCACTTACGACACAGCGCTCAAAGCCTATGCGGCGAAATGCCCCGCTCAGGGATACCCCGCGACGCTCACGCCGCTTGGACCCGGCCGCGGCGATTGTACGCGCGCCAATCTCATTACGGATCCCCGGTTGGTCGCAGCCGCGCCGGTTCGCAAGGGCTACACGTATGAATACCGACCGGGAGTGAATGGCACCGATCGCGTGACGGTCTTCGCGCTCGTGGCACGGCCGATTGTGCCGGGCAGCACTGGGAAAAGATTTTTCTATTTGGATGAAGCAGGAGTAATCCGCGAGGCTAACTCGCAAAACATCGGACCGAACAGCCCGGCCTTGGGAACCAATTCGGCGGCACCCGGCAATCAAGACGACGAAGAGCAGGACGGTCCCGGAGAGCAAAACAACCTGTGAGCGAGGAACCAGGTGACGAACAGGAGAGGCCGTGAAACAGTGCCTCAATTGCAGCGGTAATCTGGCGGATTTCGTGGCGGTATGTCCTTATTGCGGGGCGGCTTTGCCCGTGGCACAGGCTCCGCAATTTGCTGGACCGCCAGAGTGCAGCGGACCGCCGCAGAACAGCGGCAAAGCGCTGGCCAGCCTGATTTGCGGTGTTGTGTTTTTCTTCTGGCCACTCTCGCCGATAGCCGCGGTGATCCTGGGACACTTGGCGCTCTCCGACATCCAAAAAAGCGCCGGTCGTCTGGCGGGCAGGGGCATGGCGATCGGCGGTCTCGTGACGGGTTACATCGGAGTTTCGATTGTTCCGATCTTGATCATTGCGGCGATCGCGATTCCGACTTTTTTGCGATCGCGGATGGCGGCGAACGAAGCGTCCGCGGTCGGCAGCTTGCGCACTTACCATGCCACTTTAGTCAGTTATGCCACGCAGTGCCCGAATCAGGGATATCCTGCTTCGCTGACGTTTCTGGGGCCGGGTACGGCCGGAGCGGACAAGTGCAAGCGGGCAGGTCTAGTGGAGTCAATCATGGGAAGCGAGATGCCCGTAAAAAATGGCTATCGTTTCTTCTACGCACCGGAAAGTTACGACATGAGCGGCCACCTCGTGAAGTATGCGCTGGCCGCCGACCCGGTGACTCCGGGTAGGACGGGAATGCGTCACTTTTTCACGGATGAGTCGGGAGTGATTCGTTCCAGCCTGCGCGGCGGCGCCGACGCACACAGCGAACCCCTTCCATAGTGGTTTCAGTCCGCGGCAGGGGCTTCGGCCATCGCCAGGGCTTCGGCCGGGCGTTCATCCGATGATGTGATGGTCCAACTGGACGCGTCGGAAAGAACGCGGCTAACGATCTGGGTGTGCAGAGCGTGACCGGCCTTGTAGGCTTCAACGCGGCCAAGCAGCGGCAAGCCAACAAGAGCGAGGTCGCCGATCAGGTCAAGTGCCTTGTGCCGGCCAAATTCGTCGGGGAAACGCAACGGGCCGTTCAATACGCCGTTGTCGGTAAGCACAATGGCGTTGTCGAGCGAGCCGCCGCGGATTAATCCCATGGAGAGAAGTGGCTCGATGTCGCGTTCAAAGCAAAAGGTACGCGCCCGGGCCAGCAGAGTGCGGAACGACTCCGGCCGGACGACCATTTCAATCTTCTGCGGCCCGACGAGCGGGTGAGGAAAATCGACATAACACTGCACGGAAAATTCGTCAGCGGGGAAAATGCCGATGCGGCGATCCGCTTCGACCACTTCCACGGGCTTGGTAATTTTCAGATAGCGCCGCCGCCGCCGCAGGCGGCGGATGCCGGCTTCATCGAGCAGCCGCAAGAACGGCTCCGCCGAGCCATCCAAAATGGGGACTTCGATAGCGTCAATGTCGATGAAGACATTGTCCACACCGGAGGAGTAGATCGCGGCCAAGAGGTGCTCGGTGGTGGAGAGGAGCACACCTTGCTTCATCAAGCTGGTGGCGTAGCTGACCCGTGCAACATTGCGCCCACTGGCTTCGATAGGAAAGTTGTCAAGGTCGGTACGGCGGAAGACGATTCCGGTGTCGGCAGGCGCCGGGACCAAGCGGACGTGGCCGAAAACGCCGGTATGCAGGCCGATACCTTCTGTAAAGACTTCTTGCTGGATCGTAGTCTGAAACATGCGCCCGACTACTAGAGTAGCACCTTGAGCGCCATTGGCATCGCAAGGGATTTCTCTATTGTTTTCAATTATTTACGTGTTTCATGAGGAGCAAAGCAGGACCTTGGTGTGGTAAATGCACAACAAAATTCATAGCGCGGTGTGGCATGGAATCGGACCGTTCCAGCTGGCCGCTATAGGCGCAGTAAATCTTGTTGAACCAGCCAGGCTTCCTTTCTGGTTGGCGGCGCGTCCCAACTGCGTACGGTGCTATACTTTTCGCGGGTATTGCCAAAGCATCCGTTCAGGAAGGCCAAGAATGAACCGCACTGCCAGGATCGCCATCATCGCCATTTCGGTCGCTATTTTCTGCTATGCCGGGCTGGGACATGTCCTCGGGCAGACCCACGAAGAGCGCGCCTACAAGTCTCTGACCGTCTACGGCGAAGTGCTGCAAAAGATCCAGACCGATTATGTTGACGAACCGAACATGCACCTGGTGACGGCGGGGGCACTGCACGGACTGCTGGAGTCACTAGATCCACAATCGAGTTACCTGACGCCACGCGAATACACGGAATACAAACAAAAGGCTGCCAGCACGAATCCCGGAGACACCGGACTGACCTTGAGCAAGCGCTTCGGTTACATCATCGTCGTTTCGGTGCTGCCCGAGAGTCCGGCCGAGAAGGCGGGGATCCGCGGCGGCGATATTTTTGAGTCCGTGGCCGGATTTACGACGCGCGAAATGTCTGTCGGCCAAGCCATGAACCTGTTGCGCGGACAGCCGGGCAGCGGAGTGAAAGTGGGAGTCATTCGGCGTGGCAAAAACGAACCGGAGTCCGTGGACGTAGTTCGGGAAAAGCTGGCACCGGCAAAGATCGTCAGCCAGAAAACCGATCCTGACATTTTGGCGTTGCGCCTGACGAGCCTGGAATCCGGGCGCGCAGATGAAGTCAAGGCGCGTTTGCAGGAAGCCGAAAAGCAGGGCCTGCACAAAGTAGTTCTGGATTTGCGCGATTGCGGACGCGGCCCGGTTTCCGAAGGGCTGGCGGTGGCGCGCTTGTTCATTTCGAGTGGAAACCTAGCGACCTTGAAGGGCCAGACGGTTTCCACCCAAACATTCGCCGCCGAGCCGAGCAAAGTAGTTTGGAAGGGACCGGTCTCCGTACTGATTGATGGTTCGACTTCCGGCGCGGCCGAGGTGCTGGCTTCGGCGGTGGGCGGAGCCCATCGCGGCGACGTAGTTGGCGAGCGCACCTTCGGGCTGGCGTCCGAGCAGAAACTGATCACGATTGACGACGGCTCAGCGCTGATCCTGACGGTGGCTAATTATTACAATTTTGACGGCAAATCCATTCTGGAAGAAGGCGTGACGCCGACCGAAGTCGTGCGCCAGGCAGTCGCATCTGCCGACGATGGTGATGACGACGACAACGCAAACGGCCAGACGGCGCAAGTGCCTGCAGAACCGCGTCCCCTTTCTCCCGAAGACACGGTGTACAAAAAGGCCGTTGACCTGCTGAAGGCGCCCCCGAAAAAGGCGGCGTAGTCTAGTCCGTGCAGTCGGACGGCGCGTTGTCTCGAGAACACCCTAGGCGCAACCTGCGAATCAAATTTCTCCGCATTTGTGCGGTTTTCTGCGCGCTGATGCTGGTGCCTCTTGTCGGCTGCAAGCGTGGCAAACAGGGCAAATTGACGCCCGCGCAGATTCATCAGATCACTCAGGAACTGGCACAGGCCGCGGCGGAAACCGCGCCGCAAGGATCGGTCGTCAAGTCGCGGCGCGCGCGCGAAAGATCGGGCGGTGCCAGAGCGGAAGAGCTATACATCGGATTGCGCGGCGTTGCCGATGCGGCTGTTGCGAATGCTGTGAAGCAAAGATTGGAATTCATCGCCACGCGGCGCGGGTTCACGGTCGATCGCGAAACGGAAAGCAGCGGAAGCATTCGCATGCTCCTGCGCGTCCAGGGCATCGTTACCCACCGAATTGAGATAGAGCCATTCGCAATTTCGGCCAAGCGAAGTGCGGCATCGCCTCAGCAGGCGCGGCTGGCAATTCTGCTGGACGACCTGGGTAGCGATCGCAGCGCCGCTGATGCGATCTTCGCGCTGCACGTTCCCATCACAATTTCCATACTCCCTTTCCACGCGCATTCGCAGGATATAGCCAGGGATGCGCGCCAGCATGGATGCGAAGTGATGCTCCATCTGCCGATGCAATCGGTGGCCCATGAAGCACCAGAGCCGCAAGAGTTGCGACCTGGCCTCTCACCCGAAGTAGTGCAAGACATGGTCGAAAGGATGCTCGATGCGATTCCCGGGGCGGATGGCGTAAATAACCACCAGGGTTCGCAGGCCACGGCCGATTTGACATTGATGAATGCGCTGATGCACGAGTTGAAGGATGAGGGCGTTTTCTACGTGGATAGCCGTACCACCGCGGCGACCGTGGCGTTTGAGGCGGCGAAACGCGAGGGCGTTCCGGCAGCATTCCGCAACGTCCCTTTTCTCGATGACGTAGGACACAAGGAAGCGGTAAAGCGTCAGTTGCAATTGGCGATTCGCGGCGCGAAGGAAAAGGGTGAAGCCATTACCATCGGGCATCCGCACCCCACAACGCTCGCCGCGCTACGAGAGATGTTGCCTGAGGCGAATAGACAAGGCGTGCAGTTGGTGCTGGTTTCCGAGTTGGTCCACTAAGCGACCGGCAAATCAGCCGCTGGAGCTTCCACACGCAAGCCCTTGCTTGGCTTGTGCGGAAACACTTTGTGAACATAAAACGCCGCGATGGCCATGGTGAGGAAACTGAAGACGCTTCCTTCCGGCCCGACTGTCCCTCCAGTGAGCCACACCGGTCCCTGCAATGTAGCGCTGGAAAGATGACCAGGAAAAACATTCCCGCTGTTTGGCACGGAGAACAAGAATGTTTCGCCGAAATCGAAGGCCGCATGCCAACCGACCACTAGCCACAGGTTGCCAGTCCGTTTGAGCGCAAGCGCAAAAACCAAGGCGATCGTTACGACGCTCAAGGCGCCGACTGGCGACTCTCCTTTGTTCATCAGGTGCACGGCTCCGAAGCCCAGCGAGAGAATCCAGGCGGCGGGCCAAAAGCCGATGCCGTCCGCGAGCGTAAATTGCAGGTAGCCGCGAAAGGTAAACTCCTCAAAAAGACCGACCAGCAGGAAAAAAAACGCCCACAACAGAGCCCAACGCAGGATCGCTGCGCCGTGAATGTCGAGTGCGCCAAATTTGTAGCCGCCAAACGTGGCGATGCATGCAATCAAGACGGAGATCTCAACGAGTCCTAGCAGGCAGCCATGCCAAAACCGCTTGCCGAGCATTTCCTTCAGCGGGAGACCGTATTCACCTACAGCGCGCCGTTCCAGTCGCGACATCACAAACGCGGGCAACAACACCAGCACAAAAGAAAGCCCTTCCTGCAAAAACATTTGCCACATTGCAGGTTGCGCCGTTTTGGGCAAGTGCAAAACGCTGCCGAGCAAGAAGTTGACAGCCAGGCTCAATACCAGAATTTGCAGAAAATAAGCGACGATTCGCCATCCCGAGCGCAGGCCGCGCTGGTTCATAAACACGGTGTAGGGCTGACGCGGCACCAGGACTGCCGGCGGTAGCGGATCATTCGGTTGGGGGGCAGATGTGTTTTGGTCGTCCATTTGGTTAGGAACAGTAACATAGGACCTTCATTGCCAGCGTGCCGTGAACCATCCTAGCGAAAATAGTTGACTTGAACCTAACCTAAAGAATAGCTTTTAGCAGTTAGCGCACCAGCATTGGAGGCAATGGTGTCCAGCAATTCCGCCACACCTGAGTTTTCCGCCAACCGACTGTGCTTGGATTTTGCGAACTTGCCGTTCGCTTCGGGCGACCAAACGGAGCGACCGATTTTCTGGGACGAGTTCGTGGATTTTTTAGCGGCGAAACAGATCGTTTCCCACGAAAAGAGTTCACACATCCGCGCATGGGTGAAAACGGATCCTCGCGCGGCCGAAAACCTGCTGGGCCACGCAGAGCGGTTAGGCAGGGGGCTGCGGCTAAGCATTCGGGCTATCGTGAAAGGGCAGCGGATTCATGATGAGTGGACCGAACCCATCAACCGAATTCTCCGGGTTACGGAGGGGCACGACGAGCTGCAGCGGGACGGCACCGCATGGCGGCTTGGCTTCGTGGCCCGCGAAGAAGGCCTGGAGTGGTTGCTCGCTGCGGTCGCGCGCTCCGGCGCCGAACTGATTGCCGAAGGCGTCAGGCAAAACTTGAAACAATGCGCTAATCCGTACTGCCAGATCCTTTTTTACGATGATTCGAAAACGCATCGCCGGCGTTGGTGCTCGATGGCACTCTGCGGAAACCGCAGCAAGGTAGCGGCTTTTGCGCTCCGGAATCGCCCGGATGGCGAAACCAAGACGCGCGCTCATCACGCCTAGACGGGCCCAGAGAGACCGCCGGCTCGTTTACTGCGGCTCTTTGATGTATTTAGGCTGCTGGCCTTTTCCCCAGGGGTCATAGGAATGGGCAAATACCAAGCGCTCGGCAAGCGGCGGGTGGGTGTACAACCAAAAGGTGATGAACGGCGGCGGATTGGGGTCAGCCAGATCATTTTCGCCCATGGCCTGAAACGAATGCGCCGCGACCTGGCCGGAGGCGGGAACAATTCCGTGAATCAGCTCCAGGCCGAAGACGTCCGCGTGGTGCTCTTCTATGCGGCTATAGCCGTTGACAACCGGCGAGGACAAAAACGCCATTCCGTCAATCAGCAAGAGCAAGATGGCCAGCGCGGCCCAATCGTGCGGCCCGTAGATTTTCCATCGCAGCCCCCAGCGATCCAGCACAGCGTTCAGCAGCCAATAAGCAAGAAAAAAGGCAAGCAGCAGGACCGCCGAAAAAAACAGAATGCCGTTGCGGACATGATTGAGCACATAGTGGCCCGACTCGTGGCCGAATACGAAGAGTGTTTCTTGCGGACTCATTTTCTTCAACAGCGTGTCGTAGATGACCACGCGCTTTGAAGCGCCGAAGCCGGTTACGTAAGCATTCAGCTCATTGGTTTTTACGCTGGCGTTCATCACAAACATGCGCTCGGGAGGAATGTCCAGCCCCGCTCGACGGGTCAGCTTGACTAAATCGCTGGTGAGCTGCGGCTCGGTGGCTTGCAGGGGATCGAACTTGAAAAACAGCGGATCGATGATCAGCGGCTCCAGGAAAAACATGCCGAGAAGGAACGGCAAGGCGATCAGCCAGAAATAGAACCACCATCGGCGCGGGCTCCAGCGAATGGCAAAAAATACCAGCAAGCCCATAATGGCGTAGAACACGATGAGCATCAGGCCGACTTTCGTCCAGTCCAACAGCCACGAACCCCAGCCCTGCACGGACTGCTGATAGTGAAGCGAAAGTGCGTGCCAAACGATGTGAACCGGCAAGTCGGCCAGCCGTAGAATCACTACGACGATCGGAATGAAAATGAGCCCCTGCAGAAGACGGTTTTCTGTTTTGCGTTGCGCAAAATCGCGCAGCCGGCCGGCCAGACCCGTTCGCAAAGCCACCAGCAGTGCCGCGAAACCCACAAAGACCGAGAGAAAATAAAGCGCGTATCCCGCGCGGGAGTACCGCACAGCCTTTTCGTAGCGATCGTGCGAAAGCGTGTAGCGCTCGATTTCCGTGGGAGCATTGGGCGGTTGCTCTTTGCCCGGAGTCTCCATCTGCGGCGATGGAGTGCGAACTGTCGGCGACTCCTGCGCGCGCAAGCTTGCCAGTGAGGTGAAGCTTCCCGCAAAGAAAATCAAAGCAGCAACGATTTGCGCAACACGTCGGCGCCGCATAAATCCTTCTCGCAACATGCATTTGAGCGCGGCTCGCCGGGGCAAAGCGACCGCATGAGCGCGGCGAGTATGCAGCACTATCGGCATGCTTGCAACCGTGTCCAGGCGTTCCAGCACCTTGCTTGCCGCGAGCGAAAACCGGTTCTATGCAAATTAGATGGCCGGACGGACCGAAGGGAAGCAGGCTACAGAAAAAATCAAGGTGTGCTTGAGGTCGGCGCCGTCTGGAGGCAATAGTTGCGAATGGCCCCGCTCGTGGTCAAGCTCGCGTGCACCACCGAAGTCCAACGCTCCAGCCGATGGTGATGATAACGGTGAAATAAGTAGGAAGCTCCTATGGAAACCGCCGTCCCGCCTGCCTCTATCGCGGCAAAGGCCGCATGGTTGTCTACAATGTCGTTGGTCAGCAAGGCTTCCTGCCGGCCACGGCGGCGCATATTCAAGGTCGACGCATAATCAAGAGCGCGCGAAGCACCCACCGCCGTAAACAGTGCTATGTTTTCGCGGTCCCAAAAGCGATGCTGGTACTCACCGGAGCGCGTAGCCGGCTTGTGCTCGGACAGGGCGCGCGTCTGAGAAACGTCCTGCGGCCCCGCTGCTGAGAGCGGACGCAGAAAGGAATTGAGTGTCTGAGCCTCAATCGCTATTACCGTGGGCGCGGGCGCATTCGGTAAGGACTGCTTGTCGTTTGGCCAGCAAGAAGTAGCGTCCGTAGCAAAGACAAGGAACAGAAGAAAACTACGCGCAAGACCGACAAATCCCTTCACGGCTCCCCCAAGAACTCCTTGCGAACTTCATTATTGTAGCCGGTCCTGACGCGCCGGTTGTCATCGGAGCGGCTTGGGCCTCGACGCGCTCCCATTGGCTGGGCGTGATTCATTCGCGGCGGGCCAAGCCTTCTGCATTGCGCCCTGCGGCTCGCGGGGGTATGTTGAGATTTAGCCCGCGAAATGCGAGGAACACGCCGATGGTGTCCGCTAAACTGTCCAATCTCGGTTGGCCTTTGTTGCCCGTTTTAACCGCAGCCTTGCTGTCGCTGGTTTTGCTGCCCAGTACGGCATCGGCCCAATCGCCAGGCGACAATGCTTCCGTTGCCGATGCTGCGCGCCGCGCCCGCGAGCAAAAGAAGAACGCGGCAAAACCGGCTCGCACGTTGACGAACGATGATTTGCCGGCCACACCCGCTGCGGTTCAGCAGCCCGCAGCTCCCGCGGGAGCGACCGAAAGCACCGCTGCCGATCAAGCAAGGTCCGAAGACGAAGCCGCCGAAACGGCAATTCCGGCCGATGGTGGGCAAAAAAAGAAAGCGGAAATTGAAGCGGCTCTGAAACGGGCCAAAGCGGAATTAGCGCAAGCGCAAAACGAACTCGATGTTCTTCAGCGCAAGGCCGTGCTCGACAGTGATTCCTTTTATTCTCAGACCGATTATTCGCGTGATACGGACGGCAAAGCCAGGCTGGATGCAGGCGCGCAGCTAGTAAACGACAAGAAATCCCAGGTGGACGACCTTAAGGCCAAGATTGCCGCTCTGCTAGCCGAACTCGGAGAAGCCCCGGAAGTCGAAAAGCCATCGCAGCCTCAGCCTCTCTAAGGCGAAGAAATTACTTCGGTTCTAACACCAGGGGCAGTCCGTTCTTGGTATTGCCGACGATCACCACTTTGGAATTGCTGCTGGTGGCTAGTTTCTCGGTGGCCTCAATTCCCTTCCACTCGAGCAACTGCGGACTGATACCTTGAGCCACGATTTTCTGGAAGTCCGCGATACCCTGCGCTTCGATGCGCTTGCGTTCGGCCTCCTGCTTCTCTTTTTGCAGGATAAAACTCATACGCAGGGCATCCTGTTCGGCCTGCTGTTTGGCTTCGATGGAGCTCTTGAGCATGGCCGGCAGTTGCACATCACGGAGCAGCACGGCTTCCACGATAACCCCGCGCGGAGCCAATTGCGCCGTCAGTTCTTCCTGGATTTGCTGTTGCACCAGTTCGCGCGCATTCGTGTACAGAGCGTTGGCGCTATGCGCAGACGTGGACGCGCGTATCGCCGCCCGCAGCGTCGGCTCGACAATTTTTTCCGCGTAATTCTCGCCGATCGTCTGGAACACCAAGGCTGCTTTCGTTCTATCCAAACGGAATAACAAAGAAGTATCCAGCGCCAGCATCAAGCCTTCATTGGATGGGGTGTTGGCGCTTTCTTTGACTGACTGTGTTTGGATGGAAAGTTTCTGCACGGACTTCAGCGGGTTGATCAGGTGGATTCCCTCTCCAAGGACATCTCCCGTGACTCTGCCAAACAGCGTCAGCACGCCCACATTACCTGTAGGTATGGAGGTGATGCTGGCCATCAGTATGATTAAGAGCAACACGACCGCGGCAATTTTCAGGAGGCGGTTTCGAAAGGCGGCAAAACCGGGCATGCCGCCCACATCAAACGTCCTTCCGGTGTTGGTCATGGTTCCTCCGTACGGGGACCATTCTCGCGGCGACTGCTTTCTTTCATCTTCCGACAAGCCCGGCCTGCGTGCCCGCTGTTCAGCGGCGGGTGGCGCCTATTCGTCACCCGCTGGCCAGCGGCTCTGCCCGGCGAAAAATCCACAGGCTATCGCAACCGTGCCCCCATATCTTGTGTGGTTTTGTCTTGACACCACACCGCACTCGCGCAACAATCCCCCGCATCTTGCTGCTTCGGCCGACGACGCACTGCGCTCCGCGCCCGGCCACTGGGGGAAGCACATGCAATATCTGCCGGGCTGGACCGTGCAATGCATCAATCAGTCTTGCGCCGCTCGCGGCCACTGGTTGCGAGCTCACCTCTCCGGACCCAACGCCGGCTTGGAGTTCTGCCCTTCGTGCGGAAGCTCGTTGCAAGCTGTGCCGCCGCCCATCGGCCCGCGGCTGCGCATGCGGCCGCGCTTGCTTGCCGCGCGTCCGCCGCTTCGTCCTCGCCCGCGCTAGAGTCGAATTTTCGAGCGACCGCGCCTTACAACAAAAAAGACCGGAGAGCTGGCTCCCCGGTCTTTTTGTTTTTCGAATGCCGCTACAAAGCCTATCCTTCGACTAAGCCCTTTTGCAACATCTCCTCGTCGCTCAGCCACAAATCGGGAATGTTCGCCGAGCCCAGACGCAGAATATCTTCGAGCGCTCCACGTACCTCGCTGGACCGGAAGTCCACGCCCAGTTGGTCGAGCAAATCCAGCAACGGCTGCGCCCCTTCGGCCAGCAGCGGTCTGGATGCGGTGTTTGATCCGTCCAGCCGGTGATAGGTCAAAACGTAAACCGCACCTGGCCCGGCGCCGTGACGAACAATGCGAAGAAACGCCCGAGCTTGCTGCGGCGGCGGATTTTGCGTGAATGCTGTGCGGGGTGCCGAGGCGCTCATTAAGTGTCTCGCTCCTGGGTTTCCCGCTCTCTCAACTGCACCCGCTCGTGCTGCCGCAATTCTCACACTTGTAGCAGGCGCCGTTCGGCACCATCAGCATGCCGCACTCGCTGCACGTCGGCGCACCCTCGTGCGCGTTGCTGGGCGTTTTCGAAGATGCTGTCGCCGCCGGATCCGCGGGCTTAACGGCTGGCGGCATGGCTGGAGCCGCCAGCACCGGTGCGGTTGCAATCGCTTCCGCCGCCGCGCCGTTCAGTTTCAAATAGTCGGAAGAAATAAACCGTCCACCGAGCCACCGCGCGATGTAATCCAACACCGACGAAACAAAGCGGATGTTGGCGTTGGCTGTGATGCCGCTCGGTTCGAACCGCGTGTTCAGCAGCTTGTCCACGAACACCTTGAGTGGCACGCCATACTGCAGACCGATGGAAACTGTAAGCGCCAGCCCGTCCATCACGCCGGAAAGCGTCGAGCCTTCCTTGGACATCTTGATGAACACTTCACCCGGCCGCCCATCTTCGTACAATCCGACCGTGATGTACCCCTCATGCCCGCCGACGCTGAATTTGTGCGTCACGGAAGCCCGTTCCGCCGGCATTTTCTCGCGCTGCGCGCGTGCAAAGAGTTCTCGTTGCATGGGTTCAACCACGGCCGCCGTGACAGCTTCGGCGGCCTTTTCTTTCTTGTCTTTATCGCCGCCGGCGTTCAGCGGCTGCGACTTCTTCGAATTGTCACGGTAGATGGCCACGGCCTTCAGTCCCAGCTTCCAGGACTCCATGTACGCATCCATGATGTCTTCGATGGTGGATTCTTCCGGCATGTTGATGGTCTTGGAGATCGCACCCGACAGGAACGGCTGTGTCGCCGCCATCATCTTCACATGCCCGGTCCAGTTGATCGAACGCCCGCCGCCCGCCGGTGCCAGTGAGCAATCAAACACCGGCAGATGCTCCGCCTTGAAGTGCGGCGCGCCTTCCACGGTGCTGGCCTTGTCGATGTACGCGACAATCTCGCTGGTCTGTTCCGGACTGTATCCCAGCTTCATGATAGCGGCGGGCACGGTGTTGTTCACGATCTTGATCAAACCGCCGCCCACCAGTTTCTTGTACTTCACGAGCGCCAGGTCCGGCTCGATACCAGTAGTGTCGCAATCCATCATGAAACCGATCGTGCCTGTGGGAGCTAGAACCGTCACTTGCGAGTTCTTGTAGCCGTGCTGCTCGCCCAGCGACAAAGCGTCGTCCCACGATTCCTGCGCAGCCATCATCAACTGTGGCTGCACGTTTTCCGCCTTAATGCCCCGCACCGATTCGCGATGCATGCGAATCACGTCCAGCATCGGCTCGCGGTTCACCGGATAACCCGGGAACGGACCCATGCGTTCTGCAACGCGTGCCGACTGCGCATACGCTTCACCGCACATCAGCGCCGTGACCGCGCCGGCCACATCGCGCCCTTCGCTCGAATCGTATGGCAGCGCCATCGACATCAGCAGTGCGCCCAGGTTGGCATAGCCCAAGCCCAGCGGCCGGAAGTTATGCGAATTTTCCGCAATCTTTGGTGTCGGGTAGCTGGCGAAGTCCACCAGAATTTCCTGCGCCGTGATCGTCACGTCCACCGCATGCCTGAACGCTTCCACGTCAAACGTGCCGCTCGAATTCACATACTTCATGAGGTTCAGCGAAGCTAGGTTGCACGCCGTGTCGTCCAGAAACATGTACTCCGAGCACGGATTGCTGGCATTGATTCGCGCTGTGTTCTTGCACGTGTGCCAGCGATTCACCGTCGTGTCGTACTGCATTCCCGGATCGCCACAGTGCCAGGTGGATTCCGCCATCTTGTAAAGCAATTGCTTGGCGCGCTGCTTTTCGGCGGGTTGCCCGTCGATTACGTTCTTCGTCCACCAATCCTTGTCCTGCTCCACCGCGTGCATGAAATCATCCGACACGCGCACCGAGTGATTCGCGTTCTGGAAAAAGATCGAGGTGTATGCTTCGCCGTCAATTGCCGGGTCGTAACCTTCGCGGATCAGCGCGTGCGCTTTCTGCTCTTCCTTGTACTTGCACTCGATGAACTCAACGATGTCCGGGTGCTCGACGTTCAAAATCACCATCTTCGCCGCGCGCCGCGTCTTCCCCCCGCTCTTGATCACGCCTGCGAACGCATCGAAACCCTTCATGAAGCTCACCGGCCCCGAAGCAATCCCGCCACCAGACAGCGTCTCTTTCGAACCGCGCAGAGCCGAAAAATTAGTTCCCGTCCCGGAGCCCCACTTGAACAGCATCCCCTCCGTCCGGGTTAGCCCCATGATGGACTCCATGCTGTCGTCCACCGAATTGATGAAGCACGCCGAGCACTGCGGCTTCGGCTGCACGCCAACGTTGAACCACACCGGCGAATTAAACGCCATCTTCTGCTCGACCAGCAGGTGCGCCAGCTCATCCTTAAAAGCATCGCGCGAAGCTGCATCCGCAAAATAGCCGCCTTCTTCGCCCCACCGCACAATCGTGTTTACCACGCGCCCGATCAGTTGCCGCACCGATCCTTCGCGCTCGCGCGTTCCCGGTTTTCCGTGGAAATACTTGCTCGCGACGATGTTCGTCGCCGTCTGCGACCAGTTCTTCGGCACATCCACATCTTCCTGGCGGAAGATGGTTACACCCTTCTCATTTCCAATCAGCGCTGTCCGCTTTTCCCACTCTACCGCGTCAAATGGCGACTTCTTTCCATCGGTGAAGAAGCGCGCAAACTTCAACCCGGTCGTTTTTTCCGCCGCGCTTGTTTCCGTTGCTTTGCCTTGCATTGCCGGCTTCACCGTTGCCATTCTTTTCCTCCAGCGCCGGGATCCTCGTTAGATGCTGGAGGAGCCCTTCTATTTTACTACCCGCCGCAGCGAGCTAAATGCGCCTTCTATCTGGTTTCTTTTACGTTACTTACGGATTCAACGGAACTGCGGAAGCCGGTTTTCTCGTGCTCATTCCAACCGCAAGCGAAGCAGGCGCTGTCCCTCAAGCGACCGCAAACGTCAATGAGCTGCCATCGGCCGTTTCAGCAACTGGGCCTGAAAGCAAGCTCTCCCACTTCGCGCTGACTTAGCGCGGAGCAGCTACTTCGCGCTGGAATGTGTTTCGAAAACCCGGCCAGGTTCGTGAATGAAAACGGACTTTGTCTCCCTCGACTGGGTCCGCTGGCGCTTCCACGTTCCCCCGAATCTGGAGTCGCAGTATCAACGCGCGCTCCATCGGTGTCAAGAGAAAAACGCAAAATCTGGACTATTTTTTTCCTGAACGTCTATATCTTGTGGTGCTGTTGCGGGCCAACCCCTTTCTCTTCTTCGTCTCTCTCGCAACTTCGCGTTAAACTCTTTGCATCCAACTCTATATGCGTTTCCCGCGCACAATTTTCTTTTTTTCGGCTATGGCCATTTTTTCCACCGTTATTTCCACATCCGCGCTTGCGCAAACTTCAACACCGCCCGCCACCTCGGTTCTCCGTTCCGCCTACGGCGAAAAACTGAAGCTCAACGGAGTGCCCAACAGCGGAAAAATTAGCGATGCACTTTTCCGCGGCGCCCAGCCGCGCGCCGAGGGCATGAAGGAATTGAAAAATCTCGGCATCACCACCATCGTTGACTTGCGCGGTGAAGATCCTGACAAAATTACTTGGGAACGCCGGCAAGCCGAATCCATAGGCATTCGTTTCGTCAGCATTCCCGTCAGCGGGTGGGCTCCTCCTACCAACGATCAAGTCGCCGCGTTCCTCGCTCTGTTCCGCGACCATCCCAAAGAAAAGGTTTTTATCCATTGCCGCTTCGGCGACGATCGAACCGGGGTTTTTGTCGCCACCTACCGCATGGCCTTTGAAGGCTGGCACCCCCAGCAAGCCATGAATGAAATGTACTTCTTCGGCTTCAACGGCTTCTGGCACCCTTCGATGAAGTCGTATATCCGCGATTTTCCCGCGCGTTTGCAAACCGCCCCGGCCCTGGCCCAATACCGCCTTCATCCGGGCGAAGCTGCTCCCGCCACGGCAAACAAGTAATGGTCATCCGGAGCCTCGGAAATGGTCCAACCCTAATTATTTCTTATATTTAGGGGTGTTTTAATCCTAGTACCATGGTTTCCATGACCGGGACTTCCGCTCCATTTCTGCTCCCCGGCTTCCCCGTTAGCCTTCTTCAAGAACGGAAGGTCCCCATGCAAGTAGGTCGTTACCAACTTTTTGAAACTCTCGGCGTCGGCGCCACCAGCCGCGTCGTTCGCGGCTTCGATCCCATGATCGGCCGCCCCGTTGCCGTCAAAATCTTCCCTTCTGAAATTGCGCAAGGCGAGGCGCGCGAGCGTTTTCTCCGCGAAGCCCGCGTGGTGGGCCAGCTGTGTCATCCGAACATCATCACGCTGCACGACTTGGGCATCGAAGAAGCCACCCAAACGCCCTATCTGGTGATGGAATTTATTGACGGTGTGCCGCTCAACCGCATTCTCGAAAGAGGCACGCTTCCTCTCCCCCGTGCCTGTGCCTGGATCGCCCACGCTGCAGAAGCGCTCGACGTTGCGCACAAGCGTGGTGTCATTCACGGTGATGTCAAACCCGCTAACATTCTCATCACGTCCGATGGCCGCGTGAAACTCACCGACTTTGGCATGGCCCGGGTGGCGCGCCGCGAAACCCGCGACTCCGCGCTGCTCGGCACTCCGGCTTACTGGTGTCCGGAACAGATCATGGGCCGCCCGCAGGACGCGCGATCAGACATTTTCTCGCTCGGCGTGGTTCTCTACGAAATGATCACCGGCACGCGCCCTTTTGACGCCGAATCGCTACAAGGCATCTGCAACCGCGTTTTGTCTTCCACGCCAAACACCGTCTCGCAGCTCCAGCCTTCCATCCCGGCGGCCTTCGACGAAATCATCGCCGGGTGCCTCGCCAAGATTCCTGAGTCACGTATTCCATCCGGCGAGGTACTGGCCCAGCTTCTTTTCCCCCACGCGCGCCGTAAGGCGGTTCTTCCACAAGCAGCCTCTCCATCCAAGCCTGCTGCGCCGGCGCAGTCTTCCTTGCGCGATCGCGCCTCACGCCTTCTCCGCTCCGCCTGAGCAAGGCTGAATTTCAACCACCATCAACCAACCGTCGGTCCCGCGTCCTCACGCGCAATGTTTCAGAATCTGCTACTGTTTTCCTCCGCGAATTCTCGGAGGCTCATGAATGCACATGCTTAGAAGGTTCGCTCTGGTCATTTGCGCTGTCCTTGCGCTCGCGGTAGCTCCCGCAAACTGTCTTGCCGACCAGCGTGAAGCCGCCGCCAAACTCCTCGCCCGCACGATGTTCAATCCCGAATTCCGGCCCAAAACATTTCGCGGCGGAGCATGGTTCGGCAACGGCGATTCTTACCTCGCCCTGGAGCCCTCTGTCACACCCGGTGGCACCGACATCGTCCGCTATCAAACCGCTTCCGGCGCCCGCGACATCTGTGTGCCCTCGGCCCGCCTGGTTCCCGCCGGCGACAAAAAGCCTCTTTCCATCGAAAGCTATTCCTTTTCCTCCGACGGCAAGCAGCTTTTGATTTTCACGAATTCCCAGACCGTCTGGCGTCAGAACACGCGCGGCGATTATTGGCTCTTCAATCTCGCTACCGGCGCGCTTCGCAAACTTGGTGGGGATGCTCCCGCCTCCAGCCTCATGTTCGCGAAGTTCGCTCCGGACGGTTGCAAGGTCGCTTATGTCCGTGCCAACAACATCTACTCCGAAGACCTGGCCACACGGAAGATCACGCAACTGACTCGCGACGGCTCGGATATGGTCATCAACGGCACATCCGACTGGGTCAACGAAGAGGAATTCGACCTTCGCGACGGTTTCCAGTGGAGTCCGGACAGCCAGCGCATCGCTTTCTGGCAGTTCAACACCTCGGCAGTTCGTACCTACACTCTTATCTATGATCTCGGTGATCCGCGCGGCGAAATTGTCACCGGAATTCCTTATACCGGCGACCTCCCCTATCCGCAGACCCTTCGCTACCCCTATCCGCTCACCGGAACGCCCAATTCCTCGGTCCGCGTGGGCGCTGTCAACGCCTCCGGCGGAAAAGTCGCGTGGATTGAAACCTCCGGCAACCCCGCTGATTTCTACATCCCCCGCATGGGCTGGGCCGACGCCGGTCACTTGCTCCTGCAACACATGAATCGCCTGCAGAACCGTAACGAATTTCTGCTCGGCGATGCCGCCAGCGGCGCTTCGCGTGTCGTCCTCGTCGAGGAAGACCGCGCTTGGGTTGACCTCAACGAACAGATTCTTTGGATCAACCACCATCAGGAATTTCTTATGCTCAGCGAGCGCGACAGCTGGCGCCACCTCTATCGCGTCTCGCTCGAATCCGGCAAGGCCACGTTGGTTACCCGCGGCAATTTCGACGTCGTCTCGCTCGAACGCCTTACGCCCGACGAAAAGTGGATCTACTTCATCGCTTCGCCCGATAACGCCACGCAGCGTTATCTCTATCGAGCGCCACTCGACGCTCCAGCCGATCCGGAACGCCTCACTCCCGCTGAGCCTGGCACTCACGCCTACACCGTCTCCCCGAACGGAGAATACGCATTCCATGACTTTTCTTCGTTCAATTCGCCGCCTGCCTCCGACGTGGTTCATCTTCCGGATCACCGCGTCCTGCGCGGCACCGCCGATAACTCCGTTCTCTCCGACCGCGTCAAACCTCTTTCCGGTGGCCCCGCGGATTTCCTGCAACTCGACGCCGGCAATGGCCTCACCGTGGATGGATGGCTCCTCAAGCCTCCCGCTTTCGACGCCACAAAAAAATATCCTCTCGTCGTTTTCGTCTATTCCGAGCCCGCTGGCCAAACCGTCGCCGACCGCTGGCCCTCCCTCTTCCTCCGCGCAATCGCTGCGTCTGGTTACTTCGTCGCGAGTTTCGATAATCAGGGCACACCCGCTCCCCGCGGCCGGGAGTGGCGCAAAATCATCTACGGAAACGTTGGCCCGCTGTCTTCCCAGCAGCAAGCGGCGGCGCTCCAATCGCTCGAAAAATCTCATCCCTTCATCGACCCCAAGCGCGTCGGCGTTTGGGGCTGGAGCGGTGGCGGTACGGCCACCCTCAACCTGATGTTTCGCTATCCCGATCTCTACAGCGTCGGCGTCTCGGTTGCTTCCGTGCCGGATCAGCGTCTCTACGACAGCATCTACCAGGAGCGCTACATGGGCCTGCCGCAGCAAAGCGGCAAGGCCTACGAAGACAGCTCGGCCATCAATTCCGCCGCAGGCCTTCGCGGCAGCTTGCTGGTTATGCACGGTGCCGGCGACGATAATGTCCACTTCCAGGGTTTCGAGCTGCTGGTGAACAAGCTCGTTTCGCTCGGCAAGGTGTTCGACATGCGCATCTACCCCGGTCGGACCCACGGCATCTTCGAAGGCAAAGGCACGTCCGCCGATGTTTACAGCAACATCCTCGGCTATTTTGAAGACCACTTGCCGCCCGGCCCGGGCGGCGACGCCGTGCACTAGCTTACTGAGCGCTCACTACCTTGCGGGCCGACTTCGAAGACACCCCTGTTCCACCGTCCAGCGAATCCCCGTCGAATCCTGCTTTTTAAAACCTGGCCTTTCGTACTAAGGGCAAAGCCTCATTTTTGTAACCTTTGCACCATTGGCTCGCAGCGTCCTGGTTCTGCAATCTGGTCTCGGCGCGATGCTGTCCGCCACCACATAGCCGCAAAACAACAATGTCCCAGACCCGTTACCAGATTCTTGGCACGATCGGCGTCGGTGCCTCCAGCCGTGTCGACAAAGCTCACGACACTCTCATTGATCGCGCCGTGGTATTAAAGACCTTCGCCAACGGCTTCGGCTCTGCCGAACTGCAAAAGCAGTTTCTCCGCGAAGCGCAAATCCTTGGCCGCCTCTCCCATCCCAACATCATTTCCATTTACGACCTGGGCACCAACGACGACGGCTCCGCCTATCTGGTCACCGAATATGTCCCGGGCAAAACGCTCGATGCGGCTCTCAGTGAAAAAGGGCCTGTGCCCCTCGCCCGCGCCGGTGTCTGGGCTGGTGACCTGGCCAGCGCACTCAGCCGCGCTCACAAAGCCGGCGTCATCCACGGCGACGTCAAGCCCGCTAACATCTTTGTCGCCGACGATGGCCAGATCAAACTCGGCGATTTTGGCATCGCCCGCTTCGCCACTCAGGTCTCCGGCGCCGCCAGTTTAGTAGGAACTCCGGCCTATCTCTCGCCCGAACAGATCAAAGGCGAACCGCAGGACCATCGCTCCGATATCTTTTCCATCGGTATCGTTCTTTATCAGCTCACTACCGGCGTTCGCCCATTTGACGGCTCCTCTGTCGCCGCCGTCTGCGCCCAGATCGTTGCCAAGCAGCCGGCTCCTCCCTCTCACCACAATCCCGCGCTTCCTCTGGAATTCGACCGCATCGTCATGCGCTGCCTGGCGAAAAATCCCGCTGATCGCTACGCTTCCGGCGAATCTCTCGCCGCTTCCCTCTATCCCTTCGCGCGCATTACACCGCAATCGTCTCCGCGCCGTCGCAATTTCTACCGCTTTACGTCATGGTTCAAGCGGCCCCTGCGCCCAGCTGATAAGTGGATCTACGGCGGCGCCGTCGCTGCCGGTCTGATTGCCATTCCGGCGGCGCACGAATTGAGCCGTTTTCGCCCAAGCGCCGTTTCGGCCGACTCCCGGCCCGTTTCTCGCGCCAATACCAGCGTCGTACCGCGCGTGAATTTGGCCGCCGGCAAAGCCTCATCCGATGCCGAAACAACCTGGACGTCCGCAGCCATGACTTCGCATGCTAACCGTTCTAACACGCTGGCTTCGGTGCTGACCCTTTCTGTCGCCGCTCCCCGCACTTCTAGCCCGGCTGTCGCGTCTCCAAGCCGCGAAGTGATGGCATCAGCTCCGAAACGGAATCCGACCCTCGGTGCCGGCGCGCCCGATCCAGTGGTGCCAAACAGCAAGTCGTCGCTTACCGGCGCTCATCCAGCCACGGCGGCTCGCGCCGCTGCTTCCCTCAGCGTCGAAATTACTTCCGCGATTGCAGGCGAAACGCTCGCCATCTTCGTCGACCAGCAGTTACTCGCGACTTCTCCTCTTTGCGTCACCCGCCCGGATGAACCGTTGCATCTCGACCGCCCGCTGCCTTCCGGACCGCACGAATTTCGCATCGCTCTCTATCGCCAGGACAAAACACTGCAAATGGAAAAGCAGGCACTCGCGGAACTCCAGCCCGGCACCGGTAACCTGCTGGCCGTCCACGTCGTCCGACGCTCCAAAATGCTTGTCAAACGCAACGCCGACCTCGACATCCTCTGGCCCTCCGCCTCTCCCTTTTCCAATTCTGGTTCGCCAAACGTGGCTACTAAATCTCTCGCTCCCGATACCCAGGCCGCAAAAGGTTCTACTCCCCTCGTCGCCACTTCCGTACGCTGAAACTATCTCGGTTTGGGTTTTGATGGACATTCATTGGATACAGCTGATTACTGCTGCCAACGTGAGGGTCACCGCAGGGTCGAACGGTTTCACGAGTTCTGTACCTGATAAACGTTCGTGATGCCAAGGGACGCCCGGCTCCGCCTTCCACCGCGGTGCTTAAGGCGCACAAACGCATCCCGATCGACAACGGTAGCAGGTTCGCGCGGGCACTAGGCCCGCGCAAGTCCTTCGTAGACCAGGTAAACATCACAAGTTTTAAAACTTGAGCCAGCCGGGCAAGCCCACGATCTCGGTGACTCGCTCGATGCCGCCGCGCCAAAATTTGGGCCACGGTACTATCACGTCTAACACAATTACCGTGACGTAATTTCATAGAAGCGCGATTTCTACTAGGACAGCTCGTTCATAAGAATTTCGACTAAGTTCCGGTGTTTCACATTCTTGTGAAATTGAATGTGCAACTCCTTTGCTTTCACCTTTTCGCCTTTCATATTTTCACGGCGATTCATTTCTAATTGGTGAGGGAGAAGGGTAGGGGAGGGTGGTTTGGTCTCAGGTTTTCCGGTTTCGAATGCGCTGCCTTACTCGTAGCGCAACGCTTCCACTGGATCCAGCTTTGCTGCTTTCATCGCCGGCCACACGCCAAAGATCAATCCGATGGACACGCTCACGCTGATTCCCAGCACCGCCGCCCAGATTGGCACCACTCCATGCCACTTCAGTGTCGCGCGGATCAGCAGCACCAGCGCGTTCACCAGCACCAGCGCCAGCACGCCGCCGGCTCCGGTCAGGGTCATCGCTTCCAACAGGAACTGCCAGGTAATGTCCTTGCGTTTTGCGCCGATCGCTTTGCGCACGCCAATCTCGCGCGTGCGCTCCGTGACGCTCACCAACATGATGTTCATCACGCCCACGCCGCCGATCAGCAAACCGATCGCGCTCAGAACCATCGTGCCCAAGTACACCATGGTCATGATGTTGTGGAATTCATCCACTTCCTGCGCCGGCGTGGCCACCGAAAAATTATTCTTGCCGTTGTACGGCACGTTGCGCCGTCGCCGCAGAATTTCCGTCACCTCGTCCACCATCTGGTCCAACTGCCCCGCATGCGCCTGCACCCGCATGTTCAGTTCGTCTGCCGCCGGATACATTTTTTTGAAGGTGTTAAATGGAATCAGCACGCGGCGGTCTTCATCGCCCATGCCGAAGCCGCCTTTCGGCTTTTCCACTACGCCGATCACCTGGAAGTTGGCTCCGTCAATCATTACGTCTTTCCCGATCGGATGTCCTTCCGGAAACAGGACCGGCGCCACGTTCTCGCCTAGCATCACCACTTTTTCTTTGTGCAGGTCGTCGCCTTCCGCGATGAACCGCCCCTCGATCGTCGCGGCATTCGCATATACCTGTCCAAAATTCGGCTGCACGCCGCGGAAATCAATCGCCGTGACCTCGCCAGATTTCGTGCGCACCGTATGGGTTTGCATCCACGGCGTCTGGATAAACGCGGTCACATTCTTTACCGATGGCGCGGCCTCTTTGATGGCGTTCGCATCGTCCAGCGTCAGCGGTTTGCGCAGCCGCTCTTCCAATGGCGCGCTTCCGCCGTGGAAGCCCTGGTCCCACTTAGAGACGAAAGCCGTGTCCGCTCCAAACTGCTTCATGTTTTCCTGGATCGTGTAATCGAAACCGGTGAGCAGCGCCGCAACCAGCATGATCACACTCACGCCCAGCACCACCCCGAACACCGTCAACGCACTGCGCATCTTGTGGGTCCGCAGCGTATCCATCGCCTGTTTCAGGTTTTCGCCGTGTGCCTGCGCCATGGGTGCCTTATCCGTCCGCCCGCAGCGCTTCAATCGGATCCAGTTTCGCCGCGCGCATCGCAGGATAAATGCCAAAGAACAAACCGACGGTCGTCGACAGCACCAGCGAAATGATCACCGCGCTCATCGGGGTCTTCATCGGAATCGAAGTCAAGTTGCGCACGACTTCCACCACCAGGTACGCGCCGACCAGACCCAGCACTCCGCCAACCGTTGCCAGGACGCCAGACTCCGTCACGAACTGCATCAGGATGTGTTTCTTGCGCGCGCCCAGCGAACGCCGCACGCCGATTTCCCGCGTTCGTTCCGTCACGCTGGCCAGCATGATGTTCATGATCACAATACCGCCCACTACCAGGAACACGCTCACGATTCCGATCGCCGCCGACGCCAGCGTGCCCGTCAGGTCGTGCCACAGCGCCATGATCGAGTCCGAACCCAGAATGGCGAAATTGTCTTCCGCGTTGTAGCCGAGATGCCGCCGGGCGCGCATCAACATCCGCGCTTCATCCTTGCTGGCTTGCATCAGCTCTGCGTTGGGCGCCTGAATGAAAATGCCCACCCAATCGTTCTGCCGGTGGAATTCTTTCTGATAGGTGTGAATCGGCATGATCACAAAGTTGTCTTGCGATTGGCCAAACGCGCTGCCGATCGGAGTGGCTACTCCGATCACCTGATACTCATGCGTTTCGGCGCGGAAGGATTTGCCAATCGGATCCACATTCGGGAAGAGCTTGTTGGCCACGTCGGCGCCGATAAACGCCACCTCCGCGCGGTGATCATCATCGGACTGCGTAATCATCCGGCCTTGCGCAATGCCGATGTTGCGCACATCGGTGTAATTTGGCGTCGCACCCATCACGTCCGTGCGTTCGAGCCGCTCGTTGCCGGATTTGATATCAATATTGCGGTCATCGAGAGCCGCGACCGCACCCGCTGTCTTCATGTTGTCGCGCAGAAACTCATACTCGTCCATCGTCAGCAGCGGCCGTTTCTGAGCTTTCACCCAGGCGTCGTTGCTGGTGATGATTCCGAACCGGTCCACGATGAAAACGTTCGCGCCCAGGTTGGCGATCCGGTCCGCTACGTAGAAGTTCATGCCGGAAACGAAGCTCATTACAGTAACCAGCGTGGTCACGGCCAGAATGACGCCCAGCAGCGTAAGGAAGCTGCGCAGTTTGTGTGCGCGCAGCGAATCCAGCGCCAACACAAAGGTTTCATAAAATGTAACCAGCGACTGGCGCGTACGGCTCCAGCGCCCGGTACGGCCCGCCGCGCCGGCGGCAACCCGCACCTGGTTGAATCCCTCAAGAGGCGTTACACCCAACGTTGTTTCTCCTAGTTCTTTTTCGCCGGTATTGTGGCAGGGCCGTGCCTCTAATACGCGCGACGACACCCTTTCGTTCCCTATTAGACGCCGGAAAGGGGATTTTTGCTTATGGCAGACGCTCTATTTTCTCAGGAAAAGAATTGATTTTGTCAGTATTTGAAAGAGTGTTCACATGGCAGCAATAAGATCTTTTCTATCATAAGGTTACGGAGAAGAATGCGGCCGGGAACGCTTACAATCCTGACCGATACAACACCAGCCAGTCAGTCCGAATCCAACCCGACTCGGTCTTTGGAGTTACACTCAGCTTTTATTGAGGCGCGTTTGCCCGACAGAGCCCGATCATCCTTCGCTTGGCTCGGCCTGCTGGCCGCAGGGTCCCTCCTTGCCAGCGCTCAGGAGCCACCTGCAAAAGGCGGCGGCGCTTCCCTCGCCGACGCCGATAGCGACGTGATGCGCCGTGTCATCAGCGGAGCGAAGGAAGCCGAGCGCGCGCTCTATCTTTATGAGCGCATTGAGCGGGTCGAATCGCGCAAGGAAGCGGGCGATGCCGCCCCCCAGAGCGTAAAAATTTCGCGCGTGGTGCCTGCCGGAACCGGTATCGCGAAGATTCCGCTGGGGCCCGACGGCAAACCCTCCGACGCGGAAGCTTACCGCAATGAATTGAATAAGCTGCTGAATTCGCTGACGTGGGCGGCGGCATCGGGCCAGCCGCAGCGCGAGGCTTACCAGAAGGTGCAAAAGAAACAGAAGGATCGCGACGACCTGATTGAAGCGACGCACAGCGCGTTCATCTTCCGTTTTCTCGACCAGGAACCGCGCGACGGCCGCATGCTCGCCAAGTATCGCATGGAACCAAATCCGAAGTTCAAATCAACCAACCGCGCTACTTCGATTTTCGCGAAGGTAAAAGGTTTCGTGTGGGTGGATGAAAAAGCAAACGAACTGGCACGCGTGGAAGGCGAAGTGACCGACGATATTTCGTTGGGGGCATTCTTGGCGAAAGTTTACAAAGGCAGCCGGTTCATGCAGGACCGCTACGAAATGGTGTCCGGTCTGTGGCTGCCGTCCTTCACGCAATACGATTTTGACGGAAGGAAATTTTTCACAAGTTTTTCAGTGCACGAAAAGACCTTCTATTCGGCATACAAGAAAATCGGACCGCCGGCCGAAGCCATCCCGCAGATTCAATCAGAAATCGCACAATTGGACGCCGCCAAGTCCGCCGAAAACCGGTAAGGCTCGCGATCCCGGTACGCCGGCAAAACAGGATCCGGAGGTTTCGTCGAAAAATTCCCGGCTTCGGCAACCTGTCTCTCGCCGCAAACGTCTATCTGTCAGCAGGGGGCCAAGTTTGTTTGACGGAACCGGAACGTCCAACAAAGGAGCCGTGGTCTAGAATTCGCGGTAAGTAACCCCAGGCCGCCCGCGATTTGCCGTACGAGAAGCAAAGCGGATGGTAAAGAACGTATACCTCTTGGTGTGGTTGGCGCTGCTCGGTGTGGGAATCACGGCGCGGACCAGTGGTGCGCAAACCCCTTTCGACCTGCAAGCCCCATTCGACGTTAACGATAACTTTTTACTGGCGCGAGCCGAGACTGGGAGCGATTTTTTCCTAGCAAAGAAGCCGGCTACAACCAGAACGTTGCGGCCTAGCGGCTGCGAGTTCAAACCGGTGAATTCGATGCCGCTCAGCCTGGAACCCACGGCCACCGACCGCAACTCCGACCAGGCCAGTTGCTTTAGGACGGTACGGGAACCAAAGCCGGAGTTGCGATTCACGCTTTCGCCAGTGAGCCCATGCACCGGTTGGTTGCGAATTGATTTTGCCACCGCCTGCTCGGCGCAGCCTGCGCTCGGTTTGACGTTATGGAACGCCAGGATTCGTGTGATGGACGCGATTCTGTTGAAACAGCCGCCGCGCGAGCGATTCCATATGCGGGCGGCGCTGCTGCAATCATTGGGTTTTCTGATGCTGGAACACGGATTTCGGTTCATCAACGATCCTTATTTGCGATATCTGGTCTTCCACAAACCCTTCTGGCACGACTATCTGGCTTCGGCGGGCAACTTCGATATGAATCGCTGGGGCGACGGCGACGACTTCCTGGTGAACTACATCGGCCATCCGCTGGAAGGATCGGTTTCTGGAAATATTTTTATTCAAAACGATCCACAAGGACGATCCGCGCGATTCGGCAAGTCCCCGGCATACTGGAAGAGCCGCATGAAGGCGATGGCGTGGGCAGCCGCATACTCTGCATACTTCGAAATTGGCCCGGTGCTGAGCGAAGCAGCTATCGGCAATGAGGGCGGCTACACTTACATTCCGCACTGCGGATTTTATCCGACGTGTCCGCAAGAGCCGGGGAAGAGCTACAAACCACCGACGAACAACACTGGGTGGGTCGACTTCGTCGTCACGCCGGTAATCGGAACCGGCTGGATGATTCTGGAAGATTTTCTGGAAGCGGACCTGGTGGATAAGCTGGCGAACGGAAGTCCGGATCTGAAATTCAAAATATTGCGCGGAGCGCTGGCGCCAAGTCGTTCGATGTCGAATTTCCTGGCGGGGCGACCGCCGTGGTACCGGCCGAGCGAAGCTCGGGAAGTGGTCGCGGCGTTCGGCTCTCCGGTCGAGCCGTCGCTCGTCACACCGGCCTGGAAGGATGATCCGCGGTGGAGCCTGGGCGTCGAGATGGCGACACTGAACCTGCCGATGGATTGGGAAAGCTGCGCAGGATGCCGGGTGACAGCGACTGGAATTGCACTTGATCTGGATTACCGGCTAACACGGCTGGTGTATTTGGATTCGGAATTCAACTTTTTTCCAGGAACGGGTGAACGCGGCGCAGTGGAGGAAGGGCTGCTGGGCGTAAAGGTTGGGCACACGGCGCGTTCGTGGGGCGTGTTCACGCAACTGCGGCCCGGATTTGTGCACTACGAAAAAACGCTGGTGCCAGGAAGTTCGAGCGACTATGAAGACGCGACGCGCTTTGCATTCGATGTGGGCGGCAGCGTGGAATACTACGCGTCGCGACATTCCACGATTCGCTTCAACTTGGGTACGACTTTTATTCACTACCTCACTGGCCGTCGCGACCCGCGACAGCCTCCAGTGAGTGTGCTGTCCGACGATTACTACGCCACGCAGGGCAACTTTCGAGCGACCACCGGTTACGTGTTTCGCTTCTAGCCAAAGTGCTTTTTCGGCGCCCGAACGAATAGCGACTCGGCGTCCCGATGCGCAGCAGCAGCCTCCCCTGAGTGCACTGTGCGACGATCACCAGGCCACGGAGGGTAGTTTTCGAGCGATGACCGGCCAGGTGTTTCGCTTTTGGCGTTTACCCTACTGCGCCGCTAGAGTGTTCGCGGTATGGCCCGTACTGCTGCGCGGCGCTAAGGTCACGGACGACGGAACAGGCCCGGCCCGAGGAGTTTCCATGCAGTTCGGCAGATTTCATGGAATTGCTCTGCTCACACTGGGAGTGATCTTGATCATGGTGCAGGCCGTGGTGAGTTTTGAAGACAGATCAGCGTCGGCGGCAAAGGCCGCCGCGATGCAACAACGCGCGGAGACGGATGGTCAGCCAGCCGAAAGGCGCTTGCACCAGCTGGCATTTTTGCCGGGCATTATCGGAATCGCGCTGGCGGGCGCTGGCTGGTATGCACTGGTGCAGGTGCGCAGGAGAGGCGTGCCCGATGCCGCGATGGAAGACCGTTCGCGCGGGCCGGGAGCCCATATTTCGACGCCCACAATTTGGAAGGAACGCTAGCGAGCCAGATTATTCGGCGGCGATTTGCGTCCAGGGATAGGCTTTCATGTCGCGGAGTTCCCTCTGTTGCCAGGCAAGTTCCGGATGGGCTGCGAGATGCTGTGCCGCTAGAAAGTCATGACCACAGGCATGCCCGGCGGCCGCGGTAAAGGTCATCCTTCTTGCCATCGAGGAGTCGGTGGCTTTGTTCTGCACAGCCCCGGCGGTGCCGTAAGGAGGCTGCCATGCGCCCATGCCGCGCGAAGACATTTCGACATGGCCGCAGAGTGTACGCTCGCTAGGCTCGTCCTTTCCCGTGACAGAATCGACGTGGTCGGCGAGAAATTTTTGGGCAGCGGCTACGTCAATCTTGCCTTTGTTTTCTTGCATCAACTGCTCCCAGCGTTTGTGGCGAGCATTGGCGCTCAGGCCGCTGTCTCTTAGATTAAAGTCCGTTTCTTGCGCCGCCAATTTGGGAGCAATCGGAAAGTTTGAGCCGACGAAGTAGCCGTCGGACTTGCGTTCGAGAGTGACATTCTTCAGGCCGAGTTCGAGACTAGCGATTTCATTCTTTTTCGTGTCTGCGAGGAGCCAATCGTTGGCGTACCCGCCGTTATTCCCTTCCTTGAAGATGCGCGCTACATCATCGATCGAAGCGGAATACTGCATGGCTTTGCGAGCGCGAATAAATTCTGGGATGCCGTTGAAGTCATAACCCGAAAATCCGGTGATGGTGGTTTCGGTGATGACCATGCCGGCGGAATTGATGCCGAAATCGTCACCACTGTGAATCACTCCGGGCAAGCCGTCCATCACGAAGCGGTAGCCATGGGCTGGCTTGATGTCGAACGCGATGATCCACCGCGAGCCGTCCATGTAGCCGGTCCAATTGTTATGAGCGATGACGATTTTGCCGTCTTTGGTGTAACCGCCGGTAGCGACAAAGGCGCTGCAGTGGTCGGGAGCGGTGACAGTAGACGGCGAAGCGATCTGGCGCTCCTTGTCGTATTGGCCGACGTAGTAACTCCACTCTTCGGCGCCATTCATGACCACGATGTCCCAGACGTCGAGTTGGACGCCGCGCGCGTTGACGCCGTCGGCGATGCCCTGCATTTCGTCACGGTATTCCTGATCGATGTGCGGCCACCAGACATTTTTGGCGGCGTCGCGGAAAAAGTTCCAGTCCTTGCCATTGTCATGCGTGAGTTCGAGAAGAAAGACTTTTTGCAGGTCAGCGATTTCGGGCGCAAGTAGGTAACCGTGTTGATAGCCGATCTGCTTGGGCGCGCCGGAGAGACGCACAACAGTCCAGCCGTTCAGTGGCGGCTTGCGTGCCGCGCCCTCTAGAAGCTTGGTGTCGGCCGCAGACCAAGATGGGCCTGGAGTCCGGGAGAGAGCGAAACCGGTGGAGCAAACGGCGACGGAAAGGACCACCATGGAAAAGATGCGGCGCATTGGGCCTCCGGACTTGAGGTAGAAAAATACCGTGCGTGCGAGGCTTTGACAAGGGTGCGCGTCTGGGGTCGCGTCGGCGCGGAATACGTTGAGATCCTTGGCGGACTTGCGACCCACTCGTTTCGGTGTTGGCACAGGGTTGGTGCCGATTATGGCTCTTTTTGGAGGGCGTCCAGATTTTCGCGGGCGAGTTGGTTTTTTGGATCGAGCTGCAGAGCGCGCTGGAAGTGAGCGATGGCTTTTTCGTTCTGGCCAAGCTCAGCAAGAGCAGCGCCGAGATTGGCTTCGGCGCCGGAGTCTTGGGGCTTGAGCCTGGCGGCTTCGGTAAATTCCTGTGCGGCGCGCGCGAAGTCTCCGGCGGAGGCCAGCGCAATGCCGAGATTGTAGTGGGCGTCGAAATAATCGGAGCGTGCGACGGTCGCGGAATACAGGTGCTTGATGGCGTCGGGAATTTTTCCGGATGACAACAACGCAGCTCCGAGTGCGTTTTCGACAGTGGCGTCGCCAGGCCGCAGATCGAGCGCAGCCTGATAGTGCTCAAGTGACCCTTCTGTAGCGCCGCGCGCTTGCAACATGGCTGCCAGGTTGTAGTGAGCCTCGAAATCCGCGGGATTGTTCGCGATGTGGTGGCGCGCGAGGGCTTCCTGCAGAGCCATGCGCGGATCGCGCAAGCCGGCAGATGGAGAGTCAGGGAGGACTTGCAACCACAGGTGAGCCATTTCATCGACGGCGCGGTTTCCGGCCGTTACGCGCTGCGGCGGATTGTTGGGATTGGCAACGTTGTCGCTCGAATTGTCGTACCGATAGTGCATGACGATGGCAGTACCGCGCGGCAGCGGTTCGGGTTGCGCCAAGCGAAAGACGGCTTGCCAGTTGAGATCCCAGCGGGGAATGTGGACCAGAGTTTTTTCCGAGCCGTCCGGCAGCCGCGCGGTGGCGAGCATGTCGCGGCAGAGATAGTGCGCGTGCGGATACAGCGCCAAGAGCTGCACGTTTTCAGGCAAAGTGAATTCGTCGCTGACGACGAAATTGTTTTCACCCGCCGGGATATCGAGCGCGCGGTCGTTTTCAATTTGCAGCAAGACCGGAAAGCGCGTGGCGGGCTCATCGGTGAAATAAATACCGATGGTCGGCTGAACCGATTCCGGCTTGCCGGACGGCTGCAGGTGCGCGTTCAAAATCAAATCGTTTTCGGGATCAAGGCGGAGGGCCAGGCCCGGCGGCTCGACAATGGGCGGGCTGCCCGGCTTCCAGAACAAAAAGTGGCCGTCGGGGTCGAACGACTCGGATTCAATTTGCAGCTCCATGCCGGCAAAGCCACCGCCGGGAGATTTTTCCTGGCGGCGGGCGGATTGCGTGCGATCGACTAGAAGATTGGCGTGATGCACCAGGCGTTTGTCGCCGGGATGGATTTCGATGGCTTTGATGAAGCGCGAGGTTTTAAGGGGAGATCGGAAGATAAAATTCCAATAGACGTCGCTCCCGCTAGCGGGAATTTCGTAGGGAGTTGTGGCGTGCAGAACCAAATCCGGCGTACCGAGTTGCCATCCGGAGGTGAATTTGGGCGCTGGCGGGAGGTCGGAGCGGTTGCCCTCGCGCAAGCCATCGTCTACCCATTTTTGGAACATGGCGATGTCGTGTTCGGGCAAGTGGGCATCCTCAGAAAAGCGCAGACCCTCGGTGGACGGGAGCCAGGGAGGCATCAGGCGTTTGCGGGTTACGTCGGCGATTTGGCGGGCGTGCGATTTCACATCGCCGTAGGTAAGCAAAGGGAAAGGACCGGCTTCACCGGAATGGTGACAGGGGGCGCAGGAACGAAAAACGATCGGAGCAATGTCGCGCGTGAAGGTAGTCAGCGCGGAATCTTGCGGGATGGGCCCTACGGTTTGCGGCGAACGTGCCGAGACCAAGAGTGCGGCGACGATGAATACCGAGATCGAAATGGAGAAAATGATGATCGCGTGGCGTGCAGCGGTACGCTTCATTTTAGGTCGGAAATATAGCAGCCGACGGCATTGGCGTGGCCGGGGCCGATCCTTTTACCTTCGAGTGCAGCGACAATCGCGTCATCGAGTTCGTGCGTAGTAGCAGTGGCACGGGAGCGAGTGAAATCTTCATACCAGTTGTCAATACGGCCATGATAGAGAAGACCACCAGAAGGGCTGAACACGGCGGCTTCGGGAGTGATGGTGACCTCGGAACGGTTGACGAGAGCGTGCCGCGTGTCGCGCAGGGCGGGAATCGAATAGTGATAGTCCCGAAGATGCGCCTTGATTTGTGTGGCGGTTTCGGCTCGGTCGGGATAGACCAACCAGAAGTTGGCTTTAGCGCGGAATTTTTCGCTCAGTTTCTGAAGCAATGGCGCGTAGCGGTTGGAAATGGGGCAATCAGTGCGCACGAAGACCAGTACCACTGGGCGCCCTTCGGATGCGGCGAACGGATCAAGCGGTTTGCCGTCCAGATTTTCGGCGAGGGAGCCCTCGAAACCGGAATGCGCGGGCAGTCTGGAAGGATTCGTCAGAAGCAAAGTGTAAAGCGCGGCTCCCAAAAGGGCGACGGAACAGCCAGCTGTTCGTGATCGGTTTGCATGGAACATGCGGGGAAAGTCACTCCCGTTGCCGACGATTTTTATTCTACACTCTTCGGCGGTTCGCGCAGTCGAACGAGTCACTACTCTGGACCCGGAGACGATCCTCGATGAAAAATACGGTGAACGTTGTGGTGTGCCTGGCGTTGTTTCTTTTTGCCGCAGGGGCGCGGGCGCAGGACGCCGATCAGCCGCAGGATGCAGAAGGATGCAAGGACTCGCCGTTGATCACGCGGTTTCCTGGTGGCACCATTCATTCGTGCGAGAACAAGGAGTATGAGCAGGCCGACTTTCCTTTGGGCGATGACAAACAGAAGCACGTCGAGGGCGACTACCACTACTGGGACATCGGCACGCGCGATGGTACGAGCGAAATCCAGGTGTTCCGCAATTTTCAGACTGCGCTGAAGAATGCCGGATTCACGATCGACTACGCCAGTTCTCCAGAACAGCTGGTGGGACATAAGAGCAGCACGTGGATTTTCATAGACAACCGGGGAAGCTACTACTACCAGACGATTGTTACGGAGCAGGAGATGAAACAAGAAGTGACGGCGGACGCGTCGTCGCTGGTTAACGAAATCAAGCAGAGCGGGCACGTGGCCGTGTATGGCATCCGCTTTGAACCCGGGCGGGCGGCTATCCTGCCGGATTCAGAGGGCGTGCTGAACGAGATCGTCAAACTGCTACAGCACAACCCGGACTTGAAACTGCGCGTGGAAGGCCACACCGACAACCAAGGTGATGCGGCGCCGAATCAGATGCTGTCAGAAAAGCGCGCTCAAGCGGTGGTGGTGTGGCTGGCCGGTCACGGCGTGGCCGCGGGGCGGCTGTCGGCTAAGGGATTTGGGCAATCCAAGCCCATTGCCGACAATACGAGCGATGATGGCCGAGCCAAGAACCGAAGAGTGGAGTTGGCGCAGCAATGATCTGAAGGGCGCAAGCCGGACGCCAATAAACAAGAGATTATTCCCGCTGATCGGGGCAAAAAAAATGGAGACCTGGAGAAGAATCCACTCTGGCAGGGATTCTCCCCCGGTCTCCTAAGCAGCGTTGTTCCCGAAGACCTGGAGTTTCGGGCTCAAGTCTGCTCACCGTGGATGCAGGATGAAGGAAGGCTGGTATTCGGTCAAACGAACTGTTTATCAAGCCCGAATAATCTGTTAAGCTACGGATAATGAAGAGCTTGGATAAAAATATCAACCAGCTCGAATAGCGCGACGAGGACTCAAAAACTGGCCATGACTCCTCAGATTTCCGAACATCGCATTTGCCGCTTCGGCTTATACGAAGCTGACTTAGACGCGGGAACTCTCAAACGGCATGGAATTCCCGTAAAGCTGCAGGAACAACCCTTCCGCATACTCACTTTTCTGCTCGAGCGTCCAGGCAACATTATTAGCCGCGAGGAGCTATGCACGCGCCTGTGGCCAGAGGGCACGTATGTAGAATTCGATGGAAGCTTGAACACGGCCCTGATGAAGTTACGCGCCGTCCTGAACGACGACCCTGAAAATCCAAGATTTGTGGAAACCGTGCCCAAGAAGGGGTATCGGTTCATTGCACCGGTGCACTTTCTGGAGCCGGCACTGCTCGGCGCAGCCCTGGACAATGAGAAGGAGACACCTGCTGCCGAATCGGCCGAGCTGCCACTGGTTGACGCAGCGATTCAGATCTCCACCCTGCCCGCTGAACTGCCGAAGAGCCAGCGTTTTGCACGGATCGGCTTCTACCTATTGCTCGCGGCAACCGGCGTTGCCGCGATGCTGTTATGGCGCTATTGGCCCGCGCAAGGGCCGCAAGTTGCGAAGGTCACGCAGTTGACGCATACCGGACGGGTGGCGCCGGGAAGCCAGATTGTTTCCGACGGCGCTCGCCTTTATTTTGTCTCGCGCGAAAATGGCCAATGGACGTTGATGACCACCTCCATCCATGGCGGCAGCGTGGAAAAGTTGCCGTCGCCGTTTGAGAACACCATCATCTTCGACCTCTCTCCCGACCGTACCCAGTTGCTGATCGGGCCATTTGCGCACGAAGACGACCAGATCCCACTATGGATTTGGCCCGCCCACGGCGGAGTTCCGCATCGTTTGGGGGACGCAACCGCAAGCGACGCGGCGTGGTCGCCGATCGGTGACTTGATCGCCTTTACGCAGAGCGATCGCCTGCTGACGGTGCGGCGCGATGGTTCCGCGGTGCAGGAAGTTCACAAGTTCTCGGGGCGGCCGCATGCGCCGGTGTGGTCGGCAGATGGACAGAGGATTCGATTTACGCTTACGGACTCGGACAAATCGACCGACGAAATGTGGGAAATTGGCGTGAGCGGTAAGGGCCTTAAGAGGGTTTTGCCAGTTGGCAACACCGATCTGCACGATACGAGCGGCGCCTGGGCTTACGATGATCGCTATTTTCTTTTCACGGCCGGACCAGATTCGCGCCTCAGCGAGGTGATCGATACCGTTTCCAATGTGTGGGCTTCGCGCGAATCTTTCGGTGTTTTGCCACGCAAGCATACGCCGACCGAGCTGACGCACGGTCCGGTAGCATTTCGCAGCGTAACAGGGACCGGTGATTCCAACCGCTTTTTCGCGCTGGGCACGCATCCTGAATATCAATTGATTCGCATGAATCCGCGTTCCGGGCAGAGCGAAACGATCCTGCCGGATGCCGGCGCAACGGACGTGGATGTCACGGCCGACGGGGAGTGGTTGGTATACTCCCTGCGCGAGAACGGCGCGTTGTGGAAGAGCCGCCGCACGGGCAAAGAACGCATCGAACTGACGGCCTCGGCACCCGGGGCTCTGGCGCCGCAGTGGTCTCCGGACGGCAACGAAGTGCTGTTTACGGGATTCTTTCTCGCCAAGCGGCCACAACTTTATGTGGTTCCTAGCAACGGCGGCATTCCGCGCGCTTTGCTCAACGATCCGTCGACAGGTTCTACGCGCTCGGGCGACTGGTCGTCTGACGGGAAATTGATATTGTTCGACTACTTTGAGGGTGAATCGTCCGACCTGCGCATTGTGGAACGCAATTCGGGCAAAGTGGAGAAGCTTCCGGACTCGCAGGGCTTGATTCAGCCGAGATGGTCGCCGGACGGAAGGTATATTGCGGCGATCAACAGCAGGACTCACGATATTTTGTTGTATACGGTGGCCACCAAGACGTGGTCGGTGCTGGCGGAAGCCACCAATGCCCAAGGCATGCGCTGGTCCGCAGACAGTCACTATGTCTATTACCAGGAAATGTCCGATACCGAGCAAGCAGTTTACCGGGTGCGTTTAGGCCACGCGCTATCTGAAAAAGTGGTTGGGTTCAAGGATTACCTTGGTTCCATGGCGTCGCAGTGCCATTTCACGGGCGTGGCACCCGACGGATCCATTTATGCCACTGTCGATCGTGGTGGAACGGACATCTACGCGCTCGATCTCAAACTTCCCTGACCTTTTGTTGGAACGGCCCGGTTCGGCCGAGAAACTTTGCGTCATTCGGGAGAGGCTGCCGAGGGCTGTAGTTCGGTCAGCAAAGGAAACGACTGCGGCGGAAGCCAGTTCTTCTCCGCCACCGTTTGGCTGGGCTTACTCAGCGCTTCCATCATCAGCTTCACCGCGTGTCCCGCCGACGGAGGCATGATTACGGTAGCGCTGAGCAACTTGTCGCGTACCCAGGCTTGGCCGGTTTTTGCCAGGCCGTCCACGCCCACAAAGGGAATGCTCATCCACCGCTCGCGCTCCGCGATGTCACTTACACCTTGAAACACTTTGCGGGCCGCTAGGGCCATCAGGTCATTTTGTGCTGCGACCAGATCCACACGAATTTTGTTGGCAGCGGTCAACTTCAGCCATGACGTTACGCTGCGCACGGCTCCCTCTTCCGTCCAATTTCCACGCAATCCGCTGATGCGAATGTTTTGCGGCAGGGCCGATTGCAGGCCCAGGGTGCGCTGCTTCGCTGCAAAATGTTCGGAAGGTCCTTGAATGTAAAGTGCGCTGCCCCCGCGCGGCAGCAATGCCGCAAATTGCTTGGCCTGGATGCGTCCTATTTCTTCCTGATCGGTACCCACGGCAAATACCGGCGCCTTCGCGCTGTGTCGGAGTTCCGTAAGGTAGTCGGGAATGTTGATCAGCACGCACCAGCCGATTCCCGCGGCGCACGCTGCGCGCGCCACCTGCGGAAGCGCGGTTCCGCCCACCGGCTCAAAAATGACCGCGTCGGGACGCAGCGATGGATCGCCCTGAATTGCTCGCAGGATTTGCGTGCTCTGGGTGATGGTGTCGTTTCCGGCAAACAAGATCTGCAGATCGAGAGGCAAAGCTTCGGCAACTCGGCGAGCAGACGCGGCTTGTTCCAGCTGAAAGTCGTTCTCTTCGGTCATCAACGACAGCAAAAGGCGGCGCTTGGTGGACAACTCAACTCTCCAGGTCCGGATGATATTGAATTCACGTACGGCGGGGTTAGAGTACACCCATGCAGGTCGCTATTCTGGTTCGCGATTCGACGGCGTTGCAAAAGTGTGACTCCCTATCACTGCCCCATCACTGCCCTATCACTGCACGGTATCCTGCCTTTCTTATGGTGCAAACCGGCACCCGGAAAACTACAGGCTTAGCCAGCCGAGCCAGTCACCTGTACGTCGTGACAGGTTTTCCGCAGGGCACAATTCCCGAAATCCGCAGCAGCAGGCTTCGTGGCCTTCTAGACTTAAGGGCGAGGTGCTGGTTGAATCAATCTAGTGGAGAACACAAATCATGAAGCGACTCATTACAAGTGCGCTTATTTTCGGACTGCTCTTCGCCACGGCCTTGGTCGCCACTCGAACGGTATTCGCCGCGCCGCAACAAAAAGGGAGGAGCACGCTCGCCGGAGTTGTGCTGGGCCCCAACGACAAGCCCGTCGCTCGCGCCGTGATTACCTATCAATCCTCGGCTGGCAATGCGCCGCACGTTGTGCGCACCGATGCTCATGGCCGCTTCATGGTGCCCAAACTGCCAGCCGACAATTACGACCTGCGGGCGTCCGCCAACGGCATTTTTTCGGAATGGCAGAAGAACGTGAACATTCGCTCCGGTGAAACACACAACGTCACACTTCGTTTGATTTATGCTAAGCAGATGCCCAAGCCCGGCACCATTACCGCAGGCAACGTAAAATAGATTCGCGTTGGTCCGAAGATCCGTCCCGGCGCATTTGCCAGCGCGACTCACTTTTGTCACCATCAATGCCACCATGCGCGCCGCGGTCCTCCGCCAAACCGGCAAACCTCCTCGTCTAGAGATTTTTCGTGAGCCGGTTGCCGCCGAAAATGAAGTCCTGTTGACCGTGCTGGCCGCCTCTTGCAAACCAATCGACCAGCAACTCGCCGCGGGTACTCACTTCGCCAGCCCTCGTGAATTCCCGGTCATCTGCGGCACCGACGGCGTGGGCCGTCTTGAAGATGGTTCGCGCGTTTTCTTCGGCGGACCGCAGCGGCCTTGGGGCGCATTTGCTGAACGCACCGTGGTTCGCCGCGCGCAGTGCTTTTCAATTCCGAAGCCCCTCGATGACGCCACAGCCGCCGCCCTACCCAACCCTGGCGTCTCGGCCTGGCTCTCGCTCAGCCATCGCGCCAAACTTGCCGCCGGCGAATCGGTTCTCATCCTTGGAGCGACCGGCGTCACGGGAAAACTCGCCGTGCAAATCGCAAAAATTCTTGGCGCAAGCCGCGTAGTGGCAGCCGGCCGTAGCAAGGAGGGCCTTGCCGCGCTTCCCGCGCTCGGCGCCGACGCTACCATTTCTCTAAACCAATCGCGCGACGATTTGATCAAAACCTTCCGCGAACAAAATTTAGAGCAACGATTCGACGTGGTGATTGATTACGTCTGGGGACCGCCCACGGAAGCTTTTCTCTCCGCCATCACCGCTCACGAATTCGCCGCGAGCTCTTCCGACACGCGTTTGGTGCAGGTCGGCGAGTCCGCCGCACCGTCGATCCAGCTCCCTGCCGCAGTTCTGCGCAGCACCGCTCTCAACATCATGGGCACGGCGGGAATACCGCCTATGGAAGTTCTGGCCGCCGCTCTCCATCAGGTCTTCGAGCACGCGGCAAGGGGCCAGATCAGCATCGAAACCGAAAAGGTTCCACTGTCGGAAATCGAATCCGCGTGGAATCGTCCCACTTCGCCGCGCCGCTTGGTTTTTTGCCTCTGATGGGTTCAGAGCTGGCTCGGCCAATGCGACGTCAATGAGACCATGACGCGCCGATGAAACTCACAACGAGCTTCGCGTACCTCTGGGCCGCCTGCCTGTTCGCCGCCAAGCCTGCTTGCCTTGCCGCGCAAACGCCTCCACAACATGGCGCCGTGCGAACGCCCGAATACACCTTTAGAGTCGTTCATAGTTTCCCGCATGACTCGAACGCGTTCACCCAAGGCTTGGCGTTTCACGACGGATTTCTTTATGAAGGCACTGGCATCAAGGGCCGATCCTCGCTTCGCAAAGTCCGTCTCGAGACCGGAGAAGTCATCCAGCGCATTGATCTGGCTCCGGAATATTTCGGCGAGGGCATCACATTCCACCAAAACCAAATCATCCAGCTGACCTGGCTTTCGCAAACCGGTTTTGTCTACGACGCCGCCGATTTTCGTCTGCTCCGCCAGTTCTCTTACCAAGGAGAAGGGTGGGGACTGGCGGCCAATGGAAACGAAATCTTCATGAGCGACGGCACCCCCGAAATCCGTGTCCTCGATGCCGCAACGCTGACCGAAAAGCGCCGCTTCACTGTTCTTGACGGCAACAAAAAGATCGATCAGCTGAACGAACTGGAGTTCGTAGACGGACAGCTCTTCGCCAATATATGGCAAACCGACCGAATCGCCCGCATTTCGCGACAAACCGGCAAAGTGCTTGGCTGGATCGATCTGAAAGGTTTGCTCAGCCCCATGTATCGCCTGGAGCCCGGTAGTGTACTGAACGGCATCGCGTACGATCCGGACCTCAAGCGGCTGTTCGTGACCGGCAAGCTTTGGCCCATGGTTTTCGAAATCCGCCTGGTACGCAAACCCGCACACTGAATTCCGCGCGCCCGATTTTTCTCTAAAAGTTCAACTTCAACGCCAGCTGAATCACGCGCGGGTCCCCCGCCGAGGTGATGGTACCGAAGGCCGCGCTGCCGAACACCACATTCGGCGCGTTCAATGGCGGCGTATTGGTCAGGTTGAAAATTTCCGTCCGGAAATCCAGCGTGTAGCGTTCCGTGATGTTGGTGCGCTTGATAAAAGCCAAATCGGTGTCCTGATAGCTGGGACCGCGGACCGGATTGCGCGAGCAACTTCCCAGCGTGAATTGAGGCGCGACGGCAAACGCGGCCGAATTGAAATAGGCCGCGGTGGTTGGGGTATCCGGCGTCGGGTCGCCCACGCAATTGGGACGCTGCGTTCCGAACCCCGCGAAGGCATTGAAGTTGGTGGTCTGGGTAAGCGCTAGCGGGATTCCCGATTCGACTGTAACGATTCCGGCAACTTGCCAACCATTGGTGAATTTTCCGAGCACTCCTGATGGATGCAGCCGGTGCCCCGGCCCGATGGGCAGCTCATATACCCAGCTGGTCACGAAATAGTTGGGAATGTCCCCGTTCGAAACGTCCTGCTCTAGGCGGCGATTGAAACTGTCCGCAACCGGGAAATTGGCGATCGGGCCTGTGAAAATCGATGCGTCAAAAACGGATGACGCATCGTCGATCAGTTTGGAACGCGTGTAGCTGACGAGAAATGTGAGCCCACGCGAAAATCGCTTTTCCAGCTTGGCTTGCACAGCGTGATAATCCGAATTGCCCACATTGTTGCGGAACAGCGTGACATTCGTGAATCGCGGGTACGGCTTCAGCAATTGGGCTTGCGAAATGGTCGGCCCGCCAATTGAGGACGACGGAGGAAGTTGCCCGAAGAAAGGATTGGGAACCGACTGAGTCAAGGCAGCGCCCATGGCTAACTGATCCACCGTGAGCTGGTTGAGGTTCACATCCGGAACGCCTAAATGTGTCGCTTTCGATCCGACGTAGGCGACCTCAAACGAAAGGGAAGGCGTAACTTCCCGCTGCACCGCCATATTCCATTGTTGTACGTAGCCCGAGCCCAGCCCGCGATCTACCGAAAACACGCCCTGGCCAAGGCCGGCATCCGGCGTGGCATCCACCGGCTCTACCGAAGGGCCGTTGGCCAGCACGAACGCGGGAGTCTTGTTGTCGAGCGTGGCCTGCGAGACGGTCTGAACAAATGGAAACTGCGGGATCGTGAAAGGCGTAGTGATGCCCGCCTGGTCGAAGAACGTGAGCCCGTAGCCGGAGCGGACGACGGTTTTTTTCGTCACCAGATAGGAAATGCCCAGCCTTGGACCGAAGTCTTTCCAGTGCAACTGCCGCGCGGAATGCGGAAATCCGTCATGTCCCAGATATTGCAGTTCCTGCGTTTGCAGGTTAAACACCGCTCCGCGGTCGTTTGCTTCCGTGGACGGAAAATTTAGGGTGTAGCGGGTTCCGATGTTCATGGTCAGTCGGCTGGTCACTTTCCAATCATCTTGAACGAACCACTCTTGGAACCAGGCGCGCGGTTGGAGCACGTTCTGCTGCAGGTCGATGGAAAACTGCTGCACCTGGCCCAGCAGAAAGCTGGCGAGGGCGTTACCGGTTCCGGTGACTCCGCTCAAGTTCGTAAACAGCGTGCTGAATGTAAACGCGCCGGTTGGCGAAGGCGGCTGCAGGACGTCCAGACGCGAGATTCGGTTGTCGATTCCGAATTTGAGAGTGTGGCGTCCATGCTGCCACGAAGCGGTGTCCGCAATTTCCACCACGTCGGTGCGAAAGGAAGAATCGGTATTGGCGGGCGGCCCGAGTTGCTGAAATCCCGCGATCAGGAAGGTTGGGAATTCATTGTTGAACGCACCATTGCTCGGAATTCCCGGCAAATCGAGGCTTTCCGAGGGCGGACTGGAAAGCAGCAAGGCCGCGCGTTCCACGTGCCGGCGCGTGTAGCCGAATCGGACTTCGTTCAATAGGGTCGGCCGGAACGCGTGCTGATAATTCCCTACGACGGCCTGCGCCAAAGTGTCTTGCGGGCCGGTGGCCAGTGAACCGACGGCCACCGATCCGCCGCCATTCGCAAAAGCGGTGACGGGCGAAGTGAAATCCTTGAAAAACGAGTAGCGGCCGAAAAGCTGATCGCGGCTGGAAAAACGGTGATCCAGGCGGATATCGAATTGGTCCTGATTGTCCGGTTCGTTGGCGATGCGGCTGAAATTGTTGGCTTGCGTGGTGGTCGTCGGCAGAGGATAGCTGGCCAGCAGATTTTGGGCCACCGCGTCAAATGTATTCGGTGGAATGATGTTGCCCGCGTAGGCCACGTGATCTGAAGGCCGAAAGATCATGTTTTGCCGCACCTGGATCGTCGCCCCGTTGGTGTCTGTCGTCATGATCGGGTTGTTCGGATTGCCTTGTGAATCCTTCGGGCTTGTGGTCACCGCATTGTTGTTGGTCGGATCACGGAACAAGGGCAGGCCGAGGAGCTTGGAAAAATCCCCGTTATTGCGCTGGTCCAACGTGGGAACCGTCGAGGTCACGACGCGGCCGATCAGCTGCCGCGTGCCCTGGTAGTCCACAAAGAAAAATGTTTTGTCGCGAATGATGGGGCCGCCGGCCACCAAGCCGAATTGATTGCGGCGAAACTCAGGCTTACTGGGGTTGGCAGCCGTGGCTGGCGTGAAAAGATTTCGCGCGTTCAGTTTTTCATTGCGAAGGAACTCAAAGAGGGTACCGTGGTATTCGTCGGTGCCCGATTTTGTTGTGAGGTTGATAACGCCGCCGTTGAACCGCCCAAACTCCGCCGGCGCTGAATTGGTCTCGACGTTAAACTCCTGAATGGCGTCTACGATCGGAAAATACGCCACCTGGCCGGGTTCCGGCTGCAAGACTCCTATTCCGTCATATTGATACTCGTTGGTGCGGGGACGGCTTCCGCTCAACCGCGGCAAGGACGATCCCGGCGGGACCGCGACGCCCGGCGCCAATGCGATCAGATTGATAAAAGTCCTGCCGTTCAACGGCAGCGCCGGAATTTCCCTCACGTCAATCGTCTGGCCCAGCGTCGCGGATTCCGTTTTCAGCTGCGAAGCATCACCCTTTACGGTGACCACCTCGCTGACCTCGCCCACCTCCACTTGCAGGTCCACGCGGGTAGTGTTGCCCGTCGAGACGACGATGCCTTCCCGCACCAACTTCTTGAAACCGGCCAATTCCGCGGTTACGGTGTAGGTTCCGGGCTTCAGGCCAGAAAAGGTGTAAACACCTCCCTCGGTGCTCATGGTCGTGAAACCCTCGCGCGTCTCGCTGCGCAGCAGGGTCACTTTGGCACCTGCCACCAATCCGCCCGACGGGTCGCGCATTTCTCCGGTGATGTCGCCATTTCCGGCTTGAGCGTCCAGGCGACCGCCAGGCAATATCAGGAAGACCGCCAAGAGGAACAGAATGTAGCAGACCCGAGTTAGCATGATTCAGAATTGTCCTGGATGGAGTTAGCGGAGGACCGTCCACCCGCAGACCGGCGGCCCCCGACAAACGATTTAAAACGTCCTGCTTATGTAAGTCAAATCGTATAAATTCGCTTACCGGTAGGACGTTTTTAAGCGTATCGGACGGACCGAATCGGACCGGCTAGGGCTAGATTAGTCCGTGAAGCGGAAGCGGATGATGCACCAGAGGGCCTGGACGCCGTCTTTCCAGGTGATCTTCTTGCCTTCTTCATAGGTCCGGCCGGCGTAAGAGATGGGGACTTCGTACACGCGCCAGTTCCCTTTTGCGACCTTGGCAGTAATCTCCGGTTCGAAGCCAAAGCGATCGGATTTGAGCGTGATGCCCTGGAGGACTTCGCGACGGAAGACTTTGTAACAGGTCTCCATGTCGGTGAGTTTGAGGTTGGTGAAGATGTCTGAAAGCAGCGTGAGCACTTTGTTGGCGACGTAGTGCCAGAAGTAGTGGACGCGCTGGGGGCCGCCGAGGAAGCGAGAACCGAAAACCACGTCGGCACGTCCGTCCATGAGAGGTTCCAGAAGTTTGTCGTAATCGCGCGGGTCATATTCGAGGTCAGCGTCCTGAACCAAGACGATGTCCCCGGTAACTTCGGCAAAGCCGCGGCGGAGAGCTGCGCCCTTACCCTGATTTTGAGTTTGAAAAAAAATGCGGAGGTCGCGGAGATCGATGGGATCGCCGCCGTCGAAAGCGGGGGCCTCGGCTGCGCCCGACGATTGCAAATGGACCATTTGTTCGAGGATTTGGCGCGTACCGTCGGTCGAACAGTCGTCGACGAGAATAATCTCCTTGCGAAACTCGGTATCGACGACGCGGCGAAGGATTTCGTCAATGGTGGCTTTTTCGTTGTAAACGGGAATGACCACCGCGAGTTTGGGGTCCACAAGAGCAGCAGGGTTGCGGCGATGAGAGGTCATAGGTTCGGAGAAAAGTTTAGCGGTGGAGCGGAGGAAGAGTAAAGGCGCAGGCGAGCAGACACGAAGAATGAGTTAATGCTCTAGAAGAGGTAGTCGGGTTGGTCGATGTACGTCGGATTTTTCGGCTTGGCTGCCAAGAAAAAAAGGCGCCCATCGGGAAATCGGCGTTCCCCGGAGAATCAGGCTTCCGGGGCCATGCGGCGCTGGAAGGTGAGGAGGATGAGGTCAGCGCGGCGGCGGACGCCGAATTTATTAAGCAAGTTGGAGACGTGGAATTTTACCGTGCGCTCGGCGATGTTGAGCTTGCCGGCGATTTCCTTGTTGGAGAGGTTTTCAAGGAGCGAATCGAGCACTTCCTGCTCGCGGCGGCTCAGATTGGCTACGGAATCGGATTTGAGGCGACGCGTCTGGCCGGAGAGGATGGAATCCACGAAACCGGAGAGAACCGTGCGTGGTACCCAGAAGCCGCCGGCCGCAACCAGGGGCAGCGCGCGAACCAACTGGTCGCGGGCTTCGCTGTAGGTGAGGATGCCTTTTACGCCGAGGCGAAGCAGGGAGAAACTGGTGGAGTCCTGGTGCTGTTCACCGACAACAATGAGACGAGCATCGGAATGCCGTTCGAGAATATTGGAAAGCAGGGCGCCCGTGGCCTGACGGGCAGCATGCGCATCAATGACGTAGACCTGGGCTTTCGGCGGCTCAAAGGAACGCAAGTCGGGAGCGAGAGTGGATTCCAGCTGTTTAGAGATGACTTTGAAATCAGGCTTGGACAAAAGTCGTTCGAACTCGCTCAGCACCAGGGGATGCGGCGAGAGCAGGCAAATCGAAAGCTTAGAACTAGGACGTTTAGTAGCCACCTCCGTTAGCGTAGGGAAAACTGGTCAAGTGGGCAAGGAACTTTGGGGCAGGTGTTCACGAACTGTTACTGACCAGTTGGATGTATTTCAGAGGGTGCAAGAGGCGCATGGATCGGATTCGATTCTGTGAGGAAAGGTGCGTAAAATAGGGGTGTTCGCAGTTGGCCGTCACCCTGAGGGGGATGGACTGGCTGGCGGAGCCTCAAGGAGCCACGACCTTCATCAGACGACCCACTTCCAGCGGGACCGTTGGGCGGTCGAATCACCGGATGCAAAATTTCAAGGAAATAGAACAGGCTTTGCGGGAGCTGATGGGGCAGCGTGTCCTCGTCCTGGACGGGGCGATGGGCACGATGCTGCAGCAGCGGGACTTGTCCGCCACGGATTTTGGCGGGGCGGCGCTCGAGGGCTGCAACGAGGTGCTAGTGCGGACGCGGCCGGACGTGGTGCTGGACATTCACCGGAAATATTTTGCGGCGGGCGCAGACATCGTAGAGACCAACACGTTCGGAGGAACGCCGCTGGTGCTCGGGGAGTATGGTTTGGCCCCAGAGGCACACGAGCTGAACAAACGCGCGGCGGAGCTGGCGCGGCAGGCGGCTGAGGAGTTTGCCAAGCCGGGCCGGCCGAGGTTTGTGGCTGGATCGATGGGGCCGACGACCAAAGCCATTACGGTCACGGGCGGCGTGACGTTCGAAGGGCTGCGCGAGAATTATTACGTGCAAGCGAAGGGATTGGTGGAGGGTGGAGCGGATTTGCTCCTGGTGGAGACCTGCCAGGATACGCGGAACATCAAGGCCGCACTGCTGGCGATTGAGAAACTATCGCGCGAGATTGGGCACCCGGTACCGGTGGTCGTGTCGGTGACGATCGAGCCGATGGGAACCATGTTGGCGGGGCAGACCGTCGAAGCGATGTGGGCTTCCCTGAAGCATGCGAAGCCGCTGGCGTTTGGAATGAATTGCGCGACAGGTCCCGAGTTCATGACGGACCATATCCGCACGCTCAGCGGATCAACCGGCGAATTTGTGTCGTGCTATCCAAACGCGGGACTGCCGGATGAAGAGGGGAAATATCTGGAAACGCCGACGTCGCTGGCGGCACAGCTGGAAAAGTTTGTGGACCACGGGTGGCTGAACCTGGTGGGCGGGTGCTGCGGGACGACCGAGAAGCATATCGCGGCGATTGCACAGATGGCGGAAGGAAAGAAGCCTCGCGTGCGGCCAGCGGAAGCGCACCGTGCGGTGTATTCGGGAATCGAGACCGTGGAAGCGGATGAGAGCACGCGGCCGCTGCTGGTGGGCGAACGGACAAACGTGATCGGATCGCGGCTGTTCAAGAACCTGGTGGCGGAAGAAAAGTGGGAAGAAGCGAGCGAGATTGCGCGGCGGCAGGTGAAAGGCGGCGCGCATATTGTAGATGTGTGCCTGCAGAGCACCGAGCGGGACGAGAAGAAAGACATTGAGCCGTTTTACGAAAAGCTGATTCGCAAGGTGAAAGCGCCGCTGATGGTGGATACGACCGATCCGGCGGCGGTGGAGATGGCGCTGTCGTACTGTCAAGGGAAAGCGGTCATCAATTCGATCAACTTGGAGGACGGCGAGGAAAAATTCGAGAAGGTGGTGCCCATCGCGCACGCGTACGGTGCGGCGGTGGTGGTGGGCTGCATTGATGAAGACAAGCTGCAGGCGCAAGCGTTTACGCGCGAGCGCAAGCTGGAGATTGCGCAGCGGTCGTACCAACTGCTGACCAAGAAGTACGGGCTCGATCCCGAGGACATCATTTTTGATCCACTGGTGTTTCCGTGCGCGACCGGAGATGAGAACTACATTGGCGGTGCAGTGGAAACGATGGAGGGAATTCGCGCGATCAAGAAAGCGATTCCCGATGTGCGGACGATTTTGGGGATTTCGAATGTGTCGTTTGGATTGCCGGCAGGCGCGCGGGAAGTCGTGAATTCGGTTTTTCTGTACTACTGCACGAAGGCCGGGCTGGACCTAGCCATCGTGAATACGGAGAAGCTGGAGCGGTTTGCGTCCATTCCGGAGCAGGAACGGGAGCTGGCGGAAAACTTGCTGTTCCAGCATCCGCCAAAGCACGTTGACGCGAGGAATTCGAAGGCGCCGTTGCTGAAGGGAGCTCCGGCAAGCTGGCGAGAGCAGAGCAAAGAGCAGCGGGCGGCGATCAACCAGTTTCACATTGCGGCGATAACGGAGCATTTCCGGACGGCGAAGAAAAAAGAGCGGGTACGCGCGGAGGATTTGCCGCTGGATGAGCGGCTGGGAAATTACATCATCCAGGGAACGCGCGATGGGCTGATCGAGGACCTGGAGATTAAGCGCGGGGAAGGTGCGGCGCCGCTGGACATCATCAATGGGCCGCTAATGGCTGGGATGGCCGAAGTGGGGCGGTTGTTCAACGCCAATGAACTGATCGTGGCGGAGGTGCTGCAGTCCGCTGAAGCAATGAAGGCGGCCGTGGGACACCTCGAACAGTTCATGGAAAAGGCCGATACGGCGAAGCGCGGAAAAATCGTGCTGGCTACAGTGAAGGGCGACGTACACGACATCGGGAAAAACCTGGTGGAAATTATTCTGAAGAACAACGGCTACGACGTGGTGAATCTGGGAATCAAGGTGCCGCCGGAAGAGTTGATCAAGGCATACCAGCAACACCATCCAGATGCCATCGGTCTCTCAGGGCTGCTGGTGAAGAGCGCACAGCAGATGGTGGTAACGGCGAGCGATTTGAAGGATGCGGGGATTGCGATCCCACTACTGGTGGGCGGAGCGGCGCTCAGCGGAAAGTTTACCCAGACTAAAATTGCGCCGAGTTACGGGAATGCAGTGTGTTACGCGAAAGATGCGATGACCGGACTGCGGCTCATGAACGAATTGATGGATCCGGCGACGCGCGCGACGGTGCTGCAGGAGCACAAAGCAGCGGCTGGCGATGGCGTGAGTGTAACGACGACGGTGACGGTAAAGGATCTGACGCCCGTGCCGCGATCGTCGAAAGTCCGCACGGATTTGCCGATTGAGCCGGTGGGATACCTGGACCGCAGGGTGCGGCTGGTGCCGGATTTGCGCGAAGTATGGAGTTATATCAATCCCTTCATGCTGTTCGGGCGGCACCTAGGATATAAAGGCGATTTTGAGAAACAGCTGGCGGCACGCGAGCCAAAAGCGGTGGAACTCTTTCAGGCGATGGAAGAGGTAAGAGAAGAAGCAGCGAAGTTCATGAAGGTGCGCGCGGTATGGCAATTCTTTGAGGCGGAGAGCGACGGCGAGCGGCTAAAGGTCTTCCGGCCCGGGGAACCCGAGCCGGCACACACTTGGAATTTCAAGAGGCAAGCAACCGGCGAGCGGCTCTGTTTGAGCGATTACATCCTGCCAGCTAGAGACGGCAGGCGGGACCACTTGGCAGTATTCGTGGTGACCGCCGGTGAAGGAGTGCGGGAGCGGGCGGAGGCAGCGAAAAATGCCGGTTACTACTTCCGTTCGCACGGCCTGCAAGCGTTGGCCATTGAAACGGCGGAAGCTTGCGCGGAATGGCTGCACAGAAGAATCCGCGAGGATTGGGGATATCCAGACCCGGCCGCACTGACCATGGCACAGCGGTTCACCTCGAAGTATCAAGGGAAGAGATACAGCTTCGGCTATCCAGCCTGCCCAGAGTTGGAAGATCAAGCCGCTATCTGGAAGCTACTGAAACCAGAGGAAATAGGGGTTCAACTGACCGAGGGATTCATGATGGATCCCGAGGCAAGTGTGAGCGCCCTGGTGCTTATCCATCCAGACTGTAAGTATTTTTCGGTGGGCATCGACTGACCGCCAGTTGCCGTATCCCTTTCATTTTAAATGACCTAAGGAACGCTAGGGAGACTCTGTGGGCTTGGCGTGACCAAAAGGGATAAAAGTTTTCCACTTCGTGGAATTGGCGGACGGTAATGGCTACGGAGAGTTGTTTGTCGAGCTAGGGTACATTCGACATAAATTGCTGTAAAAAAGGGGCTTAGCTGATTGGCAATGCCTGCCATCCAGAAAGCGCTTGGCCAGGGACTTGCTGTGATACTGGCGGCAACCTATGGCTGCAGGACTTAGTCGCGTGATCGACCTGGTGGGAGAGAGTGGCTTCGTGTACGGACAGTCGGAAGCCATTCAAGCGATCAATACGGTTGTCGGCGAAATCGCCCAGACCGATATTCCGGTGCTACTGAACGGAGAGAGCGGGACCGGCAAGGACGTCTACGGGAGGCTGATCCACCAGCTTTCGCGGCACCGCGAACTGCCGATGGCAAAATTAAACTGCACGATGCTGGCGCCCGGGGAGTTGCTGAACCAGATGAAGCATTCTCTTGAAAAGGGGCAAGACGGAAGCGCCGGAACGCTCTTTCTCGACGGGATCGATGAGCTGGACCTAGACTGCCAAAAAGTGATGCTGGCGATGCTGCAGCAACAGGAAGTAGCGTCGGCAGGACAAGGAAGTTTGCGATTGATCTCAACGGCCACTCGGGTCCTCGATCGAGAGATCGGAATGGGGCGGTTCCGGAGGGAGTTGTATTTCCGGATTAACGGAGTTTGCGTGAAGTTACCCGCATTGCGCGAAAGGAAGGCGGACATTGTGCCGCTGGCGGAGTATTTTCTGGAAAAGCACGCGCACGAGGCTGGGAAAAGGACCCCGGTACTGAACGCGGAAGATGAGGACTTGCTCCGAGCGCATGAATGGCCCGGCAACGTGCGGGAACTGGAAAACCTGGCACGACGGATTGTGGCGCTCGGCGAGTCCCGAACGGTGATGGGAGAATTGCAACGGCCGGTCGACTATCGGATCGGCGTCGGCGAGACTCCGAGAAACGCGTCGCTGAAGGCTGTAGCGCGGGAAGCGTCACGGCTTGCCGAACGCGATTTGATACTGAAGGCGCTTGAAAAGACGCACTGGAACCGCAAGCAGGCGGCAAAGCAACTGCAGATCAGTTACAAGGCTTTGTTGTACAAGATCAAGCAGATGGAAGTGCCAGGCACGGAATCGAAACACGAGGGAGAAGAGCGATGAGAGCGGTGCTGTGGGGAGCGATTGGGGCCATGCTGGCCGCCGGGATTTTACAGGCACAGGAGGCGGCGAAGAGTGCGAGCACGCAGGCCCGACCGGCCACGCAATCGGCGGTGGCAACTGCCGATGCCAGTTACAAGATCGGACCACAGGATGTGTTGCGGGTGGATGTCTGGAAAGAGGTAGAGATTTCGCGGTCGGTGCCGGTGCGACCTGATGGAAAGATTTCGCTGCCGCTGCTGAACGACGTGCAGGCGGCCGGACTGACGGCGATGGACTTGGCGAACGTGATCACCGAAGGATTAAAGAAATTCATCAACAATCCGCAAGTGACGGTAACTGTGACGGAAATCAACAGCCGGCGGGTATATGTGACCGGCGAAGTTACGCGGCCGGGAGCATATCCGTTATTGCCGAACATGACGACGCTGCAGGCGTTGACGAGCGCGGGAGGGTTCACGCAATTTTCGAATCCGAAGAAGATTTATGTGCTGCGGAATGAGAGCGGCAAGCAAGTCAAGCATCCGTTTAATTACAAAGCAGTGCTGGACGGGAAGCAGGACGACATTCCGCTGCAGCCCGGCGACACCATCGTGGTGCCATAGGAAGAGCTTATGAACAGAAGCTGGCGATTCGTGAAAATGTGGATGTTGGCGGGGACATGCATTTTTCTCGCGGGAACACGGGCTCATGCGCAGGACCAGCAAAGCAGTGAACCGCCGAAGGCGCCGGCAAAGACCTATGGCCCGCTGGGTGTGGACAACCAGCAGGATCAGAACCAAACACCGGACGCTTATCAGCCTGACACTCGTCCCCTAACGGGATTTCAACAGCCGACGGTGGGTACGCCCACCGAGCGTCATAGCTACTGGGTGCCGGGCGTCTCCTATTACAACTTCATTCAATCGAATGGGAACATCGGCGGCGGCGAAAGCAATTGGAGTTCGACGAGTTATCTGAGCGGAAACGTCAGTCTGGTGGAGAACTGGAGCCGGTCGCAGTTAATGATGAACTATTCCGGCGGAGGAAATTTTTCAACTGATTCCTCGATTGGAAATGGTTGGTTTCAACAGTTGGGCGCCACGCAGACATTCAATTGGGCGCGCTTGCAACTCGTATTGCTCGATGAGTTCGCGTACTTGCCGCAGTCGCAGTTTGGATTTGGCGCCGGCACGGGATTGTCGGTGCCCGGAGTGGGCGGAACATTGGGCGGTGGACTCACCGGAGTGGGCTCCGGATTCACGCCGGGCCAGACGATCTTTTCGGCGGTGGGCCCGCGCTACTTCAACACGGCGGGCGTGCAGATAACCTATCAGTTGTCTGCGCGCAGTTCCGTGACCATGGGCGGGTTGTATAGTCTGCTGCGATTCAGCGATGAGGGGAACATTGAAAGCGACCAGTATGTGGGAAATGTCGGCTACAACTACCAGATCACAAAAAACAACACCATCGGGCTGCAATACCGGTTCAGTTCCTTTCACTATTTGAATGATCCGCAGGCCATCGGTGATCACATGTTCCAGGTAGTCTTCGGGCGCAAGATAACCGGCCGATTGGCTTTGACGCTTTCGGGTGGCCCAGAAATTACCAACTTCCGGGTGGCACAGCCGCCGGCCACCAAGACTCAGTACGTCGCGGGATCGGGCGGAGCGTCGCTCAGTTATCTGGTTCCGAAAGGAAGCCTTACGGCAAGCTATTTTCACGGCATAACGGCAGGTAGCGGAGTATTTCTCGGCGCGACGACGGACCAAGTCACCGGTTCGGCGACGAGAAAACTGTCGCGGGTCTGGAGCGGTGAAGTGCACGCAGGGTACGCCCGAAACCGGAATGCCGAGACTGTGCAGGGTGTGACCAGCACGAACTACGACTCTTTCTTTGGGGGAGTTTCGGCTGCGCGACCGCTGGGCCGAAATGCGGCGTTTTCGGTGGGGTACACGGCGTATGTCGAGCGCGCGGATTTATCCGCTTGCACGGGTTCGTGCAGTTCGAGTTTCACGACAAACCAGATTTCGGTGGGCGTGAGCTGGCACGCCCGGCCATTCGTACTGCGCTAGAAAGGCAGGCGGAAGAAAGCGAAACGGAGACGCCATAAGTCTATGTACAAGAGTTTCTTTGGACTAAAAGAAAATCCGTTCAATGTAAACCCGGATCCCCGGTATCTGTTTTTGACGAAACAGATCGAGGAAGCGCTGTCGGGGTTGATGTACGGCATTCAAACGCGCAAGGGTTTCATCACGCTTACCGGCGAAGTCGGCACGGGCAAGACAACGCTGGTGAATCGGCTGCTGGACTGGCTGCACCTGAAACGCACGAAAACGGCGTTTCTGTTTAATTCCCGGATGAACACCAACCAGCTGTTCGATTTCATCATGGCGGAGTTCGACATTCCTTGCGACAACAAGTCCAAGAGCCAGCAGTTGATGAAGTTGAATCACTGGCTACTGGAGAGATATCGGGCTGGAGAAACCGCGGTTTTGATCGTGGACGAAGCGCAGAACCTGACTTTCCCGGTGCTGGAAGAGATCCGCTTGCTGACCAATCTGGAAACTTCCACCGAGAAGCTACTGCAGATTGTGCTGTCCGGACAACCGGAACTGGAAGAAAGGCTGAAGCTTTCGCAACTGCGGCAATTGCGGCAGCGCATCACGCTGCGTTGCAGAACCATGCCCATGACCAAAGAACAAACGCACGACTACGTTCGGGAGCGGTTGCGCATCGCGGGGGCCGACCCACAACTAGAAATTTTTTCAGCGAAGGCAATCGACTCGGTGCATTACTTTTCCATGGGCATCCCGCGCGTGATTAACCTGCTCTGCGAGCACGCCTTGATCAATTCCTTCGTGGATCAGCAAAAGGTCGTGGAAGCTAAGGTAATTGAAGATGTGGCCCGCGAATTTCAGCTGGATGAAGTGGAACCGCTGGCGCCGCCGGCGAGCATGCGGCAAGACGCAGAAGTTTTTCAGTCAGAGCAGTTCATCCAGAACCTTGGAGAAGCGTTGTCGCGCTTCCGAATGAGCACGCCCGTTTCATCGTCCTCGCGCGAACGCAAGTAGCTCCCGGCGGGCCTGCAAGCTCCCCGAGCAACACTTCCTTCTTGGTCTAAACCGCGCGGCAGGCCTTGAAGATGACTCGAGCCGTGCGATACTCGTGGTTTGCTGACCGCTTGCTGATTTGAACGACTCTCTTGACCCTGCGTAAACCTTCGCTTTCATCAATTTCTTCCCCGTCGGCGCTAAAGGAAATCGCCGCAACGAGGGCAGCAGAGATGCTTCAATGGTGAGCACCACGGAGCCCAAGAACAGCCGGTTGAGCTGGCCGCTGGTCACCCTCAGCATCCTGGTGCTGGGAGCAACGCTGACGGCCGGATGGTGGCCGTTCTCCTTTGCGGCCGAGAATTCCGTCGCATGGAGCCCGAAACAAGGAGGGCTCCGGTTCGCCGGGCGAGGCCTGGTGGCGAGCAAGGGCGCGTTTGAGGCGTCAGAGGGTGACCCTGCCGACCTCTGCTCCATGGAATTGTGGATTGAACCGGACTTGTCGTGGGGTTCAAGCGCCCTCCTGACCTTCTACCGGCCGGGACGCACGGCTACAATTCAGATTCGACAGAGCGGCGACGATCTGGTTTTCGCGACATTTGGCGCGCCGGCACCCCGGGCTAGGCGGCAGGTATTTGTCGACCACGTCTTCCGCACCGGGCAGCGGGTGCTGATAACGCTGGTATCGGCAGGCGACGGGCTCGAAATCTATGTCGACGGCTCGTTGCGAACCTCGGCCACGCACGTGAGCATGCGGCGGTCGGATTTCACCGGGAACCTGATCGTGGGCAACGCTCACAATGGAAACCTGAGTTGGGCTGGCACGTTTCTGGGTGTGGCGCTCTATGAACGCGCCCTGAACGCATTGGAGATCCGGGAAAACGACCGCCAGTGGCGGCAGGACCGGCAGCAAATCGCTCGCAGGAGCAGCCCGCTTGCCTTGTACCTATTCGACGAAGGAAAAGGGGCCGTGGTGCACAACACCGGCCGGACGGGCCCAGACTTGGGCATTCCGGAGAAGTACTCAGTTCCCGAGCCGGCTCTCCTGGTTCCCTTTTGGAGGGAATTTCACGCCAGCCGCGAGTACGTCAAGGACCTGGCGGTCAACATTTTCGGGCTCCTGCCCCTTGGATTCTGCAGCGCCGCCCTCTGGACGCGGTCAAAAGGACCAAGGCGCTGCCTGCTGTATGCGACATCGTTTGGTTTCGCGGTGAGTCTTACCATCGAGGTGCTGCAGGCGTACATGCCGACTCGCTCTTCCGGTTCGACCGACTTGATCACCAACACCCTCGGGGCGGCACTCGGCGCATGGTTGTATCTGACCATAGGGCGCCAAAGTTGGTTCAAGTGCTGGGAACTGAAGCGGAACGGGTCCGAGGAGCGCTGAAGCTACTGATCGAGACCAACAAGCTGCGCATGTTGAGCCAGATTCAGGTGAGAATCGAGCTCGCGGGCGGCGTTGCGTACATTGGGCTCCATCAAGATATTCTGCTGGTGCCCCTCCACTTCCGCAACCTGCAGATTCCCCTGGATGACGCCCTTCCAACCGAGTGTGCGGTCCTGATCGACGATAGGCAGCTGCTTGCTCGCGCGCAACAGCACCACGTCGCCAGTGTAGGGACGTGGCTTGTAGTTTGCAAAAGCCCGGTCGTGTTCGATGCCGAGAGATTCAAGAATGTAGGCGAGCGAGTACTGGCGCCCGCCATTCTCTCCGCCCGATTCTAGCGCCAGCTTAGCCCGGTTGCGCGCCATACTCCACATGTGCCTGAATCTGGCGCGGAAATAGGCGCTCCCCCGCTGCTTCAAATTCTCCCGCTCAAGGTCAAAGCGCTTGGCGATGCGCTGGCGCCAAAGACCGAGCCCGCCGCTAGAATGCTCTTTTGCGAGCAACGCTGGGTGGACGGTCTGAATCATGATCAGGGCCGCGATCTCCTCGCCCGCGGACTTCAGCTGTTGGGCGATTTCAAAGGCCAGCAGTCCGCCAAAGCAGAAGCCGCCGAGGAGGTACGGGCCGATCGGCTGCAGGCGTCGGATCTCCTCGATATAAGCACCCGCAATCTGTTCCATCGACTGGTTCCTGACGATCCGGCCGTCTAGGCCGCGGGCCTGCAGCGCATAGACGGGCTGATCTACGTCAAGGTAGTTCACCAGTGGATAGTATTCCAGGACATTGCCGCCGTGACTGTGCATCAGAAAGAAAGGGACTCTCGACCCGCCGGGGCGAATCGGGACCAACGACGACCACGACGGCTTGGTCTCTCCCGCGCTGAGCAGGCTTGCCAGTTCGGCTACCGTAGGTGCCTCGAGGAGGGCGGCCAGCGGCAGCCGCCGTTTGTAGAGCTTTTCGATCTCGACGATGATGCGTACAGCGAGGATTGAATGTCCACCGAGGTCGAAGAAGTTGTCCTTCACGCCCACACACTTGACCTTCAGGACCTTCGCCCAGAGTTGGGCCAGCATCTGCTCGACCGGGTCTCGCGGAGCTACAAATCCCTTCTTGGGTTCCAGCCGCGATTCGTCGGGCAAGGGGAGGGCCTGGTGGTCGATCTTGCCGTTGGCGGTGAGCGGAAACTTCTCCAAGACCACAAAAGCCGAAGGAATCATGTAATCGGGCAACTGCCGCTTCAAGTGGATCCGCAACTCCGCCAAGTCGATGCTGGTCGTTTTTTCAGACTGGAGATAGGCGACCAACCGCTTCTCCGACTCCTGCCGCTGTGCTACCACGATGCAGTGGCTAATGGCCGGGTGGCGGCCGAGGACAGCTTCGATCTCGCCGAGTTCGATGCGGAAGCCCCTAATTTTGACTTGGCTGTCGATGCGGCCGAAATACTCGATGTCTCGGTTGGGCAGAAAGCGAGCCAGGTCTCCGGAGCGATACAGGGCCGATCCGGTTTTTCCCGCAAACGGATCGGGCAGAAATCTCTCTTTCGTGAGGTCATCGCGATTAAGATAACCGCGCGCGACGCCGGCGCCGCCCACGTAGATTTCACCCCGAACGCCGATTGGAACGGGCTGACCGTAGGGATCGAGGATATAGACCCGTAGATCGGGAATTGGAATCCCAATCACGCTCCCTGAATTCACGTCGGCGGCAGACACCGGACGGTAGGTTACATGCACGGTAGTTTCGGTGATGCCGTACATGTTGACCAGCAGCGGCCGCTGGTCGCCATGCAATGCGAACCAAGGCTCGAGACTCTGCATCTCGAGAGCTTCGCCTCCAAAAATTACGTAACGCAGAGCAAGATCCGGATTGGGGCCGAGCCCGGCTTCGGCTTGCATCAGTTGCTTGAACGCCGAAGGGGTCTGATTGAGTACAGTAACTTTCTCTCTAACCAACAGTTCATAGAACTCTTCGGGAGAGCGGCTGAGAAGATAAGGCACCATGACCACCCGCCCGCCGTAGAACAGCGCACCCCACAGTTCCCAGACGCTGAAATCAAAAGCGTGTGAATGGAAGAAGGTCCACACGTCCTTTTCGTTGAATCCGTACCAGGCCTCAGTCGAGCGCATCAAGCGCACCACGTTATGATGAGTGACCAGCGTGCCTTTAGGCTTGCCGGTGGAGCCGCTCGTGTAGATCACGTAAGCGGCGTTTTCGGGCGCCGCGCTGGACGCCGGATTCGTTTCGGGCTGGCTCGACAGCAGTTCGCGATCGGTGTCGAAACACACGACTTTGCTTCTGTGAGAAGGCAGCTGCCCGGCCAAGGCGGATTGCGTCAGCACCACCGGCGCTTTGGCGTCGTCTAGCATGAAGGCCAGGCGGTCCTCGGGATAGATCGGATCCATCGGGAGATAGGCCCCGCCAGCTTTCAATATCCCCAGAATCCCGACTACCGTTTCAACCGAGCGGGCAACGAACAGGCCGACCAGCGTTTCCGGTCCCACGCTCAAGCGCTTCAGGTAGTGGGCCAGCTGATTCGAGCGCCGGTTCAGTTCGCCGTAAGTGAGGGTTTGTCCCTCAAAGGTGAGCGCCGGCGCATTGGGAGTTTTTTCGGCTTGCGATTCGAACCACGAGGTCAGCGTCCGACGCTCAGCAAGCTCGGGGCCGGCGGGATTGCACTCTGCCGTCAGCTCCTTGCGCTCCTCATCGGTGAGCATCGGGAGCCGGCCGAGTTCCACGGCGGGATCAGCGACGACGCTTGCAAGCAGTGTCTCGTAGTGCTTCAACCAGCGATGCAAGGTGGGCTCATCGAAAAGATCGGTACTGTAGTCGCACTCGACATACATTCCGCGGGAACCTTCGACAAAATTAAAAAACAGGTCGAAGTGCAGCGCGCGTTTGGGATTGCGCTCGCAGGAAAAGGCCAGGCCCCAAAATTCCACCGAGCTTGGGTCGCGGTCGACGTTGAACGCAACTTCAACCAAAGGCGGGCGGCTGGCGGTGCGGGAGACGCTAAGATATTTGAGGAGTTCGCCCACGGTGGATTGGTGATGATCGAAGGCATCGAGAACGTTTTTCTTCATTGCCGCGAGATTCAGATGGAAACCCGCCTCTGGCACAAGGCGACTGCGAACCGGCAGCAGATTTACGCAGTGACCAACCAGGCAGGAGCTCCCGGTGACGGCTTGCCCGGCCGCCGGCAGGCCAATCACCAGATCGGTTTGGCCGGAGAGGCGGTACAGGAGCGTTTCAAGCACCGAGACCAGTAGAACCACCAACGTGGTGCGTTGCTGTCCGGCAAGGCGCTTGAGCGCTTGGTGAAGGTCGGTAGCAAAGGCCTTGCGCACTGTAGACGCCCGAGCCGATCGAATCCTTGCTCGCGGCCGGTCCGTCGGCAGATCAAGAAGGGGCGGAAGTTCCGCGAACGTTTCCCGCCAGTAGTCAATGGCGCGCTGCGTGTCAGGAGTTTGCTGCTGCGCGCCGAGCGCGTAGGCGCGGAATGACTGGGGTGGATCGAGTTTTGGCTGTGTGCCTTGCCTCCCAGCAGAATAGATCGCGGCGAGTTCGCTCACCACCAGGCCGCCTGACCACCCGTCGCAGACGATATGATGCGCGGTCCAGAGTACGACGTGATGATCAGCGGACAGGCGCACAATTTTCACGCGCAGCAACGGGCCCGCGAGAAGATCGAAAGCTTCCGACACTTCGCCCTGAACAAGATCAGCCAACCGCGACGCGCGGTCTGAATCGGAGCAGCTGCTGAGGTCGGTCAGCGGAAGCTCCACGGCGGAACCGTGCAGGATCTGCTGCGCCTGGCCGTCGCGGCTGATGCTCGCGAGCAGGATCGGATGACGCTCGATCACGCTCCGAACCGCCTGTCGGAAAAGCTCGACGTCAAAGTCACCGTGAAACTCGAGCTTTAGCGACTCATTGTAGGCAACCGCGGCATCTCCGCCCATCTGTGCCGCAAGCCAGATCTCCTTCTGTGCTTCGGTTAAGGGGAAGCTTTCTCCCGACCCCGCGTTCACCTCGTGGGATTCCTTGGATGTCTGAACCGGAACGGCGGTAAGGGGTTGTGGAACGAGCGCTCCGCCGATGAACCCCGCCGCGCGCAGTTCGGCAACGCTTTCTCTAAAGGCGGCGAGCAGCCGATCGAGGTCGGCGTCCGAGTGCGCGGTAGTGAGTATGAAAGCGCGGTTTTCCCAGATATGAATGCCGCGCAAACGGAGGAGATAGAAGAGCAACCCGGCGAACTTCTGATCGACGGGAAAATTGATATGGACGAGCGAGCTGAACTGCGTAACTACATAAGGAGCCTGCAGCTCGGCGGTCACTTTGCGGAGTTCGTCGGCAAGGCGCCGGGTTCGTAGGGCAAGTGATGACTGCAGCTGTGGCCCGGTCTTTTTAAGGTGGCCTAAGACGGCTCTCGCCGCCGCCAGGACCAAGGGATGGCGTACGAAGGTGCCGGCGAAAAACGTGACGCCGACCTCCGGGAACGACGAGTCACCGTACTGCCACTGGCCGCCGTCGAGCGCATCCATGAATCTCGAGGAACCGGCAACGACGCCGATCGGCAGGCCGCCTCCTATCACCTTCCCATAGGTCGCAAGATCCGCGCGAACGTTGAAGTAGGCTTGCGCGCCGCCCGGCTCGACTCTGAAACCCGTAACCACTTCGTCAAACACCAGAGCAGCGCCGATCTCCTCGGTTACGCGGCGGAGCTCGTGGAGAAACTCCCTGGGCTCGAGGTCGAGGCGGCGGCTTTGCACCGGCTCGACCAGTACGGCCGCAATCTCCGAAGCCCGCGCCCGGACGATTTCAAGTGATCGGGGGTTTCCGTAATCGAGGATGATCACTTCGCTCACCGCGCTCTCGGGCACGCCCGGAGCGATCGTTGCCGTCCGCGTCTCCCCGTTCACAGTTAACGGGCGGAACAACACTTCGTCAAAGATGCCGTGATAGGAACCGGCAAACACCGCAATTTTGTCGCGGCCGGTAACGGTGCGCGCGACACGGGTCGCCGCCAGCACCGCCTCGGAGCCGGTATTGGTGAAGGCGACGCGCTCCATGCCAACGAACTCGCGGATCATGGCGGCGACTTCGCCCGCGATCGGCTGAATCGGACCAATCTCGAATCCTAGCGCGAGTTGCTCCTGGACGGCTTGGACCACAAAAGGCGGCCGGTGGCCGAACAGGCTGGCGCCAAATCCCATGACGAAATCGACGTATTCGTTGCCATCCACATCCCAGACTCTCGAGCCGTCAGAATGGGTGGTCAGGATCGGATAGACCATCTCCTTCCAATGACGGTTGAAGCCAGAGACCGAGCGCGGGTCGGCCAGAATCGGGCGATTTTCTGCCGCCAGCTTTTTCGACTTGGGCGTGCGCGCCGTATATCTTGCGATCAGCGCCTCAAGCGCCGCGGTTTGAGCGGGCGAAAGCGCACTGGTGGCGTGCCGATCGAACGGTTTGAAAGGTCCGTGGGATTTGCCTTCGTGCTTTGCTACCGGCGGTTTCACAGTGGGCGGAGGCCCAGGAGAGGGCGGTGCCGTGCGGGCGGGGTCCGGTTGGCGGCCGAGGAGCTGGAGAAGTTGGCTCGTGAGCAGCTGTTGCTGCTGAAACAATTGCTGCACCATCGCGTCCTGCGACAAAACGCTCGCAGGCGGGGGTGATATCGCGCCGGCTCCGGGGACTGGCGCTGGATGAGCCGACGCGAAGGTGTCGGGAGGCATCTTTTCGTCCAAGTAGGAAGCGACAGCCTGTATGGAGCTGAGATCCTCCATCAACTGCCTGAAACTGATGGAAATGCGAAATTCCCTGTGCAGCACCTGCGAAGCCTGGGTCAGGAGCAGCGAATCGAAGCCGAGTTCCATGAGGTCGGTGGAGGGCTCGACCTCGGCAAGGTCATAGCCGGATAGCTTGCCGAGCAGGGATCGGACGGCCGCGACAAGGCGATCTCGGCGCGACCCCTCCTCCGCCACCGTCTGTCCCGCTGGCACCGCCACGGGCGGTGACGGGACTGCGTCCGCGGGGAGAGGAATTCTGCTTGTCTCGGGTGCAATGTCGTCTTGCGTGGCAGATTCCGGCCAAAAGCGCTTGCGTTCGAAGGGGTAGGTAGGAAGCGCGGTCTTCTGACGCCGCTCTTTACCGTAAAAACTCGGCCAGTCGATCGGGACGCCGCTCATCCAGAGCTTGCCGAGTGTTTCAAGGAACCCACGCAGCTCTTCCCCGCCCGCGAGTGGCAAGGAAGCGAGCACGATCTGTTCGGAGGTCTTCGCCGGATGCTGGCGAGCGAGCGTGGCCAGCGTTTGTCCCGGTCCGACTTCTAGAAGAAGATTCTTCGGGTCCCGCAAAAATTCGCCTACGCCGTCAGCAAAACGTACGGTTTGTCGCACGTGTCCAGCCCAGTATTCCGGGCTCCTGGCTTCGGCCGGGGTAATCCAGCGTGCGGTCACATTCGAGACATACGGAATTTGGGGCTCGCCAAATTCCACCTGGCGCAGCAAGTCGGTAAACGGCGGCAGCACGGGATCCATCATCGGAGAATGAAAGGCATGGGAAGTGTGCAGGCGCTTGGTTGCGATACTTCGCGAGCCCAGATCTTTCTCAAGGGCAGAAATGGGCTCATAGGGGCCTGCGACCACACAAAGATTTGGAGAATTGATGGCGGCGATCGCCAAATCCGGTCCGAGCAGCGGCTGGACTTCGCTCTCCGGTTGGCGCACCACCAGCATTGCACCGCCCGGCTGAGCCTGCACGAGGGCGCCGCGCCGCGCGACTAGGGCAGCCGCGTCGGCGAGCTTGAAGACGCCGGCCAGACAACCAGCCACATACTCCCCCACGCTGTGCCCGATCATGGCGGCCGGCCGGATGCCCCATGACATCCAAAGCTTGGCCAGCGCGTATTCGATAACGAAGAGCGCGGGCTGCGTGAGCGAAGTTTGTACAAGTAGCTTTTCCGCTTCCTTCTCCGAACCTTGCGAAGGAAAAATTACCGATAACAAGTTGGTGTGGAGCAAGGGGCCAAGAATCGCCGCGCAGCGGTCGACCTCTTCGCGAAAAACGGGTTCGTTTCGATAAAGTTCGGACGCCATCCCGGGATACTGGGCGCCTTGGCCCGGGAACATGAAGATGACCTGCGGCGAGTGTTGCTGATGCTGGGTGTAGACTCGCTTCGGATCGCGCGCGTCCAGTGCCGCCGCTCCGTCCTCGGCGTTCCGGCAGACCACAATGCGGCGGTGCGGAAAAACACTCCGGCCGGTCGCCAAGGTAAAAGCGCTGTCTGCGAGGGCAGGAGGAGCATCCTCTTTTTGCTGCTTCAGATGGTCGGACAGCCCGGCGGTCATGCGATCGAGTGCTTCGGGTGTGCGGGCGGAGAGCGGAAGGAGTTGCCAGGGACGTGACGGCCCGGACACGGGAACCGCTGGCGCTTCCTCGAGAACGATGTGGGCGTTGGTGCCTCCGGTGCCGAACGAGCTGATGCCGGCCCGGCGCGGAGCATCGGGAAGAGTCGGCCACGGCTGCAGCGTCGAGTTTACGTAAAACGGACTGTGTTCCAGGTCGAGTTTCGGATTCGGCTTGGTGAAATGCAGCGAAGCAGGAAGAACCTTATCGCGCAGGGCCAGCGCCGTCTTGATCAAGCCGGCTACGCCCGCGGCGACGTCCAGGTGGCCTACATTCGACTTCAAGGAACCGAGCGCGCAAAACTGCCGCGCGTTTGTGGCTGCGCGAAAAGCCTTGGTGAGCGCGGCCACCTCGATCGGATCACCAAGCGGCGTTGCCGTACCATGAGCTTCGACATAGCTGATCGTTTCCGGATCGATCCCCGCAAGTGCGTGCGCCATGGCAATCACTTTCGATTGCCCGTCGACTCCCGGGGCGCCAAAGCTGACCCGCTGTGAACCGTCGTTGTTCAACGCAGCGCCTTTGATCACCGCGTACACCTGGTCGCTGTCGCGCACCGCGTCCTCGAGACGCTTGAGCACCACGATGCCGACCCCATTGCCGAATGCCGTGCCGCTTGCGCGGATGTCGAAGGTACGCGTGTGGCCGTCCGCGGAACCGATGTTGCCCTCGTCGTGAAAGTACCCGCGTTTCTGCGGAACGGTTACAGATGCCGCGCCGGCCACCGCCAGGTCACATTGAAAGGTCAGCAGGGACTGGCAGGCCTCGACGACGGCCACGAGTGAAGTCGAGCAAGCCGTGCTTACATTGAGCGCCGGACCCTTCAGGCCAAGCTTGTAAGCCACTCGCGTGGTCACGTAGTCTTTCTCGTTTCCAAACATCACGAGTTCGGGCCCGACCAGGTCTACCAGATCCGGCCGGCGATGGAGCGCATGCATGTAGTAGGTGTTAAAGGAAACTCCGCCGAAAACGCCTACGACCGCATCGATGTTGTTTGGCGCGTAGCCTGCCGACTCCAACGCGGCCCAGCAGGTTTCAAGGAAAATCCGCTGTTGCGGATCCATGACCTCCGCTTCTTTGGGGTGAACTCCGAAGAACGCGGCATCGAAGCAGTCGGCGTCTTTCAGCACCCCGCGGGCAGGCACATAGTTGCCGCGCGCGCGCAACGCCGCTCCGTCGAGGCCAGAGTCGGCCAGCTCAGCATCCGTGAAAAAGGACACCGATTCCCGGCCCTCCAGGAGATTCCGCCAGAACTCTCCGACGTTGTCGGCTCCGGGAAACCTGCCGGCCATTCCGACAATGGCGATACCTTCGTACTGTAGTTCGTCTTTCATGAACCCGATTTCTTCAGCCGGCCTCGCATCTGCTCGAGAGCTTCCCTTTGCCGCCGGGCCCGATTCTGCAGTTCAACTGCTACGGTCCGCTCGGGCGATTCGCCGACTTGGTCGAGGTGGCGGGCGAGGGAGCGCACGGTCGGATGCTCGAAAAGCGTCACGATGGAAAATTGACGACCCAGGACTTCCTGCAACCGTCGATGCATCTTGACGAGCAGCAGCGAGTGGCCCCCAAGATCGAAAAAGTTTTCTTCGACGCTGACACGCTCGAGCCCGAACATCCTGGCCCACACGGTCCCGATCGCAAGCTCCGAGCGGGACTCTGCGGGTACGAAAGTTTGGCTTTCGGTTCCGGGCGGCCGCGACCGCCGATGCTCGGCACCGAGCGATGGCGACAGCATCGACTGCAGCTCGGCGACCGGCATTTCCAAGCTGGTGGCTATATTGTCTAACAGCTTGGCGATGTCGTCTCCCCACCGTTCCACAGTTGCACGGGCGAACAACTGCGCATCGTAAATCAGCGACAACCGCAGACTCTCCTGCGGCTCGACAAGGAACAGGAGTGGGTAGTTGGTGTGAATGGGTCCTGCGAAATCCGAAATTTTCACCTGGCCGCCAAGGGATTTGCTGGCATCGTCGATCCGGTAATTCTGGAAGACCACCAGGCTGTCAAAAAGCCGGCGGTGTTCCGGCACGCCCGACTGGCTCTGGATATCCAGCAGCGACGTGAACTGATGAGCGGCCATCCGAAGCAGGAGCTTATGAACCTGTTGAAGAAACAGGGCCGTGGTGTCGCCCGGATCTAGGGCCACCCGCACGGGCAGAGTGTTCACGAACGGACCGACGATGGATTCGGCGTCCTCGAGTTCCGCCGGCCGGCCGGAAAATGCCGAACCAAACACCACCTCACTGCGGTTGCTTTGCCGCGAAAGCTGCAACGCCCACGCTGCCTGCAAAACGGAATTCAAAGTCATCTGCAGACGGCGTGCGGCGACGCGGAGAGCTTCGAACGTTTGCGGCGCGATTTCTATCGAATATCTCACGAACCGCTCTTGGTCGCGCGCTCCGGCCGCTTCGCTGGGAAGTTCAGTCGGCTCGCGGAAATCCGCCAGCATGTCGCGCCAAAAAGATTTGGAGTCATCGAGAGCCCGGGAATTGAGCCAGTCGAGGTAGCGGCGATAAGGAGGTGCCGGATCAAGTTCGGGCGCGGAATTCCTCGCCAGAGCACCGTAGATGCGGCTCACATCGCGAAAGACCAGGGGCCAGGACCATCCGTCAAGAAGGAGCGCCGGCACACTCCATGCGAATTTCGCGCGGTCTCGGGCAAAGCGAAGCAATGAAAAACGCATCATCGGCGCTCGCGACAAGTCGAGGGGCGCCAGCCGATCGCGCTGCAGAAATTGGTTCCAATGGCTGTCCATCTCTAGGGCGGGCAGAGCCCGGCAGTCTTCGAGGTTCCAGGTCAACTCCACGCGCTTCCGTACGACTTGGTGCGGCTCGTCGGGACCGTCAGTCGAAAGAGACGTTCTGAGGATCGCGTGCCGGTTCACGGTTTCCTGCCAGGCGCGCTGGAACGCGGCCACGTCCAACTCGCCCTCAAGCGTGCACTGCCACTGGTCGAAAGCGCTGTGCATCGTTGCGGGATTCGCCGAATAGTACAAAGCCTGCGTCGGAGACAGCGGGTAAACGTCCTCGATATCCGGTTGCTCGGCCCGCAGCCGGTCGAGCGCGGCCTGACCGAGCCGGGCCAGCGGAAAGTCGCTCGCGGCAGGTGTCGGGACGGGCTGCGCCGGCGCTTGTCCGATCAGTTCTCGGAGCGCGCGGCCGAACTCATCCGCCAGCATCCCGACAGAGCGTGCCGGATCCGCTTCAGGACCGTGCGTCCATCGAATCTGCAGCTGACCGTCGACAACCATGCTGTTGACTTCAAGCGCATAGCGCCGCGACTGCCTCGAGCCATGCCAAGGCCCCGACGATTCGGTCGTGAGGCGAAAAATCCTTGAGTCTGCGAGGATTCGGTCGAACTGCCCAAGATAGTTGAAAAGTATCGGGGCCTCCGGAATTCCGCGAAGTTCCTGGCCGAGGTAGCGGAGGATGCCATAACCGACGCCGCGCTGCGGAATTTCGCGTAGTTGCTCTTTCACGCATTGCAACGCCTCAACGGGCGACCACCGGCCGGTCGCGGGGAGCTCGAGCCGGACAGGAAAAATCGAAGTAAACCATCCAACGGTTCGGGAGAGATCCATATCACTGAACAGGTTCTCCCGCCCATGGCCCTCAAGGTTGATGAACAGGCTGCGGCTGCCGGTCCAACGCAGCCACGCCGCGGCAAGCGCGGTCAGCAGTGCGTCGTTAACCTGAGTGTTGTGTGCAGCCGGCAGCCGCTGCAGGAGTTGCGATGTCTCCTCGCATGAAAGAAAGGTCACCATGGTGCGAGCCTGGCCCTCGGTGCTGGCCAGATCCGCTATGCTGCCAAAAGCCGCCTCCGACCAATCCTTGCCCGCAAAGCGCCCTTCCCAGTAAGACACTTCGGACCTCAAGGAATCTGAAGCGGCAATTTTCTCGAGGGATTCCGCCCAGGTTTTGAACGAGGCGGTCTTCGACGGCAATTGCACACTGCGCGCCTCTTTTAGCTGCCTATAGGCCGTCTCCAGATCTTCGAGCAGAGGAGCCCAGGAGACGCCGTCTACTGACAAGTGATGGACGACCAACAAGAGCCGTCCGGGCGCCTGGTCGCGGTCGATGTAAACCACGCGCCAGGTCGGGCCGTTCTCGAGGTCAAAGTCTCGATGCGCCGATCGGAAGGCGGCCTCGATCGCCTCCGATTGACGTTCCCCGGAGAGATGCTCCGTCTTGACCACGTCCAGCAGTACGGGACGGTCAGCCGCAGAATACCATTGCCTCCATCGGCCCTGCTGCCGCACGAAGCGTAATCTCAAGGCATCGTGATGACGCTCCAGGGCCTGTAAGGCTTTGCGGAGAATTTCGACGTCGAGGCGCTCCGATACCTCGAGCAGAAACGCTTGATTGTAGTGATGGGCGTCGGCCAGATTCTGCTCGAAGAACCAATGCTGAATCGGAGTCAGCGGGAGGTCCCCTGCAACCACTTCTGGGCCAAGATCCGGCGACTTTGCGGAGTCGACCAACCGGGAAAGTTCCGCCACGGTAGGGTTTTCAAACAGCAACGTGGGCGTGAGCTTCAGTCCTTCGCGACGCGCCCGGGCAATGACCTGGATGCTCAGAATCGAATCTCCGCCGAGTTCGAAGAAGTTGTCATACACCCCCACTTTTTCTAGGCGCAGCACTTTCGACCAGATCTCGGCGAGTCGCTTTTCGACGGCGCTGCGGGGGGCCAGGTAGCGGCTGGTCACCTCGGGCCGCTCGGGTTCGGGGGCCGGTAAGGCCTTTCGGTCGATCTTTCCGTTGTTGGTGAGCGGAAAGGCCTCGAGGAAGACGAAAGCGGCTGGAATCATGTAATCGGGGAGTTTCCTCTTCAAGTGTTCCCGCAGTTCGGCGAGTTCGGGGCGCGCTTCAGAAGTGACCAGATAGGCGATCAGCTGCTTGATTCCGGGGGCAGCTTCGCGCGCCATCACGGAGGCCTCGCGGATGGCCGGGTGCTGGCAAAGAACCGATTCGATTTCTCCCAGTTCGATCCGGAATCCCCGAATCTTCACCTGGTCATCGATGCGCCCAAGATACTCGATCTCTCGCCCGGGCAGGAACCTGGCGAGGTCTCCGGTACGATACAGACGCGCCTGGTCGCGGCCCGTGAGGTGGTCGGTTACGAATTTCTGCGCGGTAAGCTCCGGTCTCCGTAGGTACCCGCGAGCGAGGCCGGCCCCGCCTACATACATCTCTCCGGGAACGCCAATCGGCACCGGTCGTCTTTGGGAATCGAGGATGTACACCTGGAGATCAGGGATGGGCACCCCGATGACGCTTCCTGACTCTAGGTCGCCGCTTGAAAGCGGCCGGTAGGTGACATGGACGGTGGTTTCGGTGATTCCGTACATGTTGACCAGCAACGGTTTCCGGTCGCCGTGTCTTAAAAACCAAGGCCGCAGGCTCTGCATTTCCAGGGCTTCTCCCCCGAAAATGATGTAGCGGAGCGCCAGTTCTGCCATGGTGCTGGACGCTTCCACCTGGACCAGCTGACGGAAAGCGGAGGGGGTCTGGTTGAGTACGGTTACTCCTTCCGTCGCGAGCAGTTCGTAGAAGGCTTCCGGCGAGCGGCTGACCAGGAACGGGACCACCACGAGGCGGCCGCCGTAGAGCAGAGCTCCCCAGATTTCCCAGACCGAGAAGTCGAAGGCCGAGGAATGAAAAAGCGTCCAAACATCCCGGTCGTTGAACCCGAACCAATGCTCGGTAGAAGCAAAAAGCCGCGTGACGTTCCTGTGGGTGATCAAGGTCCCTTTGGGGTTGCCGGTAGTGCCGGAGGTGTAGATCACATAGGCGAGATGGTCGGCCGTCACGGGTGTGTCTAGATTCTGAGCGTCGTCGGCCGAGGTCGGTTCAGCAAGAATCTCCTCAATGCAAAGTACCTTTGCCCGGGTAGGGGGCAGATTGGCGGCGAGGGTCCTTTCCGTGAGCAGCACGGTCGCTTGGGCATCATCGAGGATGAACCTCAGGCGTTCTGGCGGGTAGGCCAGATCGATCGGCAGATATGCGCCGCCGGCTTTCAGGATGGCCAGTATGGCCACCACCAGATGGTTCGACCGCTCGACGGAAAGTCCTACGAGCGTGTCGGGCCCGACACCGCAGCCGGCAAGGTGGCGGGCCAGGCGGTTTGCGAGACCGTTCAACTCGGCATAGGTCAGCGACTGGCCGTTAGAAGTCAGTGCGACGGCCTCCGGACGCCGCCTCGCCTGCGCTTCGAAAGCCCGATCGAGCGTTGCTCCGCCGTCCATCGGCAGAATCGCGCTCTGCGGCGCGGCCGCGGGCATGTTGAATTTTTCGACCAGTTCTCGCCGTTCGCCTTCATTCACAAGGATCAGATCGCCTACCCGGGCCTCGGGATTGGCCGCCATCGATTCCAGCAGGCAGCGCAAATGCCCGAGTATCCGTTTGGCGGACTCGGCACTGATACGCCGCCGGTCGAATTCGATCTTGAAGCTCAGCTCGGGGCCGTCGTAAGCGGCGATGGTTACCGGAAAATTTGTCAGTTCGTGCAGCTCGATCCTGCGGTTCGCCCAGTCTCCGCCAAGCGAACGCATCGCGGTATCCAGCTGGTATTTTTCAAACACCAGCAAGGTATCGAATAGTGGCTGGACGGCGGGCAGCTGGCTGGCCGATTTCACCAGAGCCAGCGGGGTATGCTCGAATCGGCGTAGCTCGATCCATTGCTGCCGCACGGCCTGCAACAAAGACGCCAAAGAAACCTCGTCGTCGAGCTGCACGCGCACCGGAACCGTGTTGATGAACAAGCCGATGGTTTCTTCAGCGTGCGGGACAGATGATTTTCTGCAGGCGCGGGTCGCGCCAAAGACCACGTCGGATTCTCCTGAGTAACGGTGGAGCAGAACGGCCCAGGCCGCCATGACCAGCGTATTCATGGTCAGAGCTTCAGACTCTGCGAACTCGCGCAGCCGGGCTGAAGTCGCCGCGTGCAACGTTTCCCAGTCTTCGCCCTGCGTATAGCCTACAAATTGCGCAGGCGTTTTGTGATCGACCATCAGGGGTGTGGGTGCGGTGAAGCCGCGCAGATGGCGCCTCCAGAACTCCTGCGCGGCGGTGAAATCCTCCTGCTGCAGCCACTCAATGTATCGGCGATAAGGGAAAGGCTCGCTGCGCTCGGCGATCCTCCCGGTAGCGAGTTCGGCATAAGCGGCGAACACCTCGGCCAGCAGAATCGGAAAGCAGCGGCCGTCGAGGAGAGCGTGGTGGAATGTCCAAACCAGCGTGAAGGAAGATGCATTCCATTCAAACAAGGTGAGGCGAAGAAGCGGTGCGGTGTCCAGATCAAAACCGCGGCTGCGATCCCGCGCGAGAAAAGCGCTCAACATCATCTTTTGCTTTTCTGGAGAGCATTCTCGGCCGACCTCGACCGAGAATGGAACAGCTACGGCAGGAAGGATTTCCTGCCACGGCTGGTCGACCCCCTCCCAGAGAAAGCGAGCCCGCAGAATGTCGTGCCGCAAAGCCAGCCACTGCCACGCCGCTTCCAATCGGCTCGCATCAATTGCCTCGGGGAGATGGATCACCAGCTGCTCGATGTCCACGCCGGAATGCGGTTCCCGCAAATAGTGAAACAGCATTCCCTGCTGGAGGGGGGAAAGAGGGAAACGATCAGTGGTGAGCTTCTGGCTCATGGCCCTTCGCAGCTCTGCTAATCCTAGGAGCGGACAAGAGATGGTGCGGCGCGCTTGCGCCATTCTCGGTCACGCCACGCTCTCCAAGCTCCGGCGCAGTTCAAATATACGCGGCTGCCCAACGAAACGACCGGGTTGCGCCTGCTCCTGGCCACAAAACTCACGAGCTCTTTCCAGTTCGACTCATTGAGGACGTTCGCGGAAACCGAGATACACGGCGTCAACATCTTGGTGGTGTGCCACCAATGGCTTGGAATGAAGAGAATTTCGCCTGGTTCGAGTACAAACCGCGATGCTTCGGCCTTGGCAAACAGAGGAAATTTTTGCAGATCCGGCCGGTCCACGTCGTTGACCGTTGACAAGTTCAATTTCTCGGCGGAGGGATACAGGTACGGTTCCTGCTCCGGAGGAAAGAGAATGAACTCCTTCCTCCCGTAGATCTGCATCAGGAAAGCGTGAGTCCCGGCCCCGTCATAGTGCAGGACCGGAAACGCCCCACCTTTCCCCCCGATGTAGATTTCGATTGCGGCTCCGCGATTGAGCACGTTCCGCACGTGTTTGACAAGGAAGCGCTCGGGTAGCCAGTTGGGCTCGAAGTATTCAGGGAGCGGCTGGATGTCGCCCTTCAGCGATGGAAACAAATCATAGAGGACGCGGTTTCTGAAATACGGCGCCGGGTCTGCCTCCGTTGAAGCTAGGATGCGATCGATAAAGCGCTCCATCGTATATTCGTCAGCGTCCGCCGCCGGCGCGTAGCCGGCCTTGGCTTTGCCGTTGCCATCCAGGGTGAAGCTCATCTGCCCGAATTCGCTCCGGAAGAATTCCGGAGTCCAGCGGCTAACGGCTTTCCACTGCCGGAGGGCGCCGGTGATGATAACCGGCTTCAAGGGGTACAGGTAGAGGCTGGCGAACTCTGAGTAGGAAAGACTTGCACGCCGTTCGATTTCGAAAACCATCCTGGAGTTTCCTTCGAACCTTTCTTTGCCAGCGAAATGCCGAGGAGATGACAGCCGGCTGGTGGCACGATTTGACGGCAGAAAAGAACTGCCGGGGTGGTCGTCAACCGAATTTTAGTTCCGAACGGCCAAGGGTGGCCAGCCAGAATCAACAACTGACACGCGCAGCATTCTCTTTTCGACTGGGAGCACCTCGTCCGCCATTGGAGCACCCCATGTAACTCTCTGAAACAACTGCATTCACTGCCAGAATAGGGTCCATTTGTTGGTCCCGGGCCTAGGAACATAATGTCCAGAAAGTGGCAACCCCCTACCCACACTTTTGCTCTCAAGAGCGCGCGTCAGAATGGGTCGACGATCGATTTTACGGCCCTGAAGGCCGTCATATAGGCGGCAACCGGCACGGCCGCCGGCCTCACATACCACTTAGGGTGGCGCAGCAGCCGGAGGAACGAAGACTTTGTCACGTTCGACCAGATGGGACCGTTGGCGGTGCTCAGAACCACTGCGATCGAGGGCGTCAAGGCCCGGGTTGTGTGCCACCAACCCGGGGCGCCATAGAGCATTTCGCCTTCTTCCAGCACGAAGCGCAGAGGCTTGGCGTTGGCAAACAGAGGAAACCGCGCCAGGTCAACATCGACATCCATCGGAATGTCAGAGATATTCTCAGACGTGGCGCTGGCATACATGTAGGGGGTCTGATCCGGCTCAAATAAGATCCAGGCTTTGCGTCCGTGCACTTGAGTGATAAAGGTCTGCGTCCACAAGTCGTCGTAATGCAGGAACGGAAACGGGCTGCCGGTGCCCCCCATGTTCATCTCGAGGCCGGTAATGTTTCTGAGCTTGAAGCTCGGCAGCCCGGGCAAGAGATAGTGGCTCTCGAGCCAGTTCGGATCCCAGTACCAAGGGCGCGGTTCCAAATCGCCCAGAAGCTCGGGAAATTCCTTGGGAATCTTGAGGCTGAAGAGATACTTGGCCCGATTCTCGAAAGTCGACGAGGTTATTTCCTCGATGTAGTCCCTGAGCTGGACGGAGTCTTTCATGGTGACCGCTCTTTTGCGCTCGAATACCGGGACTTTCCGCTCGCCGTAATTGTCGGCAAAAAATTTTGGGGTCCACTTGGACAGGGCTTTCCACTCCCGCGCGGCGTCGGTGATCACCACCGGTCGGTTTTTCCGAACATATTCGTGCAGGAATTCTTTGCGCGAGAGCTTTTCCCGCTTGTCGATCTGGCCGCTGGCGAGCTCGGAATCCCTACCGCTGAGCTGGTCTTTCCAGATATCCAACGTCGACAACGGTGCAACATTCGCTTGCATGACACACCTTCCCTCTGGGTCGGGAACGAGAACGCAATCTAGGTAAATATCTAGCCTGAACTTGCTAACCCGCAAGCCCCAGGGACGCGCCCGCTTGCGGCTCGACTCTCCGCAGCCACACTTCCCGCCAGTAACAATATTCTTGGCGAGGACATCCGCCGAGAGCCCGCGCGCACATGCAGGTATTGCCGTCCAGAATGACCGTGCCCTGCACGCTGCGCATCTGCCCGGTGGTTTCCGAAATCATGCGATCGAGCCTGGTCCGGACCCTATACCTCTTTCCGCAAAACTTCTTCAACTCGATATCGCAGACTAGTCCGCGGTTCCGTCCCCGGGTGTCGAGGGTCTGGCGCATCTCTTCGAGGCCGCGGATTTCCACCAGTTCTCCAGGCTGAAGATTCAAGTCTCCGACCGGGGTAGTTGTCAGGTGACCCACGAGCCGCGGACGGCCAAACACGCGGTCGCGCACCTTTCGGTACAACGGCACCAGAATGAGCCACGCCATTTCGCGTATTCCGACCGCTCCTGAGCAGACGTCCTGCCAACATTTCGTGAGGATCTCGGCGCGGCTCACCCGGTGCGCAAGGGTCGCTCTGGACAGCTGAGAAGACTGGCAGATGTAGCGATCGGCGGACTTGGTCTCCAGCCTGGCACCCAGGCTGGCAAGCTCCGGGGGATTCTGCGCCAAAGACTCCGGACCCTCGGCTTGCTTGAGCCACGCGGTTTTCCAGAACAGCAGGCATGCGCGCTGGCATCCGTCGTGACTGCATCCTGAACAGCGCAGGGCCTCGAGAAGCACGACGTCGTTGTTTGTGAATTCGCGAAGCTCGTAAATCCCGCCGGGGAGCTCCACGCAGGTCTTTTCCGCTCGCCGCAAAACTTTGAGTCGCTTGCCACAGAACTCCAGCATCTCCGGCATGAACGGAAGGCCGTCGAGCATACCCCGTTCGTCAAGGGTCTTCAAGATCTCCAGCGGACTCCTGACTTCGACCCATTCACCCGTCTTGCACTTCATGGTTCCTAGTCCGCCCAGTCCTCGCTACCTGCCCAGAACCTGCAGCCTCCGGCGACACGCCCACGGAAGCTTGGCAAGCAGCTTCAGGGCCAGCCCGCCGGCTCCAGATTCTTCTGATTACACAGAGCTTAGAAAACGCGCACATCGGACTCCTGGTGAGAAAATCGCCGGGTAGGGAAACCATTTTCACAAATCAGCTAACCAGCATCGCTCCTTGCCGAGCTCTACGCGCCCGCAGCCCGGGCGCGGAGCGGCTTGTCTTCCCCGCGAGCCGCTGGTTCTGCGGGGAGGCTGGGCCGCGACGCCACAAACTTTCTGAGCCATCTCTGCAGCGGGATTTCATAGAGGTAACATACGGCGATGGCGACCACTTGCACCGCGAGGAAAATGGTGATGGCGGTAACCAAGAACCCGCTCCAGGATTCGACACTCCAGCCAAAGCGGAGCCAGGCCATTCTGAGGCCGCGAAGGATCGGCGCATGGAGCAGGTAGAACGAGAAGCTGGCGGTGCCGAGCACTTGGAGGCTCCGGCGGCCGAGATGGGACGCCAGCACGCCGCGATTTTGCGCAAGTCCGTAGACCAAGGCAGCCGAACCCGGTACGTACAACAACCCTCCCCAGAACGGCCACGGAGCCTGCGCCCGATAGAGCGCGCCCGTTAGGATCAGCGCCAATCCAGCAAGTTGCAGTGTGCCCGCCAAGCGCCTGCCCGCCGGAAACCGGAACGATAGATAGAGGCGCGCCACGACGACCCCGACCACGAACTCAGGCAGCCTCGAGGGGGCGAACCAGGAAACGTAGAACAGTTTGGAGATCTCCGAGCCCCCTTCAAGAAACCATCCCAATACGCATGCATAAACCGCCACCAAGGCGATCAGTGCAATGCCCAGATAGCGGCGGGCGAGCGCGAAAAGAACGACAGGCGCACACAGATAGAAGAACCATTCACAGCTGATACTCCAGGAGGGCACGTTCAGATACTTGTAGAAGGGCGGTTCCGGGCTCGGCCAAAAGCATTGCGCAAGCAGCAGATGGACCGGCGCCGCCCGCCAATCCAGGGGAAGATTGGGGCTCAGGTACTGCAACGGAATCATGGCCAGGGTAACCGCGCAATGAACCGGATATATTTTCGTCAGGCGATCCCATACGAATTTCCGATAGTCGTGCCGGCCAAGGCTGTCTCTAAAGACATCCGCATAGTTGTAAGTAAGGATGAAACCACTCAGGACAAAGAAAAAGGAAACTCCTACCACGCCAGAATTGAACAGCAGGCGGGGTCCCGCCATTTGATCCATACCGGGGATCAGAGGAACATGGGAAAGAAAAACCAGAAGGGCGGCGTAAAAACGTATCCCCGTTAGAGCGGGTAATTCAGGCTTGCGCATCGCGCCACTCCGTGGCCTTCCCTTGCAAATGCCGAAAACTTGGCGGAGCACAGCGTCAACCGCTGCAGCATCGCTTCTGTCCAAATGATCGGGCGGCCCCCGCAGATTCGTCGCGGCGTCGAGAGGAGTCGTTGCTCGGGAAGATTACTCCAAACCGTATTCGGAAGAAATGACTTTCTATGGCTCGCTGAAAACGGCGGCTCAAAAAAGGCCGACCGGTCAGCCGGCGTGGGGATAAAGCAAATTGCCGACGGCGGCTAGCAACCAGTCTGGAGAATGGGAAACCAGGAATTTGGCCGTGCGCGCATGGGCGATCTCCCGGCCTTGGCTGCCGCGCGCTGTCGGGTAACGGACGTAGGTGAGTTCCTGGCGCCGGGTTCCCCACTTGTCCTTGAAGGCGATCAGCCCCTCGTTATCGAGTTCCGACCGGCCCAAATCGAGTTCCTCCAGGCCGCGCGATTTCGCGTCGCAAATCATGTCCCAGTACACCAACTGCATGGCGCCGACATTATGGAAGCTCTGGTCCGAGCAGCCGTATTTGTAGACCAACGTTGTCCCTTTTTCGAGGGTAAGCACGGCGGCCGCTGCCCTCTGGCCATTTCGCGCCACTCTCAGGGCGGCGCTTTTCCCGAGACATTGGAGGATATTGCGAAACCACTTGAGCGGATGCGGCGGCACCGCCTGCCGGCGCCGCGTGGTGATGTGAAGTCGGTAGAATTCGGCCAACAGCGCCTCTGAATTGCCGCTCTCAACGCGCAGGCCCTCTCGTTCGGCTCTCTGGATTTTGCGGCGAATCGAGTCGGCATGAAGGTTCTTGCGAAGAACGTCGAGACTCGGTCGCAGGTCGAGCCGGTGGAGGACATAGTGCTCGGAAGGTTGGCCTACTCCCTGGGCTAAATCGACTTGTACGGGCCGCAGTTCCACATAACGCCAGAGCCGGTTTTTCACTTGCATGATCGCAGGAGCGCACAACTCGCTCAATTCCGCCGGAGCGTCTACCAGAGGTTCGCAGTGATCGGAGAACGGAAGAGAGACCAGGCGTCTGCCCGTAAGCCAGCTTTGGACCTCACAAAACACCACCCCAGATTGGAGCTCTCCCGAGGAGGAAGGAAAGCCATACGCTACGGGCCTGTAGCCGTAGCTTCGGTAGAGGACCTCGAGCCACTGGGTGGTGTGAAATACGCTCGCCCTTGGATGGCGATTGGCCAACGATTCCCATCGCCTGTCCACCAGCGGGTCGAGGACAAGCGGGGCCCCAGAGGAACCGGCCGCGTCAGTGGTCACGAGGTCTAGTCCTGTAGGGAATCGCTGGTTCCACGCGCACTCTCCATGCCGCCGACGTCGTGAATTGATTTTATTGAATATTGCTCGAAATGGCAGAATTTCCGAAACCGATGTTCGGAAAAACCACGCGGCGGTGTTTCTAGGTGGCTGGCTACTGACCCACCGGCCCGAGCACAATGCGGTTGGGCACTCCCTCGACCACCAGGGCAGTCGCCCACCCTTTTCTAAGCTCAAACGAATATAGGGACCACCGGCACGCATCTTCGCTGCGCAGCAGCACCGGTGCCCCGGGCGTCAGCGTGACGCTGAAAGAGTCCAGGCGAGCTCCGAGTCCGTCGCCACGGGCTTTCAGATAGGCCTCCTTGCGGGTCCAACAGGCGAAGAAAGCAGTGGCTCGCTCGGCGTTTTTGAGGCGGCCTAATTCCCGTCGTTCGTCATCAGAAAAATATCGCTGAGCAATTTCCTCCGCCTCGATGTCCGGACGGATCAGCTCGGCGTCTACGCCTACCTCTTTCCCGCGGCTGAAGGCGAAGATCGCGAGACCGTGAGAGTGCGACAGATTGAAGCGAAGGTCGCTCTTGCGAAGGGGGCCAGTGAGCATGGGTTTGCCGCGCGGGCCGGTCGAGATTTCGATCGTGTGTCGAGGGACTGAAAGGTAGGTCCCGAGCTGCGCCCGCAGCATTCCGCGGCACAGGATGAAGCTCCGGCGGTCGCGCTCGAAAACAAACCTCGAAGCCCGGGCGGTCTCGCTCGGACTCAAGGAAAGGGCATAGTCGTCAATGAGCTCCCGGTCGGCTTGAAGCTCGGCCGTCCACACATGAACCTCTCCTTCGTTGAGCGTAGTTCGATCACCTGCCGTCGCACTGACAACTCTCTGAGGTTCGGGATCCAAGGTCAAAGTGCCTCGCACAAAGCCTCTTAGGCTTGGACCGGGAGTAGGAGGGTTCGGGCAGCTGCCGGCACGCACATCCTAAATCGTTCGAGAACGGCGAGCAACGGTCGAGCAGAGCGCAGGAAATATCCGCGAGGTTAGGGGTTCTCGTAACCTCAAGTGCTCACCGGGTTGGGGACAGCGAATAAGAGCAACTGCACGGCCTATGTTTCGCTAAGCCTAGATTTTTTAATATTTTACGGGCATCACGCAAGGGAAGATTACTTCCCATGGAGCCGGGAAGCAGTTTGCAACAATAGGGCACGCGTTTTCTCACACCCTGTGAACCGTCCCGATCCGGCACCCTAGGCCCCTTGCTGCGTCCAAGTAAAGTCAATTTTATCAATTACTTACGAGGGTCGCGAAAGCGGATCGCCACGGCGGGCAGAATTCGCTCTGGCAGGTGAATTGCCTACGTCATAGAGGTTGCACTTGGGACTCTTGTGGCGGTAGCCCATCTGCGCGGGAATTCCGTTGGGGTGACAGTTCTAGGAGATGTCTTTGAACGTGGCCAATGGTTCTGAGGCAAAGAGGGGTTTGCTCAGTTGGTATGCCCTGCAAGTTTGGGTGCGGAAGGAAGCTTTGGTTGCAACCCAGTTGCAGGGGCAGGGTCTTGAGTGCTTTTTGCCAAAATACAAGAGCGTTCGCCAGTGGTCGGACCGAAAAAAGGAGCTGGAACAGCCGCTCTTTCCCGGCTATCTGTTCTGCCGCTTCAATTACACAGAACGCCGTCCGATTGTCGTAACTCCGGGAGTTTTGCAGGTGGTTGGAAATGGGCGGATCGGCCTGCCAGTCGAAGACAAAGAAGTAGAAGCAATTCAGTTGGCGGTCGGTTCTGGAATTGCGGCCCAGCCATGGCCTTTTCTGGAAATCGGTGAACGAGTTCGGATCCATACAGGCAAGTTGAGCGGCCTCGAAGGAATTCTCGTCAATTTCAAGGGCAACCACCGCGTGGTCTTGTCCGTGGCCCTGCTGCAACGTTCCGTGGCACTCGAGATTGACTTGGCCTGGGTGGGGTCGTTGGAAACGCATCGCAGGTCGGCGGCCGAACGCGCCTTGGCTGTCGAGCCGGTTCGAGTGGTCGGCTAGTTTGAGTAGGGTTGGGTTGGGGAAAGACAAGGTCATGAGCGTACTCAGAACAGAGTTGCAATCCAAGGATCTGGCGAGAAGGTTGAACGCAGACGCGCATTTGACGCTGGAAAAGAGCGGCGTGGCGGCTGGCCGAATCGTTCTTCATGAGGATGCCTTCGTTTCGATGTTATACCTCGAACGCCGGCGGGCCGAGCGCGCGCAGAAGCGGTTTGTACTGATGCTGGTGGATGTAAAGCGGGCCATCGCTGACGGCCAGAAGCATCGTACTCTCGCCAAGGTAACCAACGCGCTTTTGGGTGTGACCCGCGAAACGGATATCGTTGGCTGGTACCTCGAAGATCAGCTGATTGGCGTTATCGGAACCGAAATCGGCAAGTCTAAGCCAAAGACCGTGCAGGCCAAGATGCTTGAAAAAGCCAAGTCGGCCTTGGTCGAAGCGCTGCCGAAAGAAAAAGTTTCTCAAATTACCGTTTCTTTCCATTTCTTTCCCGAAGAATGGGAGGAAGGCAACACGGACCATTCCGCAAACATCACCCTCTATCCCGATCTTTCCAGGAAAGAGGAATCAAGAAAGTTTGAGCTCGGCCTGAAGCGAGCCATGGATGTTGCCGGTAGCGCCGCGGCGCTGGCGGTTCTCGCTCCGGTATTCGGTTTGGTGGCGTTGGCAATCCGTCTCACCTCGAAGGGCCCGGTCCTGTTTCGGCAGGAGCGTCTGGGTCAGTTCGGCAAGAAGTTTACGCTGCTGAAGTTTCGCTCCATGCGAACGGATTGCGATCCGCGCATTCACCAAGAATATGTGAGCCAATTCATCGCAGGACAGGTAGCGGAAAGCGACAAGAACGGCGAGAAGGCCGTGTTCAAGATTCAAAGCGATCCGCGCATCACCGCCGTAGGAAATTTTCTGCGCAAGACGAGCCTCGATGAATTGCCGCAATTCTGGAATGTCCTCACCGGGGAAATGTCCCTGGTTGGTCCGCGCCCTCCGGTTGCTTATGAATTTACCGCCTACGATCTGTGGCACCGCCGCCGCGTATTGGAGATCAAGCCGGGCATGACTGGTCTTTGGCAAGTTGAAGGGCGCAGCCGCACGCGCTTTGATGATATGGTGCGCCTGGATTTGAAATACGCTCGGGCCTGGACTCTCTGGCTCGATGTGAAAATTCTTCTTCAGACACCTGGAGCCGTTCTTACTGGAGAAGGCGCTCACTAGGCTCGCTCAGGGAAGCCCCCGCAACCTTCCTTGCAGCCTGTTTGACGGCGTCCCAGCACCCCGTCCATGCGCGCCTCTCTTACCGGAAGGAAATACGACTTTTACTTGCATGACCCGTGCGTCTGCGCATGTACCCAGAGCCGCAGGTGACGCATTCAGACCTTTCAAGGAGCCCTATGATTCGCATTGGTGTGATTGGTTACGGTTATTGGGGGCCGAACATCGTGCGCAATTTTCACACGCACGAGAATTCAGAAGTCGTCTTGGTTTGCGACAAGAGCAAGAAGTGCCAGGAACGTTTGCACAAAGCACATCCCTCTATCGCATTCACCATGGATGCCAATGAAGTCCTGAAGTCACCCAAGGTCGACGCAGTCGCCGTAGTCACGCCGGTTTGGACTCATTACGAACTGGCCAAAGCAGCGCTCGAAAACGGCAAACATATCTTTGTTGAGAAGCCCTTCACCTGCAGCGCGAATCAGGCCGAGGAGCTGATCGAACTCGCCGAACGCAAGAACCTCAAAATCATGGTCGATCACACGTTCCTGTTCACCGGTGCAGTAAAAAAGATTCGGCAGCTGGTGGATGAAGGTTCACTCGGCGATCTCTACTACTACGATTCGCTGCGCGTAAACCTCGGCTTGTTTCAGCATGACGTAAACGTGATCTGGGATCTTGCTCCGCACGACCTTTCGATCATGAATCACGTAATCGCGGGCAAGCCGGAAGCCTTGGTTGCTACCGGCGAAAAGCATTTGAACGGCGTGGAAGACATCGCGTTCATTACGGTTTATTTCCCGAAGCGCATCATCGCGCACATCAACGTAAACTGGCTCTCCCCTGTGAAAGTACGCACCACGCTTATCGGCGGCGAAAAGAAAATGCTCGTCTGGAACGACCTGGAAGCCGACGAAAAGATCAAGATTTACGACAAGGGTGTGAGCATGTCTACCAATCCCAGCAATCTTCATCAACTGCTGGTCAGCTATCGTTCCGGCGATATGTGGGCGCCGCAAGTCGAACAAATCGAAGCCCTGCGGGCTGAGACAACCTATTTCCTGAAGTGTATCGAAGAGAACAAGTCGCCTTTCAACGACGGCGTGAATGGCCTGGAGGTGGTCCGTTTGCTGGAGGCTGCCGAAAAATCGGTCAGCAAGCGCGGAGAGTTGGTGACCCTGTGAACGAATTTGTCTCGGTCGCTCCCAGCGTCAAACTCGGAAAAGATGTCAAGCTCTCGAAGTTCATCAATCTTTATGGCTGCGAAATCGGCGACGAAACCAAAATTGGCGCTTTCGTCGAAATCCAGAAAAACGCCAGCGTAGGCAAGCGTTGCAAAATCTCCAGCCACACATTTGTCTGTGAAGGCGTGGAGATACAGGACAACGTCTTCATCGGCCATAGCGTGACCTTCATCAACGATTCCTACCCCCGTGCCACCACTACAGCCGGAGAATTACAGACTGAGGCGGACTGGAAAGTAGAAAAGACCGTCATCAAGAACGGCGCATCGATCGGCTCGGGATCCACGATTCTGAGCAACCTTACGGTTGGCGAAAATGCCATCGTAGGCGCCGGCAGTGTCGTGACCAAAGACGTTCCGGCGAACGCCATCGTAGCCGGCAATCCGGCAAAAGTTCTGCGGTTTCTAACCGAGGAGAAGAAATAACGTAAATGACCAGCACAACGAAAGTCCCATTTCTGGATCTAGTGACGCCGCATCAGGAGTTGAAAGCGGAACTCCTGCAGGTGGTCGAAAAGGTGCTCGGCAACGCCGGTTTCATCGGCGGACCCATGGTCGAGGATTTCGAACGCGACTTCGCGAAGTTCTGTGACACCCAATATTGCGTTGGTGTGAACAGCGGAACCGATGCCCTGCGCTTCGCGTTCATGGCCGCCGACGTCAAGCCCGGCGAAATCGTCGTCACCGTCCCGCATACCTTCATCGCAACCACCGAGGCGATTTCCCAGGTAGGCGCCCACATCGCTTTCGTGGACATTAACGAGCAGACCTACACCATGGATCCGGAAAAGCTCCGCGATTATTTGGAAAACCGCTGCTCGTTCGACAAGAGCCTCGGCAAGTTGGTTGAAAAATCGTCCAAGCGCGTCGTCGCAGCGGTCGTACCCGTGCATCTGTACGGTCAGACCGCTGACATGGACCCGATCCTCGAGCTGGCCGCAAAGTACGACTTGGTCGTCATCGAAGACGCCTGCCAGGCTCACGGTGCCGAGTATTTTTCGCGCAAACACGGCACTTGGAAAAAGGCCGGCACCATGGGACGTGCGGCCGCGTTCAGCTTCTATCCCGGCAAGAATCTTGGCGCATGCGGCGAAGCCGGTGCAACTGTCACCAACGACGAAATCATGGCCAAGCGGATGAAAATGATCCGCGACCACGGCCAGGCCAAGAAGTATTATCACGACATCGAAGGCTACAACGGACGGCTCGACTCAATCCAGGCCGGCTGGCTCAGCGTGAAGCTGCGCCACCTGGCAAGCTGGAACGATGCCCGCCGCGTTCTGGCCCATCGCTACCATCAGCTTTTTGCCGAAGCCAAAGGCGCCATCGCTGTTCCGCAAGAAGCGGAATGGACCAAGGGCGTCTACCACTTGTACGTCGTACGCGTGCAGGATCGTGAAGGACTGCAAGCGTCTTTGTCGGAAGCGGGAATCGGCACCGGCATCCACTACCCAATTCCGCTGCACCTGCAAAAGGCCTATCAACACCTCGGCTATAAGCAAGGCGATTTTCCAGTTACCGAGCGTGTGGCCTCAGAAATTCTTTCCCTACCGATGTTCCCGCAGCTAGAACAGTCTAAGCAGACCGAAGTCGCAAATAAGGTCAAGGAATTCGTCACCGCCAAAGTCGGCGTATCGCGCTAGCTCATTCTGTTTGCAAGGGACGCAGCGAGTTCGTCGTGTCGAGCGTCCGCAGGCTCCCAGGCCACGATTCTCAATCCGCTAGAAAATTTGGATGGATCAACTATGTCTCGCCTAGACCGCATGGCCACGCTTTGCATCGGCCGCCCAATCGCCAAGGTACTCGGTGCGGCTTCTGGCTCTCGCGTACCGATCCTGATGTATCACAGCATCTCCGACAATCTGTTCGGCAAATCCCATCCCTACTATCAGATCAATACTTCGGCGGAAGTCTTTGCCCACCAGATGCGCTGGCTGCGCAACCACGGCTACCAAACCGTGGACCTTCCGGAGTTGATCGAAAAGTTCGAGCGACGTGAAAAACTCGTTAAAGCGTTCGTCATCACCTTCGATGACGGTTATCGGGATTTCATAGATGGAGCTTTGCCGGCACTCAAACAGTGCGGATTTTCCGCCACCATCTATCTCGCCACAGACCGCATCCAGGACACGCCGGCCCGGCTCAACGGCGCCGAATACCTCACTTGGCGCGACGTCCGCGAACTTCGCGATCAGGGAATTCAATTCGGCTCGCATACCGTAACTCACCCGGATATGCGATCCCTTGGCCCGGAACAAATTGAATACGAACTGGGCTACTCCAAGGAAGTTATCGAGCAGAAGTTGGGCCAAGCGGTAACCTCCTTTGCCTATCCTTTCGCGTTTCCTGAGGAAGATCTCGACTTCACGCGGTTTTTGCTGGATGCATTGGAGAATCAGGGCTTTCAGAATGGCGTGACCACGATTCTTGGACGCGCATCTAGGAAGAGCAGTCCGTACTTCTTGCCCAGGCTCCCGGTAAACAGCTGGGACGACGATTCGTTCCTTCAGGCCAAGCTCGAAGGCGGCTATGATTGGATGCACTGGCCGCAACGTCTCAAGAAAGTCTTGAATCACAATGTCACTCTCATGCAGCGCTCGGCAAAAGCACAATCCGCCGTCGGAAATCGCTAATCACCCTGGATCTGCGCCCATACTCTTTCCACAATGAATACTCTTACGCCACCAACGATGCAGGAACCAGCCTCAGTCCGCACTCAGCCGCTTCCGCAGTACGTTCTGCTCACCGCGGCCTACAACGAAGAACCGGGCATCGAACGCCTCATCGAGTCCGTGCTCGCGCAAACACACCAGCCAAAGGAATGGGTCATCGTTGACGACGGATCAACCGATCGAACCCTCGAAATTGCCCAGCGTTATGCCGCGGCTTGGCCTTTCATCCATGTTGTCGCCAGAAAAAAAGAGAAATCCGTAGGGCACAATTGGGCTGCCCGCGTGGACGCCATCAACTACGCGAACGCGCAGCTGGCATCCGCGCAATACGATTACATCGGGATCCTGGACGCCGACATCACGCTCGAACCCGACTACTACCAACGCGTGCTCGAAAGGATGATGGCCCAGCCATCGTTTGGCGTCACCGGCGGCAATCTCTACGAGCGACAAGACGGCCAGTTCCGACCCCGCTCCGGTAATCGCAGCTTCCACGTTCCCGGCGCAGTACAACTCTTCCGGCGTGACTGCTACGAAAAGGTCGGCGGACTAAAGGCATTTCGCGGCGGTCACGACGACACCGTCGCCGAAATCACCGCTCGCATGTACGGCTGGAAAAGTGAGTCGTTCAATGACTTGCCGGTATATCACCACCGCCCGACCGGCATTACCGGCACTACCGTGTTGCGCGCCCGTTATAGCGAAGGCACGACTCAGTATTGCGTCGGCTATCACCCGCTGTTTCAGTTTTTCAATTGCCTGCGCAGGGTCGGTGGAAAACCGTTCCTGATCGCAGCCGCAGCGCGTTTCGCCGGTTACTGGGTTTCCGCGCTCCGAGGCGAAAAGCGGCACACCTCGCCTGAATTCGTCGCCTATCTTCAAAAGGAACAGATGGCCCGGATCAAATCCATCTTCTGGAAGTCCTCGGCCAAGGACGCCCTGCCTAACTCCTAGCCACTGCCGCCCATGACTGCTCCGCTAGACCTTTCCATCCTCATCGTAAATTGGAACTCGCGAGACTTCCTCAGGAAGTGTCTCGCCAGCATCTACACCGAAACTCGCGGCCTCACCTTCGAAGTCATTGTGGTGGACAACGCCTCGTTCGACGGCGCAGTCGAAATGGCCGCCGCAGAATTCCCCCAGGTACGCTTCCTCCAGAGTGAAACCAATCTCGGCTTCGCCCGCGCCAACAACTTCGCTTTCGAACGCAGTGTGGGCAAGGTCGTTCTTCTTCTCAATCCGGATACCGAAGTCATCGGCGACGCCATCCCCAAAATGTTTCAGGCCCTAGAAGCTCTGCCCAAGGCCGGAATCGTCAGCTGCAAACTCCTGAATACGGATCTCTCGATACAGACTTCGTGCATCAAGCGCTTCCCCACTATCTTGGGGGAGGTGCTCAGCATTGAATGGCTCCGACTCAAATGGCCCCACTTCTCACTATGGTCGTTGGATCCTCTTTACTCCGAACAGCCGGAGCCAGTTCGCGTGGAAGCTGTTTGCGGAGCTTGCCAGATGATTCCCCGCGATGTCTACGCCGCCGTCGGGGGCCTCAACTCCAAATACTTTATGTACGCGGAAGACATCGAAATCAGCGCGGCTGCGCTGGCCAAAGGCAAAAGCACCTACTATGTCGGCGGCGCAAAGATTGTTCACCACGGCGGCCAAAGCAGCACCGGCAAGGACCGCGGCAGCCGCTGGGTCGCCATCATGCAAAAGGAGGCGATGTATCAATATTTCCGCGCCACTCGTGGTGCGGCTTACGCCGCACTCTATCGCGCTTCCGTCATCGTGACGAGCATTCTTTGGTTGGGTGTAGTGGCACTGTTGTCGCCGGTGTTGTACTTCCGTAAGCGCAGCAACACCATCGTCCGGGTGTGGCGCAAATGGTTCGGGGCCTTGCAATGGGCGTTTGGCCTGCAAAGTCTGACCAGCAAGTTCGCCGGCGAGGTCGCCTCCGAACCCGTCCAAAGCAAATAGCTCTCCGCCTTTTCTCAAAATGACCGCAACCGCTACATCTACTCCTCACAAGAACCTGGCCGCCTCAATCGGCAGAAACACGCTGTTTGGCGTCCTGTCGAATTTCGCTCAAGTGGGAACTCGCCTCGTAACGGTTCCGATTGTAATTCATCATCTCGGGCTTGGCGGCTACGGCATCTGGAACATCATTATGACGACTGCCACCTACATGCGTTTTGGCAGCGTCGGAGTCAAAACGGCTTTCCAAAAGTACGTCGCCGAAGCGACCGGCAATGGGAATTATGAACGCGCGAACCAGCTCCTCAGCACCGGGTTTGCGGCGATGCTGGTTCTTTCCATCGCAGGACTGATTCCAGTGGCGATGTTTGCCACAACCATTGCGCACGCGGCCGGCGTCCCTTCGGAATTTCTGAAATCCGCGGCCGGCGCAATCTCGCTCTTGGCCTGGATTATGGTTATGGCCAACGTTGGAGCAACCTTCGAAGCTATTGTCATGGGCGGCCACCGAATTGATTTGGTCCGCAAATTCGGCACAGTACTGACCGTCACGGAAGCTGTCGCAATCGTAATCGTCTTGCGCTTTGGGTTTGGCCTATTTGCGATGGCGGCAGTCATGGGCATTTCGGAACTCTTCTACATCACGGCTTGCTACTTTGTCTCCAAAAAAGTGGTACCTCAAATCCAGCTTCGCGTCTCTCACGTGACGCCCAGTGTGCTGTATGAACTGGTCCGTTTTGCCGGAAGCTATCAGCTCGTAAATCTTCTCGAAGTCCTTTACGCCTCCATCTTGCCGTTCGGAATACTGCGAGCGTTCGGAGCCGAGTCCGCGGGGGTTTACGCCGTAGTCGCGCGCGTCGTCACGTCTGCGGCAGTGCTCCTCGATGCGTTCCTCCCCACCATCCTTTCAGGAGGGACTATGGTCTACGCATCCGGGGCCATTGAAAGACTGCAAACCTTGTTGACCAAGGCCTTCAAAGTCACTCTCGCTCTTTCCTTGTTTCCGCTCGGATTCATCGCAATATTTGGCCCGACCATGGCTTACGCATGGACCGGCCAGACCAATGCTTTGTTCCGAATCGCTTTCGTGTTGGTCTGTCTCACTGCTTTCTTTCGCGCCTTTTCGCTGCTGGCCCTGGTGCTCTACAGAATTTCCGGGAAGGCTCTGCTCGACAATATCCGCCAAGTTCTGCGCATCCTCATTATTTTGATCGTTGTGGCTTTTGCTCACCAGCTAGGCTTTTTTGGCGTCCTGGCTGGGCTGGCGCTGGCAGAACTCGCCGGAATGATCTTCATGCTTTTCGCTCTAGCCCACACCTTCCTTCACTTTCGAATCAAGGCGCTTTTCCCGGACGCTTTGCGCATGACAACGGCGGCCGCACTCATCATTGGGGCGGGAGTCTTAGCCTCTTACATTCCCTTTCCGGTCAGTGTAGTGGGACAGAAACTCGCTATCCTTCAATTGACAGTCGTGGCCACGGCTTGCCTTTTGGTCGCGTGGCCCTCCCTCACAAGAACTGGCTCGCTAGACCGAGCCGAAAGCCGCGCACTTTTCGGAACATTCTTGCGGCGGAAAAATGGACTTTCGTCAGACTTGGCAGCGGCAGAGAAACCCTAAGGCTTCCGTGACACCCGACTCCACGCCGCCTTCTGAGGATCCTCTTAAGATCCTTTCTCGTCTTCGCGCCGCAATGCATACCGCGTGGATGCGTTGGACCTATCCGTTTTCAAGATTGGGTGACTCGGTCTCCATCCATCATTCTTGCGACATCTCTCGTACCCACTCAGCTCAAATTCAGATCGAAAGCGGCGTTTTTCTCGCACCACATGTCTGGATCAACATCGTTATGGAAAATCCGCAGCCAGGCCCAAAGCTAATTATTGGCAAGGGTTGCAAGATTGGCCGCCGGTCGACCATCTCGGCCCGCAATCAAATCACCTTCGAAGAAGACGTCCTTCTTGCGCCGTCAGTACTGATCATGGACCACAATCACGAGTACGCCGATGTTCATCGTCCCATTCATGAACAGGGCGTTACCGAAGGCGGCCGCATCACGATTGGACGAAACTCCTGGCTTGGCCATGGCTCTATAATTTTTTGCGGCAAAGGTGAACTCGTACTCGGACAGAACTGCGTCGTCGGCGCCAACGCGGTGGTTACCAGAAGTTTCCCTGCTTATAGCGTGGTGGCAGGCAACCCGGCGCGTTTGATCAAGCGCTTCGATGAAGCTTCAGGGCAATGGATTCGCGAAGGTTGCACCCGGGCGTAACATCGTCCGGAATTCCAGAAAGGTCCTGGTAATGCCAACTCAGCTGCTGTCTGACCAAACGAGCCCACAAGGAACGGTCCCCGTGCCTTCAGAATCCGACACCCATTTGGTCTGCCCTGTTTGCGGCGGTTCGAATGTCGTTTTTCATTTCAGCGCTCCCGACCGCTTCCATCTTCGCTCCGTGCCTTACGACCTTCTTCGCTGCCGATCCTGCACTCTGGTCTGGCAGAAAAATCCACCACCCCTCTGCGAAATCGGAGCGCATTACGGCAAGGATTATCACCGCTCCATTACCGCAGCGGCAGATTCTTCGAGGGAACGTTGGGCATTGCAGGACCGTACCATCGCTGCCTACAAGAACGGCGGCCGCCTTCTCGACTTGGGTTGTAGCGCCGGTGCGTTTCTCAGCACCATGAGGAGCCCTGGCTGGGATCTATGCGGCATCGAAATCTCTGCCGAAGAGGCGCAATGTGCTAAGGAGCGCGCCGGCGCCGAAGTCTTTGTTGGCGATATCTTCGATGCGCCTTTCGCGCCGGAATCTTTTGACGTCATTACCTCGTTTGATGTGCTCGAGCACCTCTATCAACCGAAGAGAGTCATCGAGCAGGTGTACTCCTGGTTGAAACCGGGCGGGATCTATTACGTGGCGGTCCCCAATGTCGAGAGTTGGGAATCGCACTTCTTCAGAAGCTATTGGTACGGCCTCGAAATGCCGCGTCACCTCTTCATGTATTCTCCTATCTCATTGCGCAAGCTCGCCACGGGCGCCGGTTTTGCGGAAGTTCTCTGCAGCACGCCCCCTGCTAGCTATGCCGAGCACAGCCTTCACTATATTTGGGGCGATCTTCTCAAGAGCATTTCCGCAAGACCCACGCCACTTTCTCAAGCTCAACGCCCCGGCCCATTCGGCAGCCTGATTCGCAAGGCCTTGCGACTGACCTTGCGAAATCCGTATCGCATAGCTGCTAGCTGGGCCGGAGCCGGTCCAGCTCTGGAAATGGTTTTCCAAAAACCCGAATGACGGAGATGACCGAGCCTGCAGACCGGCCTGGACACCGCACCCTAGGCGACCAAAAAGCGAAATACTGCACAAACCTCTTTCTCAGAGAAAAGCTCACCCGTACTGTCCCTCGCCCACCGTCCTAAAGTACAGTTGGCCGACCTACACCAAAATTGTCCTCCACGGCAGTAGGCTTTTCTCTCTGCAATACCTACGATAGAAGAGTCTTGCAGTCCGCACACCTTGTTGTGCGGTGAGAAAAGGAAAGTGCTATGAAAAAGTTTGCAGTCATGATTTTCTTCGCGCTCTTGAGCGGCGGACTCTCTCGGGCCAACGATATCTATCTCGCCCAAAACGCCGCGGGCGCTGGCGATGCCTCATCTTGTGCTAACGCCAAGTCCATTTCGTTCTTTAACAGTTCAGGAAATTGGGGGACAGGTTCTTCACAGATCGGTCCGGGCGACACGGTCCATCTCTGCGGCACCATCGCCGGCGCGGCTGGCTCCACGGCGCTCACTTTTCAAGGCGGGGGTACCAGCGGCAACCCAATTACCGTGCTATTCGAGCCCGGCGCGGTCCTCAGCGCTCCGTACTGGTCGATCAACGGCGCTATAAATATTACCAACCACGATTACGTCACCGTAGATGGTGGTTCCAACGGAATAATCAGGAATACCGCGAACGGAACTGGAATGGCCAACTCCGCGGGAAGCCGTGGAGTTTCTGCAACCGGATCTTCCAACATCACCATCAAGAAGCTGTCGATCTCTAATATTTGTGTCCACTCCTCAACAGCAGATACCAAAGGTTGCCAGACCAACGGAAACAATGCCGACGCCTTATATGTCTACGGCGGTTCCAATAACACCATCTCTGGTAATACGATTGATGACGCTCATTGGGGCATTTTTGTTCCGTTTCCGGGAAGCACGGTAACATCGAACATTAACATCAGCAACAACACCCTCTTTAATGTTGATCACGGTGTCGCCGTTGGTGATGGTAATTCTTCCGCTCAATTAAGTGGAATGATTATCTCCGGCAACACCTTCCACGACATGGTTAACTGGGATGATGTGAATGATACCTTCCACCACGATTACATTCATGTATTCGTAGTAAATGGTTCAAGCAAAATCTCGGGACTACAAATCTTCAACAACTATTTTTACGGAGATATCGGCCAGAATAACACCGCGCTGATCTACCTTGAGGCCCCCGCCGGAAGCACTTTCACTGGCACCTTGGTTTATAACAATGTCCTGACGAACTCCTCTTCGACCCACATTCCGCCCTACGGATATATCTCCAGCAGCGGGTCGGGCCACTCCAACGAGTCTTTCTACAACAATACAATTGTTGGCAGCAGCACCAGCCAGGCATTTGCAAACCAGTGTTTTTTTCTTGGCGGGACAAACTATAAGGTTATGAACAATTCCTGCCAGAACGTGGGTCTCTTCTTGACCATGTCCGGCGGCGCCACGATCGTTTCGATGGATCGTAACAACTGGTATCAGGGCGGAGGCTTCTATGTAAACAATAGCTACTTGAGCCTCGTCGCCTGGAGGGCCCTGTGCCTGTGCGACAACAACAGCATTTCCTCGAATCCGGCCTTGGATTCGTCCTTTAAGCCCCAGTCGACTTCTCCGCTGATTCAGCGTGCGTCGAATCTTTATTCACTTGGCCTTTCCAATCTCAACATGGACAAAGCCCTCGTGCCACGCCCAACCAGCAGCACTGCGAATTGGGATATCGGTGCGTATTCTTTCGGAAGCGGAGCTTCCAGTACCGCTCCCGCTGCGCCGACCGGCCTGAGTGCCTCGGTACAGTGATCGCATTCTGACGAAATTCCCCTGAAGTTGCGGCCTCCCGTTTGGGGGGCCGCTTCTCTGTTTTGCGACCTCGCCGAGGCGGGCATCTTGCTTTCGACTGTGCTGAGATGCTTAAATACTACGGTGTGTACCCTCTTGGTATTGCTGGATAGTTGAATGAAGATCGGAAATCTGTTGGGCGAGTCCCTGGTCGGAAGTCGCGCGTATGTACCGGTTCGCTACCTGTACCAGGCGGTTTTCGATAGGCCGGCAATTCAGCGTCGCAAGTGGCGCCGCACTTTTTACTCTCAGATGATTTCTCCAGGCGATTTGGTCTTCGACGTGGGCGCAAATCTCGGAAACTATACCGAAGCCTTCTGCGCTCTGCGTGCAAGAGTCGTCGCCATTGAGCCGGATCCCAGGAATATCGCAATCCTGCGTCGTCGCTTGCGCCACGAGGAGGTTTTTATCGAGAGTTGCGCCCTCGGGCGTGAGCAAGGCACGGCCGAACTACAAATGTTTGATGTACGAGAGGTGAGCTCTCTTGCTGCTGATTCAGTGACCACTACCCAGGCTAAGTGGCAGAGCAAAGTCTCCGTGAAAGTTCGCACACTGGACTCCCTGGCCGAACAGTACGGCGTTCCTCGTTACGTCAAGGTTGACGCGGAAGGTTTCGACTACGAAATCCTTTCCGGCATGTCGTTTCAGCCGGCCTTTGTGAGCTTCGAGTTTCAGCCGGCCGATCTCGCTGTCTCGCAAAGGTGCATCGACCTTCTGGAAAATCGGTCTTTCAATTTCGTGATCGGGGAGCTGGCAAAGTTTGAGCTGCCCGCCTGGGTGAGCGCTGCCGAGATCGCCAAAGTTCTTTCGTCCGTGCCGTCCACAGTTCTCTATGGCGACGTCTTTGCAAAATAGCGCTGATGGTCAGACCGTGGTCTCGGGTGTTTGCGTTCAGAGCGCTTGGCCACGAAATTGGAAATACAGTTCCGGTTCATCGCCGTCGTCGACGTCCTAAGTCATTAAGTTTCTATAAGATACGAGAGCAACTTGGCCTCCTCTTCATTGGCTTCGCAAACCAATTCGCCAACAATATTTCCCAGCCCACCAGAGTGTTTCGTCATCATCCTGGCTTCTATTGCTTTTCTCTGGATCGCCTGGAGTTCCGCAAGGCAGCAATCCATCACCGTGGATGAAGTCATCCACATTCCCGCTGGCCTGAGCTATCTCGAGCAACATGACGCTCGCATGAATCTCGAGCATCCTCCTTTGATCAAGGTACTGGCCGCTCTCCCTCTATTCCTCGAAGGTATCCAACTCGACTATTCCCGGCCCGAGTGGCTCGAGACCTTCGATGCGCACTTTGGCGAAGAAGAGATCGCTCGCTTCGGCGAAAAAGGCCGCACCGTCATAAACTCCGCTCGCGCTCCGATGATCGTTCTCACTCTGGCGCTAGGCCTCATGATTTACTTCATGGCCCGAAGCCTCGCCGGCTCAATCGGCGGAATGCTCACATTCCTGATGTTTGTCTCCACCCCATTTTTCTACGCCTATGGTTCGCTGGTGCACACCGACATCGGTATTGCATTATTCGCGCTGCTGAGCGTTTGGACTTTCGCGTCTCTTTGGTCCGTTCCAACCATGGCCAATTGCCTGCGCTTTGCGGCGGTTTTTGCTGCGGCTCTTCTGACGAAATTCACCGCAGGCCTGCTTTTTCCGTGCTTTGCCCTGACCATCGCATGGTCTCTCTGGAGAAATCCTCAGCAAAGAAATTGCTGGAGAACGAGCCTGAAGTATTCGGGCCTGGGAGTGGCCTCCTCGGCTATCGCCGTTTACCTCACTTATTTTGTTCTGTTTTGGAATACCAATGCCGCACGCATCCTGAGCTACCGCTATGAACATTCGCGGGCTCCGGTGGCGACCTCTATCGCGGTCGCAAACTTTCTCGATGCCCATTCTTCGATCCAACGCTTCCTTTCCCCTGTAGTGCTCTATTTCCTTGGTGTTGGCCACACGCTCCACATGCTTCCCCGTATGACTTTTCTGCTCGGCGACGTGTATCCCCATGGGACACCGCTATATTTTCCGGCGCTCTTCGTGCTCAAGATGCCGATTGCGTTTCTGATCGTCACCGTTCTCCTGGTTCTGCTTGGCGCGCGTTCCTGGTACGCCGAATCTACACATCGGTCTTATGGCGATCGCGGCGCCAAACACCAATACTCCATTCATCTCGAGGCCGTTCTCATTCTTTTGGTGATCTACGGCGCCGCTGCGATCGCTTCCCCTATCAATCTCGGCATCCGTCACTTCTCCGTTCCCATTGCCGCTGTCACGGTTCTATTGGGCCTAGTGGTTCCAATGGCCCAGAAGCTGGCAACACCAATGCTGCGGCGCTTCGCAATTGCCACTCTGATCGTGGCCGTCGCTGGGAACGGCTTGGCGCTTGCGTTTGCCTATCCCTATTTCATTCCCTACTTCAACCAGCTGGTGGGCAAACAGCCGAAATTCCAGGTCGCCGTCGATTCCAATCTCGATTGGAGCCAGGAACTGGTGGACCTGCAGCGGTTTCAACGCGAACACCCTGACAAAAAACTCGCCTTCGATCTGAAAGGCTCCATTCCGTCTCTTTACATACCGGATGCCATTTCGTTTGATTGTGAGAACGGCATTCCTGGCGGCGTCGATTGGGTCGCCGTCGGAGCAACTCGTTTTGTTGCGCAGCATCAGGCCGAACAGATCAAGATCGTTGACGACCCGGCCACGCATTGCCGCTTTCTGTTTCAGTATCCCTATGAAGTGAAATCCGGTGGCGCTGCTTATCTGTTTCACGTGGCGAATGCAAAGGTCGACGCGCAAATTCAACAACGGCAACGCCCTGCGCAGCAACCATCTGCCGCCAACAACTGAGTATGCCTGCTCAGAGAAAATTGCGGGTCCTCTATTCCTTTCCCCATAAGCTGGGAGCTTCTCGTATTTGCTATACGGCGTGGGAGCAAGTGCGCGGAATCGTCAAAGCCGGCGCGGATGTTTTGGTTTTCCCCGGCGTTCTGCACAGACCCGTTCCTGGGCTGACTAGCGTTGTTCCCACATTGGCCAAGGGAAGACTGCGTATTCCGTACAAGCTCTTGGGACGCGTCCGCGCTTGCGAACTCCACGACTACATCGTCGCCCGGCGCCTTGAAAAAATGGCCGGGCAGGTGGACGTCGTGCACGCCTGGCCAGTCGGTTCTCTTCGCACGTTGCGCGTGGCCCGCAAAATGGGAATCCCTACCGTTCTCGAACGTCCCAATGCACACACCAGATTTGCCTATTCCGTAGTGCAAGCCGAGTGCGACAGAATCGGTGTGTCTTTACCTCCCGACCATGAGCACGCTTACAACGAGGAGATCCTTACACGCGAGGAACTTGAATACGACGAGGCCCGCCGCATCCTTTGTCCCTCGGAATTTGTCGTCAAGACGTTTCGTGACCAGGGAATCGCTCAGGAAAAACTGCTGCGCCACATCTACGGGTTCGACCAGACTCGCTTTTTCCCATCCCCGGACAACAAACCTGCTAGCGAAGGCTTGACCATGATTTTTGTTGGAGTCGCCGCCGTCCGAAAGGGGCTGCATTTTGCGCTCGAGGCTTGGCTCAATTCCTCAGCTCACAAAAAAGGCAAATTCCTGATAGCCGGCGAATTCGTACCCGCGTATCGCGAAAAACTCGCCCCGATGTTGGAGCATCCAAGTATTCAGATCCTGGGGCAGAGAAGCGATATCCCAGACCTGATGCGTGGAAGCGATCTCATGGTTTTGCCAAGCATCGAAGAGGGTTTTGGCCTTGTTTGCACCGAAGCCTTGGGTGCTGGTTCCGTTCCACTCGTGTCCGACGCCTGTACCGATACGTGCCAACACATGTCCAATGCCCTGGTGCATCCGGTGGCCAACGTTGCGGCTCTGACAGAACAAATCTCCATGTTGGACCAGGACCGGGGCTTGCTGGCCCGCTTGCGCACGGAAGCTATCTCCTCGTCTCGCTGGTTGACCTGGGACGCCGCAGGCGAAAGGCTACTTGACGCCTACAACAAAGCTCTGCAGTAACTGATGACTGCAGGCGGAAATTCTCGCTACTCTAGAGTCATAGGTTTTGCGCACGATTTCTAAACCGAACCATGCAGATTGACCTGACACCAATTTCCGAATCACGTGCCGGCACCACCCTGCACCCCGTGATGGCCATTGCTACTGTGGCGGCGACCGTCTTGATGCTGGTTTGGCCGCGTAAGAAGATGTGGATCCCCTTCCTTTTCGTGGCTTTCCTGGGTTCCTGGGGCCAGTACATTTATTTTTTCGGCGTTCATTTCTACATTGTGCGTATCTTGATCATCGCCGGCTTGGCGCGAGTGATGAGCTCCAAAGATCCGGACGGCGGGCCTCGGCTTGCCGGTGGCTGGAATCCGGTAGACACGGTCTATGTCCTTTGGGTGTGCTTTCATGCCTTGTCCGACATTGTCCGTACTGGCGGTGCCAGCTCCTCTTTGGTTTCTCAGTCTGCTTTCATTTGGGACTGGCTCGGCGCGTATCTCCTGGTTCGCGCTGTAATTCGCAGCCGCGACGACATTTTCCGCGCGATTGAGGCCTTTGCGGTACTGGCCCTCGTCATCGGTGCGGCGATGGTAAACGAAAAGCTCCGAAGTCAGAATATTTTCGGCTATTTGGGCGTTAACCCCATCATTCCCCAGATTCGTGAAGGCTCCATTCGCGCTCAGGCGGCCTTTGCCCATCCCATTCTTGCTGGCGTTGCGGGTGCAACGCTCATGCCGCTTTTTTGGTTGCTGTGGAAGAGCGGTAAAGCAAAAAAAATGGCGATCGTGGGAATTGTGGGCTCCGGGCTGATGATCCTGACGTCCGCTTCGAGTACTCCGGTTATGTCCCTCGGCAGCGCAATTCTGGGCGTCTGCATGTGGCCTTTGCGCAAGAAAATGCGCATGATTCGATGGGGGATTGCCCTTTCGTTGATCGGCCTCCACCTGGTCATGAAGGCGCCGGTCTGGTTTCTGATTGCTCGCGTGGATCTCATTGCCGGTAATTCCGGTTATCATCGCGCTGGCCTGATCGACCAGTGTATCCGCCACTTCGGCGATTGGTGGCTTTACGGCAGCAGTGCCATGGCCACCTGGGGCTGGGACATGTGGGATCTCAGCAATCAGTTCGTGGTCGAGGCAGATTGCGGGGGAATCTTTACCATCGTCTGTTTCATACTGGTAATCTCGCGCAGCTTCGGACGCATCGGCAAGGCCCGTAAGCTCGTCGAAGGCGACACCGATCAAGAATGGTTCTTCTGGCTACTTGGCATCACGCTTTTGACCCACGCAGTAAGTTATTTCGGCATTTCTTACCAGGACCAGAACAAATTCGTGTGGTGCGCCTTCCTGGCGATTGCCATAGTGGCGACCTATCCGGTCTTGGCCAAGGCCAGCGAACCACAAACCGCGCCAATTCCAAATTTTCGAAGCCGTCCTTTACAAGTCGAGCCGGCAGCGTCCTTACGCAAGAGCAACATCGTTCTCAAAAAAACTTAGCGCCCCGAAAACTTGCCCACTTCCACTACATTGACTTCCGCCACGGATGCCTCGCTCTTGGTGTCCGTAAAGACAAAGCGCATCGGCCTCATCCTCCTTGGCATCGCGCTCGTTCTTCCGCTTTGGATCGTCAAGTACCCGCCCCTTATCGACTATCCGAATCATCTGGCACGCGCTTACGTCCTCCATCACCTGCACGATGCAAATCAAATTTTCGCTGACTGGTACGCGTCCGATTGGGGGCCCAACCCCTACCTTGCCGTCGATTTTCTTCTGCAAGTGTTGCAGTATCCTTTCGGCATCGATGTCGCGGGGCGCTTGCTCCTTACGTTGTGCGTTCTCGCCGTTCCCCTGTCCACCTGGCTCTTCCTTCGCCAAGCCAGCCCTGGGAATGAATATTTGGCGCTTTGGGCTCTCGTGGTTGCCTACGACACCAACTTCCTGATGGGCTTTCTCAGCTTTCAGTTCAGTATGTCGCTCTGCCTGGCGGTTATCGCGGCCTGGCTTATCTATTTGAGAACGCCGAAGCTTCTCGCGTGGCTCGGGCTTCTTCTACTCGTCACGCTGCTCTATTTCACGCATATCGGCGGATTCGGCGTAGCCGGCATTGTACTGGTTCTTTATACGTGGTTCGCGCGGCGGCGAATCGTTGAGGTGTGTCAGGCTGCGGCTCTTTTTCTGCCGGGCTTTGCGTTTTTCGTGTACATGAAAATGCATTCCTGGTCCAAGCGCGGTTTCGACTATAGCTCTTGGCACTTTTCCGCGAAAGTCGTCAGCCTTACCACGCCGTTTCGCGGCTACTCACGCGCAATCGACCTGGCTTGTCTGCTGTTGTTCGCTGCCTGCGTGGCGTTTGCCCTATGCAAGAATCCGGAAGTCCGGATTGCCCGGCCCTGGCTGCTCATCGCCACCGCTATCTTGCTCATACACTGGATCGTGCCGGAGCGCTACGGCGACCTCGCCAGCATTGATACCCGCTTTCCACCGTTCGCCTTCTTGCTGGCGCTGGCGATTCCCTATTTCGGAAAACGAAAGGCCGTAGTGATGTATGCGGCGTTGGCGGTTTTCCTTTTGAAAACTGGCTACACAACCGCCCGCTTTCAATCCGAACAGAAAAAACTTCAGACGCTGGCGGCCGGGTTTTCCTCGGTTCCGGAACATTCTCGAGTGCTGGCCTGTGTCAAGCCCCCGCCCCCCGAGGACCTTTGGGTCAAGCATGGCGAATATCACTTCTGGGCTTATGGCGTCGTCTCCCGCGGCTGGGTAACTCCTTCGCTCTTCCATCAGCAAGGTGTCCAGCCTCTTGTCCTACACAAGAACGTCTATCTTGGTGACGATCCGGATGGCAGCTGTGCCATCGATCAATCCTGGGACTGGCGACGCCTGCGCAGGGAGTACGACTACGTTTGGGCCTACGACATTCCAAATCTCGCACCTGGTCTGAATTCCGTCGGCTCCGTCGCATACACCGGCGAAAAACTCGTCATTTACAAGACCAGTAAGAGCCAGACGGCGCGGGACGACGCAAACTAGTTTCAACTTTTGGCCAAAAGAAAATTACTGCATTCCACAACCTGGTTGCATAACTTGCGCGCCTCTTTCTTTCGATAGTGTTAGGCTTGACCGTAGGCGGGGGCCATTAAGTTGTCCTCGGACTGCGCCTCAATCAGAAGATCCCATGTCGCTTGAATTCCAGCAACATTTTCGCTGCCCGGACGCCGCCAGTGCGTTTCGGGTGAGTGCCGACTTGGGGGCCCAGTCCGGTTTTTTCCGTTTTGGCTCTGAGGTCACCTGTTACGGCCAAGCCGCGGGAGTTCGCGTGGCAAGCAGTTACCTCGACGCTCTGGACGATTGCAGCTCCGGCATTTCCCTCAAAGACGGCCACATCCAGCTTCCTTTCGACCCCGATTCCGTCGTACGCAACTTGCGCAATGAAACTTACACCCGGCAAATGGAAGCCGACGTCACCAAGCTGGGTTCCCATCCAACCATTCGCACCATGTATTACTGGGGCCGTCCCTTCATGCCTGTGCCCATGCGCAGCGTTCTTCAGCGCTTTTACCTCCGCGGCGAAATGGCGAATCCCTTCCCGGTTTGGCCCGTTGACCGGACGGTCGAGGCTTTGTTTGAAAAGATGATGGCGTTGGCGATTGCAAACGCCGGCGGCCGGCCGGTTCCCTTTATCTGGTTCTGGCCCGACCACTCGACGGCCGCCTTCATCCTGACCCACGATGTCGAGTCGCAAGTTGGCCTCGATTTTATCCCGGCCTTGATGGACTTGGACGACCGCTACGGGTTCAGAGCCGCCATTCAATTTGTTCCGGAAAAGCGTTACGACATTCCTTCCGGACTCCTGCAATTCGTCAGGGATCGCGGATTTGAAATCAACGTCCACGACCTCAATCACGACGGAAACCTGTTCCGCGAACGAAAGGAATTTCTGAGGCGCGCCGAGCGCATCAACGCTTATGTCCGTGAATTTGGCTGCGAAGGTTTCAGGTCTGGCGCTCTTTATCGCAATCCTCTTTGGTATGACGCCTTTCAATTTTCCTACGACATGTCCATCCCGAACGTAGGCCATCTCGATCCGCAAGGCGGCGGCTGTTGCACCACCTTTCCCTACTTCATCGGAAAGGTGCTCGAAATCCCGGTTACGTGCACCCAGGATTATTCCCTTTTTCACATCCTCAATCAGTTTTCTATCGACCTTTGGAAGCAGCAGGCCGAGAAAATTATCGCTGGGCACGGAATGATCAGCCTAATCATTCACCCTGATTATGTGGCTGAAAAGCCCGCGCAAGACACTTTCACGCGGATGCTGGACTACGTGAGGGGACAGTACGTGCCGCAAGGAGTCTGGGCCACGCTACCAAGCGAAATCAACCGCTGGTGGAGACAACGACAAGCCATGAAACTCGTCGCTCAAGGAGACGGCTGGCGCATCGAAGGTGCGGGCAGCGAGCGTGCCACGATCGCCTATGCTGCGATCGCCGACGGACGTGTGACTTACTCTTTTGAAAACCCCGGCCGAAATAGTCTCGGCGCCGGCCAGCCCATAAAGAGCGTGCGGTTAAGCGCGACTCGACCAACCGTTCCCGATGTGCAGCCTGCGCCCTCGCCTTTTCCGCCTTCGGCAGGCCACCTGCGCCGGCCCCTGCGCATCGGCATGGTTGGCTACACGTTCTATGAAACCGACAATCGTGTGATGCGCTACGCGGAGACACTGGCCAAGCGCGGTGATCACGTCGACGTCTTCGCCCTGCGGCAGGAAGGCAAACCCATTGAAGAGGAAATCGAAGGGGTGCATGTCCACCGCCTGCAGGGCCGCATTCTGAACGAGAAGAGCATATTCTCCTATGGATGGAGGATTGGGCAATTCTTGGCACGAGCCGCTTTTCAGGTCACCAGACACGACCTGAAGCAGCACTATGACGTCTTGCACATTCACTCGGTCCCGGATTTCCTGGTGTTCAGCGCGTTACTGCCCAAGCTGCGGGGAACTCCGATCATTCTCGATATACACGACATCCTGCCCGAGTTTTACGCCAGCAAGTTCACCGCCGGCCGGAAATCGGGCCTCTTCAATGCGCTGGTCGGAGTGGAACGCACTTCCTGTCGATTTGCCAGCCACGTGATCATCGCCAACCACTTGTGGCGCGAGCGGTTGTTGTCGCGCAGCCTGGCGGCGGACAAATGCACGGTGGTTCTCAATTCTCCCGATCGGGCGATTTTCACGCGAACCTCGAGCGGTCCTGCAGAGAACGGCAGGTTCATCATCCTCTATCCGGGTTCGCTCCACTGGCACCAGGGCATCGACATCGCCGTCCGAGCTTTCGCGAGGATCAGCCGACAGGTGCCGCAGGCCGGATTTCACATCTACGGCGAGGGACCGACGAAAGCCGCATTGCTGGGTCTCATCAAAGAGCTGGGAGTTGAGGAGCAGGTGAAGATGCTGCCTTCGCGCCCCCTGCGCGACATTGCTAGGATAATGGAGGACGCCAATCTGGGGATCGTTCCGAAGCGCAAAGACAACTTCGGGAACGAGGCGTTTAGCACGAAGATTCTGGAATTTATGGCTATGAAGATTCCGGTGATCGTAGCCGATACGGAAATCGACAAATTCTATTTCAACGACTCGGTCGTCACGTTCTTCGAGAGCGGTAACGTAGAAGACCTCGCCGACCGCATGCTGCGCTTGATCAACAACTCTAGGGAAAGGCTCGCGCAGATGGAAAACGCGTATGATTTCGTGTCGACCGTCGACTGGAGTGCCAAGCAGCACGAATACTTGGAATTGGTCGACAAACTGGTCGTTTCGGACAGGTTGGCCCGCCGACAGGAGTAACCGGCCGATCGACCGACGTGTTTGACTCGCGCGTCTTCTCGTTCGACACTGAGTCGGCAGGCAATTGAGTATTCCCGACGAAGGAGCCTCAACACAATGAAGGGTGTAGTCTTGGCTGGTGGGAAAGGCTCGCGTCTCTACCCATTGACCCGCGTCACCAACAAACACCTGCTGCCGGTCTACGACCGACCCATGGTGTACTATCCGATTCAGACGCTGGTTGATGCCGGCATCCAGGACATCATCATCGTCACCGGCGGACAGAACTCCGGGGACTTTCTGCGCCTGCTCTCCAACGGCAAAGACTTCGACCTGCACCGCATTCACTACACCTATCAGGAAGGTGAAGGCGGTATCGCCGATGCTCTCCGTCTCGCCGAACCTTTCGTCGAAGGCGAACAAATTTGCGTCATCCTCGGTGACAACGTCATCGAAAACAACGTCATCGAAGCCAAGCAAACTTTTGAGAAGCAATCTGCCGGTGCTCACATTATCCTCAAGGAAGTTCCCGACCCGGAACGCTTCGGCTGCCCCGAAATCTCCAATGGCCGCATTCTAGGCATCGAAGAAAAACCCAAAGCGCCGAAGTCTAATTACGCCGTCACTGGGTTGTATTTTTACGACGCCACCGTTTTCGAAAAAATTGGCAAAACCAAGCCCAGCTGGCGCAACGAACTAGAAATCACCGACGTCAACAACATGTACCTCAAGGAAGGCACGCTGACGCACAGCGTCCTGGACGGCTGGTGGACCGATGCCGGCACCTTCGAATCGCTGCTTTTCGCCACCAATCTCGTCGCCAAGACCGGCGCCAACAAGATTCCCGGCCGCGGCGCGCCGGCGCGTCATTCGCGCGGCGCTGAATAGTTTTCTTAGATCGTTTCTTCGAGGAAGCTGCGGCTCATGCCGCTGCTTCCTTGGCAAACTTCTTTTCAGGAGACTCACTTGAACCTTCTGGTCACCGGCGGCGCCGGCTTTATCGGCTCCAATTTCATTCGCCATCTGCTCGCCACACGCCCCGATATTCACATCGTCAACTTCGACAAGCTGACTTACGCGGGCAATCCCGAAAGCCTCGGCGATCTCGCCGACGACCCGCGCTATCGTTTCGTGCGCGGCGATATCACGGACTCCGCGGCTGTCACCGAACTGTTCGCCTCTGGCTTCGACGCCGTCGTCAACTTTGCCGCGGAAACTCACGTGGATCGCAGCATCGAAGACGCTTCGCCTTTCTTGCGTACCAATGTAGGCGGCGTCATGTGCCTTCTAGAAGCCGCGCGCCAGGCCAAACTCCGGCGTTTCGTCCACATCAGCACCGACGAAGTCTACGGCAGCGCTCCCGCCGGCGTCAGTTTCACGGAAGAAACCCTGCTCGATCCCCGCAGCCCCTACGCCGCCAGCAAAGCGTCCGCGGACCACTTCGTTGCCGCCTATGCCAACACCTACGGCGTCTCCGCCATCATTCTTCGCTGCACCAACAATTACGGCCCTTTCCAGTTCCCGGAAAAACTCATCCCGCTCATGATCGCCAACGCGCAAGAAGACAAATCCCTTCCCATTTACGGCGACGGTCTGCAGGAGCGGGATTGGCTTTTCGTGGAAGACTATTGCCGCGCTATCGCGCTGACTGTCGACAAGGGTATAACGGGCGAAGTCTATAACGTCTCCGCCGGAACTCCGCAGCCCAACCTGCACATCGTCCGAACCATACTCAAGCACCTTGGCAAGCCCGAATCCCTCATGCAATACGTAAAGGACCGCCCCGGCCACGATCGCCGCTACGCTTTGGACAGCTCCAAAATCCAGCGCGAACTTGGCTGGAAGCCACTGGTTTCCTTCGAAGACGGTATCCGCCGTACCATCGACTGGTATCGTGCCAATGGGTCGTGGCTCGAACACGCTCGCTCCGGCGAATACCGCAATTACTATGACCGGCACTACACAAACCGCGTTGAAACGTTCAGTCGTTAGCTCATACTTTCGATAAAATCGTTGAAAATGTCCGCCCCCACCCAGCCTCAAGTCACCGCCGCCAATGCCGCTTTGCTTGGCTCGCCATCACGCCGCATAGTCTTCTTCGCCGCGTGGGTCGTTGCCACCGGTCTGCTGTTCTTTGCTCCTCTCTCGCGGTTTGTCGGATACGCCCTATCGAACGACAACGCCTCCCACGCTATCCTCATACCCGCTATTTTCATTTGGATTCTTTATCTCGAGCGCGGCCGCATCTTTACCACCCTCGGTTCCGACCTGCACTCGGCGTTGTTCTTCTTCATCCCGGGATGCTTGGTATCGGTCGGCTATTTCTTTTTTGCATCGCGCCTCAGTGAATTGAACCGACTCTCGGTCTGTATCTTTGCATTAATCCTTCTGTGGGTTGCTGGCTTCGCCTTCATTTTCGGCCGCAAGGCACTTCAGAACGCACGCTTTCCTCTCGCCTTCTTGCTGCTTACCATTCCGATTCCGGATTTCCTTCTCGACAAAACCATTTACTTCCTGCAAAAAGGCACGACGGAAATCGCCGCCGTTCTCTTCGACTGGAGTGGCGTTCCGGTCCTGCGCGATGGCTTTGTCTTCCACCTCGCGCGCGTCAACATCGAAGTCGCCCGCGAATGCAGCGGCATTCGCTCGAGTCTGGCCCTCATTATCCTCGCGATCCTGGTCGCGCACTTCTGCCTGCGAACCTTTTGGCGGCAAGCCGTTCTAGTTCTGATCGGGCTCTTCGTGATGATCCTGAAGAATGCCATACGCATCGTTACGCTGACCCTGCTGGCCAGCTACGTGGACCCCGGTTTTTTGTATGGCAACCTGCACCGCGAAGGCGGCGTAGTCTTCTTTCTTATCGGCTTGGCGCTGATGGCCCCGGTGCTCTGGTGGCTTGAACGCAGCGAAGGCAAACTCCCTGCATCTCCCGCCGCCGGCTAGCGGTCCTTTCGACGACGCGCTGCTTTTGCTTGCGATTGCCGTGGGGTCGGAGCTCTCCGACATGCTTGGCAAAAATGGGCTGTGCGCCCGAGGAATTACTGCAGTTCCAAACCGCTCAGTCTGTCTCGCCGCCCGCCGGATATCCGTAGTAATACCCGCCGTAGCCCGCTCCGTCTTCCACGCGGTTCAACACCACTCCCAGCAAATTCCGGTCCTGGAATTCCGCCGTAGCCTTCGTCGCCATCTCGTGGTCGGTCATTCCGGCTCTCACCACAAACAGCACTCCGTCGCAAACATCCGCCATCATGCTCGCATCATGCACCGGCAACACCGGCGGCGTATCCAAAATGATCCAGTCGAACAGCGGCGTCATCAGTTCCAGCAATTTCTTCAGCCGGTCGTTCATCAGCAATTCGCTGGGATTCGAAACTTCGCGCCCGCCCGGGATAAAACACAGGTTGGCCTCCGAACCTTTCTGCACCACCTGAAACTCGTCGGCCTCGCCGATCAAGTAGTCGGAAAGCCCTGGTGTCCGCGGCGCTCCGAGCACTTGGTGTAAACGTGAAGCGCGCAAGTCCGCGTCAATCAGCAGCACCTTGCGGTCCGGCTGCCGCACGATCGATTGCGCCAGGTTGGCCGCCACAAAGGTCTTGCCTTCTGCCGGCACGCTGCTCGTCACCATCACGCGCCGCAATGGCCTGGTACCCGCAATCTGATACAACCGCGAACGCAACGTCCTAAACCGCTCTGCTCCCACCTGCTTGTCGTCGCTTCCCTCAAAAACGCTCAAGCGCCCGTCAATCTTCCACTTCGGCGTCGCGCACTTTTTCACCAGATCTTCATAGCGCAAGTAGGTAAAACTCTCGGCCGTAGTCTCCATCCGCGCCATCGGCTCGTCCAGCTCTTGCACCGGAAACGCCGTCTTGTTCATCGGTGCCGTCGGCGCTGCCGCCAGCTCGACAAAGCTGGTCTCTCCGCCGCTGGCCAGCTGCGCCGAACGCTCTTGCGCCGCCTTCTTTAGTGCCTCATGGATTCTGCTCATGGATGCTGTCGTCCTTCTTCTTTCTTCGCCTCTCAGTTGCAGCCTAATTCCGCGTGCCGGCTAGACCCAGTTCCCTTGCTTTTCCTTTTCCGTGCCCATTGCTGTGCGCCCGGCCCGCCGGATCGACCGTCGGCACCAGCGCCAGCACCGGCAGCTTCAGGCATGCTTCCACATCCCGCTCCGTGTGCATGGATGAGTCGAGCGCCGCCAGCAAGTACAGTACGGCAAACCCTAGAGCCAGTCCGCCCGCCAATCCTCCGCCCGCAAATATCGGCTTTTTCGGAAACGACGGCGTCATCGGCAAACTCGGTGGATCTTCCATGCTGAACTGCTCGCCTTCCTGCTGCCGGTTATAGTCCGACGCAATCGACGCTTGGTCGTGCTTTTTCAACAACTCGTTGTACGAATCGCTGGCGCTTTGATAGCTTCTCGTCAACTCTTTGAACTGCTGCTCAACCGCAGGGCTCAATTGCAGGCGCCCCTGCAGCACCCCGATCTGCGACTGAATCTGGCTCTGCCGCTTGGTCAGATCCGCGATGCTCAGATCATCCTGTTTGATCTTTGCACGCAACTGCTGGATTTGTGGCGGTTCGACCTCGCCGGTGGCTGCGCTGGTCGTCGTTTGGTTGGATTTCGGCGCGTCCGCAATCCGCTTTCTCAATTGCTCGATCTGGTTCTTGGTCTTGATCACGTCGGGATGCTCTGGAGTGTAGCGCGATTGCAGTGCCGACAACTGCTCTTGCAACGTGGTCAGTTGCTCCTCCAGAGTTTCAGGGGGTGTGCTGCCGGTCTTGGTGGCTTTCCACGTTCCCAGCTGCGACGCCAACAGCGATTCGTTCATCGCCTTGTCTTGCTGCGCCCGGCTGATCGCCTGGGTGTTCGCTTCGAGCTGCGAATCCATCGTTTGCAGCAAACTTAGGTTTGCTCCCTGCTGGTCCGGCAGCGATCCCATGTATTTCTTTTTGAATTCGGCCAGTTTGGCGTCTTGTTCGTCCAGATTGCGCTTTGCGTCTTCAGCTTGCTTGGCGAAAAAGTCGGTCGCTCGCTCCCCGCCTTCATTGAGGTATTTCGCGTTCTGCTCCATGAACTTGGTGGTGATCTCGCTGCAGATCCGCTGCGCCAGTTCCGGATTGTCAAAAGTCACATTGATGTAGAAACCCGGTAGCTGCCGGCTCTGTACACCCAGCATGGTCTCAGGCGGCGTCACTTCGATCGCCGACCGCAGCTTCAGCACCAGGTCTTCCATGTGCATCTTTCCGCGCTCGGATGGATACAGTCCAAACTTTTCGATAATTGCCTGCAGTTGCGTGCGGCTCAAAATCCTTTCCTGCATCGAGACCAGCCGCTGGTTTGTGGCCTCCGTGAGCACCGGCTTCACGAGATCGGGCGAAACCGATTGTTCGTGGATCTGCACGCGCGATTGCGAGGTAAACTTCTTCGGCAGCACCATCGTCGCGCCCAACCCCAGCGCGCCCCCGCTCACGATGGTCAGCGGTAGGATCCACCAATACTTCCTCAGGATCCTCTTCACCTCGGACATACTGATTTCGCCATTTCGAATCATCGCTCTACCACCGGTTCCTATCCCTGACGCCCTTCAACGGGCAAACGCCAAGCACTTCGGACGCTTCCCTATCTGCACGCCCACTGCCAGCATACCGCCTTTGTCCGTTGCGGGGTACCTCAAGTAAACTACGTGTTTTCTATGAGATACATCTTCGAAGGGCTCCATGCTAGAGAGGCATTCCGCGTCGCCCGCTTTCTGCGCGACGGAAAAAGTGGAACTATTCTATCCACCTTGACCCTAATTTTAGCCTTTTTCGTGCTGGGTTCCCGTCGCTGCTGCTGCCCCTTCCCCCGAAAACAGCACTCCAGCACTGCGGTACCCTTCTATCTTATTGAATATAAAATAGTTATGGCCCGTCTCTCGGCATGACATGAACCTGCTTCCGGGGAGATGAAATTGCTTCCTTTTGCTCCCGTAAACCTGCGTCTATACTCGTCGGTGCGCCGGCCGTTTGAGTCCGGTTCATTACCCGGTTCACTAAGGATGACATCTGTGCGTCACAACTCCCGCCTCTGGCTCGCTTCTGCATGCTGTCTCGCCCTCAGCTTCCTGTCGGCAGGGTGCTTCCGCGATCCCAACGTCAGAAAACAGAAATTCGTCGCGACTGGCGACGCCTATTTCAAGGACGGCAAATATCCCGAGGCGCAAATCTCCTATGCTCGCGCGCTCCAGATCGACCCTCGTTTTGTCCCTGCACTCTACAAAAGTGCGCAGTGCAGCATGCGCCTCGGCAACTGGAACAGTGCATTCCAGGAACTGTCCCGTACGGTCGCTCTTGATCCGCAAAATTACCCGGCACAGCTCGATCTAGGAAAAATCTACCTGGGCGCCAACAAGTTTCAGGATGCCAAGGACCGCGCGCTGACCGTCCTCGAAAAGGATCCAAAGGATGTCAACGCCAAAATGCTCCTTTCCTCCGTGGAAGCCGCGCTCGGCAATCAGAAGGATGCACTGGACATTGCGCGCGAAGCGGTCACCATCGCACCGAACAACTCCGCCGTGTATGTAAACCTCGCCGGCTTGCAGCAAAAGTACGGCGCGCAATCTGAAGCCGAAGCAAATTTGAAGCAAGCGCATACCCTCGACGCGGCTTCCATAGTTCCTGTCATGCTTCTCGGCTCGCTCTACGAAAACCAAAAACGCTATGACGACGCCCGCAAGCAATTCGAATCAGCCATCCAGATGGACCCGAAAAATCCCGCTCCCCGCAAGGCTCTCGCCACCCACTATTTTTCCCAAGGCCAGGTCGAGCAAACCGAAAAAGTTCTCGCCGACGCCAAGACGCAAATGCCCGATGTCCCCTCCGGCTATCGGATGCTCGGCGACTTCTACGTTGCGCGAGGCGATTCCGTCAAGGCTCTGGCCGAATTTTCTTCCCTCGCCGCCAGCCATCCGAACGATCTCGGCGTCCAGAAAACCTACGCACAGTTGCTGATCCTCGATCGCCAAGCTGACCAGGCCACTCCGCTCGTGGATAAAGTCTTGAAAGCCGCGCCCGGAGACATGGATGCGCGCATCCTTCGCGGTGAGATTCTGATCCAGCAGAAGAAGTCCGACGAGGCGATTTCCGTTTTGCAGGGAGCCACCAAGGACGCGCCGGAAAATCCCGCCGGGCATCTCTATCTCGGCCTCGCTTATCAGCAGCGCGGCGACGTCAATCAGGCCGAAGGCGAATGGCGTCAGGCCGTCAAACTTCAGCAGGCCTTTCCGGAAGCGTGGCGCGCCTTGGCCGGTCTTGCAAACCAGCGCAAGGACTGGAAAGAGCTGGAATCCATTTCGAATCAGATCATCAGAATCAATCCCAACAGCACCGAAGGCTATATCCTTCACGCTTCGGCCCGCGCCAATCAAGGCGATGCCGCGGCGGCGGAACGCGATCTGAACCGCGTCATTGCCGCCGCTCCGCAAAGCTCTATCGGCTACATTCAATTGGGCTTGCTTCGCGCGCAGCAAAAACGCTGGGCTGATGCGGCAAGCTTGTTCCAGCAGGCGCTCGCGCGTGAACCCGATTCGCTGCCAGCGCAGGAAGCCTTCTTACAGCTGGATTTCTTGCGTGGGCAGCCCGGAGTGGCCCTGGCCCGTCTGCAGGAGCAAGTGCAGAAGGCTCCCAACAATGCCGGCTATGTCTACATGCTTGGTCAGGCCCAGCTGAGCAATTCACAGCCGGCCGAAGCGGAAAAATCGTTTGCCCGCTCTGCCGAGCTCGACCCTTCCAACCTCGCCCCGATTTCCGCCCTGGCCGCCGTTCAGGCTGCCCAGCAGAAAAACGACGAAGCCATCGCCACATACAATCGCGCCATTGCCATGGCCCCCAACAATGCGCAGTTGCTCGTTTCGCTCGGAACGCTCTACGAGGCCAAAGGCGACTGGCAGCAAGCACAGGCTGCCTACCAGAAGGCCTTGAATATCCAGTCTGACCATGCCGCAGCCGCGAATAATTTGGCTTATCTGCTTCTCGAGCATGGCGGCGATCCGAATCTTGCTCTTAGCCTTGCGCAGACCGGCCGCAAGGGCCTCAAAGATTTGCCGAATTCGGCTGACACTTTGGCTTGGGCGTACTATCGCACGGGCGCCTACTCCAGCGCCGTTCCGCTTCTGGAAGACGCGGTCAAGAAAGTTCCCGCGAACCCGACCTATCGCTATCACCTTGGCATGGTGTATCAGAAACTCAACGACAACGCCAAAGCCAAGAGCGCTTTTGAAGCCGCAATCAAAGCCAAGCCCGATAGCCCCGCCGCCGAGTCCGCGCGCAAAGCGCTCAGTGAACTCGCGGGCACTTGAGCTTCGCGGCTTTAGGTAGAGATATCCCGAGGTTTGAATGAAGGAGAGGAAATTTCATGGCGGCTGAAATAACCGCAACGCAACAGGCGCAGATCGTTCCCCTGGGCACGCGCAACGGCATCGAAATGGGCATTCTGCGGCGCGATGCCAAGACCCAGGGCAAGATCATCGCCAGGCCCGACTCACCCGACCTGATTGAAGGTGTCCAGATCGCGCCGCTCGCAGTCTATCCGGACGATCGTGGGTTTTTCACCGAACTCGCCCGCCTTGGAAAGGGCCTTGCCGCAAAAATGGTTCCCGACGGCGCGCGGCAAATTCAGGTATCGCTCACGCTGACCTACCCCGGCACCATCAAGGCGATTCACTATCACTCCGAGCAAACGGATTTGTGGGCGCCGTGCTCCGGCATGGTGCAGGTTTTTCTTTACGACCTGCGCGTGCGCTCCAAAACTTTTGGCGCCATCAACACGATCTTTGCCGGCCGGTTTCAGCCGTGGGAGATTCTGATTCCTCCCGGCGTGGCGCACGGCTACAAAGCGCTGGGCGTCGAACCGATCCAACTCGTTTATTTCACCGATCGTCACTACAACCCCGCCGATGAACTGCGCCTGCCATACGATCATCCGGACATTGCCTACGACTGGGAGACGCAGCACAAGTAGTCATGCGCGTCCTGGTTCTGGGTGCCACGGGCATGCTGGGCACCGATCTTCTGCAAGAATGGAATCGCGCCGACCCGAGCGGCTTCGGGCCTGACGAACTTGTTCCCGCGGGTTCGGCGGACGCCGACCTGCGTGACGCCGCGCAAGTCGACCAGCTCATTTCTAGAGCGCGGCCGGTCTGGATTGTGGTGTGCGCGGCGTATGCTGATGTGGACGGCTGCGAAAGAAATCGCGAGCTGGCGTTTGCGGTGAACGCGACGGGCGTGGAGAACGTGGCGCGTTCGGCGGAAAAAATTGGCGCGCGCGTTTTTCTGGTGAGTACCGATTACGTTTTTGACGGCAAGGGCACGCGTCCTTACGAAGCGAATGATCCTATGTCGCCGATCAATGCGTATGGCGCATCGAAAGCGGCCGGCGAAGAAGCCCTGCGCAAGTATTCATCCGCGTGGTGCATCGGCCGGACTTCGTGGCTCTTTGGAGTGCATGGTCCGTCGTTTCCGGAAAAAATTCTGAAGGCGGCGGAAACCCGCCCGGAGCTTTCCGTGGTGAACGATCAGGTCGGTTCGCCGACGTACACGCGCGACCTGGCCTGCGCCATCCGCGATCTGGTCCGCAAGGACGCTCGCGGCATCGTGCACCTCAACAATGAAGGCGTCTGCTCGTGGTTCCATTTCGCCAGGGAGATCCTCGCCCAGAGCGGCCGGGGCTCCGTCCCGGTCAAGCCCATCACGACCGATCAGTCCGCGCGTCCTGCACCCCGCCCCCATTATTCCGTCATGTCTCCGTCGAGTCTGCATGCCTACGGCGTCCACCTGCGCCCCTGGCAGGAAGCCCTGACGGCGTTCCTGAAAGAGCGGCCCTAAACGAAGGTGGCGCGCGGCCGCCCCCATCGGGTTCGGCGAAAACGCGCGCCGAGTGACGAAGATCCACCGTTGCCAAGAAGTGAAAAACGTAGCGGAGGCGCGGCGTTAGATGCAAGAGGGCATCGCACGTAGGTAAGAAGCCGGCAAGATGCCGGCGCTAAAAAAACGGGGAGGAGCTCTTGGCTCCTCCCCGTTGAGTTTAGAGAGACGACCAATTTTGCTGGACGACTTTCCTTACGTCCTACGGGACTATCTCACTTCATCGTCCTACGGGACTATCGCGGGAACTTCGTTGGAGTAGACGCTTTCGTTGCCGCTGGCGTCGACCGAAGTGGCTACGTAGTAGTAGGTCTGGCCGGCTTGCACGTTGGAGTCGGTGAAGCTGACGCCGCCGACCAGCGAGGAGTTGACCTTAGCGTAGGAGCTGCCGCTGACCAAGCTGCGATAGATGTTGTAGCCGGCGATGGAGGACGAGCTGGCACCCCAGTTGAGCGCAACCGAGTGATTGACCTGCGGAGCGACCCCCGTGCCGCTGAGCGTGACACCGTTGGATCCGGTGGCGTTGCTGAGGATGCTGACTGCTCCGTTGGCGGCGCCGGCGACAGTCGGCGCAAACTGTACGCTGACCGAGGCGCTCTGGTTGGGCGAAAGGGTGACAGCAGAACCACCATTGACGATGCTGTAGCCGGCGCCGGTGGCGCTCATGCCAGAGATCGCGACGTTGGAGTTTCCGGTGTTGGTGACGGTGAAGCCCTGCGACGCTGTGGAGCCGTTGTTGACCGAGCCGAAGCTGAGGCTGCCCGGGCTGACACTGAGCGTGTAAGCGGCGGCAACGCCGGTGCCGCTGAGCGCAACCGTTGCTGGTGAATTCGGCGCGTTGCTGACAATGGAGACCGAGCCGTTGACGGCACCTGCTGCGGTCGGCGCATATTGTACGTTGAAGGTGCTGGACGTCCCAGGAGCGAGCGTGAGTGGCATGGAGACGCCGGAGACGCCAAAGCCGGAGCCAGAGGCGGCCACTTGCGAAACGGTCAAGCTGGCCGTGCCGCTGTTCTTGACCTGAATCGTTTGGGAGTTGGTGTTGCCGGTAACGACCGAACCGAAGCTGGCGCTGGACGGCGTGACGCTGAGGCCTGCTTGCACACCGGTGCCGGTAACGGCCGCTACGGCATTGACGCCTTCGTTGTTGGTGACGGTGATGCTGCCCGCGACCGCGCCGCCCGTTGTGGGCGCGAAAGTGACCGTTACAGGAACGGACTGCGAAGGAGCGATGGTGACAGGGGCAGCGAGTCCGCTGACGGAAACGCCCGTGCCACTGGCTACAACCTGAGAAACGGTGACGCTGGAATTGCCGATGTTGGAAAGCTGCACGGTCTGTTTGGCGGTGCTGCCTACGTTGAGATTGCCGAAGGCGACGCTCGACGGAGCAAGCGACATCGTGTAGCTGGCGTTCACGCCGGTGCCACTCAGCGCAACGCTGGATGATGTGGTTTGCGCGTCGCTGGTGATGGTGACGGATCCGGTGACCGAGCCCGCAGCTGCCGGGGCGAAGGTGGTCTGCAATGCCGCGGACTGTCCCGCAGGCAAAGTGAAGGGAACAGCAACACCGCTGACGCTGAAGCCGGAGCCTGCGACATTGAGCTGAGAAATGTTCACTTCGCTGGTGCCGGAATTTTTCAATGTGACGGCCTGCGTGCTGCTGCCATTCACCAAAACGTTGCCGTACTTGAGGCTGGTGGTGCTCAAGGAAAGCTGCGAAGCGCTTTTGCCGGCGTTGCCGTTGAGCTTCACTTTCGTAGAGCCGCCGCCGCGCGAGGTCATGGCGCTGAGTGTTCCGGAAACGGTACCGGTGGCCGAGCTCCTGAATGCGACCTTGAATTGCGCGGATTGCCCGGGACCAAGCGTCAGGGGCATGCTCAGGCCCGACGCGGTAAATTCGGGGGACGATAAGCTGAGCTGCGTGATGCTGACCGATTTGCTGCCGGTATTGGTCAGCACCGCGGCTTGCGTCACCGTGCTGCCAACATTGGCTTTGGGAAACGTCAATGACGCCGGCGTGATTTGTATTTCATCTTGCGGCGTAGGATTCGCATTGGACGTGTTCGCCAAGCCCGCGCAGCCGCTCAGTAGGACTGCCCCCGCAGCCACGACCGCCAGCAACGCGCCAAGTCCCGACTTGCGTGCGCGCAAGTCGGCTGAAAAATTCCTTGTGATCCCCTTTGCTGCTTCCCCTCGAACCATCGTTCTTCCTCCACTTCGGTCCTTCTGTCCGAGGGCAGAGTACGGTTTCGATGTGCGAAAAAAATACTGGTGGAGCGTCCAAATAAGGGACAGGCGTTCTCCTGTCCCGCGGAACATGCCCTGCGGCCATACTTTTCCTGCGCCTAAAAACAGCTGTACCAACGGGCGTGAATTTCTTTTTCACAAACTGGACGAAGGGACGGGCTACTGTACTTGTGGGCAGGCAGGAATTTTGCGAGGAAAATCTCGAGTTACAAAATCCTTTTCAAAAGCGAAGGAAATTTTACGGTTGCGAGGCGAGAGTTTCCGGTTTTCGCGCGGCGGGGCGGCGAACGATCAGGCCGGCATCGCGAATTTTGTAAATCATGGCTCGGTAACTGATCTTGAGAGCCTGCGCGGCCTTGCGGCGATTCCAGTGATTGGCACGCAGCGCTTCCACGATGGCGTTACGTTCCATCTCGCGGATTGCTTCCTTGGTAAGTTTTTTCAGGGGCACGGGATCGCTCGCATTGATCGAAGCGGAGTGGATCGAAGGACGTGGACGAACCGGTTCTCGTTGCGCCAGACTCTCCGGACCGATGACGATGTAGCGGGCGATACAGTTGGAAAGCTCGCGCATGTTGCCTGGCCAGGTGAGATTCTGCAGGTAGCCGAGGAGCTCCGGGCCGAACGGCTCGCATTCCTTGTCGAACTGCTGCATGTGCAACTGACGGAAGTGTTCGGCAAGCAGCGGGATGTCCTCGCGGCGCTGGGTCAGCCTGGGCATCTCGATCTTGAGAACGTTGATGCGGTAATACAAGTCGGCGCGGAAACGGCCGGCGGCAATTTCATCCTCGAGCCGGCGACTCGTGGCACACATCACGCGCGTATCCACCATGCGTTCGGAGGACTGGTCGCCCAGGCGGGAAAAATATCCGTCCTGCAAAAAGTGCAACAGCTTGCTCTGTAGCGCGGAATCGAGGTCGCCGATTTCGTCCAGGAAAAGTGTGCCGAGATGGGCACGCTCCACGCGTCCCGGCCGGGCAATGTGAGCACCGGTAAAAGCGCCCTTCTCGTGGCCAAAAAGTTCGCTCTCTAGAAGACTGCCGGGAATGGCGGCGCAGTTTACCTTAACGAACTCCCCGGCGGAAAAGGCCGAATGGGCATGGAGCCAGCGGGCCAAGACCTCCTTGCCGGTACCGCCGTCACCTACTAATAGGACCGGGACATTGGTGCGGCAAATCTTGAAGGCCTTCTGGCGCACGTCGCGCATTGCGGGCGAGGTACCGAAGACGATCTCTTCGCGCGGCAATGCGTTGGCATCCACCCGAACCATTTTTGTCGCGGCTCTCGAGGACATGTGTGAAAGGGCGCCTGTAGGTTCCCAAGAGTAAGAAAGCATTCCATCCGCCAATAGATCGGCGTGAGAAAAGGCGCGGGCGAAAATCCGATTTAGTTCTAACTGTCTTATTTTGTTCGGCTTAGATGGATAGTCGTCACTCGAGTAATAGTACTAAGGGTGGTGGTGGGTAGACCAATCGTTTCCCGCGAAGAGAAAGAATCTGCCCTACGGGAGAACAGCTCTTCCCGTCAGGAGCGCGATAAAGCCAGTGTTTTCAATTTGAAACGGGCGACCAAGCCTTCAGGCCGTGGGAGAGCCACGCAGAATATCATAGCGCTCAATGATGGCGGCAACGCCGCGCCGCCGAGAACCATCTTCCACCCGCTCTTCGACGCGCACGACTTTGCCAGAGGCTTTGACCAAGACGTCCTCGCCGTTGGTCATTTCACTCGGAAGAGTCAACATGATGTCGAGATCCGAGCCGTCTCGGAGGTCCTGGTCGATCACAAAATAAAGTCCGCGCGTTGAAATGTCGCGGGTCTTGCCGCGCTGCGTCTCGGGTAAGCCTTGTGCTGCCGCACGAATCAGGATTGGCAGGGAAAGATCGTAGCGCCGAGCGGTACGACGTTCGGACATCAAACCCATTCGCCACCACACTCGCGGAAAACGAAAATGCGGTCCGCGGTCCTTTCGCAATGAATTTCCCAGCGACAAACGGCGAACCATACCAAGAATTTCATAAGGTATTCCAGCGTATCAAACCGCTGAACGAGTTCGTCGCCGAGGGCGATCTCGGGTTACCAACCGCCATCGGACACAACTCCACTTTGCCGGAGTGATTCAATGAAAGTTAAAATACTCTTTTCGAGGCAATGCAGCCAGCGATTTTTGCGTTTTGTGTTTTTAAGTGTAAGGCTACGGCACCCTGACTACTGCTCCGAGCTAGCCGGTACGGGCACCGCTTCCTTGGCCACGGTGGCCGAACTCGAACGGCGATTGCGCGGCGTATCCAGGTTGAACTGGCGCATTTTGTAAAGAAGGGCTTTGTAACTGATGCCCAGCATTTTGGCGGCATCCTTGCGGCACCAACGGGTCTTTTCGAGCGCGTCCGCGATGGCTTCCATCTCCGCTTCATCCTTCAGCCCGCGCACCAAGGCTTTGAGCCCCTGTTCTTTGGGCAGGACGGGCTCTTCGCGAGGCGAGGTGCGCTGCCGGGTGGCCGACATTTCCACCAGTTCCCGCAAGCTGCCTTCGTCGTCTTCCAAAATAACGTAACGCTTGACGAAATTTTCCAGTTCGCGCAAGTTGCCGGGCCACGGATAATTCAACGCGGCATCGAGCAGGTGTTTCGAAGGCTCGGCGGGAGGCTTGCCGAATTTCTCGCTGTACTTTTCCAGGAAGTGGCGGAAGAGCAGCGGAATTTCCGCCGTGCGCTCGCGCAGAGGTGGGACGAGAATGGAGAGAACATTGAGGCGGTAGTAGAGATCTTCGCGGAACTTTCCGGTCTTCATGGCCTCGTGTACATCCACGTTGGTCGCGGCCAGAACCCGTACGTCGGTTTCGATCATGTGGCGTCCGCCGAGACGCGAATACTGATGATCCTGAAGGACGTGCAGCAGCTTGGCCTGCAGGTGCGTGCTCATTTCCGCAATTTCATCGAGGAAGATGGTGCCCTTGTTGGCGAGTTCAAATTTCCCGGGCTTGGAACGCACCGCACCGGTAAAAGCCCCTTGTTCAAATCCAAACAGTTCCGATTCGAGCAATTCGCCGGGGAGCGCCGCGCAATTTACCTTTATGAAAGCCTGATTCCGCCGCTTGGACCGTAGGTGAATCATGCGCGCGACAACTTCCTTGCCGACGCCGCTCTCGCCGCAAACAAAAACCGGCACGTCAACCGGCGCAATCTGTAAGATCTGCTGACGAATCCGCACCATTTGCGGGCTAGCTGCCAAAAAGCTCAGGTCTTCCGTCACCTGGTCGCAATAGTCGCGGAGGGCCTGGTTTTCCGACGCCAGTTCCTTTTTTTGCCGCGACTTGAGCATCGCAGCGTCCAATTCGGATTTTTCGAACGGTTTCGTCAGATAGTCGTGGGCCCCGATGCGGATGGCTTCGACCACAGTTCCCACTTCGTTCGAACAGGACAGCATGATCACGTTCAGCGAACGATCCAGCTGCATCAGTTCTTTGAGGGTGTCAATGCCGTTCATCTCCGGCATTAAAACGTCCAGAATCACGAAGTCGGGATGCAAGCCTTCGCTGATGCGCTTGATGGCCTCCCGACCGCAGTTCACGGTCTCCACCTCGAAACCGTCCACTTCGAGTAGCGTCTGCAAATATTTGCGTATGCTAGGCTCGTCATCCACTACAAGAATCTTTTCCCGAACCGCCATCGCTGTTTTCCTTTCCCGAAATCCGCGTGTCGCTTCAGCTTTGCTCGATAGGCAGCAGAAAACGGAACGTACTGCCCTTCTTGGCTTCACTCTCGACCCAAATTTTTCCACGGTGCGCCTGCACCAGCCGTTTGGCAATCGCGAGTCCCAGGCCCATCCCGGACGTATTGCGATCCACGCGCACGAAATCTTCAAAAATTTCCTGATGGTGCTCGGCAGGTATCCCGCCGCCCGAATCCGTGACGCTGACCTCAACACTGTTCGGCCGGGGCAAGCGAAATCTGCGCCGCTCCTGGTTGGGCGCGACATCCGCGACGCGGCGTTCCCAGAAGTGCGGCTTCGCGATGAGCGTCACGTTGCCGCCGGAAGGCGTGTGCTTGAGCGAGTTATCCAGCAGATTTGCCGCGGCTTGCTGCACTTTTTGATAGTCAAAGCGAAACGTCGGAATCGAGGGATCGAGCTGCACATCCAGCCGGACATTTTTTCTCTGGAATGCTTCCGCCCACCGCTTGGCCATTTCGTCCAGGCAATCGCGCAAATCGTTTTCGCGCAATTGCAGTACCAGCTTGCCGCTCTCCAGCGCGGAGTAATTCAGGAACATGGAGACCAGTCGCACCAGGCGTTCGCAGCTTTCCTTGGATTCCTCCAGAATGTCCTTTTGTTTTTCCGTCAGTCGGCCCAGCGAACCGGCCAGCAGCAGATCGTAATATCCTTTTATTACCGCTAACGGTGTCTTCAATTCGTGCGCTGCAGACGCCAAGAAAACAGTTTTCTGACGGTTTACTTCCTGGAGTTTCAGATAAGCCGCGAGCAAATTACGGTACGTGATTTCTCGCTCCTGCAGTAGCTCCTGCACCGTCAATTGCGTTGCGGTGTCGCCATCCGTGTTCTTGTCTTTGATCTGTGTGACCAGCAGGTCCGACTCAGCTGCCATCTGTATGCGAACCAGTTTTGCTCCGCTCGCATGGCTCATTTCCCGATCGATCAGACCTTTTCCTGAGGCGAGTTCGTCGCTTACCTCGGCGGCCTCCCATTTCAATAGATCTTCGAACAGATTCAGTTTTTCTACTTCGGAATCTACGGGAAAGCCGAATAGATGTTTTGCGGCTTCATTGACCGCAACAATGCGCCCAGCTCGGTCGGTCACCAGCACGGGTTTGTCTATAGCGCCGACAACTCCCCGCAGCGCCAAAATCGGCACTGCGGTAGGAAACCGCGTTTCCGCCGTCACCGGCGCGACCACCCGGCCACTCATAGGTCAGGTTCACCCCAAGATTCTGCCAAGTGGTAAAAATTTTCCCTACCCGGCTGCGTCATGGTCGCACCGGCCCATATGACTGTCAATGGTAAAGACGTTCCATTTGCACAATTGCGGCAAGTCTGGGGACTTTTGCGAATTTACCTTCCTTCGCGCTGAGGGAACCGCACCCCTATGATTCCAGTAACAATAGTATTTTCATATACTTACACATTCACATCTGGCGTTCACTATGGCATTTGGTATGCTCGCAGCGTACTAGTTCAACGGTACCAAAAGGCGATCAGTGGCGAGTCAACTTCTTAAGACACAAAACTTGGTGCCCACCTCTCAGCAGCGGCAAGCCCCCCGCATTCGCATCCAGATCCCGGTTTTTCTTAGGGGTATGGATGCGCAAGGCTCGGGCTTCATTGAATTGACCAAGACGCTCAATATCAGCGCAACGGGCGCATGTATCGCCTCGTCGCATCTTCTTCAATTGGAACAGGTTATACAGCTTACAATACCCACCCCTTCCCCTTCTTCCGACATGGTCCCCCATGAAACCCCTCCGATTTCGGCTCGGGTTAGAAGGCAGGAGTCTGCAGGTGATCTGCGGATTTTTGGGCTGGAGTTTCTGCGGCCGCTTTCCTGAATTCGCGCTGAATTCGCTTTTTATTCGGTCCTAATACAGTCCCAATAGCGTTCCGCCTACACGACTTTTCCGACGGCTTCCTGGCCTCTTTTGTGTTAAGGTTCTGCGCATTGCGGCAGAGTGGTTCCTGAGAGCAGCCCGTTCAGTCGGCCAGTGGTACTCGGCTTGCTCTCCTGTCTATCCTTAGTATCAATTCGCCCCTCTCCCCGCGGGGAAATTTAGAGGTAAGGTCAACACCGGTGACACCCAGCTCCGGCGCGCCGGTACCCGCGCCCATGCGTCAGAACGACGCGTACTTTGATTTATTGATTGAAACGCTCGAGGGTCTCGAGCCGGCTGCGCGCGCGCAGTTCTTGCAGCGCTTCTTTCTCTCGCTCTCTCACATCGACATCCCCGAAAATCAGGTCGTCACCGTTTGGGAAGAAGTGCTCACGCGCCGCGCACAACTTTCTGAGCGCTCGGAATCCCTGGTCTCCTTTCAGACCGCGCTGGTTGACGTCCTTTCCGCCACCGGCCGATTCCGCTTGCCTGTGGTGCTCGAATACGAAGAGCTCAAAAGCCTGCAGCGTAACGCTGTCACCGATCCTCTTACCGGCTTGCACAATCGTCGGCTCTTCGACGAAACTTTCGACAAAGAGCTCAATCGTGCGCGCCGCTACGCTCACCCGCTCAGCCTGGTGGCGCTCGATCTGCATCGCTTCAAGGAAGTAAACGACAAGCACGGTCACCCGAGCGGCGACGAGGTCCTTCATGCCACCGCAGCCACCCTTCGCAAAGCGCTGCGTACCTCGGACTTCGCGTTCCGCACCGGCGGCGATGAATTTGCGCTAATACTGCCGCAGACCGATTCTGCACAGGCGTCCGCTCTCAGCCGCCGTATCGGCGTGGTCTTCTCCGAAATTCTCCGCCCGCTGAATCTCACGATCAGCGTGAGCATGGACCACGGCGTGGCCACCTATCCGCAGGACGGTGAACACCGCGAACAACTTATCCGCATCGCCGATGAACGCCTCTATCATTTCAAGCACGGCGGAGAGACTCGGGCCGACGCCGAGCGATCCGAGGAACCGCCGCAGGTCTCCGGCCCTGCTGCCGCAACGGAAGCGCTGATCCCGGCCGTGCCACCGCCAGCCGCCGAACCGCCTGCTGCGCCGACCCCAATTGATATTCCGCCTCCGCCAACAGTTCCATCCGCTTCACCGCTGAAAACTTCCCGGCCGACATTTCCGGTCGCGCCCGAAGAGACCCGCCTTTATTCTGTCCCTCGCAAGGCCGAACGTGTTTCCATGTCCGGCACCAACGCTTACGCGGTCATGGCCGATCAGCCGATTCAGCGTGCTCGTGTAGTGGACCTCGGCTTCGGCGGAGTCGCGCTCGACTTTCCCGCGACCGAAAGCGTTCCCGAAACGCTGTTGGCGGTGCTCCACGTGCCCATTCTTCCGCCGGTCCGCGTCAGCTTGAAGCGTCTCTGGACCAAGCAACTCAGTGAAGACACAGTGCGTGTAGGCTGCTGTTTCATTTCCTGACCCGAACTTCCGCGAATCTTTCTCACCTGCTCTAACGGGCAGGCGCACAGCCTGTCCCAAGCCTGTACCTTAACCAAGTTGCTAGCTCTCCCCGGCGTCTTTTAGATTGCTTTCATGCCCTCTCAGCCGCCGCCTGATGGACTCTCGCTGTATTCATCTTGTCTCTCGAGTCTTGCTCTATTGACTTGTGCTTTTGCACTTTCTCAATTTTCCGCCGGATGCGCTTCCGTTTCAGCGAGCAAAGAGCCTCCTGCCTCCGCAAAAGTTTCCATCGTTCCGGCCAGCGTGGACTTCAAGGAAGTGGTGGTCGGCCAGAAAAACTCGCAAACCCTGCAAATCTCCAATACCGGCAGGGAACCAATCAGCTTCGAGGCGCTGCACGTTTCGGGATCGGGATTCACACTCGCTCCGATAAAAACGCCGTTAACTCTGCCTTCGGGAAAGTCCCTCAGGGTTACGCTGGTCTTCTCGCCCACCAAAGCGTCGGGATCGACTGGCTCTCTGGCGCTCTCCACTTCTGATCTGGAAGGTCCGGTTAGCGTCCCTCTCGCCGGCTCCGGCGAAAAGGCCGCGCCCCAGTTGCAGTCACAGCCGTCCACTCTGAATTTCGGTGCAGTTGCCGTCCGCACTACTTCTACTCAAACGGTGATCCTCAAAAATGCCGGAAACGTTCCACTCACCATCAATCTCGTAGCCCTCTCGAACGCCGCGTTTTCCGCCACCGGTCTCGCCGCTCCCGTTTCCCTCGCTCCCAACCAAACTTTGGAATTCAAGCTCGCATTTCGTCCGACAGCCAGTGGAAGCGTTTCGGGCGCGTTGTCCATCGGCAGTTCCAGCCTGGCTTCGCCCGTAAAGTTGGCGCTTTCCGGCGCCGGCACTACGACTAGCACCCCAACCTCCACGCCTTCGAGCGTTTCCGCTCACTCGGTTTCGCTCGCCTGGAACCCCAGTTCGAGTTCTGTCACCGGCTACCACGTCTATCGCGGCACTTCATCCGGCGGACCCTATTCGCGGATCAGCCCCGCCACTATCGGCGGACTCGACTTCAGCGACACTACCCTCCCGGCAAGCGGCCGCTACTACTACGTGGTCACCGCCCTAGACGCCGCCGGCGCCGAGAGCCCTTTCCAACGAAGCGGCGGTGGACTTACCCAATCCCTGACCGACCATTCCGCCACCTGGTTTTGTGGATTTGAGAAGCTCACGCTATAATAAGAAGTTCCTCGCGACCTAGCGACGCCGCTGTAGTCCTGCTCCCGCAGGCCAGCCGCGCAGACCGGACGCGACAGACTGGAGAAACATGAAACCCGGTATTCACCCCGATTATCATCCCGTAACCGTGCATTGCGCCTGCGGGAACAATTTCCAGACCCGCTCCACGATCAAGGGTGACAGGTTGAACGTCGAAATCTGCTCTAACTGCCATCCGTTTTTCACCGGCAAGCAGAAACTTATTGACACCGCCGGCCGCGTCGAACGCTTCACCAAGAAGTACGCCGATGCCGCCGCGAAAACCGCAGCCGCCAAGAAGTAACGGTCGAACCGCACACTTCGAACACCAAATCCGAAATTCGCTGCCGAGCGCTACATTGCGCCCGGCAGCCGAATTTTGAGTTTCCCTTTTCATTGCTTCATTGCTTCCCTCTTTTCGTTAATCTTGATGGCTCTGTGGTAAGCCTCTTTTCCTCCCGAATTGCGAGACTCGTGACATCTTTAAAACTTCGCTTGCGCGTGCCGCGCGTGTAAAATCTGTCTCCACAGTGGCCACTCAATCGCGCATGTTCCATTCGGAGAATCCCGGCGAGTTCGTCGAGTCCGCTCCTCCCCGCGTCACTCTCCGCAACGCCTTCTCGCATCCTTTCGACTCGGCCATCGCAGCCGCGCGCACCTGCTACTCTCCGCGCCTCATCGGTCCCGAGGAAGTCACTGACAAGCAGCGCCTCCACATTGGCGCTGGCACATTCTTCAGCGGCCACCACACTGTCTATCAGCACGCGCATTTCGAATTCGGGCTCGAAAATGTCAGCCGCCAGTTCGTCTGGTCCTTTCTTCACGCGCATCCTTTTTACAACTCTGAACAGCAATCCCAGCGCTACGTCCGCATGGACCGTACGCAAGCCTACGTCCCTCCCGTCTCTCTTTTCTTCGACGCCGAGTCCCGCCTCATCTACGAACGCGGGATCGCCCGCGCCTGGTCTTACTATCGCGAACTTTCATCACTCTTGCTTCCCGATGCGCGCGAGATTCTGCAGGACATCTGGCACGTCGGTCCCATGTCCCATCCCAAGCGCATTCAAAAAATCGAACGCTCCGCCGAGAAACGTGCCATCGAAATCGCCCGCTACGTTCTCCCTGTCGCAGCTTTTACCGCGATGGTGCACACCGTTTCCGGCATCGTCCTCCATCGCCTGTGGCGCATGTGCGCCGCATCGGATACCCCCAGCGAAGCCCGCGCTGTCATCGGCGAAATGGTCGCTCACGTCAAAAATGTTGACGCGCAATTCTTCGATCGCTTTGGAATTGAGCCGCTCGATGAACTTCCTGAATGGCGCGTGTCGTCAGATGGTGACCCGCAACACTCATCCGCGAACGGCGACGCCTTCGCCAAGGAATTCGACGCTCAGCTCAACGGCCGCACGGCGAAACTACTCGACTACGCTACCAACGCTCCCGCCGTAATCGCCTCATCCTATCGCGCCGTTCTAGGCCTTTCCGCGGCCCAATGCTCCGACGACCAAGCCCTCGATCGCCTGCTCAACCCGGCGCGCAATCTCTATCGCCTTGAAACACTGAACGTCGGCGTTCACGCGCCCATGATGCGCGCTCTGCAACACGCCAACTACACCTTTGCCAAGAAAATCAGCCACACTGCCGACAGCCAGGACCAGCGTCACCGCATGATCCCCGGTTCGCGGCCCCTGCTCACTCTCGCCGACACACGGGATCCTGACTACATCACACCCGCTCTGCTGAAAAATAATCCTCGCGCGAAAGAAGTTTACGATCGCGCCATGCACGACGCTTGGCACTCCAAAAATCAGCTGCTCGATCGCGGTGTGCCTCTGGAAATCGCGCTCTACCTTCTCCCCAATGGCAAATCCATCCGCCTCGTCGAAACCGGCTCGCTCCTCCATCTTCTCCACAAGTGGACCATGCGCACCTGCTTCAACGCTCAGGAAGAAATTTACCAATCCTCGCTTGACGAAATCTCTCAACTGCGCCAGGTCCATCCTCAACTCACCAAATACATCGGACCGCCCTGCCATCTCCGCGCCGGCGTCACCACACCCATCTGCACCGAAGGCTCGCACTTCTGCGGCGTCAAGGTCTGGCTCGACTTCCCCAACGTCACCCGCCGCATCTAGATTTCTCAGCGTCAGGAGGGCTGCCAGGCATTGGGCTGCGGGCGACACGGCCGCCTTCTGCCCGCCGTATTGCACCGGGTGGGCTGCAACCGCACGTCGGCGCGTTCCGTCTATACTTGGGACCGCTGGCTTTAGGGCAACCACCCCGCTTGCCGCCCTGCGAGGAGCCAGAAATGCTAAGAACTCTGCTTGCCGCTTTTCTCGTTCTCCAGCCGCAACTGGCGCTAGCCTTCCAAACTCCGCTCTCCGAAGAGTCTGTGCGGGAAGCCTACTTTCTCGGCCAGCGCCACGACGAATCTATCTCCCGCGCGCTAGAAAAGTATAATCAGTATTTTCCACTTCCCGACTACGGCCCGCAGATTACATCGATCGCGTACCTCACGCCCTTTGCGCAAGCGGTCCTGGCCTCCAGCAACCACGTCGGCAACTACAGTGCGCAGCAGGCTCAGATTGACCATCGGCAGAACCGGGAAACTGTGCAGATTCACATCGGCATCCGCTTCACGGACTCCTACCCCGCGCTCATCCCCTCCGCCACACCGCCTTCTCACGGAAATCGGCCCGCGCTCATTCCACGTCCCTACGACTTTTGGCGTGATTTTCAGGTCACCGTTTTCGACGGCGACAAACCCCTCGAGCCAACCACGCAAGACGGCCGGCCAGATTATGCCTGCAACCAGTTTAGTTGTTTTTTGATTGGCGCGACGATCATGCTCGACTTTCCCGCCGAAGCTTTCGCCAAGCAAGACGTTACCGTGCAGATTGACCCGCCTGAAGGCGACCAGCTGGTCACCAATCTCGACCTCTCCATCCTCCGCTGATTCACGAAATTTTCGGCGCAGCTCTTACTTCGTCGTTTCCTTTGCCCGGAACACCACGTCAACGACGCGTCGCTGGCCATCAACCGCCAATTCCGGCGTGCCACCGCGATGGAATTGCTGGCACCGTAAAGTTTCTTGATTTGCTCAATGCCAGCGTGCACCGCGCTGACGTTCGGGAGATCGCCTGTACGGGCGTTTTGCTTCAGTGCCAGTCCAAGCAATCCGCAACGCTTTCTCCGCTTCCCGCACTTCCTCGGCTGTCAGCCGTCCTGACTCTACCAGGTGCGCTACGACTGGCTGATTTCGCCTGACTTCTCCCTCGGACCGATCTTTCCCTGCACACGACGGTCTATCGAACGTAATGCCGCAGGATCGGCCCTTTCCGTGTAAGGTACGCGAAGATTCGCCGACGTCCCACCTCATCCGCTCCGGTGTACCCGCAAACGCTGCAGACTTGCCACCGCGAAGCCCTTTTTCTCCATCGCTTCAAAATTGAAGGGAGATAGAGGACTTCAAGTACCGTCAGAATTACCACTTATGAAAAGCGGGGGAAGGGGCTCTTTCTTCACGCGCTTTGCCGCCTCAATCCCCGCGATTTGCAGAAATCGAAAATGGCGTTACCATGAAGCTCTGAAAATCGCCGAAAAGCCGGAGGGTTTCGTGATCGCCATCGATAACGTTTCCGCGGGCCCATCCCCCTCAGGAAACTCGCCCCACTCTGGAAATTCTTCATCGGGAAGTTCGCGCCGCGACTTCCTTCGCGGCGTGGTTAGCGCCGGGGCCTTCGTCCTCGTCGCGCGTTATTTGCCCGCCGAAACCGTTCCCGCGGGAACGGCCGGCGACATTGCTCTCAAAGGTCCGCTCTCACCGAGCGTTTACCTCGCGATCGACACCGATGGCACAGTGTATTGCATCGCGCACCGCTCCGAAATGGGCAGCGGTAGCAAGACCGCCCTTCCACGTATCGTCGCCGATGAACTGGATGCTGACTGGAACCGCGTCAAGATCGTGCAGGCCGTAGGCGATGAAAAATACGGCGATCAGGACACCGACGGTTCGCACTCTGTGCGCGGCTCCTTTGACACTCTTCGCGAAACCGGCGCATCCGCGCGCTTGATGCTGGTCCGCGCGGCCGCACAAAAATGGAGCGTGCCGGAATCCGAATGCTCCACCGGCACGCACGAGGTGCTGCACAAAAAGTCTGGCCAGAAAGCCGGCTACGGAGAATTGGTCAGTGCAGCGGCAAAACTTCCCGTGCCCAAAAAAGAAGAGCTGAAACTCAAGCCGCGCAGCCAGTGGCGCTACATGGGTAAGGGTGTTTCGAGTTACGACCTGAAAGATATGGTCCGCGGCAACGCAACCTACGGTATTGATACCCGCCTGGACGGGATGCTCTACGCCAACCTAGCGCATCCTCCCGTTCTTGGCAGCGCGGTGAAATCCGTGGACGACAAAGACGCGCTGGCCGTTCCTGGAGTGAAGCAGACTGCCACCATCGATCCGTACAAGCCGCCAATTCTTTTTCAGGCCCATGGCGGTGTCGCAGTCCTCGCCGATAGCACCTGGGCTGCGTTCCAGGGCAAGAAAAAACTGAAAATTGAATGGACCGACAGCGAGCACAAATCCTACAACTCCGATCCATACAAAGCGGAGCTGCAGGCGACCTGCCGTAAACCCTGCAAGGTGGTCCGCGAAATCGGCAACGTGGATGAAGCCTTCGCCAAAGGCGGAAAAATCATAGAAGCCGAATACTACGCGCCGATGCTGGCCCACGCTTCCATGGAGCCCCCCGCCGCTCTCGCTTCCTACAAGGACGGCAAAGTGGATGTCTGGGCCGCAACCCAAAATCCGCAAGGCACTCGGGATGCAGTCGCTGCAGCGGTCGGAGCAAAAAAAGAAGACGTGACCGTCAACGTCACGCTGCTCGGCGGCGGCTTCGGCCGTAAGTCCTTTCCGGATTATGCCGCCGAAGCGGCGGTGCTCTCCAAGAAAGCGGGTAAGCCGGTAAAAGTGGTCTGGAGCCGCGAAGACGACATTCAGTTCGACACCTTCCACAGCGTCGCTGCGATGTACCTGAAGGCGTCCCTCGGCACCGACGGCAAACCGACGGCCTGGTTGCAGCGCAGCACATTTCCTCCGATTGCATCGACGTTTGACGCTAGCGCGCTCACCGCAGACGCCGGCGAAATTGGTCTCGGCTGGAGCGATCTACCCTTCGCCATTGCCAATCACCGCGCGGAAAACGGCGAAGCGAAAGCGCACGTCCGCATCGGCTGGCTGCGCAGCGTCTGCAACGTTTTTCACGGCTTCGCCGAACACTGTTTCGCCGATGAACTTGCGCACGCCGCCGGAAAGGATCCGCGCGACTATGTGCTGGCGCTGCTCGGACCCGATAGGATCATTCCAAGGTCCGAATTGGCCAAGGACTATCCCAACTACGACGGGGACTACGAAAAATATCCCATTGATACCGCGCGCTTCCGTCGTGTTCTCGAAATCGCTACGGAAAAAGCCGGCTGGGGCAAACGGAAAAATGGCAACGGCTTCGGCATGGGCCTCGCGATTCACCGCAGCTTCTTGACCTACGTCGCCACCGTCGTGCAGGTCGAAATGGACAAAGACGGCAAAGTGAAAATCGGGCGGGTGGACACCGCCGTCGACGCCGGCACTATCGTCAATCCGGAAATGGCCTTGCAGCAATTTGAAGGTGCTGCCACGTTCAGCACCAGCCTGGCGTTTTTCGGCGAAATCACCGCGAAAAATGGGGTCATTCAGCAGACGAACTTTGACGGCTACCCCATGGCCCGCATGAACAACGCGCCTCGGGAAACCTACGTGTACCTGGTTCCGAGCGAAGCCCCTCCGGCCGGCATTGGCGAACCCGGCGTTCCGCCTTTTACGCCGGCGCTGTGCAACGCGATTTTTGCCGCCACCGGCAAGCGCGTTTACGAACTGCCGCTCAGCAAACTCGGCCTCGCTTAGCAAAGAGAGCAAGCTTGCATCGGCGCGCCTCGCGCAAGATACTTGGCCCGTGAAAAAACGTGCCATTTTCCTCTTTTCATTTGTACTGATTTTTTCTTCGCCGCTGTCTGCGCAGCGACGGCCCGTTCTTCCGCAGATTGATCTTCCGCATCCTTATTACTATCGCGAATTGTACTTGCCACAGCTAACCAGCGGGCCCAGCAGCGTCGCGTGGGCACCCGATTCAAACGAAGTTGTCTATTCCATGGCCGGTTCGCTGTGGAAGCAGAAGCTGGGCTTGAAGGAGGCGATTCAGCTGACCGATGGAGACGGGTACGACTACCAGCCGGACTGGTCCCCGGACGGCAAGAGCATCATCTACGTTTCGTACCAGAAGGATGCGATGGAGTTGTGGCTGCTGGATGTGGCTAGTGGAAAGTCCACCCAGCTAACCGACAGCGGCGCGGTGAATGTGGAGCCGCGGTGGTCGCCCGACGGCAAACGCATCGCGTTCGTTTCCACTTCATTTAACAAGCGGTTCCACATATTTTGCGCGGATGTTCGCGACGGACAATTGGAGAACGTCGTGCGGTTGACGGGGGAGACCAAGAGCGATTTGCCGCGCTACTACTACAGCCAATACGACATGGAAATAAATCCGGTATGGACGCGAGACGGGCAAGAGATTTTGTTCGTTTCGAACAACGGGCACATTCACGGCACTGGCGGATTCTGGCGAATGAAAGCGGAACCCGGAGCCGCGGCTCGTGAAATACACTACGAGGAAACCAACTGGAAGGCGCGGCCGGATTTTTCACCGGACGGTTCGCGCATGGTGTACAGCTCCTACCTTGGCCGGCAGTGGCACAGCCTGTGGCTGATGCCTTCAAACGGCGGTGATGCTTTCCCCATCTCGTACGGCAACTGGGACGAGACGAGCGTCCGCTGGTCGCCGGATGGGAAGCAACTCGCTTTCGTATGGAATCGTTTGGGGAATACGGAACTTGTGCTGAAACAAGCGGCCGGAGGCGAAGCGACGCGTTTGGACATTGAGCGGCGAAAGTGGCTTCATCCGCGGGTTGACCTGCGAATATCGGTTCGTGATGAACGAGGAAAACAGGTTCCCGCGCGCATCTCGGTGACCGACGAGCGAGGCAGATTCTATGCTCCGAAGGACGTGCTGATTTACGCGGACGACGGATTCGATCGGCAAGAAAAGCCGTTCGAGGCGCATTATTTCTATGCGCGACGCGGCCTAGACGTCGCGTTAGAGGTGCCCGAGGGCCGCGTTAAAGTGGAAGTTAGCAAAGGCTTTGAGTACAAAGCGCAACGACGGACGGAAGACGTAAGCAGCCAAGCGACTCTACCGCTTGATTTTCCGTTGAAAAGGCTGGACTGGAACCGCGGCGGCAGGACACAGTGGGCAAGCGGCGATCTGCACGTGCACATGAATTACGGGGGAACCTATCGCAGTGAGAGAGAGTTCTTGCTGGAAAGAGCGGAAGGCGAAGGCGTGCAGGTTGTGAACAATCTGGTGGTGAACAAAGAACAGCGATTTCCGGATATTGGATCGCAATACTTCGGAGAGATTCTGAAAGATGTTTCGACGGAGGCTCAAATGGTGCTGGGACAAGAATTTCACACCAGCTACTGGGGCCACCGGGGAATACTGCGACTGCAGGAACATTTCCTGTTACCTGGCTATGCGGGGTATCCGAACACCGCGGCTGCTAGTCTTTTCCCGATGAATGCGGATGTGTACGACATGGCCCATCAGCAGGGGGCACTGGTGGGAGCAGTGCATCCGTTTGACGGTGTACCCGATCCGCTTGTGAAACCGGCCGAGAAAATTACGGACGAGCTGCCGGTGGACGTGGCTCTGGGGAAGCTGGATTACATGGAGATTGTGGGATTCAGCGATCACAAATCCACTGCGGCGGTTTGGTACAAGCTGCTGAATTTGGGCTACCGAATTCCGGCGGGAGCGGGAACGGACGCGACGACAAACTATGCGGCTCCTATTCGCGGCAATGTAGGCTTTGATCGAGTTTATGCGCTCGCGCCCGCCGGTCAACTCTACGGGTTCAGCTTGGATGGATGGATGGATTCCCTCAAAAATGGCAGAACGTTTGCGACAAACGGGCCGCTAATCAACTTCGCGCTGGGCGGGGAGATAGTGGGAAGCGAGCTGAAACTGGATAAGCCGCAGCAGGAGGTGACGTTTACGGCGCGACTGCGGTCGATTGTGCCGGTGGATCATCTGGAAGTGGTATGCAACGGAAAAGTCGTAAAAGAGCTGAAGCTCGAGGGGGCCCGCGATACGGCGGATGTTAGAGAGACTGTTCCGATTTCAGAGAGCGGATGGTGTTTGTTGCGGACATACAGCGACCAGGCGGTTTCTCCGGTGCTCGACAATTATGCGTATGCGACGACGAGTCCGGTGTACGTAACGGTGGCGGGTGCGGCGCCGCGTTCGCCAAAAGATGCGAAATACTTCGCAGCATGGATTGGACGGACCATGGAAATAACCGACGCCTATCCCGACTGGAACTCGATGCCGGAAAAGGAACTGGTGATGAAGCGACTGGCCAAGGCGAAAGCGATTTACGAAAAGATGGAGTAGGCCTCGCGCGCCGCAGGTTTTAGTGGACATTCGGAAAATAGAGGATAGAATGCGGAAACGGTGTACACGGGCAAAACGTGTTGCAACCGGAAACAGACGGGTGTATTGAGTTTATCGGTGTCATCCGGCGCGCCGGGCCAGTGGTTCCTTCAAGCGGCGCGCTTCCCGGCGTATTCTTGAATAAATCGATTTACTACAGGAGATTTGTGCGTTCGCGCGAGGGCAATTCATGATAGTTGGAGTTCCCAAGGAGAGCTATCCGGGCGAGCGGCGGGTGGCGCTGGTGCCGGGAGTGCTGGCGAGTCTGGCCAAGGCCGGCTTGCAGGTGACGGTGGAAGCAGGCGCGGGGGAATCGGCGGGATATCCGGACAGCGAGTACGCGGACAAAGGCGCGCAGGTAGTGGCGAGCCGAGCGGAGATTTTTGCCGCGGCGGACATCGTCACGCAGGTCCTCTGCTACGGGTCCAACGACAAAACCGGGCATGCGGATTTGCCACTGCTACGCCATGGGCAGGTGCTGGTGGGATTTTTGCGGCCGCTTGGCACGGCGGCAACACTGCAGGAAATTGCGCGGACCGGCGCCACGTCGTTTTCAGTAGAGCTAATGCCCCGCACAACGCGCGCGCAAAGCATGGACGCGCTGTCGTCGATGGCGACGATTTGCGGATACAAGGCAGTGGTGATGGCGGCGGACACGTTGCCGCGAATTTTTCCGATGCTGACGACGGCGGCGGGAACGATCACGCCAGGGCGCGTGCTGATTATCGGAGCGGGCGTAGCGGGATTGCAGGCAATCGCGACCGCGCGGAGGCTGGGCGCGGTGGCTTCTGCGTACGACATGCGGCCGGCGGCGAAGGAACAAGTGCAAAGCCTCGGCGGACGATTTGTGGAATTGCCCATTGAAGCGAAAGACGCGCAGGACGCGCGAGGCTACGCGACAGCCCAGGGAGAAGATTTTTACCGCAAACAAAGGGAACTGCTGGGCGAAGCGGTGGCGGCGAACGATGTGGTGATTACTGCAGCGGTGATCCCGGGAAAAACGTCGCCCGTGCTAGTCACCAAAGAGATGGTGGCGCGGATGGCCCCTGGTTCGGTGATCGTGGACCTGGCGGCGGAACGCGGTGGCAACTGCGAGTTGACGCGGGGCGGCGAAATCGTGGTCGAGGGTGGCGTAACGATCATCGGGGCGTTCAACCTGGCGAGCTCGGTGCCGTATCACGCGAGCCAAATGTATGCGAAGAACGTGACGGCATTTCTGCTGAACCTGGTAAAAGACGGCAAGTTGCAGATCAACGAGGCCGATGAAATCCACCGCGAGACACTCTTGACGCACCGAGGAGAAATCGTGAACGCGCGGGTGCGAGAATTTTTTGGCTTACCGGCGTTGGCGGCGAAGGGAGCGTGAAGCAGTGAAACTCGATCTGCTATCGAGCCTGTATGTATTCATGCTGGCGGCATTCATCGGATTTGAAGTCATCCGGCGGGTTTCGCCGCTGCTGCACACGCCGCTGATGTCGCTGACCAATGCGCTGGACGCGATTGCGGTGGTGGGAGCAATCATCCTGGCGGGAGAACACAAGACCACGCTGGCAACGATTTTGGGAACCATCGCCATCGTTTCCGCGACCAGCAACATCGTGGGCGGATTCATCATTACCGACCGCATGCTGAAAATGTTCAAGTCCAGTGGGACCAAAAAAGCATGAGCATGGCCTCGACCGACCTGATCATCGAAATCGCGTACATGATTGCGACGGCGTTGTTCATCCTGTCGCTCAAGTGGCTGAGCTCGCCGACGACCGCACGCCGCGGGGTATTTGCCGGCGAAGCGGGCATGCTGCTGGCCATTGCGGGCACGCTGTTGCATCACGGAATCGTCGATTACAAGTGGATTGCGGTCGCACTGGTGCTGGGGACGGTAATCGGGATTCCGCTGGGCAGGGTGCACATGACGGCAGTGCCGCAACGGACGGCCCTGAGCCACGCGTTTGGCGCGCTGTGCGTGACGCTGGTAGGTACAGCGGAGTTTTATTTGCGCGCACCGCATGTGCCGAAATTCATGATGGCCGTGCTGGCGCTGGAAGTGATTCTCGGTTCGCTGACGTTGACGGGAAGCTTGATGGCGGCGGGAAAGCTGCAAGAAGTGCTGCCGCAGCGGCCGATTACTTATAAAGGGCAGAATTTCGTCAACCTGTCGCTGCTGGGAATCGCGATCCTCATCGCAGTGCTGCTGGTGATGGATCCTTCGAAGATGTATTTGTATCCGCTGATCGTGGTGATTCCGCTGATTTTCGGCGTGATGATGATCATTCCGATCGGCGGCGCAGACATGCCTACGGTGATCTCGCTGCTGAATTCATACGCCGGTTTGTCCGCCGCGGCGATGGGCTTCGTGCTGGACAGCAAGCTGCTGATCGTGGCGGGGGCACTGGACGGAGCTTCGGGCTTCATTCTTTCGGTGAATATGTCGAAGGCGATGAACCGGTCGTTCACCAATGTGCTCTTCGGGGCGTTTGGACAAGAACAGACGACCGTCGCCGGAAAAGAAGAAGCCAAGCCGGTGCGCAGTGCGACGGCGGAAGAATCCGCGGCCATTCTGGCGGCGGCGAACAAAGTGGTGATCGTGCCGGGCTACGGCATGGCCGTATCGCAGGCACAACACAAAGTGCGTGAACTGTACGACGCGCTGAACAAGCGGGGCGTGGACGTGAAATTCGGAATTCATCCGGTAGCGGGGCGCATGCCAGGGCACATGAACGTGCTGCTGGCAGAAGCGGACATCCCCTATGACAAACTGCTGGACATGGACGAAATCAACGGGGACTTTCAGCAAACGGATGTGGCGCTGATTATCGGCGCGAATGACGTGACCAATCCTGCGGCGCGCAGCGATACGAGCAGCCCCATTTATGGAATGCCCATCCTAGATGTAGACAAGGCCCGCACGGTGATGGTGATCAAGCGCGGCATGTCGGCGGGTTTCGCGGGGATTGAAAATCCGCTGTACTATTTGGACAGGACGTTGATGCTTTTCGGAGATGCCAAGGGATTTGTGGGCAACATTGTGCGTGAATTGACCGGCGGAGGGCACGCGTAGCCGCACGGCGAAGGCGCCCAATCGGGACGGGCAGGTTCGTGGTAATGACACCGAATTTAGGCTATTTAAACCAGCAAGGATAGCAACTAAGTCCTTTACTTTTCAATAGCTTGCATCTATTCTGGTCGTTGTAATGTGCGCCCCGCCTCGAGTCATCTCCATGACAAATTTACGAAATTTTTCCAGGTGCTGGATGGTCTTCATCTTGTTGTCTCTGTGTATCTTGCTGCCGGCCGCAATACTCGCTGCCTCCGACGATGCTTCGCCGGACCCGGCGAAGGAACCGGGGCTCGAGCCGATTCTCGGCTACATCGCCAAATCGTGGGACACCCTGACGCGTTCGATGGAAGAGTGCACGACGGTGGTGGACCCGAAACTGGCGGAAAATTCCGTGTTGTATCTGCCGGCGGGGATGGCCGTGCCGGCGCACGTGGCGGAAATGCAAAAACGCTGTCACATTCAGGTGAAATCGTTGCCGGAGAAAATTACACGGCCCGGCCAAATCAATACAGCCAAACTGGACCCGCAGGGGCTGCTCTATCTGGAGCACAAGTACGTGGTGCCGGGCGGACGGTTCAACGAGATGTACGGATGGGACAGCTATTTTATCGTGCGGGGACTGGTGCGCGACGGGCGAGTAGATCTGGCGAAATGGATGATCGAGAACTTCTTGTTTGAGATTGAGCACTACGGAACGATCTTGAACGCGAATCGCAGCTATTACTTGAGCCGGTCGCAGCCGCCATTTTTGACTTCGATGATTTTGTGCGTGTATGAAGCGGAAAAAGCGGCGGGACACCAAGACCAGAAATGGCTAGAGCGGGCGTATGGATACGCAGCGAAGGATTACGAGATGTGGGCGCACGAGCCTCACACGGCAGAGGGAACGGGTCTTTCAAGGTACTACGATTTCGGGGATGTGCCGGCGCCGGAAAGTTTGAAGGATGAGACGGACCATTACCGCAGGGTGGCGGCCTATTTCCTGATGCATCCGGAACTGGACCGCGGATACCTGGAACGCGAGCCAGTTGCGCAGCCCAACGGCAATAGCGTGGGAAAACACTACGCCGTGGAAATTTGCGAGTCGCCCGTGACGGCTGCCGCGAAAGCGGATTGCGAGGATGCCGAAGGCGTAACGCTAAGCAAAGAATTTTATCGCGGGGACCGCTCCATGCGGGAATCGGGGTTTGACGTGTCATTCCGGTTCGGACCACACGGCGCGGGGACACATCACTACGCGGCAGTTTGCTTGAACAGCCTGCTCTACAAATACGAGAAGGACATGGAAGCAATGAGCACGATGCTGGGCCGGCCAAAAGATGCAGCCATGTGGAAACAACGGGCAGCGGCGCGCGGAGAAAACATCCAGAAGTATTTGTGGGATGCCGAGCAGGGAATGTTTTTCGATTACGACCTGCACCACAAAGAGCGGTCGACGTACATTTACATTACGACGTTTTATCCGCTGTGGGCGGGCGTGGCGACGAAAGCGCAAGCGGCCGCAATCATGAAGCACCTGGGAAAGCTGGAGCAGCCGGGCGGCCTGGTGATGAGCCCCTATGAGTCTGAGGGCCAGTGGGATTTTCCGTATGCATGGGCGCCGACTCAGCTGCTGGCCATCGAAGGGATGCGGAAGTACGGATTCAATGCCGATGCCGATCGCATCAGTTACAACTTCTTGAGCATGATCGCAGCGAATTTCCGGCATGACGGGACGATTCGCGAAAAGTACAACGCGGTGACGAGATCGTCGGAAACCGCGGTCAAGGCCGGCTACAACATCAACGTTGTGGGATTTGGCTGGACCAACGCGGTGTTTCTCGTATTCCTGCACGATTTGCCACAGGCGATGGTAGAGAAACTGGCCGCGGAACAGTTACAACCGCAAAATAACTGACTTGCGCTCATTGGCGAACAATAGCATCTTGGGCGGCCATCCCAGCTATGCAATCGCCGCACCGGCCAAAGTTCGCGGCGCGAACTTCATGCCGTGGCAGTTCGGACTTCCTTGAGAATCTCAGGATCGGCGGGAGGCATGGCGCCTTCCTGCGAAGCGACCCACGCGCCCATACGGTTCGCGGCGGCGTTGATCTCGGCAAGCGATGAGCCGCGCAGAGCATGGTGGACCATGGTTGCGGTAAAAGCATCGCCGGCGCCGACGGTGTCGGCGATTTTCACCCGAAATCCGGGATGCTCGTGTTGCGAAGAAGCGGTGACGAGCAGACTGCCGTTCGGACCGCGGGTGATGCACACCAGCTGAATGCCGAATTCTTTGCAGAACCAGCGCGCGGCGGCGACGTCAGTACGCTCGGAGTTCTTCAACGGACACTGCATCAGATCAAGAAAGCGCGGAAACTCCTCGTGATTCAGCTTGAGGACTTTGGCGAAGCGCGCAGAATCGCGGAGAACTTCACTGTTGAAATACGATTGACGTAAGTTGACGTCGAAAATCCCGATGGCGAAAGACGGCATGGCGCAAAGAAAAGCCTTGATGGTGGCGCGGGAAACCGGGCCGCGCTGCGCCAGTGAGCCGAAACATACCGCGTGTGTGGAGCGTGCGAGCGAAATCCAGTCCTCGGAAAACTCCATAAAATCCCAGGCGACATTTTCGGTGAAGTGATACTCGGGCTGGCCCTTGACGTCCAGCTCGATCCTTACGGAACCGGTGGGATGCTGCCTATCGCGCTGGACGTGATTGATGTTAAGGCCGTTGGATTTGAGATGCCAAAGTGCCTCCTGGCCAAGGCGATCGTCGCCGACGCGGCTGGCAACCACAGCGCAATCTCCGAGCAAAGCGGTGATGTATGCGAAATTAGCGGGTGCACCACCGAGCTGTTTGCCTTTGGGAAAAAGATCCCACAAAAGTTCGCCCAAGCCGACTACCAGAGGATGCGGGTTGTTCGCGGGAGTAGGCATCGGCTGGATTGCTCAGGGTTGAGTATTCTCGCGAGACTGGAGCTGCTCAGCAAGTTTAAGTTCGCGGTCGGCGTCTTCGCCGCGACCGAGATCGCGATAAGCCTGGCCCAACAAGTGGTGTGAGATGTTGTTGTTGGGATCCATGGAAATGGCGCGCTGCAGCGCACGGACGGCGAGCTGCGTTTCGCCTTTTTTCAGCAGGACCTTGCCGAGAAGAACGTACGGGCCGGTGGAAGTGGCGTCGAGCCAGATAGAGCGCTGCAAGAGCTTTTCCGCTTCATCGAACTTCTGTATGCGTGAATAGGCGTCGGCCAGCTTGTAGTAAGCAGCGGGATTGCCGGGATTTAGGGCGAGTTCCTGTTCGAATTGCGCGACGGCCTCGGGAATTTTGGATTGGTAGAGGTAGAGTTCGCCGAGCAACTGGTGAGCAAGCGGAAGCTTGGGATCGAGTTGGACTGCTTTTTTGCCGTACTCTTCGGCGATGGGAGCGAAATCGAAGCGCAGCAGTAAGCGCGCCGTGAATAGATAAGCCGCGGCGGATTCCGAAGGGACTTGAAACATTTTGGCGAAGGCGGCGCGGGCGTTGGGATACTGCTTGGTCTGAAGATAGGCGACGCCGAGGATGTAGGCTGCGTCGACGTTGGCGCTGGGATACCAGACCTGGACTTTTTCCAGATAGGGAATAGCGTCGTTCGGTTTGCCGGCGAGATAGAGGGAGAGTCCGGTGAGCTGGACGGCTTCACGGTCGTCGGGGTTTTCTTCGCTGGCGCGCTTGAGCCAAGCGACGGCATTAAGGTAATCGCCTTTGCGGTAGTAGGTGACGCCGAATTCATGCGAGAGATTTTTGGGCGGCGGGCTTGCTCGAGAGAGATCGTTTAAAGCGGCCAGGGCTTCGTCGAACTTACCGTGCTCAGTGAGACGGTGAACTTGATCAAAGGATGGTGGCGGAGCGGCGGAGGACTGCGCTTTTGTCGAAACCGGGGAGAGGAGAAGGGCGGCGATGAAAAAAAGTGCCGCAACGGAGTGGACGAAAAAGCCGCGACGAAGGGTCATCGATAACTAGCGGCGCCGAAGCGCAGCAACTCCAAAAGGATTAGAGCATAAAAAACGGGGAGTCCGCGAGGGACTCCCCGTTTTTGTCTTGGAGCATTCGGGGTTTAGAAAGTCAAACGGAATCCGAACTGGAGCTGGCGCATGCCGACGGGAGAACCCGGGGCGGCGTCCGCTTCGATGTCGGTAATCTGGCCGGCGTTGCCACCGCAATCCACGCAACCATTGAAGTTGTTGCTGACGCCGAGAACCGGGTGGTTGAAGACGTTGTACGCGTCAAAGCGGAATTGCGCTTTGACCCGCTCGGTGATGGTGAAGCTCTTCGAGAGCGCCATGTCGTCGTAGAAGGCATGCGGCCCGCGATAAGAATTGAAGCCGACGTCACCGATCTGACCACAAGCAGGCAGCGCGAAGGGACCGGAAGTTGGACGGGCGGTCTGGCATTGGTCATTCTGACCGGAAATATTCGTTGGTGAATTGGCGATTTCCGGCAAAGCCTGGTTCATGGTCGCAACTGGAGTGAACCAATAAGTGCAGTTGCCTGCGCCGGGGTTCGAAGCGTCACATGGCGCCATGGTCTTGCCGACGTGCAAGTCCTGGCCGGGCAGAACGTTTGGACGGCACGGTCCGGCATCAGAAATCTGGCCGCAGTTCTGCAGGCTTGGCGTCCATGGCAACCCGGTTCCGTAGGTCAGAGTATTCGTTACTTGCCATCCACCGATAATCAAATCAGCGGCGCGACCGGCGTTGCCCAAAAACCGCTTGCCTTTGCCGACCGGCAGTTCATAGATCGTATTGGCTACGAATACGTGGTTGCGGTTGAACGGGTTCGGCCCCCAAGCGACAGACTTGTTTACGTCGAAGTAGGTCGAATCGTAAGCGTACGCATGCGAGAAGGTGTAGTGCGCAATGAACTGCAAGCCGTGGCTGACGCGCTTTTCCGCCTGAATTTGTAGCGCGTTGTATTTGTTGTCCGCGTCGTTGCCGAAGTAGCCGGTGTCAACGGCACAGCAAGTCAACGGTTGGCCCGTTGGCGTCGTAAAGCCCGGATAGCTAAATGCGGGAACGCCGTTCAGGAAATATTTGCGGCGCTCCGACTGCGGTATCGAAGGTACGAATGCCTGCTTGCAATCAAATGTCGTCGCAGGCGGTGCGTTGGGTGTGCACTGATAGGCGAATGTACCGCTCCCGATAGCTGGCTCGTTGTTGTTATAGGAGGGGCCAGTGCCGGCGAAAACGTGAGTACCCTTGTTTCCGACGTAGGCGACGGTCACATTGAGAGTCGGCGTAAGTTGACGTTGCAGCGAGACGTTCCACTGGTCGATGGTGGGCAACCGCTGCACGGTCGGTCGGATTCTGGGCTGCACCGTACCGTCTGGTCCGTAGAGCGGCAACGTTCCGTTGGAAGAAATGGCTCCCAAAATATTCGCGAAGCTGAATGGGTCGGGCCCTTGGGATAAGGAAAAGACGGCGGTGCGGTTGTTGGTGGCGAGCGGATTCAAGTTGGTGTCCTGAATCGACTGTTGCGCAAGAACCGGCAGGTTTTGCGTAACGACGTGGCCGAAATTGGAGCCGAACACGCCGATGTCAAAGCCTCGACCGTAACCCATACGAAGAACCGTCTTGGAGTCGAATGCATACGCCGCGCTAAGCCGCGGAGCGAATGCCTTATAGGTGTTGTCAATGTTGCCGTTGAGGCCGATAGGTCCTTCGCCGGCGACCCGGATCACGCCTTCATCAAGATTCGCGAATCCGCCCTTGTCCTTCCCGTTGACGCTCTCCGGGAAATAGATTTCCCAGCGCAGACCATAGGTCAAGGTGAACTTGGGACTGATGCGCCAGGAATCTTGACCGTAAAAGAACCAGCGTTTTTGGCGTTCCGCAGCGTCGAGGCTGGTGCTGACGAATCGCTGGAACGAGGTCACGTCACCCAACAGAAAAGTGGCCAGAGCTAAACCACCGGAGCCGCCGTTTGAAGTGTCGCCGGAGTCGAAGTTCAGGAGACCGGTGCGGCTGGCGTCGCTCGGTACGCGCAGGTTCATGGCGTAGCGGATGTCCGCTCCGAACTTGATTGCATGGTTGCCCTGCATCCTGGTCCAGTTGTTGACGAACTGGAATTGCTGCTCGCTCTCGGTCAGCGGGCAGTTGCAACGCCCGATATTGAGGCCATCGCCGAAGGAAGAAAGGGTGCCGTTACCGGAACCCGTCGGGCCGCCATTCAAGGTGAACTGGAACCCAGAAAGCCCTCCGGTGACCGGCGGACCAACGATACCAGGTCCGGAGTTCAATCCAGGAAACCCGAGGGTATCCATTGGAGAATCACTGGCGTCGGAGTACGCGGTCTGTGGGTTGTACTTGAAGTATCCGAAGCGGAAGTCGGTCAGCCACTTGTTGCCGATAGCTTTGTTAAAGCCAGTGGCCAGGCTGTAGTTGTGCACATCCGAACTGCCGTTCAAGCCACCAGGGCCGAAACCCAATCCGCCCAACTGGCCGAGTCCACCCAAGCCGGACAAGGAGAAATAGTCGAGGCTGAAGCGGCCGAATACCTGGAAGTCATGCGGCGCGGCGTAGTCCATGCGCACATCAAACGATTTTTGATCGTAGGGACCGGTTCCGTTGGAAACAAAATTGTTGTTCACGCCCGCTGCAGTAGGCGTTGGGAAAAGGCCCAGAACGTTGCCGACGTTTTGCTGGATTCTGCCGATCGGAATCTGATTGTTCGCGAACGCAGTGCGCCCCACACCGGTTAACGGGTCGCCCGTCGTAGGGTCGAAGATTTGGCCGGCGGTGGGTCCAAACGCTGTGAGATATTCGCTAAGGTCGCAGAACCCTGGAGTTTGGCTTTGCGCGTTGGTGGCCGGGTTGCAGCTCTTGATTACATTGCTCGTGGGGATGGTATACAGGTTGGTGATGCCCTGTTCCTGTTGAGTTCCCTGATAGTCGCCGAAAAAGAACAACTTGTTCTTGATGATGGGGCCGCCGACCGAGCCACCGAACTGTTTCCAGGTTGCGGACGCCAGAGGAACGCCGGGCTTGTTGGTAAAGGGATCGCGTGCCTGCTGATCGCTGTTGCGATAAAAGACGAAGCCGCTGCCGTGAAATTCGTTTGAACCGGACTTGGTCTGAACTTTAATGACGCCGGAGGTTGCCTTGCCGGATTCCGCGTCGTAGTCCTGCAGCGCAAGTTTGGCTTCGGAAATTGCGTCAAGATTCGGGTTCACTACGATGATGCCAAGGATGGGATCCTGGTTGTCGGTTCCGTCCAACTCAAAGTTGGTGCCGGAGAAGTGCTGTCCGTTTACCTGAATCTGCCCTCCGCCCTGTGGGTTTTCCGTGGCGGCGTGGCTGAAACCCGGCAGCTTCTGGGTCCCGGGCGAGAGTAATTCAAAATTGGTGAAATTGCGGTTTAGAACCGGCAGGTCCTGCACATATTTCTGGCTGAACTGTATGTCGACATCGGCACGGTCGGTTTTCAACTGAGGAATTTCGCCCGTAACTTCGATCGACTGGGTGATTTCGCCCACCTGCAACTGCGCGTCCACGTTGACCGAAGAGTCCGCGGAAACCTGTACGCTCGACACCTCGTACGCCTTGAAGCCAGTGGCCTCCACATGCACTTTGTAAGCGTCGGGGATCAAGTGCGTTACTGAGTAGATGCCACTTTCATTGGAGGTGGCATCGAAAGCGAAGTTCTTGGTGGTAGAGGTGACGGTAATCTTGGCTCCGGTAACAGCGTTGCCCTGCTGGTCGGTCACCGTACCGAGGATGCTGCCGTACACGGCTTGGCCCGGCGCCTTGGGGGCCGCCAGAGATAGAACTACACACACGCAAACGAAACACCCCATGAGTACACGACTTCTCATTACACTCCTCCTATTGTCACCGCCTGAGCCGACACCTCAGCGACCCCTGCCTCGCTGCGGGCCAGAAAACTCAGAGCCGATCCGAGCTCTCGACTTTTGTAATTGGGAAGTTAAGACGGACGGAGACACCTAATCCGCGCCAAAGGCACACTCCCCTGCACCCGACTACACCTTAGGCCAATCACACGAATTAAGTACTTGAAGAGTATTAGAGCATAAAGTGGGACGCGCTGCGACAAAAAAAAAGGGAGCCCATAAAGGGCTCCCCGTTTTTGCTTTGGGGTGTTGGGGGTTAGAAACTGAAACGCAAACCGAACTGCAATTGGCGCATGCCGTTTGGCGCGTTTGGCGAAGCGTCGGCTTCGATCGCCGCAATCTGGCCTGCGCCAGCGCAATCTATGCAAACGTTGCCCTGCTGCGAGTTGAAGCCGAGCACCGGATGGTTGAACACGTTATATGCGTCAAAGCGGAACTGCGCTCTGACCTTTTCCGTGAAGTTGAAGCTCTTCGCCAAAGACAGATCGGAGAAGAAGGCATGAGGGCCGCGGAGCGAATTGCGACCGGCGTTTCCGATCTGGCCGCAAGCAGGAAGTGCGAACGGGCCGGAGGTTGGACGCGCGAGGGCGCAGGTATCAGTGGTTGGGGTTACACCGGTATAGGCAAGTGGAGCGACTGGGGTGAACCAGGAGATGTTGCCGTTGGAGTCTGTATGCTTGCCAACATCAAACGACTGTCCAGGCAACAAATCCGGACGGCAGGGCCCCGCGTCAGAGATCTGGTTGCACTCGCCGATGGAGGGCGTAAAAGGCAAGCCGCCGCTCCAGTTGGTGGTGTTCGAGACCTGCCAACCGCCGATGACGAAGTCGGCGACACGGCTGATATCGCCTAGGTATTTCTTGCCCTTGCCGATAGGCAATTCATAAACTGTGCTGATAACGAAAACATGGTTCCGACTGAAATCGCTCGGACCATACGCAATCTTCGGATCCACCGAAAAGTAATCGTCGTTGTAGTTGAATGCGTGCGAGTAAGTGTAGTGTCCGAGGAACTGGAGGCCTTGCGCAAAGCGCTTCTCCACCTTGACCTGAAGTGCATTGTAACTGGAACTGGCGTCGTTGCCGAAGTAGTCGTTGACGTCGGTTGAGCAGCAGGTCAGAGGAATGGTATTGCCGCTTGTGTCGAGCACGGGCTGTCCCGTTACCGGGTCAAGCACTGGAAAATTGGGGTAGACGAATGTCGGCACCCCATTCAGGTTGAAGCGGCGCCGATTTCCCTGCGATACGAACGGCACAAAATTGTTACCGCCAATGTTTGTACCGGGGCCGATTCCCGCCTGGTTGGCGTTGTGCCCTGGGCCGTTCCCCGCAAAACCGTGCGTGCCCTTGTTACCAATGTAGGCGACCTCGATGTTCATCGTAGGCGTCACTTGCCGCTGAAGGGTGGCGTTCCACGCGTCCAAGGTGGGCAAGCGCTGCACGGTTGGACGAATGCGAGGAGCAACGTTGTTGAGCGGTCCGCGGAGCGGCAGGATGCCGTCTGAAGGAACGGTAACGGGAGTAAACGGTTGCGGGCCGCTAGCCAGGGTGAAAACCGCAGTGCGGTCGTTCGTCCCTCCGTTGACGCTCGAATCGGAGAGGTCTTGGTTGGCAAGAACGGGAAGGTTCTGCGTTACGACGTGACCGAAATTCGAACCGAACACGCCGATGTCGAAGCTGCGGCCGTAACCGACGCGGACAACCGTCTTTGGGTCGACTTGGTAGGCGATTCCGATACGCGGAGCAAAGGCCTTTAAGGTATTGTCGGTATTGCCGTTGAGGCTGTTGCCGCCAACGCCGGCCACTCGGATGACACCTTCTTCGATATTCGCGAAACCGCCTTTTTCATCACCGTTAACTGTTTCTGGGAAATAGATCTCCCAGCGCAAGCCATAGTTGAGAGTAAATTTGGGAGTCACGCGCCAGGTGTCTTGGCCATAGAAGAACCAGCGTTTCTGACGTTCGGCCGCGTCAAGGCTCGTGCTCACAAAGCGATTGAAGTGGGTCACATCGCCGAGCAAGAACGTCGCCAAGTCAAGGCCTGCGTTCCCCGCGTTGGACGTACCCCCGGAATGGAATTCCAGCTCACCGGTGCGGTTAGAATCGCTCGGCACGCGAAGGTTCTTCGCGTAGCGAATGTCTGCGCCAAACTTGATCTGATGGTTGCCCTGGATTCGCGTCCAGTTATTCACGACCTGGAATTGGTCTTCCTTTTCGGTCAGCGGGCAGTTGCAACGACCGACATTCAAACCGTCACCGAAAGACCCTGAATCAGCGCCGGCTGCGTTGCTGCCGGTGCCATTCCGCAAGCCGTTTCCGGCAAAATGGAATCGGGATAAGCCACCGGTCGTTGGGGGGCCGGCTACGCCCGGACCACTGTTCAAGCCGGGAACACCAAATGCGTCCATCGGGGAGGCATCGCTGTCGGAGTAAGCCGTTTGCGGGTTATACCGGAACCAACCGAAGCGCACGTCAGTAAGCCACTTGGTGCCGATGGCCTTGTTGAAGCCGGTGGCCAAGCTGTAGTTGTGGACGGTAGAATTTCCGTTCAATCCGCCCGGTCCAAATCCCGGCCCACCGAGGGCTCCGAGCGAACCTTCGCCGGAGAGGTTAAAGTAATTCAGACTGAAGCGCCCAAAGACCTGAAAGGCGCGCGGCGCGTTGTAATCGATACGGACGTCGAAAGCGTCTTGGTTGTAGGGACCTGAACCAGAGCCGACAAAATTATTGATCACGCCACCGCTCGTTGGCGCCGGGAATGCCGCCAGTATAGCTGCGGCTTGCGGAGAGATCCTGCCGATGGGAATCAAATTACCGGCAAAAGGGGTTCGGCCGGAGCCATCCAGGTTGGAGCTGCTGGCCGGATCAAATACCTGGCCACCCTCATTAATACCTGGCGCGTTGAGATATTCGCTCAGGTTGCAGAATCCTGGCGTACTACTGCTAGCGTTGGTGGCCGGATTACACGAGCTCAGAACTGCAGCAGTTGGAATCGTCAGTTGGTTTGTGATGCCGCCGGTTTGGCGGGTTCCCTGGTAATCGCCGAAGAAAAAGAGTTTGTTCTTCCAGATGGGGCCGCCCAAAGCGCCGCCGAACTGCTTGAAACTGGCATTCGGAAGTGGGTCGGTTGGTTTGTTCTTGAATGGGTCCCGCGCCTGCTGGGCATCGCCGCGCCAATCGTAGAAGGCCGAGCCGTGAAAATCGTTCGTACCCGACTTGGTCTGAATGGTCACGATGCCGGCGACGGCCTTGCCGAACTCGGCGTCATAGTTCTGCGTGGCCATTTTTGCTTCTTGAATCGCGTCGAGGTTCGGGTTAACCACGATAATACCGAGAATAGGATCCTGGTTATCGGTTCCGTCGAGCTCGAAGGCGGTACCGCTGAAATGTTGTCCGTTGACGAAAATCTGCTGCCCACCCTGAGGATTTTCGGTCGCTGCGTGGCTCCAGCCGACGAGCTTCTGAGTCCCGGGCGAAAGCAACTCAAAATTGGTAAAGTTGCGATTGAGAATCGGTAGCTGCGTGGCGTACTTTTCATTGAAGGTAATCGACACGTCGGCCCGATCGGTTTTCAGTTGCGGAATTTCGCCGGTGACTTCGATCGCCTGCGTGACGGAGCCGACATCCAGCTTGGCGTCCACTCGGCTGCCGGTGTCGGCAGAAACCTGAATCGCTTTGACTTCGTAAGCTTTGAAACCGGTTGCCTCAACGCGTACGTGGTACACGTCCGGAATCAAGTGCGAGACGGTATAGTTTCCGTCCGCGTTTGTTGTGGTTTCTTCAACTGTACCTTTGTTCACCGAAGTAACCGTGACTTTGGCGCCCGCAATTGCGGCTCCCTGCTGGTCGGTAACAGTTCCGAGTACGTTTCCGTAGACTGCTTGGGCGGCGGACCTAACTGCGGTTGATGTAAAGAAAAACCCGGCACAAAGGACAACGAATAAGCCGGTGAATACGCGACTTCTCATTCCACCCCTCCTGATCTGACTGCCCGGTCGCCGCGTCAGCTACCCCAGCTGCGCGAAGTTCCGGTCGTGCCGAATCCCAAGATGAGCCGCCTCGACTTTTGAAGAATGAATCAGTAAGGAACGGAGCGAGGGAATGCGACTGCAGACAGAACCCCTATCTCTCCCCCGGAACCCACCCCTTAAAAAACTTCTGCTCCAGCTCTTGCCAGCGTCCCTTAGTGCTGCATGCCCAGGGAGCGCTACAGTCGCGGCAACCCGCGTCAGCGCCCGCACCTGGCACCCCTCGAATTGGGACACCACCAGCAAAAATATAATGCGACTTATGTGCCTTTTCACAGAAGGGCACAAGTTTCCGACCGTCTGATACGGTTACATCCGCTAAATCCTCTTCTTGCAATGACATCTGCGGCTTGGTAGGCTCCTGTTACATCGACGTAACAGGAATTCCTTGACGGAGAATTCCTTTGACGGACAGGTCTCAGCTGCAATCTGAAATCGATCGACTCGTGGCCAGCCAGACGCTGCACGGGTCGGAATCCCTATGCAAGCTATTACGCTATCTAGGTAAACAGGCGGCGGATCACCAGGGTGTCCCGGTGAAGGAATATCAGATTGCGACTGAGGTCTTTGGCCGGCATGCCGATTTTGACCCACAACTTGATTCGATGGTGCGCGTGCAGGCGGGCCGGCTGCGAACCAAGCTTGCGGAGTATTACAACTCGGAAGGTACAAATGACCGTTTGATCATCGAGTTGCCCAAGGGCAGCTATGCGATTGCGGTCCATGAACGCCCAGGCGCAGGGCAGCACCCAGGGAACGGTGCGGCTACCAGTGCTCAGGCGTCCGTTGCAGCGGATTTCGCCCAGCAAGGCGCAAGACCGAATTTCGTAGCCCGCGTTCTGGGAATCTCGCTGCTTGCCGCAATGGCCACCATCGGTTGGCTGCTTTGGACTCGGCATGAGCCGTCGGTATCTTCAGCAAATCTCCGACCCGTGGCTGCGGTCCCGGCGCCCATCGAGATTTTCTGGAAGGGATTCGTGCGCGGGCCGGAAGAACCATGGGTGATTTTCAGCAATGCGCAGTTCGTGGGACGCCCCGATACAGGCATGCGCTACTTCGACGCGTCGAAAGACGGAAAAGCCCCGATCCTCGATCACTACACGGGCGTCGGCGAAGTTCTGGCAGTTCACAATCTCGACCGCGTTTTCAGCTTGCTGCGGCAATCCTTACGCGTGAAGCGGGGCAGCTTGTTTTCCCTGGACGACGCAAAAAACAATGACTTGATTTTCATTGGCTCGCCTTCGGAGAATCTCACGCTGCTGGACATTCCCAGTACGCGCCAGTTCGTGTTTCAAAAAGTCCGTGAGGGCATGCGAAGCGGCAACATGGAAATTGTCAACGTGAAGCCGCAGCCAGGGGAAAGCAGTTCGTACCTGGCCAGCCCTTCCAACGTGCCCATGACCGAGGACTACGCGATCGTTGCGTTGGTGAAAGCGATCAACCCGGAACACTATGAGTTGATTCTCGCCGGCACCACCACCATTGGCACGCAGGCTGCTGTTGAATATGTGAGCCGCGAAAATTATTTGAACGAACTGCTGAGCAAAATGAATGTGAGCCGGCCCGGCGAATTGAAGCCGTTTGAAGCGGTAATTCAGGTGAAGGTGGCGAAGGGCGTGCCGGTGGAGTCGTCATTGGTGGCGCTGCGCGTTTTGAATTGAAGGCTTCCTAAGGTTGTGGCGATTGCGGCGCAACCAGCTTGGGATCTAGCGCTTCCGCTTTTTGAAACTCCGCCGCAGCTTCTTCCCTATTTCCGATTTGGCGGAGCGCGATGGCCAGCTCAAAATGTGCAGGCGCATAATTCTCCACCGCTTGAATGGCGGCGCGAAACTGTGAAACCGCGCCATTCAGATCACCCACACTGCGCAGCCTGCGCCCGGAATTCGTGGCAAACACCGCGGCCTGCATGTCGGTTCGTTGCTTGGCAAGCTCTGTGCCGAGCTTGGATTCAGCCGCTGCGCCGTCATGGTCGCCGAGTTGCCGCAGCACGCCCGCTAGAGTGGTGTGGGCGCCTGCAAAATCAGGTTGCAGGCGAATGGCTTCCCGCAGCGCCTGTGCCGATTCCTGAAGCTTCGCTTGTTGTTTCAAGACGGTTCCCAGCGTGTAGTAGGCCTCGGCATAATCCGGTTTCGCATGAATGGCTTTCTGCAATTCGCTGACCGACGCGTCCAATTCTCCCATTTGCCAAAGTGTGACGCCGAGGGTGTATGGAGCGTCGGGCTGCGCGGGATCAAGTGCCTCGGCGGCGCGAAGCTCTTCCACCGCTTCGGCAAGTTTGTCTTGCAGTTTTAGGGCCAGCCCGAGATTGTAATGAAGCGACGGGTTTTTCGGAGCCTGTTGCAATGCCGCGCGAAAAACCGCCACAGCCGCGGCAAAATCGGCTTTCTGCAAATAGGCCGCGCCTAGATTCCCTTGATACCCGGTGTCCGCCGGACGGATTTGCAGCGCGGCACGAAACGCCGCAATGGCTCCCTCACCATCGCCGGTTTGTAGCAAGGCTAGCCCCAGGTTGTTTTGCGCCTCGGCGTCTTGCGGCTGAAGCGCCAGCAGCTTTCGAAATGCATCGGCCGCCTCCACCGGATTGCCGATGCGTTGCAAGGACTGGCCGACCAAATTGAGGACATCGACCTGGCTCGGCTGAATCTTCAACGAGGTTTGAAAAGCAGCAATCGCTTCCGGCAGCTTGCCTTCTTCCCGGTATGTCCGAGCCAAATAGTTGACGGTGAGAAAGTTGCCCGGGGACAGCTCGTTCGCCTTACTCAAATGCTGCTCGGCCGATTCAAATTGTCGCTGCTCGAACTCCAGGACGCCTAAGTGCAAATGTGCGGAAGCTAGTTGGGAATTCAACCGCAATGCTTCCCTAAACTCCGCAATCGCGTCTTCCAGATGATTCCGCTGAACCAGCAGCGTACCGAGATCATCGTGAAGGTCCGCGCGTTTCGGCGCCAGCGCAATGGCACGTTTCAGCGCAGTTACGGCCTCTGGCATTTTCGATGCTGCACCCAAGGCCCGAGCCAAGGCCACGTGCGCATCCGGATTATTAGGCGCAGCTTGTGTCGCAGCCGTGCCTTCGCGCATGGCGCCGTCAAAATCGCCTAATTGCAACAGCGCACTACACAGATTCAGGCGCGCGTTCAGAAACGTGGGTTTGATGCGCAGCGTTTCCTTGAACTCTGCGGCCGCTGCGGTTGCATCATTTTGTGCCAGGAGAACCAAGCCCAGAGCGTTGCGCGCCTGAACATCGTGCGGATTCAAGTGGACTGCGGCTTCAAACGAAGCGCGCGCAGCACCAATATCGCCACGCCGCAGAGCTTCGCTACCTTCGGCGAACGGCTTGCTTATGCCTCCGCTGGATGGCGTGGCCTGTGCAGACGATTGCGCGCCCGCCACGGCAGCAGCGCCCAGAAGCGCGGCGCCCAGGAGCAAAGGTCGCAGAGTCGAACCGCGATTGAGCAAGCTACGTCCCTCCGAAAACTGAACCGGCGTCGAATTTTCATACTAGCATTAAGATGCACACGAATCGGGGGCGCGTCTTGTTAACAGTCAGAAGTCGGAATGCCGGAAGAGGTTCGCGCGAATGAAGTGGATCAAGAATCAGCCGCTCATCGGCGGCTTGTTTTTCCTGACGCAAAGCTGCCTTCCTTCACTCGCGGCACAGCCCCAACAAGAGCCAATTGAGGCGCCGTCGAACAAAATCGCATATTTCGTCGACCAAGCCGCGAAGGCTGGCCTGACCGCAAAAATCACCTTTGGCGGCGTAGACACCAAGAAATACATCATCGAAACCACCGGCACGGGAGTGGCAATTTTCGACTACGACAACGACGGCTGGCCCGATATTTTCGTTGTGAACGGCACTACTCTCGATCCGTTACCCGGCGCATCCACACCCAGCAATCATCTTTACCATAACAATCACGACGGCACATTTACCGACGTAACGCAGAAGGCCGGCCTCATGCACACCGGCTGGGGACAAGGCGTCTGCGTCGGCGACTACGACAACGATGGGCACGAAGATCTCTTGGTCACCTATTACGGCAAGAACGTTCTCTATCACAACAATGGAAACGGAACCTTTACGGATGTTAGCGACAAAGCCCGCGTCCGAGGCACCGGCAGCGCTTGGAGCACTGGTTGTGCGTTTCTCGATTACGATCGTGACGGCAAGCTCGACATTTTTGTGGCGACCTATGTGGATTTCGACCTCAAAAGCGCTCCCGCGCCGGGCGAACGCGCATCATGCATGTGGAAGGGCGTGCCAGTCATGTGTGGCCCGCGCGGCTTGCCGTGGGGAAAAAACATGCTGTACCACAACAACGGCGACGGCACGTTCGAGGACGTCACCAGCAAAGCCAAAATGGACCAAACCAACGGCCACTATGGTTTCAGCGTTTCAACATTCGATTTTGACGACGACGGCTGGCCCGATATCTACGTAGCGTGCGACAGCACACCCAGCATTCTCTACCGTAACAACCGCGATGGCACTTTTACTGACGTCGCGGTCACAGCCGGCGCTGCTTTCAACGAAGACGGCAAGGAGCAAGCCGGCATGGGCTCCACCATCGGCGACTACAACGGGGACGGACACCTCGACATTTTCAAAACAAATTTTTCCGACGACACCTCCACGCTTTACCGCAACAATGGCGACGGTACGTTCGACGACGTCACGTTCCCGGCCGGCCTCGGCCTCTACACCAAATACTTAGGCTGGGGAACGATGTTCCTCGACGTGGACAACGACGGCTGGCCCGACTTGCTGCTCGTCAACGGCCACGTCTACCCGGAAGTGGACAGCCAGCATCTAGGCAGTGCCTATCGCGAGCCGCGGATTCTCTATCACAACAAAGGCAACGGAACTTTTGAAGATATCTCCGCGAACGCCGGTCCTGGAATCACGGCGGCCGATTCCGGTCGCGGCTTGGCCGTAGGCGATTTGTGGAACGACGGCCGCATTTCCGCGGTCATCAGCAACATGAACGCTCCCCTCAGCTTGCTGGTCAACCAAGCGCGCTCTTCGAATCACTGGATCGCGTTCAAGACCATCGGAACAAGATCCAACCGGGACGGAATTGGCGCGAAGATCAAAGCGAAAGTAGGCGACCGAATTCTGGTGGATGAAGTGCGCAGCGGCTCCAGCTATGACTCCAACAACGACATGCGCGTGCATTTTGGTCTCGGCGCAACAACCAAGCTCGATTGGGTCGAAGTCCGCTGGCCCAGTGGCTTGACTGAAAAGTTTGCCAACGTGCGGCTCGATTCCGTCACCACTTTGAAAGAAGGTTCGGGCGATCCCTCAAAGGCCCGCTAGTCGTGACACTACTAGCGCCAGGTTGATTTGCCGGGCGTCGCGTATCTCGCCAACCCGGACTGCGCCCGCGCCGCAGCCAACCAATAGCGCGCTTGCATGCGTTCCGTTTCGCTTTTTGTGAATGAGAGATTCCCTCTCGCAGCTTCCCGCAGCTCCTCCACTTGCCATTTTGCCCGCATCAGGCCGGCGTTCGAATGGGAGCCCTTTCCAAGCAGCAGATGTCCCAATTCGTGAACTACAACATAGCCCAGCAGTTCCCCCTCGTTTATCAAGCCCAACGCCTGGCATCGGGACAGCTGCGCTGCGTAGACGTTGGCATAGTTCCCTTCGCCCTGTTCATTCAGATAAGACTGCCCGAAAGTGCCGGCGGAAACCGCCTTCTTGCCGGCTACCAACCGCACCGAAAGGTGAGTCGGGAAGGCCACATCCTGGCAGCCAAGCTCTCGATGCCAATCCCCGGGTACGCCACAGTCGAGCCAGGTCAATGATATTCCCGCTTCTTTGAATACCGCTTCGGCTCGCATTTGCGCGGTTCGTAAGACAGGTTGGGGAACGGAGGCGTCATTGAATACGGAGACTTTCAGCCGCACCACCGGTCGTGTCTCAGGACCGGCAAAAGTTCGGTGTGAAACGAAGCCGGACAAGAATGCCACCAAAACGATGCAAGACTTGCGCCCCATCGCAGAAGCCCTCCTCGGGCGTTGGCGCAAAACTGGCCTCCGCGGGGGCGAGCCTCAAGGCTTTTGGGGTTACCACCCGCGCAAATGTAGGTAACCCAGTAACTGTCCTGAATTCAGCCGATTAGGAGCGCGAATGACCTGACAATTTGCGGGAATTGAGCCTTGGAAAGCGAAACGAAATCCTTCGTAGAACGTATTAGTAAGAGAGATTACGTCAATGTCAGAAGAGGATAAACCCCGGTGGCCAGCATCCCGAACGGCAATTTAACAGAGGTCGTACGGTTCGGTGTCTACGAGGTCGACCCGCGCGCCGGAGAGCTCCGTCGAAATGGCGTCAAGGTCAAAATCCAGGAGCAGCCCTACCAGGTGCTGGCCCTTCTTCTGGAGCGGCCCGGAGAAGTCGTCACACGCGAGGAGCTCAAGCGAAGGCTTTGGCCGGCGGATACCTTTGTTGACTTCGACCACAGCCTTAACGCCGCCATAAAACGGCTACGGGACGCTCTCCGCGATTCCGCCGACAATCCGCGCTTCGTGGAGACTCTGGCGCGTCGGGGATACCGGTTCCTGGCGCCGGTCGCTGGATCCTTGCCTTCCCCCCTCTCGCTCGCGCCACAACTTCCGCAAATCGCATCAAGGCGCCGAAATCGCGCTCGCTGGATTGCCGCGATTATCGTCCTTGCAGGTGCCTGCATTTCGGTCGGCTTTCACATCGGCAGTCGCGCAGCCCGCGCGGAAGTGCCCAACGAAGCTAAGCTCACCGCAAATTCTCCTGACGTGCCTGTCTACCGAGCCGCGATTTCTCCTGATGCGCGACTGCTTGCCTACACCGACCCGCGCGGACTCTTTCTTCGCGAAATCGCGCGCGAAGACTCTCACCAACTTTGGCTTCCACCCGGTCTGAAACCCAATGTTGTTTCCTGGTTCCCGGACGGCAACCATCTGCTCGTCGGTGGCATTCAATCCGAAGGCGAAGAGCCGAGCCTCTGGAACGTTTCTATCCTGGGCGGTCCTTCGCGCAAGGTTTCCGACGAGACGGACTCCGGCGTGGTGTCGCCCGACGGCAACAAGATCGCCGCCCTCCGAGGCAACGGCAAGGTGAACTCCTCAGAACTCTGGCTCATGAACTCCGACGGCAGCCAATCTCAAAAACTTTTGGATATTTCCGGCTACTCCAACGCACTGACCTGGTCGCCCAGCGGCACACGCCTCGCCTACATGAAAGCCAGCTACTGGCCCGGCTACAAAGAAGATGTTCAGATCGAAACCGTCGACCTCACCACCGGCAAAACAAGCACTGCTCTTTCCGACGACAAAATTGGCGGCGGCTTGGTTTGGAGCCGCGATGGACGGCTCTTCTTTAGCCGTACCGAAGAAAATTCCTACATCAAATCCGATATCTGGTCTCTGCGTGTCGATGAGCGCACCGGAGAAGCCCGGGGGAATATTGCTCGCTTGACGAATAGTCCCGACTGGAAACCACGCCCCGAAGTTTCTGCGGATGGCAAGAAGATGGTTTTTCTGCGCAATAACATCGCTCCGACGGTCTATCTCGCTCAGGTTGAACCGAAAACCAATGCTCTCGATCAGGTGCAGCGCCTGACGCTTGACGAGAGCGTCAGCCGCCCCTATGAATGGACTCCCGACGGCGCGGCTCTCCTCTATATTTCCAATCGCGACGGCGAATTCCATATCTTCCGGCAACGGCTTGGCGCTGCTTCACCCGAACTTGTCGTTGATGGCCATGACAATCCGTACATCCTGCGGCTCAATCCCGACGCCACACAGATCATGTACATGAGTGACGCCAGCCGTGCGGGACGCAACGGAACTTCTCCACGTGAACGCACCGGCCTTGACCGCGAGAAAGCCCGCCTCATGGCGGCGCCGATCTCAGGCGGCGTGGGCAAGCTGATTCTCGAGGCCGACGGCATGAGCAACTTCCAATGTGCCAGAGCCCCGGCCACTTTTTGTCTGTTCAGCCGATTTACAAAAGACGCCCTGGCCTTCGTGCAATTCGATTCCGCGACCGGCGAAATGAAGGATTTCTTTCAGGCCAATGATTCCGGCTGGCAGAACTACAACTGGACGCTGTCTCCCGATGGCAAAGTCGTCGCGCTTTGCAAAGAGGGGCGCGTGTCGCTCGACACCACTGTTCGGCTAATTCCCACCGATGGCGGTCCGGAGCGCAACATTCACCTGAACGAGTGGGTCAGCATCTCCGCCATAGATTGGGCTGCCGACGGAAAGAGTTTTTGGGCCAGCGCTACGTTGCGCGGAGAGAATCATGCCCTCGTTAACATAGACCTGCGCGGCGACATCAAGCCGGTACTGCAGGGAGGCAAGCCTTACATCGGTTGGGGCATTCAGTCGCGCGACGGCAAGCACCTCGCCATTTGGCAGGCCACCGGGGGCTCCAACGTCTGGATGCTGGAAAGTTTCTGAGAACGAGTTATCAGCTCAGCTTGGGATGCCGCACGTGGAAATCCGTCGCGTCCTGATAGGCTCGCGCGAATGCCAGTAGTCGCGCTTCTCCATACAATTGCCCGAGAAACGTCAGGCTCACCGGCGTTCCGGGACCGCCGTAGTTGCCTTCGATTTCACCCTTTTCGTCTTTCTTGGCGGGCGGCGCGTCGTCGCCGCGAAAACCGTTTGGCAGAATCAGCGCCGGGTGTCCGGTCAGATTGGTGACCACCAGTTGCTGGCTGCTGGTCGGCGCAACAATCACGTCGAAATCTGCGAAGGCCTTGGAGACTGCCTCCATCGCCAGTGTCCGCGCGCGATTCGCCTGGATATACTCCACCGCCGGAATGAACCGCGCCGCTCGAAACGTCGTTGGCCAATCGTCCGGGCCCTGCTCGGTCAGCAGCTTGTCGCGCCCCGCCCTCGTCAGTTCATCGAACGCCGCCGCCGCTTCCGCATCGAGCAGCGGTACCATGGCGTCGTAGGGGAATTTCGGCAGCGTTACCGGAACGAGGGTTACGCCCATGGCTTGCAGGTTCTCAATCGCAGCGCGCTGAAACTTACGATCGTACTCGGCTCGTAACCGGAACTCCTCTCGTCGTGCCTTGCGCTCGTCGCGTTTCTTCTTTTCTTCCTGCGAGAGCTCCGCGTCCGGCTTGCCGGGTTCTTCCGGCTGTTCGAATGGCTTCTCAAAATCATCCTTTAGATATCCAACCCGCAGCTTTCTCCAATCCAACTCGGCATTCCAGTTGAACGCTGCCGGCTTCACCGCGTGATCTTTGCCATCCGACCCGCAAATTGCATCCAGCACCAGCGCCGTATCCTCTACTGACCGGCAAATGGGTCCCAGCTTGTCCATGCTCCAGCAGAGCGCCATCGCTCCCGTCCGCGGCACCAACCCAAACGTCGGACGCAATCCGGTGCATCCGCATCGCGTGCTCGGCGACGAAATCGAGCCCAGCGTCTCCGACCCGATTGCGAACGCCACGCATCCAGCAGCCACCGCTGAAGCCGAACCCGCCGACGACCCGCTCGACCCCTGCGCTTGATTCCATGGATTTCGCGTTTTCCCGCCGAACCACCGGTCGTCCATCGCCAGAGCGCCAAGGCTCAGCTTCGCCACTAACACCGCGCCGGCCCTGTCCAGCCGCGACACCACGGTCGCGTCTTCGTCAAATTTCTGCTCTTCGAATCCACCCGCGCCCCAGGTCGTCCGATATCCGGCCACCGCCAGCAAATCTTTCGCACCCCAAGGCAGCCCGTGCAGCGGCCCGCGATATCTTCCGGCTGCCAGATCCCGGTCCGCTTCCCGGGCCTTCGTCAGCGCTCGATCTTCTGTCAGTGTGATCACAAAATGCAGTTGCGGATCGTAGCGCTTCAACCGCTCCAGGTACATCTGCGTCAGCGCCATCGCCGAGACTTTCTTGGTTCGAACCAGCTCCGCCAGCTCGCGCGCCGAAGCAAAGCAGAGATCCTCAAGATTCTTCGGCACACTTCGCGCGGCAATCGCCGGCGCTGACGATATCTTCAACGGCCGCTTATCCGTTTCGAATTTCGTGGACGGCAAGACCGGATCGAATACCAACGCCGGCGGCACACGGTTTGGAATATGCAGCTTGTAAATCTCCGCAAAGCTCTTTACATGCCCGTTCAGGCTGTCCAGCATCGCTTTGCGATATTCAACGGGAATCGGCACGTCCGCGATGGCCGCGGCTTGCTCGACCATATCCACCGTAATCTCGCTCTTGCCGTCCGCCAGGGCCCAAAGCACCCCTGGCAACAGCGTCGAACCCCATCCCATACCCGAAAAAGTCGCAAGAAACCGCCTGCGGTCCAGCATCAGTTCACCTCAAACAAGAAATGTTCGGAAGTGTATTACAGGCGGGACCATCAAAGAAACGCGCTCAGGGTCGGCTCTTCAGCGGAAAGGTCTCGGTTCGCGTAATTCCCCTTCCTTCCGTAACGTAATAAAGTTGGTTCGGCTTCAAATCCTTCAACGAATCCACTTGCCCGCTCGGCCAGCGAATCTCCAGCAGTTCCACGTTTTCTGCCGAGCCAATTCCAAAATGGACGCGCAAATCGTTCTGCGAAAAATAACCGCCGCCGCTGCGCACTTCGTCTATTTGCGAGTGCGGCTTGTCCTCGCCCGGCACCCGAGTCAGGCAGCGCAGACGCGCTCCAATCCCACTGCGGTTCGATTTTGCCCCGATCGTGCGCACCTTGATCCAGTTGTTCTTGACAGAGGAATCGCAGCGCAGCAGCTGCGGAAAATCATTCACGCAGTTCACCACCACATCCAGATCCCCGTCGTTGTCGAAGTCACCAAACGCGCATCCTCGTGAAGCCGTTGGCGCAGAAATTCCGTCGCCCGCATTCATCGAAACGTCGTTGAATTTCCCGTTGCGCATGTTCTTGTACAGCAATTTCCGTTGTGCGTAACCCGCTTCCGTCGTCAGTTGCTCCACTTCGGGATACACATGCCCATTACAAATCAAAATGTCCGGCCAGCCGTCGTTGTCAAAGTCAAAGAATCCGCATCCCCATCCGAGATACTGCGTGTGCTTCCCCAGCCCGGCCGTGAACGTCGTATCTTCAAACGTCGCATTCCCCACATTGCGGTAAAGCGAAGGCGTATCTCCGGCGAAATTCGTCTTCACGATGTCCAGATTGCCGTCCATGTCATAGTCCGCCGCTGAAACGCCCATCCCCGCCTGCGGCTTTCCGTCTGCGCTCAGCGCACAGCCCGCTTCCATGGCGATGTCCGTGAATTTCCCGTTCTTCTTGTTTTGGTACAGCGCGCTCGCCGTCGAATCGTTCGCTACATAAATGTCCGGCCAGCCGTCGTTATCGAAATCCCCGGTCAACACGCCCAGTCCGTAGGTCCCGTTCGCGCTCAGAATCCCGCTGGACTCCGAAACGTCTGTGAACGTCCCATCCCCGTTGTTGTGAAACAGAATATTTTTACCGCCAATCAGTCCCGGCGGCCCGCACGCCACCATCACTCCCTTGTACAAACACGGGCCCGACTCCGGCACCGGCGCCGTCGCCAGATCCATGTCGATGTAGTTGGCAACGAACAGGTCCAGTTTTCCGTCGCGGTCATAATCCACAAACGCACAACCCGAATTCCACCGCTTTCCGTTCCCGCCGACTCCGGCCTTTTCCGTCACGTCCGTAAACGTCCCGTTGCCGTTGTTGTGATACAGCACGTTTTTCCCGAAATAGCTCACGAACAAATCTTCGTATCCGTCGTTGTCGTAGTCGCCGACGCACACGCCCTGCCCCCAGCCCGTATGCACCAGCCCGGCCTTTTCGGTCACGTCCGTAAACGTTCCGTCCCGATTGTTCTTGAAAAGATGCGAGTGCGGCTCCTGCCCTTTCGGAAATCCTTCCAGTCGCCAGCCGTTCACCAAGAAAATATCCAACCAGCCGTCGTTATCGTAGTCATAAAACGCCACGCCACAGCCGGTCGTCTCCAGCAAATATTTGTTCTTGTGTTCGCCGCCGTAAATCGTCTTGGCGTTCAATCCGGCTTGCTTTGCCACATCCGGAAAACTTACGCCAAGCGGCGCCGGACTTCCGCCCTCCGCCTTCTGCGGCGTCGTGGTCTGTAGTTTATCGGGGCCTTCGCCAAACACCGGCCGTACCGCCGACAGCAGATTCTCCAGGGACACGACCAGGGCCGATCGGCTAAGCGATCGCAAAAATGTTCGTCGTGGAAATGTCAATCGCCCGCTACCTTCCCTTTGGCTCCACAAAAACGCGTGCTACACTCCACCCGTTTCTTTCCGGGTTTCAGGGTTTGTACTTGACCCTGACCCAACATAGACAGTGCGGCCGTGCATTGCAAGCAACCGCGCGGCATAGAACTCCACCATGCAAAATTTCCGCTCCCCATTTGGACGTCGTCGCCGCGCTAATGTGGCGGCCACCTGCTGGTGGCCTCATTTCTTTGCTGCCCTTGTTCTGTTCGGCTCTCTTCTGCGGCCAGCCGCCGCGCAAAGCACATCTGCGCGTCATTCCGAAATCAATCTCGAGCTCTCCCGCCCAGCGCGTCCCTGGGAATTTCTCGCCTCGGTCGGACGGGAGGCTAGCCTCCTCGGCAACGAATCCGGCGCCGTCGAAGCCTGGGTCTATCCGCTCAAAATTCTCCGCGACCTGCGCCTCACCATCTATACGGAAGGCCGCGCCATCCCCGCCGAATCGCTGGTCCGTACCGTCATAGCGCATCCCGAATCCACGACACTCGTCTACGCCGGCGACACGTTCTCTATCCACGAAGCGTTTTTTGCTCCCATCGATCAACCGGGCGCGGTCATCGAAATTCAGATCGAAACCGAACACCCTCTCGAACTCGAAGCCAGTTTCATTCGGGATTTTCAGCTCGAGTGGCCAGCCTCGATGGGCGGCACTTATGTCGGCTGGAGCGATCCCCTGCGCGCCTTCGTCTTCGGCGAAGATCGCCAGAAATTCGCCGCCCTCGCTGGCTCGCCCACGGCCGCCAATCCGCAACTCGAATATGAAACCAACTACAGCGGCACCCGCCGCAGCAGCTTGCGCCTCGGCGTCACCAATAAAGGCCGCGACACCAAGCTCATCGTCATCGCCGGCTCCATCAACGGCCGCGCCGAAGCGGAAAACGCCTACCGCTTGCTCACTTCCGATCATCAAAAACTTCGCAGCGAATCCGCCGCTTTCTACCGGCAATACCTAGAACGCACCACCAGCGTCGAACTTCCTGACGCCGACCTTCAGCGGGCCTACGATTGGTCGCGCGTCAGCCTGGTTCAGGGACTTGTTTCGAATCCCACCATGGGCGACGGTCTCATCGCTGGCTATCGCGCTTCTGGAGAAAGTTACCGTCCCGGTTTTGCGTGGTTTTTCGGACGCGACTCCCTCTGGTCTGGCTTGGCGCTCAACAGCGAAGGCGATTTCTCCACGACCAAGACCGCGCTCGAGTTCATCGCCAAGTTCCAGCGCGAAGACGGCAAAATCCCTCACGAAATCGCGCAAGGCGCCAGCTTCGTGGATTGGTTCAAAGCCTATCCCTATGCCTACGCTTCCGCCGACGCGACTCCGCTTTACATCATCGGAGTGGATGACTACGTCACCTCAAGCGGCGACCTTGAATTCGCCAAAATCAACTGGTCCCATATCGTGAAGGCGTCCGAATTTCTGCGTTCCACCTACAATCACAACGGTTTCCCGCGCAATTTGGGTATCGGCCATGGCTGGGTCGAAGGTGGCCCGCTTCTCCCTATCGAATCCGAGTTTTATCAAAGCGGCCTCGCTGTCGCCGCCATCCGCTCTCTCGCACACCTCTCGCAACTATCAGGCAAGGACGCCGATGCCAATTCTCTTTCCGCTCGATTCGACAAAGAACACAAACAACTCAACGACGCTTTCTGGTCAGCTGAAAAAAAGATCTTTGCGTTCGCCCAAGGCCGCGACAACCAACGCGTCGACGAACCAAGCGTCCTTGCTACCGTTCCCATGTGGTTCGGCCTCACCGACGAAGACAAATCCCAGCAGATGATCTCTACGCTCGCCGCCCACGAGCACCAAACCGATTGGGGTATGCGCATTATTTCCAATCGCGCCGAAAAATTCAGCGGCGGCGGCTACCATTACGGTTCCGTCTGGCCGCTTTTCACCGGATGGGCCTCCGTCGCCGAATACCGCTACCACCAAGCGCAGCCCGCCTACGACAATCTACGCGCCAACGCCCTGCTCGCGCTCGATGGTTCGCCCGGCCACGTTACCGAAGTCCTCTCCGGTGATTACTACCAGCCGCTCTCCACTAGCTCGCCGCATCAAATCTGGTCCGCCGCCATGGTCATCAGCCCGCTCCTCCGCGGCCTTTTCGGCCTGCAATTCAACGCGCAGGATCGCACGCTCGCTTTCGCTCCTCATATTCCCGCCGACTGGAACGCGTTCTCTTTGTTTCAAATCGCCGCGGGCAGCGATTCTCTTAACATGAATTTTTCACGCACCACGGACTCCATCACCCTGTCCGCCGAACGCAAGGGCGGTGCCGATCTCCGTTTGAACTTTTCCCCCTCGGTCAGCTCTCGCGCGCAAGTTCTGTCCGCCACCCTCAATGGCAAACCGCTGGCTTTCCATCTCGAACCACACACAACCGATCAGCACCTGATCATCGAAGCCCAGCTCACCGCCGGCGCCAACACGCTCAAGATCCGCGTGCGAAACGATTTCTCGGTGAGTGTTGCCAATTCGCTTCCGGCGCTCGGGAGTACCAGTCAGGGCTTGCGCATCCTCTCCGAATCGTGGAATGGCGCGCACGACACACTCACGCTCGAAACCGAAGGCCTCCCCGGCAAAACCTACACGTTGTCGGTTTGGGGCAAGGACCAGATCAAGTCTGTCGAGGGCGCACGGCTTGGCAGTGGCGCGACCCTTGAAGAGACTTTTCCCGCCACGGCGTCAACCGATCCACAAAAGCAAACCGTCACGTTGCATTTGGTGAACGCCGCGAAACGCTAGCGACGACGCAATTCGCATCAAACCCGCCGCGCCTTCGCGCCTCTCTCGGGGGCTTTCCACTATGGAATCCCCAGCTTTTTCTGCATGTCTTCCAGAGTGATTCCTTTCGTCTCCGGGTACCACAGCAGCACCACAAAAAATTGCAGCGCCATCATCACCGAGAAAAACACAAACGGATATCCGCCCGACTTTGCCGCGAACGCCGGAAATCCCAGCGAAATAATTCCCGCCATCACCCAATGCGTAAAACTCCCCAGGCTCTGCCCAGCCGCGCGCACCCGGTTCGGAAACACTTCGCCGATGTAGACCCAGATTACCGCGCCCTGCGAAAAGGCAAAGAACGCGATGTACGCCACCAGCAGCCATACCAGCAGCGATTCGTGGCTGTGCGACAAGAACACGTAGGAAACTCCCGCCAGGCAAAGCGTCGTGCCCACCGCGCCGGTCAACAGCAATTTCTTGCGCCCGACCTTGTCGATCAACGTCATCGCAATCATCGTAAAAACCAGGTTCGTCGCCCCGATGGCCACCGCCTGCAAGTCCGACGACACCTTGCTGAATCCCGCCTGGGCGAAAATCTGGTTCAGGTAGTACAAAATCGCGTTGATCCCGGAAAGCTGGTTGAACATCGCAATGGACACTGCCAGAAATATCGGCAAGCCATACTTTCCGTTGAACAGCTTGTCTCCCGCGTGGTGTTCCGCGTCAATCGAAGCCACAATGTCCTGCAACTCTTGCTCGTAATTCTCTTCGCCGGTGATTCGTAGCACCTCCCGCGCCTCATCTACGCGGCCTCTTTTAGCCAGCCACCGCGGGCTGCGCGGAATTCCAAGCAGCATCAGCAGAAAAATCGCCGCAGGCAGCGCCGCGATCCCGAGCTTCCATCGCCACTCCGTCGCCCCGAGCGCAATCGTTCCAATCAGATAGTTCGACAGGTACGCCAACAGGATTCCAAACACCACATTGAACTGGAACAGCCCCACCAGCCGTCCGCGATACTTCGCCGGAGCGATCTCCGCGATGTACATCGGACCCAGTACCGACGACCCGCCGATCGCCAATCCGCCAATCACGCGAAACGCCACCAATGCCGTCCAGTTCCATGCTAGCCCGCACCCGATGGCTGAAATCAGGTACAGTACCGCCAGGATCCGCAAACTGTCCCGCCGCCCGTACGCATCGCCCGGAATCCCCGCCAGCATCGAGCCGATAATCGTTCCCGCCAATGCGCTCGACACCGTCAAGCCCAGGGACAGCGGCGTCAGGTGAAACAAATCGGTCAGCGCCTGGGTGGTTCCTGAAATCACCACCGTGTCAAACCCAAACAGCAGGCCGCCCAAGGCCGCCACTACGGTGCTGCGCAACAACACGGCATTCAATTGCATGGTTGGCACCTTCCCCGAGACTGCGCCGCGCATTCTACAGAATTCGCGAGTTCAAGTGTTATTTCCGTAGTTGGAGAGGGATCGGAGGGGGTATCGCATCCCGCCCTGCTCCTAAGCGTGCCAGCCAAAGGAGTTGTGGGTGTGAAAGTGGAAAGGCCTTTTTTTCTGGTGATGGCCTGACATGTCGGAACTAAAGCTTCGCTCCCGCACAGGCCCAGCACTACGGGGGTGGGCCCTTCCGTCCGACGGCCGCGGCGGTCAGGGTGAAGGCAAGCCCACATAATTTTCGGCAAGGGATTGGGAGGCGGGGCGGGACGTGGTGACGTAGTCGAGGTCGGCGAGCTGGCGGCGGTGGTCGAAGGGATTGTCGTCGGGGAAGCGGTGGAGGAGTTGGGTCATCCACCAGGAGAACCGCTGAACTTTCCAGACGCGGCGGAGACAGGTGGCGGAGTACTGCGCGAGGAGATCGGAGTTGCCGGTCTGATAGAAAGAGCCGAGGGCGGCGGCGAGGACGCGGACATCGGCAACGGCGAGGTTGAGACCCTTGGCACCGGTGGGCGGAACGATGTGGGCGGCATCGCCGGCGAGAAAGAGGCGACCGAACTGCAAAGGCTCAACGACGAAACTGCGCATGCCGGTAACGGTCTTTTGCATGATGGGGCCTTCGGTGAGGCGCCAGCCGTCCGCGGTGGCAAAGCGCTGGTGGAGTTCGCTCCAGATGCGGTCGTCGGACCAGAGCGCGAGGTCTTCATCAGGAGCGCATTGCAGATAGAGGCGGCTGATTTCCGGCGAGCGCATGGAGAGAAGCGCGAACCCGCGATCGTGATGTGCGTAGATAAGTTCGCTGGAAGCTGGCGGCGCCTGAGCCAAGATGCCGAGCCAGCCGAAAGGATAGTCGCGTTCATAAATGGTGAGTACGCCCGCGGGAATCGCGGAACGCGAAATACCGTGGAAGCCGTCACAACCAGCGATGAAGTCGCAATCAAGACGTTCGGAAACGCCATTGTGGCGGAAGGTGACATAGGGCGCGGTGGAGTCGAGAGCGCAAAGAACTAGGTCCTTGGTTTCAAAGAGGATGGGACGATTCGCAGCCAGGCGGGCGGCAACCAGGTCCTTGATGACCTCGTGCTGGGCGTAGATGGTGACGCACTTGCCGGCAGCAAGATCGCGAAAGTCAATGCGATGGCCGCGGCCGTTGAAGCGGAGTTCGATGCCGCCATGTTCGAGGCCCTGGCGGCGAAGACGTTCGCCGACACCGAGCTCATGCATGAGCTGCACGGTGTGGTATTCAAGAAGGCCGGCGCGGACACGCTCTTCTATGTATGGGCGAGTGTGGAGTTCCAGGATGACGGACTCAATGCCGAGCCGCCGCAACAGCAGCGAGAGAAAAAGACCGGCAGGGCCGGCGCCGATGATGGCGACTTGGGTGCGCACGGAAGAAACTTACTCCAATGATTGGGTACGGCGCTAATGCCTCGTGTCTTGACGCGAGGGGGCAGAGTACGCAGATACCAGAGAAGCGAACTCGCTATGGCCGCGCGTAGGCAAGATTGTCGAACCGGAGTCCCCGGCCGTTCTCAAATTCAATGCTTACGCGCGAAGCCGTCTCGTGCCACTCCGTACGGATGCGTCGAATTTCTCCCGGCTCGATATTGTACTCCGCATCGCGGTTACCGTCGGTTCGCACGGTCACCGTGGCCTTGTTGGCACCGCCATTGCAGATGTCGAAGCCCAGCAAGATCCGCGGTGCGACGAACCGGAACTCCGCCGATCGCGCTTCCGGATTCTGCAGCACCAGGTTGAAGGTTCCGAACTTTCCTGCCGGCACGCCGATTTTCCACTCCGACGCTGGCCATTCGATGACGCCGGCGGGATATTGCCCGGTTAGCGTCGTGCCTGCGGCCAGGTGTGGGTCGTCGAAGGTAACGTACCGCGGAACGCCATGCCCGCTTTGTCCCTGAACATCAATGTCGCGCGATGAAGTGTGGCGAATGCGCAAAACGCGTGTCGCTTCATCGAACGTAAATCCTTCGCCGGCAAGATCTTGCCGACGCGCCAGCGGCTTGGCTCCCGCGGTCACTGACTGCGGCACGAAATCCAGCCGCAACACATCCGTGGATTCGGGATCGAAAGTGGAATAGACCACCGAACCCGCGCCGTAGGCAATTTTTGTAACGACCGAGAGCGAACCGAGGAGATGCGATTCATCTGCGGGGGCCCACTCCGGCACCGCCCAGAACGCGTCCATCATGCGCCGCGGCCCATCGGAGAATTCATCGGTCCACCACCACTGCGTGCTGTACGGAGCATGGGCTCCGCCGGGAAGCCCCTGAAAATAGGTGACCCAGTTGTAGGTGCGATACGCCGCTTCTTTGAAAGCGGAGTCTCCGGTCTTGGCATAGTACAGCGCTTCCACCGCCGCCAGCCGCGCGCTATGGCTGTCGCAACATTGATTCGGAAGGTTGCAGCAGAACTCCTTCCCATTGCCCTGTTCAGTGGTGACCGTGGCGCCGTGCACGATATATTTCGGCCATTTAGGGGTGCTCTTTACCCACTGGACCAATTGCGCGGCATGCTCGCGCCACTGCGGATCTTTTTCCGGATGCAACAAGACGTACCGCGCGAACTCCAGTGGAATCACCTGGTTCATGTTTTCATAACTGCCCTGCACGTCCTCGAAATAGCCGACCCAAACGTTGTTTTGCAGCGGATACTTTGCGAACCAATTCCACGCACCTTCGCGCACTCTTTTGTACGCGGTAACGTCGCCCTGGCCGATCCGCATCAACTCATCGAACAACATGATGGGCTCAATCACATTCGCCGAATACGGGAACATCGCTTTGTTATTTCCCAAACTGCCATCGCGGCCGAAGCAACGGTTGGGCCAGGGAGAGTTTTTCTCATCGCCCGCCTTGAAATTCTTTACCAGGGCTTGCGCGCACAAGATCGCGGCACGCAGATATTTTGTGTTTCCGGTCATTTCGTACAGACGCAGATAAGCGTAGCCGTCTTCGCCCACCACATGCGGCTCGACGAAATCTTCGCCGTGGTTGCTCCAACCCGTGTAGCGTTTCGCGCCTGGATTGGCCGATGGATACGGCACTTGCGCCCACGCGTAGCCCGCGGGAGTGCGGCCATTTTCCAGTTCGTAGTCCACCAGGCTTTCCAGGAATTCCAGCGTGCGCGGATCGCCGGTGTACGGATACAAGCGCTCCATGAATCCCTGCATCATGGCGCGCAAGTAGCCGGTGGAATTGACCCACTTTCCGTCGGGGACGAGTTCAAAGGTGGCGCGGTCAAAATCGAAGCAGCAATAGAAATAAAGTAGCCGTTGCCGGTTGTATTGATCCCAGAGGACGGTCCACTGCGAAAGAAAATATCCGGCGTAGGAGTATCCCGTGTTGTCCGGCATCGGCCACGGCAACAATTTATGTTGACCATCCAAGGCCACGGCTCGCCCGGCAATGGTGGTTTCGTTCACGATTAGGGTGACGGGAAAAGGCGCTTGAGCCTCCTGCGCTGCGACGGTGCTAAACAAAATCGTGGCGCAGCACAACGCCAGGAAATTTCTCGCCGCCTTAGAAACTCGCCGCATGATGGATTCACCGGTTCGCACAGATTAAAGAAACACCAACACACACGCACCTTATCCGAATATCCACAGAAAGAAAATGCAGGAGTAATACGACTCTCCTGCTCCACCGCGGCATCGATCGTTGAAGGATTCTATTTCGCGGGCTGCAGGCGGCCGGACATCTCGGCTTCGACGCTTACTACTTTGCCCGCTTTCAGCAGGAAATTGCTGGGATTCCTGATTCCCCATTCGACGTAGGGCACGTCGAATTTTGCGGTGCCTTTCCAACTGTCGGCGGCGATTTCCGCGTGTACCAGTGCCGTGATTTCGTGATCCGCTCCGTGCACCGAGAATGTACCGTGGACCCTAACGTCGCAAGGGCCGGTCGGCGCCACTTTCCCTTCCACCCATGTTGGATGAAACACGGCTTCCGGATATCTCGCGGTCTCCAGAATTTCCTTGTGCATCTTGGCGTCGCGCGAATCGTTTCCGCTTTCTCCGCTCTTGGCGCTCACCACAATTTCGCCGCTGGCCTGGCCCGATTCCCGTTCGAGGTTCATCACGCCGCGTACCACCGCAAAGGTTCCATGCACGGTATGCAAGGAACTGGGGAGTGTCCAATGCACTTTTGATTGCGCCGGATCGAGGGTAAGCGAAACCGTGGAATTTGCCGCCGGCCTCGGATCCTTGACAACTGTCGATTGAGCGGGTGGTCTTGGAGGAGCAGCAGCGGCCGAAAGCAACAGACTCAGCGCGGCCAGCGATCCAACCGTGCTAGCGAACTTCTTGACGCTAACCATGGGCATTCCGTTCGTTCTCCACGTTCAAGCCGCCAGCAACTGCCAACCCAACGCCGCGCCGGCGGACAACAATTCTCCTGGAGTTCCTTCGCCGACATGAAACGCCAGCAGCCTGGCAAAAAGTTCCGGCTTCCTTGCCCAGGATTGAATCACGCGCCGCCGTAAGACAGCATGTCTGCCGAGCAGCACCATCAACTTCGCCATTAACAGAGGACGCTTTTCCAGCTCGCGATGCTCCTGCTGGTAACTCTCGAGAGATCCCTTTTCAATGGCAGCCACCAGGGCAAATGCCTGGCGAAACGCCAGCCGCAATCCCTCGCCGGTAATCGCGTCCACACTGCCCGAAGCGTCTCCCAGAAGTGCGATGTTTCTTCTCTGCACGGCTTTCAACGACCGCGAAGATGTGACCGCTCCACGCTCCTTGCCGTTGAGGTCGGCTCCGCGCAAACGATCGCGCAGTTCAGGCAGGGTCGCAAGCGCGTGTTGAAATTCGGCATCCTTGCTGCGCTCGCCTATGATGACCACGGATACCTCGTTCTGGGCAACCGGCGTGACATATGCTTGTACCCGTGCGCCCCAATGAATTTCAACGAAGTCCGACCACGGGGCCAGGTGATAGTGCCGACGGTTCGCGAATCGCAGGGTACTGCTGCGCGCAGGTTCGAGGCCGCCCCAGCGGCGCACTCTGGATGCCAAGCCATCCGCGCCGACAATCCACCGCGCGCGGATGAACCTGCCACGCGCCAGTACTCCTTCGGCGTCCATTCCCGTCACCGGCGTACGCCACAATAGCCGCACGCCGCATTCTTCCGCGCGGGCGATCATCTTTTCATGTAGCAGCGGCCGCGCCAATCCTAGTCCGTGACCTTGAGGAAAATTCGCGCCTACGCTCGCGTCCTCCTGCACAAAACGAATCCCTTTGAAACGAGCGCCATCGCCGGGATCAAGCCGGACTCCCAGCGAACGCAGGGCAGCTTGCGTGTCCGGCATCATGCCTTCGCCGCAGGTTTTATCAATGGGAGGCGCCGCACCGTCCGCGACCACGACGCTGATACCTTTTTGCCGCGCGGCAATAGCCAGCGAGAGTCCGGCGGGGCCTCCGCCGACTACGAACAAGTCCGTCTTATCGTCCATCAAAGTCACCAATCACTTCCGCACATAGTGCGCGAACCAAGATCCAAGATTCATTTGTACGTATAGATGGATGCTTTTATTGTGCGCTTCGATGCGCCTCGGAAGGTATCAGGCGGGCTAAGAGATTGCATCGGAGTTGTCAACAATCGCCCCGCGGCATTGCGGCGCGACTGATAAAATAGCCGGCAGGCATGCAGAGTCTTGTCGGGGGGCGGCGATCGGTTTTCTGAAGCCGCTCGGAGCAAACGCCATGTGCAGAAACATCAAGAACCTTTTCAACTTCGAGCCGCCGGTGACGCCAGAAGAAGTGCGCGCCGCTTCGCTGCAGTTTGTAAGAAAGATCACCGGTTTCAACAAGCCTTCGAAAGCCAATGAAGCGGCATTTCAATTGGCGATTGATGAAGTAACGGCCTGCTCGTCAAGACTGTTGCGCGCGCTGGAGACGACCGCACCGCCGAAAAATCGTGAGGAAGAAGCGGCGAAAGCCAAGACTCGTGCGGCAGCACGCTTTGGAGACTAAACCGGCGACGACGGAATGCTTTCTGCTTGCGCGCCGTCAATTGCGTCCTGGACTGACACGCCCTTACACTGAGCAGCATGCTTGGGCTCGAAGTGCAGCTCACACTTCTTCTTTTGATCGTTTGCAGCTTTGGACCGGGGTTCTTCCTGGTACGTCGTTTGCGATGGACGCCGATGGAGAAGCTCTGCGGGTCCGTGGGGGCTTCGCTCCTATTCGTCTATTTGGTTTTTCTCGCCGCGTATTTGCTCAGTTCGAATCGGGCCGACGTTCCCCGCGCGGTTCCAGTGGTCTTTTCGGCGGTAGCGTTCGTTCTCATCGTTGTGGCACGGCTGGACATTCTTGCGCTTTTCCGTAGCGCTCGTGTCCGCCAAACCATCGGAGGATTCTCCTTTTTGCTGATTTGGACAATTCTGTGCCTGAGCTTGATCCGCAACTACTCCGGCGCGAACTGGTTTGGCGACTGGCTGGAACATTTTCAACGGTCGCTGTTTTTTCTTCACCACTTTCCGGTGGACTCGCCGATCGTTTTTGGATATCAGCTTCCTGCGAGACCGCCGGCCATGAACGAAATAGCGGCGTTTTTCCTGGCGCAGACGGCAGACCGCTTCGAAATTTTCCAGGTAATTTTTGCCTTTCTGAATCTTCTGATGTTTCTGCCGTGTTCGCTGATCATGCCGGCGCTCACGGGACCGCGGCGAACTTTGGTGCTGCCGCTGACTCTGCTCTTCGCCGCGAATCCCGTGATCATGCAGCATGTCACCTATTCCTGGTCCAAGGCGTTCACGGCGTTTTTCGTGGTTCTGTCCGTTTGCTTTTATCTGGCCGGCATGCGGAAGAACGACGATATGCGAATTCTCGCAGCTTTCATCGCCATGTCCATGGGCATGCTGGTGCACTACTCGGCGGGGCCGTACGCCGTGTTTCTGGCCCTGCACTATTTGCTGCGCGTGTGGTGGCAGCGCCCGCGCGCGCGCCGGATGAGGGAGCTGGCCATCATCGTTGCAGTTTGCGGAGCACTGCTGGCCACGTGGTTTGCCTGGTCGGTCGCGGTGTACGGAGTTCGCAAAACCGCTGCGTCGAATACCAGTGTCACGGGGGCGCAGCGGGACCAAGGTCACTGGATCGGCCGAACCGCAAACAATCTTGTGGATTCCCTCGTGCCTGTGATCCTGCGGTTCGATCCGGTTGCAGGGAGCTTTGCGCAGCAAGGCGCCCTTCCTTCCCTGCGAGATAAGGTGTTTGTCTTTTATCAAGCGAACGCGATTTTTGGCATGGGCTTGATCGGCGGTCCATTGATCGTGTGGCTGCTGTATCGCGGCTTGTTCAAGAAGGCGCGTTCGACACCGGATCGGTCGTTCTGGCTGGCAATGCTCCCGACGTGTGTCGTGCTTGGGATCGCCTCGGTAAGCGAACTGGACCCGCGCGGACTGGCCCATATCACACTGCTTTCGCTGGAAATCGTTGGACTCGCTTTGTTGGCGGGCACGTTTCCGTGGCGTCGGCTGGTCTTGTCCTTGGTGCTTGCCGGATGCCTAATCGACTTCTCGTGCGGAGTTTTGTTGCAACTTTACGTGGAAAGCCTGGAGAACAGCCCTCACCGGATGGTTTTTGCCGGGCTCAACGCGGTTGGCGGCAAGCCGAATGACAATCCCGCGACACCATACTCCTTTGGCGGAGTGGCGTGGGATAATTGGTATCTGAAGCATCAATATGCGCTGAACCGTGAAGGCATTAGCAAGCTGGACGACCGCCCGCCCGCCCTGGCCAGCATCGGCAAGGCACAAATGCAAAAATCGCTCGCCGAAGACCAAACCGTCTGGCATGGGTGGTATGCGCGAAACGGCGGATCAGTCAAATTTCTGGGCGATCAATTTTCCGGAGAATCTCAATGGCCGCTGGTCGGCCAAATCGGTCTGCTGCTTTTGCTGCTGGTGTGTTTGGTAGGGGCTGTAGTCAGGAAAAACGCCGCACTGTTAAAGCGTTTCGGAATCGTGGGCGGCGGAAAGTCGATCGAAACATAACGCTTTGATCCAAAGAACGCTGGCTGAATGACTACCGGGCAGTGGGAGAGTTTCTCAGCGCGAGTTCGTTCACGGCAGTGTCGGTTTCGGCGCCCAGGATCAGACTGAAGCTGGCCAGATAGATCCACAACATGATGACGATGAACCCGGTAAGCGCGCCGTAGATTTGCGAAATTTCCGAGGTGTGTTTCATATACAGATTGAAAGCCCCAGTGATGACGCTCAGGCAGAGAACGGAGAGAACCGTTCCGGGAGTGAGTTTGTGCCTCTCTAGCGGGCGCGCGGGCAGGAAATGATTGATCAGATATACAGCGGCGCCAAACATCAGCAGTGTCATGAACCAGCGAAGCAAGGTGGCGAGCACATCGGATTGCGGAATGTAGTCGAGTTTTCCCAGAACGAGCGCGATGAGAGTGCGGCCGGCAGTCCAGATGCCGAACCAGGCGATCAGCAGGCAGGCGGAAAGGAACGTGGCCGCAAGGGCGATGAGGCGGCGCTTGAAATAATTGCGGGTTTCTCGAAGAGAAAAGGCGCGTGTCAGGGCTTCCATCAGGCTCATGAAACCGGTGGAGGCGCTCCAGATGGCAAGGACCAGGCCGAAAGAAAAAAATCCGCGATAGCCCTTGGAAAGGCCCAGCATGATGATCAGCAAAGTGTCTTGCGTGCCGGCGGGAAAATAAGTGCTGAGCCACTTCGCGAAAGTCTGCCAGCCTCCGCTGGTGGGCGCCCAGCCAAGCAGCGCGGCGACGACCAGAAAAAACGGGAACATGGAAAGAACAAAGTAGAAGGAAACCTGCGCGGCGGCGTTCAGCGAATCGTTATCGTAGCAGCGGACAACGATGCGTTTCAGCAGCAAGGCCAGCACCTGGCCCTTGCTGGGTGCGGTAGAAGTGCTGCGCTCTGCCGTAAGAACGTTCATGGGAGTCGCTGGCGGCGGAAAGTCGAAAAACTCCAGTATCCCTGATGGTGGCAGGCCGGCAGAGCGGGTCAATCGGTGCTTTGGTGTATCCACCCGCTTTCGTAGAGCAAAATTGCGCCGGTCAAACCGGGAGCGAGTTGCCTGAGGTCATCTCTAGCACCGTTCCACGTCAACGCGGCGGCCGCCGCGCTACCCCGCTGGTATTGAGCAAAATGGCTGCACCAGCCGATGTTTTTACGCCGGCCTCCTGCTCGGATGTCGAGGTCTTGGCCAGGGACAAATTTTTGATTTGCGGCCGAGACCAGTTCCTTGCTAGAGTGCTAGAGATGTCATTGAGCTTCAACCAGAAGCAGGGCGCGCACATTTGTTGTTGTATGTGTTGCGCACACGCGTCTTCTGGTATCGTGAGGCTCGTAATCTAGGAATCCAGCACTAGCCTAGCAGCAGTGAAGCCCACCGCCAGAAGAACTGGCCGGTGGGATTTTTGTTTTTGGGGCCAATTTTGTTGAGTTAACCGGGAAAACGCCATGAAACAGGTCGTCGAGGAGTTGAATGATCGTTCCCCCGCCTTTAGGGGGGCGCCGATTAGTAGCGCCAGGACGAACGGCGCACGCCTGAGCCAGCTGAAAGCGCTGGAGGCCGAAAGCATTTACATCCTGAGGGAAACGGTGGCCGAGTTCGCTCGCCCCGTGATGCTCTATTCGATCGGCAAGGATTCGTCAGTCATGCTTCGACTGGCGCAAAAGGCATTCTACCCGGGCAAGATCCCGTTTCCTTTGCTGCACATCGACACCAGCTACAAGTTCCCCGAAATGATCGAGTTTCGCGATTCATATCCGAGAGAAATCGGCGCCGAGTTGATTGTTCATCAGAATCGCGAAGCGCTGGAGCAGGGCGCGAACCCTTTTGTACTGGGCACCCAAAAGTGCTGCAGTCTGCTGAAGACCAAATCCTTGCTGGATGGTCTGGCGGCGGGGGGATTTGACGCCGCGTTCGGCGGAGCGCGCCGGGACGAAGAAAGATCGCGGGCAAAAGAGCGCATCTACTCGTTTCGCGATGCACATGGGCAATGGGACCCGAAGAACCAGCGACCTGAGCTGTGGAACATTCTGAATTCCCGGATCAACAAGTCAGAAAGCATTCGCGTTTTTCCGCTCTCCAATTGGACTGAGCTCGACGTCTGGCTATACATCCACGTGGAACAAATTCCGATTGTGCCGCTTTACTACGCGCGCGAGCGCGAGGTGGTTGAGCGGCACGGGTCGCTGGTAGTGATCTATTCGCAAGACCAGCCATTGCCGGGAGAGAAGATAAAAGTTGTGAACTGCCGGATGCGTTCGCTGGGCTGCATCCCTTGCACGGGCGCGATCCGCTCGGAAGCGGACAGCCTTCCCAAGATTATTGAGGAAATGATTTCGTTCCGGCGGTCGGAGCGCGAAAACCGCGCCATTGATCACGACGAAGAAGGCTCGATGGAGATTAAGAAGCGCGAAGGGTACTTCTGATGTTGTCAGCCATTGAATTCGAGCCGCGTGAAGATTTCGCGAGCTTTCTCGAACGCGATTTGCACAAGGAGCTGCTGCGCTTCACGACGGCCGGGAGCGTGGACGACGGCAAGTCTACGCTGATTGGCAGGCTGTTGCACGATTCGAAGGCGGTGTACGAGGACCAGCTCGCAGCGGTTAGGAAAAGCCGGATCAATCGGTCGGGCCGGGCGATCGATTTTTCGCTGCTCACCGACGGGTTGCGGGCCGAGCGCGAACAGGGAATCACGATTGACGTGGCCTACCGTTACTTCGGCACTACCCGCAGAAAGTTCATCATTGCAGACACTCCAGGCCACGAACAGTACACGCGGAACATGGCGACAGGAGCCTCGACGGCCGATCTTGCGGTGATTCTAGTCGATGCGGCCAAGGGCTTACTGCCTCAGACGCGGCGCCACGCCTACATTTCCGCGTTGCTTGGCATTCCCAACGTTGTTGCGGCCATCAACAAAATGGACTTGATGGACTACCGTGAAGATATTTTTTTGAAGCTTCAGCAGGATTTTCTAGAGCTTGCGGAATCGCTGGGAATCAAGTTGGTACGATGCATTCCGATCAGCGCGCTCGAAGGCGACAACGTTGTTGAGCACAGCGACAACATGCCCTGGTACAGCGGTGCGACGCTGATGGAACACCTCGAAACTGTCGAAATCCGGCCCGTTCGCGAATCGGGCGAAATGCGATTTCCCGTTCAGAGTGTCATCCGGCCGGACGGCAGTTTTCGCGGTTTTGCCGGGAGCGTCGCGGGTGGAACCATCCACCCCGGCGACTCCGTTCTGGCGCTGCCGTCGCGGCAGCAAACCAGAGTGCGTGCGATCGTGACATACGATGGTGAACTCGAAGTTGCAATACCCCAGCAATCTATCGTTCTTCGGCTCGAGGACGAGATCGATCTAAGCCGTGGCGATCTACTCGTCTCGCCCGATCGCTTGCCCCACGTCTCGCATAGGTTTACCGCCATGGTGGTCTGGCTTCACCCGCAGCCTCTCAGGCTGAATCAAGCCTATCTCGTGAAGCACTTCGGGCGACAGGTTAAGGGCCGGGCGACGAAAATTCGCTACCGGATGAATATCAATAGTCTAACGAAAGATTCGGCAGAGCAGCTGGAGATGAACGAGATCGGGTCTGTCGAATTTGAAACCAGCGGTCCGCTTTTTTTTGATTCTTACGAAGAAAATCGCGTCACCGGCAGCCTTGTCCTGATCGATCCACTGTCGAATGCGACCGTGGGCGCAGCCATGATTCGTGAAGAGATAACAGACGCATCTGACGCGAATGTTGTTTCGGCACATTCTGGCCATGCCGGTATCACCGAACAACTGCGGATGAAGCGCCATGGGCACCTTCCCGCAGTCTTTTCTATCCAAGACGGCTCACTCGCCGAGCGCCTGGAAGGAAATCTTTTCGAGAAGGGTTTTGAGGCACTTCTGGTGCGCGGAGGCAAAGTGCCACCGTCCGCTCTGCCATCCGTTGTTTCCGCGCTTTGGTCTGCCGGTATGGTCGTTGTTCATGGAGGCCACCTTACTTCTGAAGCGCGTGGCGCGATCCAAGCACTGGCAGGGGATCGGTTCTTTGAGTTGCTGGCGCCCGAAGACCCCTCGGCGGCCGACGAAATCCTGCGCGACGCGCTCAGGGTGGCCGAAACGCTTCGCATCGGGATCGATTTTTCTAGTAACGAGGGTTGGACTGGACATGAGTGACTTGGGCTACCTGGAAAATCTGGAAGCACGGACCGCCGAGGAAGTACTGGACGTTGTGCTTGCGAGCGGGACGCCATCCCTGGCGTGCCTCACATGCAGTTTTCAAGCTGAGGACATCATCGTCCTGAATTTGTTGCGAAAGCGTATTCCGAACATTCCCGTTTTGTTTCTGGAGACCGGCTATCACTTTGCGCAAACCTATCAGTTCCGGGACCGGATCGCTCGCGAGTGGAACCTGAATCTCGTGAACGTCGCGCCACAAAAAACGGTGCTGCAGCAAGAGTCCGAATTGGGCATTTTGTACCGCGACCAACCCACGAAATGCTGCCAACTTCGCAAGGTAGAGCCACTGATGCAAGCCCTGGAACCATTCAAGGTTTGGTTCACGGGCCTGCGGCGGGAGCAGTCGCCGACTCGCAAGAATCTGCGCAAGGCCGAAGACCATCGGCTGCCGTCAGGCAAGACGGTTTTGAAAGTGAGTCCCCTGGCCGACTGGACGTGGGCGAAAGTGTGGGAGTACACCGGTGCAAATCAGTTGAACTATCTCCCGCAATACGATCAAGGCTACGCCAGCATCGGCTGCGAGCCTTGCACGGCACTGCCGGACGATCCCAACAATCCGCGCTCTGGCCGCTGGGGCGGCAAGAAGCTGGAGTGTGGAATTCATACGTTTTCGGAACGGGCACAATGATTCATCTCCTGGTTGGATTTTTTATTGCGCTTGCCGTCGGGCTAACCGGGATCGGTGGAGGGAGCTTCACGGTTCCCGCGCTTCTGCTGCTTGTGGGCCTTCCGGTCAGCGAAGCTGTGGGCACGGCTTTCGTTTTCGCCGGTGTGTTGCGGCTGATCGCCGCACCGTTTTATCTGTTGGGGCGGCAAGTTCATTCACGCTATTTCAAGTTGCTGCTGGCAGGAGCCGTCCCCGGCCTGGTGCTCGGCATGTTGGCCTTGCGTGGAGTGGCAATCGCGGAAAACAGCGGAGGGGTAACGATCATTCTAGGTATTCTTCTGGCGGTTTCCTCGAGCATCTCGTTTTTTCCGCGCGTGCAGAATCCCCGATTCGCGGTGAAAAATGCACGCTGGCTGCCGTGGCTGGCATTTCCCATCGGCGTTGAATCTGGATTCTCGTCGGCGGGGGCGGGAGCCCTTGGAACGGTTCTCCTGTTGAACTACTCGGAAATGGCGCCGGCGCAGGTGATTGGCACGGACATTTTGTTCGGACTTGTTTTGGCGGTCATCGGAAGCGCGGTGCATTGGACCATGGGCTCAATCAGCACGCCGGTCTTGTTGCAATTGTTGGCCGGTGGCGTGCCGGGCGTGATTTTCGGCTGCTTGATGGCGAAAAAGGTTCCCGCGCAGAGACTCAAAACCGTAGTCGCAGCAATCGCGATTTGCGCGGGCTTGCAGTTGGTGTGGTCAGGTACGCGGTCGCTGGCTGCGAAACAGCCATCCGACACCGCTCGAATAGCTCCGGTCGTACACCGAGTGGCGCAGCCATGATTTCTTCGGTGATGTGCATCCGTATCCGCTTCACACTCTCGGAATCGGAAATTCCAGCGCGACCCTTTGCGTATTCTTCTGTCTCCCTCAGCAATTGTTTCTGTTGTTGAACTCTACTTTTCCAGGCCGCCATCCACAGCAGCGATTTCTTGTGACGGCACGAATTTTCAAAATTTATGGAGCGTAGTGATGAGCGCACACAGAATTTCCAGACGTTATGTCCTGCAGATCTCTAGGGCCACGGCGGCAATCCTGATCTTGGCCGGCGCGCTAGTTTCACCCTCGGTTCGCGCGCAGTCGGACGCCGCCATTTCCGGCATCGTCAGCGATTCAAGCGGAGGCGCCGTTGCGGGAGCGACTCTCACCATCACCAATGAGGAGACGGGCTTTGAACGCAGGGTCTTGACGGATGAGACCGGCCGATACTATGCGGCATCCCTGGCGGTCGGAACGTACGCTCTCAAGGCGGAGAAGCCCGGCTTTCGTTCCAACGCTCGCAGCGGTGTGACGCTCGTGGTTGGACAACGAGAAGAAATCGACTTTGTCGTCGAGGTCGGGGATATTCACCAAACGGTTGAAGTACCGGCGAATCCGACTGTGGTTGTTGTATCGACAGAGGACGTTTCTGGATTGGTCGGTGAACGCCAGGTGAAAGACCTTCCCCTCAATGGGAGAAGCTACGACCAATTGATCACGCTGAATGCTGGCGCGGTGAACTACACTTCACAGCGCGCCGGCAGCGTCGGAACATCGAACTCGGTTGTGGGGAACATGTTCGCGGTGTCGGGACGGCGGCCTCAGGAAAACCTCTTTCTCCTGAACGGCGTGGAGTTCACGAGCGCTTCGGAGATCAACAACACGCCCGGAGGAGTAAGCGGACAACTGCTTGGCGTAGATGCCATCCGTGAATTTGCTTTCGTCAAAGACACTTACGGCGCCGAATTTGGTAAACGCCCTGGCGCGCAGGTTAGCATTGTCACGGCCTCAGGAACGAATCAGGTTCACGGCGCGCTCTACGAATTCACCCGAAACAGCGCTCTCGATGCGCGCAACTTCTTCGATCACGGCGACATTCCGGAGTATCAGCGCAACAATTTTGGCGCTTCGCTGGGTGGTCCGCTGCGCAGAGACAGAGTCTTCCTTTTCGGAAACTACGAAGGCCTGCGCCAAAACCTAGGGTTGAGCAACCTGGCGCTGGTTCCAGACAACGCGTCGCGTGCCAGTGCGGTGCCGAGCATCCAGCCACTGCTCGCGCTGTGGCCGGTTGCCAACGGCAGAGAGCTGCTGACTGCCACGGGAGCGCCAAGCGGAATTGCCGAAGCCTTCACCAATCCGTTGCAGGCAGTTCGCGAAGATTTTGGAACGGCGCGATTCGATCAGGTATTTTCGGACAGCAATTCTTTCGCAGCGGTGTATACGGCCGACGATAGCGAAGCTCATTCGCCGACCGGTAATCCTTTTACCTTAGCGGATATTTCCTTGCGCGAACAGGTAGCCAGCCTCAGCGAGACCCACATTTTTTCGCCTCGGCTTTTGAACAAACTGACCTTGGGCTTTTCGCGGGGAGCTTTTTATTTCAATACGGGTACCACCGTGGACTTGCCCGGGTGGATTCACGCGGGACAGCCGGTGGGCGCCGTGGTCGTCGGGGGCGGCACCACGCTCAACGGCGCATCACAAATCACCAACGGCGGCACGAACGCGGGCAGCAACCTGAGGGCCGTGCGGAATCTCTTTACCGCCAGCGACCAGGTTACGCTGACTCGCGGCATCCACATTCTAAATTTTGGTGGCTGGCTGCAACGGGTGCAGGCCAATGACTCTCTGGTTCAGTACCAGTATGGCCAGATTTCCTTCAGCAACCTGCAAACCTTTCTGCAAGGCCAAGTCAGCACATATACCTACGCGCCAGCCTCTGCACCACTGGCGTGGCGCTCGCTGGAAGGCGCTGTCTTCGCGGAAGATACCCTTCGACTAAAGCCGTCCTTGGAAATGCGAATCGGCTTCCGCGCCGAGTTTACCAACGGGTGGAACGAGGGGCAGGGCCGCGCCTCGAATTACCTTTTCGCTTCGAACGGCACGATCCTGACCCAGCCAACCGTCGGCGATTCGGCGTTTACTGACAATCACGCGAAGTTCCTGCCGGCGCCGCGTATTGGCCTTGCCTGGTCGCCATTCGGCTCGAAAAAGACGGTGATTCGGGCAGGCTTCGGACTGTATTACGCCCTACTGGACAATTTGAGCTACCGTCTCGATCAAAACGCTCCCTTCAACTCGGTATTGGCAGTGAAAAATATTTCATTCGCAAGCATTGCGCCCGAATCCGCCTACACCGGCGCGAAAATCATACCCAGCGGCGTTCAACCTGATTTGCGTACGCCCACGGTTGAGTCGTGGTCGCTGAAAGTCCAGCGGGAAATATTTTCGAATACTTCACTAAGCGTCGGCTACATCGGTTCGCACGGCTACCACGGCCTGCTTTCGGTGGACGCGAATCTTCCGACCCCAACAATCTGCCCGGCGGCGCCGTGCCCAACTGGCTATCCCGATGGCGCGACCTATTACCCACTTGGCGCGCCACTGGCGAACAACGCTGTTTCGAATACGACACATTGGCTCTCCGAAGGCATCAGCTCCTATCATGGTCTGGAAGCGGACCTAAGTCGCCGCTTCGGCCGGGGCCTGCAATTCCGCGGAGCCTATACCTTTGCGAAAGCTCTCGACGACGGAGATAACATGAACACCAGCGTGGCCACCAATTCGCCGGCATTCGTGGCCAACCCGCTCGAGCCCAAGGCGGATTATGGTCGCGCCTCGTTCGACATCCGTCACGTTGCCGTGTTCAACGTCATCTATGAGATCCCTTTTGCTCGCAGTAGCAGGAAATGGCTAAACCGCGTAGCCGGAGATTGGCAGATTAGCGGCATCCAGACGCTTCAATCGGGCTTGCCGTTCACACCCCAGCTTTCCTATAACCCGTCGAATGACGGCGACACCCGCAATCCCGTCCGTCCTTCCGTGAACCCCAATTTTGCAGGCGAGTTGATCGTGGGAGGCGCAAACCAATATTTTGATCCGAACGCATTCATACAGCCGCTTCCGGGCACTTATGGAAACGCCGGCCGCAACACTCTGCAAGGTCCGCACCTTTACGAAACAGATTTATCTCTGGCAAAAAAATTCACCTTCCGCGAAAGCTTGCATCTGCAATTTCGCGCGGAGTTCTTCAATCTCTTCAATCACACGAATTTCAACACGCCGAACCCGGTCGTCTATGCGGCGGCGACGGGGGGACCGTCACCCACGGCCGGCGTCATAACGTCCACAGCCACAACTTCCAGGCAAGTGCAGCTCGGATTGAAATTGTTGTGGTAGATGGAGAATGCCCGGCCGAAGGCAGGCGCACTGGGCAAATCTTTCTAACCAGTTTTACCTTCCATCGAATCTGTAAACGGGAAAACTGACAACTCCTTACAAGCGGCGAAGGTGGCAGGATTTTGAGGCATGGCATTGATCGGGAACTGGCAAACCTGCACGCTGGCCACGCACCTGTAGCGACTGCGCCTCATCCGAGATACATTCTGGAATGCGTCTGCGTGGGCTCGTCCAATTTTCACGGGTCCGATCGAGCCAAGTGGTAGTGAATTTCCGGCGAGGAAATAGGCAGCCGGGGAATTCCGCGCCGCAAGGATTCGCGCGGAAGGCGTATTCGCCGCAACTTCCGTCTTCACACCATTCATCAGTTCAAGATGAGGCCTTGATTGGAAGTTGTACGCTGACGATACATCCTCGTTCGCCGGAGCGATTGGAAAGCTCGAGTGAGCCCCCATGCGCCTCAGCAATTTGCCGCGACAACACCAGGCCGATCCCGCTACCTCCAGGTTTTGTTGTATAAAACGGAACGAAAGTGTTACTTGGATTCATTAACCCCGGACCATTGTCTTCGATTGCGAGCACCAACTGTTTCGCGATCCGGGTCCACCTAACCCGAATCCGCGGTTCGCTACTCGGGCCGACGTCCCCTGGCGGGGAAGCGTGACTTCCCTCCGACTGCGATTCCAGAACAGAGTCGGCCGCATTATGCAAGAGATTAATCAACATCTGCTCGAGCTGGTCGGGATCTACCATTAAGATCACGTCGGGGGCCGCTGCAATTTCGATTTCTACACGCGTTTCTAGACTCACAGCACGTCGAACCAAGTCGATCATCGAACACTCGCGACGAACAGGTGCCGGCATCTGCGCGAGCTGACGATAGGCCTGCAAAAATCGGTTCAGCGAAGCCGCCCTGGACTCGATGATCCCCAGCCCACGGGAAAAGTCTTCCTTCAGTAGCGAATCCAATTGGGTATCGCGAAGGCGTGCGTGAAGGCTGCCCGCGATGGATTTGATTGGCGTTAGCGAATTATTGAGCTCATGTCCAATTACGCGGATCAACCGTTGCCAGGCGCGGCGTTCTTCTTCTCGTAAGGCACGGCTTACATCCGACAAAACGACCAGGGTGTGTGGAATCCCCTGCTGCCGAAACATGCTGCGCCGGACGAACCAACGCGCCCCGGCGCCAAACGCCAACGATACCAGCGTTTCATTTTCACTCGAGAGACACTCATCGAGTCCCAACTGTGCTGCGGATCGTCCCAGCAGCTGAGCTGCGGACTGCTGAAGCAGCTTCTCCCCTGCCGAATTGACGAGTCGCAGCGCATTCGCAGGATCGAATGCGAAGATCGGAATGTCCACCTCCCCGACGACACGTTGGAGGAGTGCTGTGGCTTCCATCGCACCGGTGCGGTGCTGGGAAAGAAGATCGGCTAGTGCGTTCAGCTCCAGCGAAAGCTCGCCGAGCGCATCGTTCGGAACGGCATTGCGGGCGCGGAAGGAATAGTCTTCTTCGCGGAGCGCCCCCACGACGTTGGCCAACGTTTGCAGCGGACGGATGATGTGCTCGTGCAGCGCCAGGCCGAGCACCAAACATGCCAGCAGCTCGCTCACAAAAAGTGCGATTTTGCTCCCGGACGACCACGCAAGCGGCCAAATCAAGATAGCGCTAATCAGCAGGCCGGGCACGACCAAGAGGAAAGTCAGGAGGATCACGCGGCGCTCGAATCGGGTTCGCCGCGACGATATCGCCGCCCCTTTTTCGATCTCACTCACGGCTGGGCGAGAGCCCATATTTTTCCATCCGCCGGTACAGGGCACCGCGGCTCACCCCGAGCGCTTCCGCCGCCTGGCTGACGTTGCCCTGGAAACGCCGAATCGCCTTGCGGATCAGAATACTTTCGACGGACTCCAAACTCAATTCTTCGAGGTTCTGCACCTGTAGGCGATGCACCCCCAGGCCGAGGTCAGCCGGCTGCAGTTGGTCGGTGCGGCACATGAGCACTGCGCGCTCCATGGTGTGGTCCAATTCACGAACGTTGCCGGGCCAAGCATACTGCAGTAGCGCTTGCAATGCTGCTGGATCGAAGCCCTGGACCGCGCGGCGATAGCGCGCCGCATAGCGAGCTAGGAAATGCCCTGCGAGTACAGGAATGTCTTCCCGTCGCTCGCGCAACGGCGGAAGATGAATCTCGACGGTGTTTAAACGGAACAGGAGGTCTTCGCGAAATGTACCGTTTGCACACGCCGCTTGCAGGTCCGCATTCGTGGCTGCGATCACACGAACATCCACTCGTCGAACTCGCGTCGACCCAAGACGTTCCACTTCGCCCGATTCGAGTACACGGAGCAGCTTAGCCTGCTGCCGAATCGGAATATTGCCGATTTCGTCGAGAAAAATCGTGCCGCCGTCGGCGAGTTCGAAGCGACCAATCCGATCTGTCCGGGCGTCGGTGAATGCTCCCTTGATGTGGCCGAAAAGTTCGCTCTCGAAGAGTCCCTCGGGAAGTGCCCCGGTGTTCACCGCCACGAGCGGGCGCGAGGCCCTCCGGGAAATCGCATGTAGCGTCTGGGCGACCACTTCTTTTCCGGTGCCATGTTCGCCGGTGACGAGCACATTGGCGTCGGAAGGACCGACTCGCGTCAGCGTTTCGACCACCGACTGCATTGCCGGCGCGCCGGCAATGAGTTCCGGGCGACCCTCTGCGCGGAGCAAGCGATTTTCCGCTTCGAGGCGTTCGGCTTGCAGCAAGGCGCGCCGCAATTCGATCTGCGTTCGCAAGATGGAAAGCAAGCGCTCGTTTTCCCACGGTTTTTGTATGAAGTCGCGCGCACCGCGCCGCATCGCTTCGACCGCCAGTTCGATATTGCCCCATGCGGTCATCACGATTACCGGCAAAGCGCTATCGAGCGCGACGATTTCGGTGAGCAAATCGAGGCCCTCCTGCCCTGAGGTGGTATCGCGCGTGTAGTTCAAATCCATGAGCACCGCGTCGTAGGTACTGCGTGCAAGAGCCTCGCGCACCAACACTGGAGAGTGCGCTGAGTCCACCTTGTATCCTTGCGGCTCCAGCAAGAGTTCCAACGCTTCCAGAATGTGGCGTTGATCATCAGCGGCAAGAATTCGCGGGGCATCACCGCGGCTTCCGGTCAGTGGAAGCTCTCCGGTGTCCCGCGGCTTGGTAGAAGTTGGCATGTGGGAAGCTAGCCGGCTAACGCCTTTCTCTGGACGAAAAAACAGGATACTGCCTTTGTTGACATGAATGGAGCCATGGTAAGAAACGCGGTGCGGCCCATCAATCTTCCCCACTCATCTTGCCACGATTCGTGCGGCCATAACCTTACGCATCACTGGGCGCCATATTAGGATGGACGCCCGCCGCGCCGATTCAGAATGCAGTGCGATCGCCGCGACCTGGACCGCGGTTCTCATGGTTTTGCCGCCTCATACGGTTTCAGTTCCGTGCCGCCGTGTCGGAGACGATCCATCCATCTTTGACCTGGATTGTGCGAGAGCCATAGCCGGCATTGGTTTCGGAATGGGTTACCTGAATGATGGTCGTTCCCTGCTGATTCAGTTCGCGGAATAATTCCATAATTTCGCGCGCTTGCGACGAGTGCAGGTTCCCCGTTGGCTCATCTGCAAGAAGCAGCGGGGGTTTATGAATGACCGCGCGGGCAACTCCAACCAGCTGCTGCTGTCCGCCGGAAAGCTGGCTCGGGAACAAACCCTTTTTTGCGACGATTTGGAAACGATCGAGCGTGTCTGCCACCATGCCTTGCCGCTGTTGGCGCGGAATGTCCTTATAGGAGAGCGGAAGGTCAATATTCTCCTGCACCGTGAGATCGTCGAGCAGGTGATAGCTCTGGAACACCATGCCGATATTGCGCTTGGCGAGTTCGGCGCGGTCCTTGCGCTTCATGCTGTGTACAGCGGCATCGCGGAACCAGTATTCGCCGCCCCAACTGTCGTCAAGAAGCGCGAGGACGTTCAGCAGAGAAGACTTGCCGGCTCCCGACGGACCCATGATAGTGATGAACTCACCCTCGCGGATTTCAAGGTTCACTCGGCGAAGAACCCAGAATTGACCAGCGGGAGTCTTGTAGCTGCGTTCGAGATTACATAAGCGGATCACGATTTCACCTGTTTAGAAATAAGGAAAGAAAACTGAAATCAGGCAAGCAGGTAGTACCTCATCCCACTCGACGACGATATCTTTCGTTTTCGCCATGCTGCTACTCATAGCGGAGGGCGACCATGGGGTCAACGCGGGTGGCGCGAAGAGCAGGCAGATAGCAGGCGCCCAGAGCGACCAGGACCAGGAGTGCCGCGACTCCGGTAAGCGTAATCGGGTCGTGCGGTTTAACCCCGTAGATAAGGTTGGCGATCAGACGCGTGAGCACGAGGGCCGAGGCCAGGCCAATGGCGACGCCGATCATGGCGACGCGCATACCCTGTCCGAGAACCATACGCAGGACTTGCGCGCGACGCGCGCCGAGGGCCATGCGAATTCCGATCTCCTGAGTGCGCTGACCGGCCGTGTAAGAGATGACGCCGTAGATGCCCATCGCGCAGAGGATGAGAGCCAAGGCTGCAAAGCCTCCGAGGAGAATCATGGCGAAACGGCGAGAGGCAAGCGAGTCGGAAATGATTTCGGTCATGCTTTGCGGATTGTAGAGGACCATTTCGCTGTCGAAGGAAAACAGCGATTTGCGAAGAGAGGCGACGGCCGAAATCGGAGCTGCTTGGGTCCGCACGACTGCGCGAATGTTCTGAGAAATCAGAGGAAGAAACTGATCGGGGATCTGCAATACGGAAAGATAGCACTGCGGCTGCACGAGGGTGCCGGACGTCTCGTCGAGGCCCCACTGTTTCACGTGGCCGACAATACCAACAATCTCGGCGGTGACACCGAGGATTTCGAAGTTCACGTGCTTGCCGATCGGGTCCTGATCGCCAAAAGCGAGATGAGCGAAACGCTCATCAATCACCACGACCGCGCGCGCGCGCTGGTCGTCCTGGCGTTCAATAAATCGGCCACCCTGCAGGGGCAAGCGCAGGACCGAGAGGTAGTCGGGTTGAACTGCATAGAACAGCGACTGTTTCATGTCGTTCTGTGAAGCAGGCTTGGCTTGTCCCTCGAGCCAGAACGGCAGCTCAGAATCCGTGAGAAAGGGTGTAGCGCCAAAAATCAGGGAAGCCGACGCCACCCCTGGAGAGGTCCCTAGAGTGTCGCGTAAGCGCAGCATTGCGGCACGGGAAGCTGCCGCCGTTGGACCGAGAGGATGAGGAGCGGCGAGTTCAAAGTGCAAAACGGTCTGTGGGACAAATCCAGGGTTCACACTCCACAGCAATGCAAGACTGCGCAGCATCAGGCCGGCGCCGGAGAGAAGCACGAGGGCTAGCGCCATTTCGGCGATGACAAGAGCATTTTGCGAGCGGTGATGGCCGCCCTTGATCCCGCGCCCAGATCCTTTCAGGTCTTGAAGATCGGCACGGGCAGTGCGCAAGGCCGGCACCAGGCCGAAAAGGACTCCGATCAACACGGAAACGAGAAAAGCAAAGAGAAGTACAGGGGTGCTCAGCCGAATCTCCTCGGCGCGAGGAAGCGCATCAGGCAGCGCAGCCAGGCCCGCGTGTATTCCCCAATTAGCCAAGAGCAAACCCAGTGCGCCTCCCAACAAAGATAGTAGAACGCTCTCTGTGAGAAGCTGCCGAACGATGCGAATCCGGCCGGCGCCGAGGGCCGTGCGAATGCCAAATTCCCGGATACGGCCGGTGGAGCGAGCTAACAAGAGATTAGCGACATTGGCGCAGGCGATGAGAAGGACCAAGCCGACGGAAGCAAAAAGCACCAGGAGAGCCGGGCGGATGTCACCGACTACATTTTGCCGCAGAGCTACCAGCGTGATGCCTGAGTCGCGATTCACATCGGGAAAAGCGGAGGCCAGGCCGGCTGCGACGTTGTTCATATCCGCTTGTGCCTGTTCAAAGGAGATCCCGAACTTCAGGCGGCCAACCGCGTTGGTGCCCATTCCCGTGCGGCGGTCGCGGAAAGTGGGATCATTCCATTGACCGATGGGTACGAAAACATCGGTGTTACGATAAAAATTCCCCCCGTAGTAGTGAAAGTTGGCAGGAATCACGCCGATTACAGAGTAGGCAGTGCCGTTAAGGTCCAGCGTTTTGCCCGCAAGATCTCTTGTTCCGCCGAGTCTGTGCTCCCACAGGGCAGCACTGATCAGAACGACGGGAGCCGCGCCAACCCGATCTTCATCTGAATGGAAAGTGCGTCCGGTTACCGGCGCGACTCCGAGGAGTGAGAAGAAGTTAGCGGAAACCATTTCGACCCTTAGACGTTCGGGTTCCCCGGTACCTGTAAGCGTGAAGGTATCCTGGCGGAACGCTGCAAGTTCAGAGAACGTGCGGTTGTTGCCAACCCAATCTAGGAAATTCGGATAGGAAATCGAGGCCGTAGTAAATGCCTTGTTATTCGAATAGAGCGCAACGAGTCGGTCGGGCTGCCGGAAAGGAAGGGGACTCAGAAGAACGCCGCTGACGATCGAAAACAGGGCGGTATTGACGCCTATACCCAAAGCCAAGGTCAGGGCGGCAATCGCTACAAACGTGGGCGCCTTCAAAAGCATCCTGAATCCATAACGAATGTCTTGGAGCAGCGTGTCCATCGTTTTTCTCCTATTCAAAACGCAAAGCGGTCAGGGGATCAACGCGCATGGCGCGGCGGGCTGGCAGGTAACACGCAAGCATGGTCACCAGCGCCATGACCAGTGCAACACCGAAATAAGTGAGCGGATCGATAGCCCGCACGCCATAAAGTTGGCCGGCGAGAAGGCGTGTCGCGCCGAAAGCTCCAGCCAAGCCCAGAGTGATCCCGCAACCGTAAAATTTTGCGCCTTCCTTAAAGACCATCCAGCAAACATCCACTCGCTGTGCGCCCATCGCCAGGCGGATGCCAATTTCACGCGTGCGGCGCGAGACGAGAAAGGCAAGGACACCGTAAATACCAATCGTGCCGAGAACAAGAGCCAACGCCGCAAAAGCTGTAAATAAGGATGCGAGGGAAGCCGGTGCGGCCACGGATTCGGACAAAACAGCTTGCATCGTCTTCAGCTCACCGACGGGAGTATCAGGATCCGCCGTCGTCACGATGCCACGCAGCATGGCGGCGACCTGCCCGTCGTCACCGGTGCTGCGCACGGCCACGGTCATTTCCGTGGGGACTTGGCCGCTTTCTCCGGTGGCTTTCATGTTAAACGGGACATACACGGTACCGTTCATATAGTCCGGTGTGGAATGCTGCAGATCGTAGGCCCGGACGTTACCCACGACACCAACAACGGTGCGCCACTCGGTTTCCCGCGAGAAACGGATGTGTTTGCCTAGAGCGCTCTGCTCCGGCCAGAAACGTTGCGCAGATTCGGCAGTCATTATGGCCACCGGGCTATTGCCGGATTCGTCGGCCTGGTTAAACCAGCGGCCGGACCGAAGCGGAATGTCCATTACGCGAAAATAGTCGGGCGTCACAACGTGCAGCCAGAAAAGAGGAAGAATCTCCCCTGCTGCGCTTCGCAAATTCTCGAATTCCAGAGAGCGCTTGCTGACGCGGCCATTGAGCGGGAGCGTGTTGACTAGTGCGACATCGCTGACACTGGGAGAAGTACGCATCTGGTCGAGAACGCTCCGGTAAAAGGCGAGGCAGCGGCCTGGATCGTTGCAGAAGGATTGATTAGGGGTGATTCGCGCTGTGATGACATGCTCCGGCCGAAAGCCGGGATCGACCTGAGAAAGCGCCCAGAAACTGCGGATCAGCAAGCCGGCCGAGACGATGAGTAAGGCCGCTAAGCCGATTTCCGAAACAGCAAGGCCAATGCGAACCCGATGTGAGGCTACGAGAGTTGCGCCGCGCCCGCCGGAATTGAGTACTTGCGCGAGTCCGGAACGGACCGCATACAAAGTGGGCGCCAGACCGAAGATGGTACCCGTAATGATGCTGAGAAATGCGGTAAACAGGAGAACACGCCAGTCAATTCGTGCGTCCACTAAGCGTGGCGTGTCGGACGGTAACGCGAGTATCAAGACGCGCAGCCCTGCATTGGCCACCAGCAGCCCGCACGCTCCGCCGATTGCACCGAGCAAAACGCTTTCAGTGAATAGTTGGCGAACGATGCGACTGCGAGCGGCGCCCAGAGCGGCGCGGACTCCGAATTCCTTTTCACGAGTCGCGGCTCGAGACAATAGCAGGTTTGCGACGTTGGCGCAGGCGATGAACAAGATCAGAGTAACCGCGCCCAGAAGCATCAGAAGGCGGTCCCGCACGCCAGTGATCACGCTGGTTTTGAGCGGAAACACGGAGAGATCGGCATTCCATTGAGCCGGCATGCGGAACGGGAAAAGCCCCCCTACGCGGGCCTGGAACAAGCGAACCTCCGCGGCGGCCGCGGGGATAGTTGAACCGGGTCGCAGACGGCCGATCACCGGCATGAAGTCCCCAGCCCAATAGGCGACGGTATTCGACGGATCGTTGTGCAACGGCAACCAGATTTGTGTTTTGGGAGAAGGAAAGCGGAAGTCGGGCCGCATCACACCGATGACTTCACGACCAACGCCGTCGATTGCGATGCTGCGGCCGATGATGGATGGGTCGGCGCCGAAGCGGTCCCGCCAAAGCGAGTGGCTCAGAATGACCAAGTTGTCGCGGCCGGCGGCGTCTTCGCCGGGATGAAATGTGCGGCCCAGTCCAGATCGAACTCCGAGAACAGAAAAAAGTTCCGCGGAGACGAGAGTCGCAGTGAGACGGATGGGTTCGCCGGCGCCGGTAAGATTGAATTCGTGGCCTTCGGCGTAGGCCGCGACGTCCAAGGTTCGAACCTGGTCGCGCATGGCAACGAATCCGCCGCGAGGATACGTCGCCCTAACACTCACGAGCTCTTCCGGTTTGGAATAGGGGAGTGGACGGATCAAAATGCCATTCACTAGGCTGAACACAGCGCTGTTGGCACCGATGCCGAGGGCCAGAGTCAGTACGGCGACCGCGCTGAAGCCAGGATTTTTACGGAGCATCCGGAGCGCGAAACGGATTTCGTTCAGCAGAGAAGACATTTTTCGGCGTCTCCTTACAGAAACAAGTAGCAAGCCAGGACGGCAGTGAGGACGGTCAGCATCAGCACCGTCGATATGAGCACCAGTGGGCCAGCCGAGGAAGCAAGCAGGATGATCATGTTGTTACTCGTCTCGCAGCGCGGTCATGGGATTGACGGAGATGGCGTGTCGCGCCGGCACCAGACAGGCCACCGCGGCCACGCCGATCACCAGAAGCGAGACTCCTGGCACCATCAACGGATGCACCGAGCCCGTTTCCACCCATCGCGTGACCACGCGGCTTAGGGAAAAACTGAGCACTGCTCCCAAAATCAGGCCGAGGCCGACACTCGCTGCGGCGGCGCGCGCAACCAGTTGCAAAACATCGACCCGGCGAGCGCCAAACGCCATACGGATACCGAATTCGCTGGTGCGCCGGGCGACGCCATAGGAGACGACGCTGTAGAGGCCAACGGCTGCTAGGATCAGAGCCAGACCGGAAAATGCGGCAAAGAGAATAGAGACGAGGCGGGCGCGAGCCCATTCCGGCGCCCGGGTGATCCAGGTTTCCAGGTCATCGACACGAGAGAAGACCTGCTGATCCGAGTTGATAGTAGCAATCTCTTTGCGGATGCTTTGCAACATAGCCAGCGGTGAGCCCTGGGTGCGGACCAAAATCTGGGTTCCCATCCACATGTTCACGGAGTAGGGCAAGTAGACACCGGGAAGGATCGGTTTGCTCAGACCGTCGTCCAGCGCGTCGGCCGCCACCCCGATGACCTCAAGCCAGCTATCGCTTCCAGTTACCGCAAACACGTAAGGCGGTTGGCTGGTTAGCCGCGGGATACGAACGGAACGACCCAGGACGTTTTCACCGGGAAAATATTTTCGCGCGAAGGTTTGGTTGACGATCGCCAGCGTGGCACCGCGGGAGACTTCGGCCTGCTGCCAAAGGCGACCTTCGACGAGAGGAATGCGGAGGATGCTGAAGTACTCGGCGCTGACAAAGTTGATGCGGGCTTCCTGATACTCGCCGGCGGTTTTGCCGAGAATTTCAAAGGGCTGCGACCAACCGTTCCGGGGCGGAGTGGCATTGGATGAGATTGCCGCTTGAACGACGCCCGGCATGGCATTCACCCGTTCGCGCAGCTGTGCAAAATACGCGGAGCGTTCTGCCCAGCCCTTCAACGTATTTTCGTGAACAGGGATGCCGACAGACATTACGTTATGGGGATCGTATCCGAGCGGCCGCTGCATCATGGTCGTGAAGCCGTGGATGGCGGCGGTGCCTGCGGTGAGGAGAAGCAGCGTGAGGGCGATCTGTCCAGCGATCAAGCCGGTATGGACCCGCTTACCACGAAGGCTGCCGGCCACGGTGCGCAGGCCGCTTTGCATGGATTCATTGATTTCACGACGGCCGGAATCGAAAGCCGGAAAAATTCCGAAGAACACGCCCGAGAGGGTGGCGACACCGACAGCGAACAGCAGAGTCGGAATATTCAAGCGGAAATCCGCTTCGTGTGGGAAGGAAAATTCGGGCAAGCGGGCGACCAGATAACCGACAGCCTGATGAGCCAATATCGCTCCCAAAGCGGCCCCAGTGAGCGCGAGGATGAGCGCTTCTGTGAGCAACTGGCGAACGATTCGCCACCGATTTGCACCAACGGCGGAGCGAACAGCGAATTCGTGTGCGCGAGCGGTGCCGCGAGCAAGCAAGAGAATAGAGACGTTGCCGCACCCGATGGCGAGCAACAGGGCTACCGCCGCAAACAACAGATAGAGAGTCTTGCGCAAGTCACGCACGTATTCGGTGGCGAACATGCGGACACTGAGTTTGTATTGCGGCGGAAAATAGTTCGGCCGCTCCTTATCAAACTGCTGGAACATCGGCGCGAACTCTGCCGAGGCCGATTCGATGCTGACATCGCCTTTCAGTTTCAAGAGATAGCCATAGAGATGAGTTTGGTCATGCGCCATTTTCAGTGGCAGATAGACGTCTGCGTCCCCCCAAGTGAAACGCTGCGGCATGACTCCGACGATCGAATAGTTTTTGTGGTCGAGTTGGATGGTCTTACCGACGATATCGGGATCGCTGCTGTAATGGCGGCGCCAGAATTGATAGGCCACGACGGCCACCGGCTGAGGGTCCTGATTGTCAGGTGCGTCGCTTGGGAGAAAATAGCGGCCGAGCATGGCGGGCAGACCGAGAAACTGAAATGCATTGCCGGTAAAGAAGACGACTTGCACGTCCTCCGGAACGTCGGCCCCAGTAATGATGAGATTCCAACCATCGGATCCGACAGCGTCTGCAACGCTGGATGCCTGACGGAGGGTTCGGATCTGCGGTCCGGAAAGTCCCGGAGTGTTGTCGCGACCGGCTTTGTCTATGGTCCAAACGGAGCAGGCGCGGTCAAAATCCTTGTATGGCCAAGGGGTGATGACAGCGCTGTAGATTACGCTGAAAACGGCGACCGTGGCTGCGATTCCGAGGGCCAGCGAAAGGACAGCGGTAAGCGAGAAGCCGGGACTTCCCCACATCTGACGAAGCGCAAAGCGAACATCCTGCCAGAGCGTTTGCATACATCCCCCATGGCGGCCTAATGCCGCTATCCCGTTTCGGCCACTCGCTGCAACCACTCAAGCCTCTTCAAGAAATCCCAAACGTGGAGCGCGGTCTAGCAATTCATTTCAGCTCCTCATACCCCTACTCATAACGCAGTGCGGCAATGGGATCCACGCGTGTGGCACGGTACGCGGGGATCACACAAGCAAACAGGGAGATAAGCGCCAGCAGCGCTGCGGCAGCCAAGAACGTAATCGGGTCAGTGGGCCTTACAGAGAAGATGAGGCTGGCCAAGAGACGGCCCAAGGCAAACGCTCCAGCAATCCCGAGAGCGACGCCAACAACTACCGGCTTCATACCTTCGAGTACGACCATGCGAAGTACGTCGCCGAGTTCCGCACCAAGGGCGAGGCGAATTCCAATCTCCTGAACGCGACGACGCACGCTGTAGGACAGGACGCTGTAAATCCCAATCGCGGCGAGAAATAGCGCAAGAACTCCGAATCCACCGAGCAGCAGCATGTTGAAGCGCCGCTGTGCGACGGAGTTGGCCATGACTTCATTCATGCTCAGGACATCACGCACGGGCACATCGCTTTTGATTTCATGAACGGCATTCGTTGCAGCCGATGCCACCGCGCCGGAATCGTTCGCAGTGCGCATGACCAGGATCATGGGAAATGACCTCCATTCGCCCAAAGACGGACCCGTCAGCTGCGCTAGGGGGATATACAGCGAAGAGGAAGGGCGTGTTTGGTCGAGCCCGTCCATCTTTACGTCGCCCACCACCCCGATGATCTCGCGCATGACGCCCGGAAAAAACGTTAGGGTCAGCCGTTTACCGATGGGGTCCTCGCCTGGCCAGAATTCGCGGGCCATGGTTTGGCTGATCAACACGACCGGGGGCCTGCCCGTCGCGTCCGAATCGTTGAACTCGCGCCCGCGCACCACCGGGATGCGCATGGAACTCATATAGCCAGGAGTGGCGATGCGGACATCAACTTCGGGCTGGTCGGCCATAGCCAAGGCCGGACGCCCTTCGATGGCGATGGGTTGGTGAGAACCGCCCCCGTCGAGTGGCACATTGTCTACGACTCCGGCCGACTGAACACCCGGCAAGGCGCGCACGCGATCAAGCACCTGCTGATAAAAGGCAATCTGCTGCAGTGGCGATGGAAATTGCGAGCGGGCCACAGCGAGCGTCATGGTCATGACGTTTTGAGAATCGAAGCCGGGGTTTACCTGCTGAAGCTGCTGGAAGCTGCGAATCATCAGACCCGCTCCGAACAAGAGGACGAGCGATAGCGCGACTTCGGCAATCACCAGAGTCGTGCGGGTGCTGTGACCGCTGGAGTCGGAATCGGTGCGGCCGAGACCCTGCTTCAAAGCTTGATTTACGTTGGGCCGGCTCAGGCGAAGTCCCGGCAGAACGCCGGCCAGAACTCCAGTCAGCAACGAAACGCCTACGGTGAAAAGCAGCACCGTGGTATTGAGGCCAACTTCGGCGGAGTGTGGCACCCGCTCTGCGAGAAAGGCCACGATCAGGCGTGTACCAAAGTGAGCGTAAACGAGGGCGACTGCGCCGCCGAAGAGCGCAAGCAGCACACTTTCGACCAAAATTTGCCGGAGAACGCGCCCCGAGGAAGCACCCATGGCGGACCGGATGGCGATTTCTTTTTGGCGGCTGAACGTTTTTGCCAGCGTGAGATTGGCGACGTTCACGCAAGCAATCAGCAAAACGCACGCAACCGAGCCTAGCAAAACCAGTAGGGCTGGGCGGACATCGCCGACGATGTCCGCGTGCAATGGGCGAACCGTCGCGCCCCAGCCTCTATCGTCTTCGGGATATTGCCCTTCCAGGCGAGCGGAGATCGTGTTCATCTCCGCCTGTGCGTTTTTCAGGCCGACCCCAGTTTTCAAGCGAGCCATGACGATGTAGTGGTGCTCACCGCGAACGGCGCGTTCTTTGTCGGTCCACGCCATGGGCGTCCACAGTTCGGCATAATCGGGAATGCGGAAGTTGCGAGGCATTACTCCTGCAACCAGAAAGTTTTGTCCGTCGAGGCTAATGTGCTGTCCGACGACGCCGGTGTTCGCTCCGAAATGTTCCTGCCAGAAGCGGTAGCTGAGAACCACCACATTCTCTTTTCCTTGCTGGTCTTCCTCCGGCAGCAATGTCCGGCCGAGAAGCGGCTCAACTCCCAGAAGCGAGAAAAACGTGGACGATACAGCGCAGGCATCCACCTGCTGGGGATTGCCGCTTCCGGCCACGGTGAAGTTCCGATAGGAATAAATCGTCATCTGCTCGAAGACGTGGTTCTGGCTTTGCCAGTCCAGGAAATTCGCAGCGGAAACAGAAAAGGTCGCAATGCCGGGGAAACTCTTGGCAGGCGGCACGTGCCAAACGCGCACCAGCCGATCGGGGTCCTGGTACGGCAGAGGCTTCAGCAGGACCCCGTTAACCACGCTGAATATCGCAGTATTCGCGCCGATGCCAAGCGCAAGCGTGAGCACGGCAACAGCTGCGAATACCGGATTTTTGCGGAACTGCCGCAGGGCGAAACGGATTTCTTGGACAAGGTCTTGCATGGCTGCCAACTCCTATTCGCAACGCAGGGCGACTATGGGGTCAACTCGCGCGGCGCGGCGGGCAGGGATATAACTGGCCAGCAAAGAAGCCGTGCCGAGACCGGCCGCGACTGCAGCCAGTATCGAAATGTCCCAGGAACTGACCCCGAACAAGAGGCTGCGCATCAGCGTTGCAGCAACGACCGCGCCGGCCAAGCCCATTAGAATTCCCACAACCGTCAGCCGCCCCGCTTCTTTCAGGATCATCTGGTGCACCGACGAGCGCTGCGCCCCCAGCGCCATGCGCACACCAATTTCGCGGGTTCGTTGGCTCACCGAGTAGGCGACCACGCCGTAGAGACCCACCACTCCGAGCAGCAGTGCAAGCGCGGCGAATCCGCCAACCAGCCAAGCCGAAGAACGGTGAAGATAGGCTGTCGGCGAATTATTGATTTTGTCGCTCATCGTCATCTCATCCTGTGTGCCAAGAGCGGGGTCTACCTCGTGGACCGCGGAGGCCAGCGTTGGAATTAGCGCCTTTTCGTCACCCGAAGTACGAACTGCTGCGTAAAACGCGGTGTCGGTATTCTGTTTGAAGGGAACGTACTCAGCAGGCCACAGTGCCGCGTCAAGCGAGCCATCGCGTACATCGTCCACAACTCCGACAATCTCCCGAATAGACTCGGGTGACAATTGAGTGTCGCCGTAATTCTTGCCGATGGGGTCTTCGCCGGGAAAATATTTTTGTGCCAATGTCTTGTTGATGATAGAGACGTGGGGTTTGGAGGCGTCGTCTGTTTCGTTCAAGAATCGGCCGCTCAGAAGCCTGGCGTGTATGGTGGAAAAGAATTCGGGTGTGACCGCGCGATAGTTAATTTCATTATGTTCGCCGCTGTACGGTTTACCGACGAAGCGGATCCAATTGGTATTGCAGTTGCAACTCACAGGTAGCGTGCTGGTCAGGGCAACCGATTGCACTCCGGGTAGTTGCTTGAATCGCTCTATAACCCTGTTGGCCAATGCGATCTGCTGGGCTTCTTTTTCATAGCCGACGTCCGGGGCAATAACCAGCAGCGAAGCGACACGCTCGGGCTCGAAGCCAAGATCCACGTGCAGCAAGCGGAAGAAGCTCTTGCCCAACAGTCCCGCCCCCACCAGCAAGACCACCGCGGTAGCCAATTCGACGGTAACGAGGTTCGCGCCAAATTTCCGCCAGACACGCCCAGCGGCCGCGCGGCCCCCTTCCGCCAGGTCGTCACGCAAATCTACAAATGACGTGCGCAATGCCGGTGTAATGGCAAACAGCACACCGGCGAGCAACGCCAGCAGCACCGCGAACGAGAGAACCCGAGCGTTCATACTGAGGTCACGCAGGTAAGGCATTCCCGCCAACATGTCCGCTGGAATCAATGTGATGAGTGAACGGACGGCCCAAACTGCCAAGAACATACCGAGGACGCTGCCAACAGAGACCAGGACCAGTCCTTCGGTCACGAACTGGCGGAATAGGCGTCTCGGCGATGCGCCAAGCGCGCCACGAACGGCCATTTCTTTCTTGCGGCTCTCCGAACGAACCAAGAGCAGACTGGCCACATTCACGCAAGCGATAATAAACAGGAGCCCCGCACCGCTCAGTAACATCAGAAGAAGCGGCCTAACATTCCCCACAATGGCGTCGCTAAGAGTCATCACCGAAGCAAACTGCCCGCGGTTGGAATCGGGGTACTGCATTTCGAGCTGTTTGGCGATGGTGTTCATCTCGGCGTGCGCGGCGCCTACCGTGGCTCCATCTTTCAAGCGGGCGATGCCATACAGGTTGTGGCAGCTGCGGCGTTTCTCGCACTCGAGAATCGGCTGAAGGGCCGTGTAGAACTCCGCACGGCCGCGGGGAGCGAACTGAAACTCTTTCGGCAGGACGCCGATAACGGTATAGGCTTTCCCACTGAGCGAAATCGTTTGGCCGACTACCTCCTCTCGTCCTGAAAAGCGGTTTTGCCACGCCGCATGGGACAACATCACAGCAGGAGGAGCGCCGACTTTGTCTTCGCCTTCGTAGAAATCCCGGCCGAGCACTGGCTTAACCCCGAGCGTGCGGAAGAAGCCATCGCTCACCCGCACGGCCGGCACCGGCACAGCGCCGTTCGCGGTCTGGAACAGATAGCCGCTACCGTTCCAAACGTCCATCGAGCTGAAGACTGTGTTCATCCGCTTCCAGTCGAGGTAATCCGGATACGAGAGATCAGCTCTCGGAAACATCGCGCTGCCTTCAGTGACATCGACCAGACGAGCTGCGTCTCGGTAGGGCAGCGGTTTCAGTAAGGCCGCATCTACAAAGGCAAAAATCGCAATGCTGGCGCAGGTCCCCAACGACAGAGTGAGTACGGCAACCACGCTGAACGCCGGGCTCTTACGGAGTTGGCGGAAGGCAAAGCGAATATCTTGAAGAAATCCACTCATGCCGTTGCTTCCTGTTTTTGCAGTTCCTCTTCCGCGACAACTTTTCCGTCAAAGAGACGGATTTCACGTTGGGCTTGCTGAACGAAGCGCGGGTCGTGGGTAACCATGCAGATCGTGGCGCCTTCCTGATGCAGCTCCTGCAGCAGCTTCATCACGGCTTCGCCGTTGTGCGAGTCGAGATTGCCCGTCGGTTCGTCGGCCAGCAAAATCGAGGGATGACCGGCCAGAGCGCGAGCGACTGCTACTCGCTGCTGTTGACCGCCTGAAAGTTGCGAAGGATAGTGACGCAGCCGATGCGCCATGCCGACGCGCTCTAGAGCCTCCGTTACGCGTGGCTTTCGTTCTGACGTAGGCATCTTCTGCCGATAGGTCAGCGGCAACTCGACGTTCTCATACACCGTCAGATCGCCGATAAGATTGAAACTCTGAAAAATAAATCCGATTTCACGGTTGCGTATGCGCGCGCGCGTCGCGAAGTCGAGGTTCTCGACGGGCTGGCCGTTCAGCTGATACTTCCCTCCGGTCGGAGAATCGAGCAAGCCTAGAATCGAAAGCAGCGTCGATTTGCCGCACCCTGATGGTCCCGAAATGGCTACGTAATCGCCTTTTCGGATGCTCAAGTGGATTCCCGAAAGTGCGTGCGTTTCGATTTCGTCCGTATAGAAGACCTTGGTGAGTCCTGCGATCTCAATGAGTTCCTGCCCTACTTCATTCATGCGGTTCCACCTCGTTTTTCAGTCCAACCGAATTCTGTCGGTGCTATCCCAACGGGACATATCCGAAAGGATGACAACGTCACCTTCGCGCAAACCTTGCAACACTTGGATGGAGTTCACCGATGCCCGACCGACCTTTACTGGGACGCGCACTGCACCCTTCCCGCCAAGATCAAGCTTGAACAGACTGATCGTGCTGTTCTCTTGTCCAAAGGCGGGCCGGCCAACGTACAGGACGTCCTCCAGGCGCTCGAGGTCGATGTTGCCGTCGACGCTTAAGTCCGGCCGCGCGCCTTTGGGTAGTTCACCTGTGAGTTTGACGTCGACACTGACGGTGCCGTTTTGCACTCCCGGGTCGACCCGAACCACTGCGCCAGCGACCGCACCGTTGTGCGTGTCCACTAGCACAGGTTGGCCAATCTGCACGTCCCGCGCTTGCGTCTCCGCGATTTTCAAGGTGGCCATCAGGTGATCTGGTTGGATAACCTTTGCCAGCATGGTCCCGGGCAGCACGTGCTGGCCGACCTGCAATGGCAAATCGACGAGCACGCCTTCAATGCCAGCGCGGACCTTGAGGGCCTCCAGCTGTTTTTGTTTCAGTTCGGCCAGCGCGCGCATCTGTTCGACCCTTGCCTGCTGTTCGGCAAGCTGCGAATCGATCGCCTTGCGATTGATCTCTAAGCGTTCGCCTTCGAGCGAGTTGCGAATCGACAGCTCTTCGGCTTTGGTTTGCGAGTTTCTGTAAGTAATTTCCGGCGTGAGACCCAGCTTGCGCAGCTCTTTGTTCATATCGGCCTGAAGTCTTGCTTGCGTATAGTCGGAAGTCACGGTTGCCGCCGCCGCCTTTTGATTCATCAGATCGCTTTGTAGCCTTACCCGCATGCTTTCAAGCGCCGCCTCGGTCGCTCTAAGCTGCAGTTTGGCATCGAGCGCCGCTTGCTCCACTTGAGGATTGCTCATCTCTACCAATATCGTGTCGGCTTTCACCTGCGAGCCCGGCAATTCCCGGATTCGCATCACTGTTGCGTCCGTTTCTGCCGGGATTTGTCGAATAAATTCCTGGCTGGGCACCAGGATGCCTAGTCCGTGAACCTGGCGCAGCATGGGGCCGCGCTTGACGGTATCTGCCCAGAGTGAGCCGCGCTCAACAGAAGGGGCGGCGGGCTTCAGTCGTGAGACCCCATATGTCGCCGCACCCAATGCGACAAAGGCCATCAATCCGCCGATGATCTGCCTCCGGTGCTTCTGCTTCCTGAAGTCTGGTCGTGCGATGTCCATGATCTCTACCTTTGTGCAAGCATGCAGCCAACGGTTCGCTTGCTAAGTCGCACAAAAAAAAGACTGTACGCAAATTACAAGAAAGTGTTTCCCGGAAAACTGTCCACTCACGGACGGTCGCTGTCCATTTCCGGACAGCATTCAGATGGAGTAAAGTCAGCGATCTATTTCAATCGAAATCGCGATTCGTTTTCTCGGCGTGCCCCGCTTGCCAAGCACGAAACGCTCCTGCGACAATTCCACCGCGCATTCTAGCTACTGATGTCTGCAATAAATCGGGGAATCTGCTTTCGCTCAAAACCCTATGAGCCCGGCGGGCATCATGAATTAGGTACGGATCATCATGGCTTACGACCCCGGAATGATACGGCCAGAGCGGAAGCCGCCCGCCGCTCCCGAGATTGAGACTGATTTACTCAGGATCCAAGAACTTGCACAAGAGCACGACGACCAAAACTGGGAATTCCGGTCCTGGCTCAAACAGAACGCCCCCGATAACATCGATGGCATGGTCACAGCGCTCAGTCAGAAATACTTCGCCCTTATCGACTGCACGCAGTGCGCAAATTGCTGCCGATCACTGAAAACGGAATTCGAGAAAAGCGAGCTTCACAGCATTGCAAAGACACTCGGGCAGTCGATCGCAGCGTTCCAGAAACAATTTATGTCAGAGGGCATGGTAAATCCTCCGTGCCCCATGCTGGACGGGAAGCTTTGCTCGATTTACGAGCATAGACCGGAGGTTTGCAGGTCGTTTCCTCACCTAGAGCAACCACGATTCACAACCCGACTCATGGGTGTGCTTGACAATGTTGCTATCTGCCCGATCGCGTTCAACGCCTTTGAGGAGCTAAAAGCAAAACTAGGATGGCTACCGGGCCGTCGCAAGCGGCGGCTCTAGCCCACTCAGATGACCCGGCCCTCCTCTTGCCTCGGCATCCTACCAGTTGCGTCCCACCCCGATTTTCCCCCGCCAGTCGTACGCTCCACTCCGTGAGCCAAACCGGGAACTTGCATAACGAGAGAACTACGCTAAGACCGGACTAGAACGGCAGGTCAGGCCCGCAGCTCTTGAATACAACTGTAGCGATAACTGCCAATGTTGCAAGACTCCATGAAGATCGCGATTTAGGTATCGGCGATTCGATAGACCAGAATAAAAAGCGGCTTAAGAATATCGTTATTTTTTCCTTGACATCCTTTGGGCAGCTGCCGCTTAATTCCAAGACAAGGGCTGTTTCCATAACGCTGCCTGGGGTAGGTAGCGTTACAGTTCAGCTCGCATTCCTTTCCTGCTCTCGGAGATTTGAACTTCTTCTGAGCAGAATTGGACTGCTCTTGCCACCACGGCAAGCACAAACCTGACGGGGGGGTGGTTCCGCATGATTCCAGGTCAATCAGGAGTATGGCGTATTGCGTTCGCTTCAGTACTCCTTCTAGCAACACTCGTTCATTTGAATGCTGCTCCTGTATTCGCACAAGATGTTAAGGGATCGATTCGTGGTTTGGTAACGGATGAACAGGGAGCGGCGGTTGCCGGCGCGGATGTCACGATCAGTGACCTATCGACCGGTTTTTCGCGTTCAACGACCACCGGCAGCGACGGCGTTTACAACTTCCCGGACCTGCCACTCGGCACCTTCAAGATTCGCGTGACACACGCAGGATTCAAAGCTTCGGAAAAAGTTGGAATCACAGTGCACGCGTCGGACAGTCTGGTCTTTAATATCGCCCTAAGCCTCGGCTCGATAAGCGAGTCGGTAACGGTGGAAGCGACCGCGATCCAGGTAGAAACCACCAACGGAACACTCTCTGGCTTGATTAACGGTCAGCAGGTTGCCGAGTTGCCCCTGAACGGGCGCAACTTCATGCAGTTGGTGCTCTCCGTGCCAGGGGTCGCTACTGGCGAAGGATTTAGCGCCCAAGGCAAAGGATTAAAGGGCGGATCCGATTTATCCATCAGCGGTGGCGCGGTAGACGCGAACATGTGGTTGGTAGATGGCGCGCACAATAACGACGTTGGCTCCAATCGCACCATCCTGGTCTTCCCCTCCGTGGACTCGATCGACGAGTTCAAGATCGAGCGCAACAGCTACAGCGCGCAGTTTGGCCAGTCGTCCGGCGCCCAGATCAGCATCATTACCAAGCGCGGCAACAATGAATTTCACGGCAACGTCTATTATTTCGGCCGCAATGACGCACTGAATACCTTCAATACGTTCGTTAAGTCTGGATGCCTGGCGAGCGGCACTCCATGCGTGAAAAACAAGCTTCGCCGTAACGATTTCGGCTACACCATTGGCGGACCCATCAAAAAGGACAAGATCTTTTTCTTTTGGTCGCAAGAATGGAACAAGCAATCCCAAGCGTCGACCACCACGGCTCGGGTGCCAACCGTTGCTGAAAAGGCCGGCGACTTTACAGACATCGCCGCTTGCCCTAACAATTTCAACGGCTTTCCTACGGCGAAGGGGCTTACAGATCCGTCGCTAACTACTAATCCGAATGATCAAAATTCGCCAACCTTTGGATTTACTACTCCAAACGTTATTCCCGCGAATCGGCTCAGCCCAGTCGCGCAACTTCTCTTGCAGGCTTATCCCGATCCGACCAATCCCGATCCCTGTGCAGCCAATAACTTTACCAAGAACTTTGGCGTACCCACGAATTGGCGGGAAGAGCATGTGCGTGGCGACATCAATCTGACAAAGACTCTTACGGCCATGCTGCGCTTCACCAATGATTCCTGGAATATCGGACCGAACAGCATCGGTTTTTGGGGTGATAACCAGCTTGGCCCCATTGGAGAGGCGTGGAATCAGCCAGGCCGGGTGGTGATCGGCAAATTGAGCAAGACCATTGGCTCGAGTGCCGTGAACGACTTTACCTTCTCTTATTCGGCCAACCGCATCACCATCACTCCCGCTGACGAAGCTGAGGGCCTCCGTCAGCAGCTCAATAGCACCATACCTACATTTTTCCCGCTTTCCGGGAAGACTTACGGCGATCAAGGCCCACCGGTGTGGATCAATTGCTGTGGACTTCCGAGCGTTTGGTCAATTGCACCGTGGCAGAACCAGCAGGATTTGTACACGTGGCAGGATGACTTCTCCTTCGTGAAGGGCAAACACACCATCAAAGTCGGCGCACTGTACTCGCGCAATTACAAAGCGGAGCAGGGCAACGGCGAGTTTGGAACTCTCGGCGGCCCTGTCGGTTTGAATGGTTTCAAGGGCTTGCAAAACCAAACCGGGTACGGCATTGCCGATCTGGAATTGTCCAATATGGCTTTGGGCTGGAGCGAAAGCCAGAATCTGTTCAAGGTCAGAAACGTCTGGCATGACGTTGAATTCTATGTGGCTGACAACTGGCGCATCACTCCGCGCTTGACCTTAGACTACGGTTTCCGTTGGTCTTTCCTGCGAAATCCGTACTTGTCAGACGACCGCTACACTATTTTTAACCCTGTGGCGTTCGACGCAGCGTTGGGTGCCACTCCCTGTAATGGTTTGCTCTACTCGCCAGGATTAAGTGCAAATCCCTGCCCGGCAGGCACTGGTGGCGTGGCTGGTCCGAACCGTGCGTTGATGGAGAACAATAACCACCTCATCGCGCCCCGGCTTGGCATCGCTTGGGATCCGACAGGCAGCGGCAAGTGGTCTATCCGCGCCGGCGTCGGACAATTCTTCAACCGCGATCGCCTGTGGCCTCTGCAAATTGCAGGTGTCAATCCTCCGTTCAATCCTGGCTTTACCAGTACGAACGGAAATGGACGCTATTTGGATCAACCCTTCAGCGTCCAGCTGCCAGCCTGCGATCCCAACTGCTACTCGACGGGTCTCGGCTTGCCTTCCATCGGGCAGTCAACTTCTGACCAAATGCCCAATGCCTGGCAATGGAATCTGTCGGTCCAGCACGAAGTTTTCAAGAACGCAAAGCTGGAAGTCGCATACGTGGCCAACAAGAACAACCACTGGGAACAGATTGCTGACGTAAACTTTGTTCCCTCCGCCAATAGGTTGGCGTACGTGCAGCAAGAGAATACAGGGACCGGCGCGCAACTGGCGGCATTCAGGCCTTACGGAGCGCTTGTCGGCAACAACTCCATCACTTACTACTCGCATGGCAGCAGCTCCGATTACCAGTCGTTGCAAACGTTCTTCAACATGCGAGTGCACAACAATACCACCTTCCAGGCGTCTTACACCTGGTCAAAGCTGCTTGCGGATTCACAGCGGCTTGATACCCCTGCACCAAACCTGGACGGAGAAGACCGGCGCGCAACCTACGGGCCGGACATTCTGAATCACCCACATATCTTCTCGGCAAGCCTGGTGTACCAACTTCCCGCACTACAAAGCGCGAATGGGTTCGTACGTGGCGCGTTGGGAGGATGGGAGGCGAGCACAATTGTGTCAGCGTCTAGCGGACCATCGATTACACCGTTGGTTTCTATTCAGGGCCTTGGAGATCCTGCAGGCGTAGGAAACGGCACCGCAACCAATCGGGATCGTCCGAACCGCGTTGCCGGTGTATCTTGCCGGGCCAGTGGGGCCGACTCTACCTCGTATCTCAACCCCAACATGTTCACTGTCAACGGGTATCAGTTGGGAACGGTCGGAACCGCCGGGGTTGGCATATGTTCCGGACCTCCCTCGAGGACTGTGGACATGGGAGTTGATAAGAATTTCAAGCTAACGGAACGCTTCAAACTGCAGTTCCGTATGGAATTCTTTAACCTGTTCAACCATCCGCAATATGTAGCGAACGATGTAATTAACAACGCTACAATGAACTTCAATAATCCTGTCTTTGGCGACGCCAATGGCAATATCGTGCCACTAACGAGCGCAACGCAGATCTTGTCGGCCACCCCGGCTCCGGGCAGCAATTTCGGCAGGGCGCAAAACGTCCGTGAGACTGGCTTCCGGCAGATTCAATATGCGTTGAAGATCATCTTTTAAATTACGGTTCAGCCGTAACTTTCGAAACGTCCCGTCAAAACCTGGCGGGACGTTTCGCGTTATAGTCCCGACTTCTCACGCAGCTCGGACTAGAAAACTCTTTGCGATACAATGAGAGACTTGTTTGGCACTCGCGCGCTTCATTTGCTTCACGCACTTTCTGTCTGCCCGTTCGTCTTGGGCTTGACCCTTATTGCATATGCGCAGTCCCCGACGCAGCAGCCCGGCGTCGCAACTGTTCCCCTGCCCAAGCTCCCCGCGCCAGCCAAGAAGGACCGCAGCGGTTTGCCCCCAGTTCCGGTTTTCAAAGATGTCGCCAAGGAAGTCGGCCTCACAGTTTCGCACATCGCCGCACCCGAGGCTCATTACGTCATCGACTCGACGAGCGGCGGCGCCGGGCTTTTCGATTGCGATGACGATGGGCGTCTGGACGTCATCCTGGTCAATGGCTCAACGGTTGAACGAGTCCAAGCGGGCGGCGACCCGCTCGTCACCCTCTATCACCAGGAGGCTAACGGCACGTTCAAGGACATCACCAAGGAAGCCGGTTTGACGCACCGCGGATGGGGCATGGGGGTGGCAGTAGCTGACTACGATAACGATGGCAAACTGGATCTATTTGTGACCGGCTTCGGCGGCAGCGCCCTTTATCATGGTCTCGGCAATTGCAAGTTCGAAGATGTCACGGAGAACGCCGGCGTCGGCGGCAGCGGCTTTATGACCGGCGCGGCGTGGGGGGACTACGACCGCGATGGTTACGTGGATCTTTTCGTTTCTCGCTACTCCCATCTGGACATGAAAAATCTCCCGCAGTTCGGAAGCAACAAATTCTGCCGCTTCAAAGGCATTCTCGTGCAGTGCGGACCGTGGGGCCTCGAAGGGGAAAGCGACTTTCTTTATCACAACCGTGGCGATGGAACGTTTGAAGAAGTTTCGGTTAAGGCCGGCGTTCACGATGACATCGGCTACTACGGTCTCGGCGTAATGTGGGTGGATTACGATGACGATGGCTGGCCGGACCTCCTGGTGGCCAATGACTCTGTCCCGAATTATCTCTATCACAATAATCGCGACGGGACCTTCACGGACATAGGGATGATCACTGGAGTAGCCCTCAGCGGAGAAGGGATGGAGCTTGGCAACATGGGCATCGATTGGGGCGACTACGACCACAGCGGACGCCTGAGCTTCTTTGTTACCCACTTTGAAGAGCAGCCCAACTCGCTGTACCACAATACCGGTCCGCAGGAGTTTGACGATGTCAGTTGGGCCTCCGGCGTCGGCCAACCCAGCTATCCTTACGTCGGTTGGGGTACCGCCTTCTTTGACATGGACAACGACACCTGGCTCGACATCCTGGTCGCCAACGGTCACGTTTATCCTCAGATTGACACTCTAGATACGGGTCCGCGCTTTCGTGAGCCGCTGTTGCTGCATCGCAACAATCGTGATGGGACCTTCGATGAAGTTTCCAAGCAGGCGGGTCTCCAGGAACTGCCGGTGAAATCACGTCGCGGTGCCGCTTTCGGTGATGTTTTTAACACCGGTAATATCGACGTGCTGCTGCTAAATGTCGGCGAGCCACCCTCGCTTCTGAAGAAAGTGACAGCCAACGGTTTTCATCGCGTACTGTTCAAACTCGTCGGCACGAAGAGCAATCGCGCCGCAATCGGAGCCCGGGTAACCATTCATGCGGCAGGTGTCAAACAGTTCAGCGAGGTCCGTGGCGGCGCAAGCTATCTCTCTCAAAACGATTTGCGCCTACACTTCGGCCTTGGCACCGCGACGAAAATGGAGTCCGTCGAAATTCGCTGGCCGAGCGGCAAAGTCGAAACCCTGGAAAATGTAGCTGCGGACGCCATTTACACCATCGTTGAGGGGGCGGGAATCCGCGAGAGCAAGCCTTTGCCGCCGCCAGCCGGTGGAGCGACAAAAGGTGGCCATTAGGTTCCACTCCAAGAGCGCCTGCCGTGAGGGCCCTCCTTGTGTCCGGCTCTTTGGTGGCCGCGCGTTTTTTCGACCCATGCCATCCTGGCGTAGCGTTCGATGGCGGAATTGCGGTTGCGGAACTGCGTTGCTCGTCTTTTTTTTCGCCTTTTTCGCGGCGCCAATCCATTCCGCAGACGATCCGGCGTCTCGCCTCAAGCAAAATTTTGAATCCGCCAAATCGGCGCTTGCTGCCGGCGATTTGCCAGGCGCCGAACGTGAGTTCAAGCAAACCATTGCTCTCGGCCTTCGTCAGCTCGGCAGTCTCTCCCTTGCCGAGTCCCGCTATGACGAAGCTGCGCGCGACCTCGACGAAGCACTCAAACTTGCGCCAGACAACCCCGACCTAGGAGCTGATGCTGCAATTGCCTGGTTCCGCGCCGGAGACATAAAGAAGGCCCAGCAACTCGCGCAATCGGTGGTCGCCGCTAATCCAGGTCATGCACGCGCGCAGAATGTGCTTGGTCGAATCGACCTCTTCCGGGCAGACTTTCCTGCTGCCATCGCCGACCTGCAGGCCGCCGTCGCGCTGGACGACGATTTTGAAACTTCCTACTTTCTCGGTATCGCCTACTTAAAAGCCAAACGTACCACGGATGCCCAGCAGTGGTTCCAGCATCTGCAAGAAAAAATGGGAGACTCCGCCGCGCTGCACGTACTCATTGGCCGCGCATATTCGATCAGTCACCTCCCGGAACCCGCCGTTGCCGAATTTCGCAGAGCTATTGAACTGGACCCCCAATATCCGCGCGCGCACGCGCTACTTGGCTATTCCATCCTCGAATTCCGCGGCGAAGAAGCCTATCCGCAAGCCCGCTTGGAATTTGAACGGGAGCTAAAGCTCAATCCCGACGATTACAATTCACTGCTGCTCCTGGGTATTTCCACTGTCGCGCTGCGTGACTATCCGGCTGCTGAAGCCGCTCTCCTTCACGCCAGTCGCCTGCGCCCTCAGGAACCGTTCGCCTATTTGTACCTGGGTGAAACGTACACCGAAACGAAGCGGCTCCCGCAAGCCGTCGAGGTTCTTCAAAAATACATTCGCTTGGTGCCAGACCCACAAGCAGTCCCGCGCGACATCAGCCGCGCGTACTATTTGCTCGGTCAGGATTTACGTCGTCTCGGCCGGATCGAGGAAGCTCAGAAAGCGCTGGCGAGTTCACAGCGCTATCGTGAGGCCAAGTTTCGCTACGACGCCAAGCACATCTTCGACGAGCCCAAGGGCCCTGCCGACGGCGATAGCCGCACTTCCGACCGGATCGCCAGCCTGCTCGAGTCGGGCGCCGATAATCAGAACAAGTCTACGGAAGCCATCGCGCAGGGAGGCGTGCAGAACACTATCCCTGTTCAGCCCCAACCAGCTCTTCCACAACCCAAGCAATCCAAGGCCTCGCGGGCGTATCGCCAGTTCGCTTCGGAAGTTCTCGCCAGTTCGTACAACGACTTGGGCGCCATGCGTGCACAGAATGCTAAATTCGTCGAAGCGTCGGAATTTTTTAAGCAAGCTGCCGTCTGGAATCCCAAGTTGCCGGGATTGGATCGCAACTGGGGTTTTGCGAGTTTTAAAGCGGAGCAATATTCTGAGGCTGTACCACCGCTGCAACGGCACCTAGCCGCGCATCCCGATGACGCTTTCGCCCGGGGACTTCTTGGATTGAGCTACTTTATTGAGGAAAAATATTCCCAGACAGTTGAGGTGCTGCGTCCGTTTTCCAAAAATCCGCCTGATGATCCTGGTTTGTTATTTGCCTGGGGAACGGCGTTAGTCCGCACGCAGCAGTCCGAAGCGGCTGCCGATATTTTCCGGCGCCTATTGCTGCAAAATGCAAACAATGCCTCGGTGCATTTTCTTCTCGGCCAGGCTTACGCGCAGCAAGGAGACTACCCGAATGCCGGCAAAGAGTTGAAGACGGCATTAGATCTGGATCCACGTCTTCCGGAAGCGCATTACTACGCGGGGCTGGTCTATCTTCATCAGAGCCAATTCGAAGCGGCCGCAACGGAGTTTCGTTCTGAACTGGAACTCAGGCCGGGCGATCCCACTGCAACCTATCATCTGGGTTTCACGCTCCTGGCCCAAGGTCAGCTGCCGGAGGCCGTGGCGACACTGCGGCAGGCCATTCAAGTGAAACCTGACTACGAAGCTGCGCACTTCGAACTCGGCCGGGCTTTATTGCAGCAGGGCGATGCCGCTGAAGCCGTTCAGCATTTGGAAATCGCGACGAAGCTGACGCCGGATCATGACGCGGCGTTCTTCCAATTAAGCCAGGCCTATCGCCGGGCCGGCCGCATTCCCGAAGCGACGAGCACGCTTGCAAAATATCAGCGCTTGATTGAAGCCAATCGGCTGAAACGGCGAGAGAGCCTCGACTTCGAAAAGCCGTGATGGTTCAGACTGTCTGTATGTTCAGGCGCCTGGAGCCAAGATTCGGGCACTGATCGGCCACTTGCTTGACACCTGCCGCTGCTTCGGACGAGCGTAGGTCGACGTTCCGAGGTATTTTGAAAACGAGAGTTGGCGTGCGTGGGGGCTCGAATCCCTGACCCGTGCCTGCAAAGCAGGCATAAATTCAATCTAAGTCATTGCTTCGGTTGCGCCTATCTGGTTGAAGGTCTTCTTAGGTTGCTGCAAAGTTGCTCCCAAAAACTCTTGGAGCTTACGATGCTGCGATGCTCAGCCTCTTCATCGCCTCTGTCCGTGTTTTAGCCGAGAAGATGCGGCGCCACTAGGCTGAGGAACTCGCGAGAAGTGACGACCTTGGTATTCTTCCAGAACCTTGGAAAGTGCCGCACGTTCCCAGTCACCAGGTAGTCGGCACGGGCAGCATCGGCACATTCGATAAAGATATTGTCCTCTGGATCGTGCGTTATTTGAACTGTCTGCACGGCATCTATGAGATGAGCTCGCTTTCTAATTAAATCGAATAGCTGCTGCCGCGGTCCCTTTCGAATTTGTAATTCTGGACGTGATAATACGTCCCGATATTCAGTGAGAATAACGTCAGAGACATAGAGCCGCGCCGGCTTGGTGATTGCGAGCAGAAGAACAGTTCGTTGCAGCCCATCGGGCTTAAGTGCCGCTGACACGACAATGTTCGTGTCAACCACGAGCCGGAGCGGAATCATTTGCGCTTCGTCTTACGGTGACGCGCAGCCCTAATGATGTTGTCAATCCGCTGCGAATTGAAAGCGTCTGTCCCTTTCGTCTTCGATTCTTCGCCGATGATCGTAAGAACCTCGGGCTCTGGAGCCGCAAGCCGTACATAGTCACGGATACTCAGCAGGATTGCGCGGGGCGTCCCGCGCTTCTCAATAACCAATGAGCGACGCTCGTTCTCGACTCGTTGTAGGAGCTTGCCAAAGTTAGTGCGTGCCCGCAAAGCGGACACGACAATGCTCTCTTTTGTTTGTGTTTTAGCCATCGTCAACTCGTCAGTTAAATTATACGAACTGTGTAGTTCAATTACAAGCTCAGTAGGCGGCAAACGATTGGGAAAAGAGAAACTACCTGCTATTGGGAAACACATAGAAAGCAGTGGAGTAGTTTTGGTGGACGTGAGGGGGCTCGAATCCCTGACCCACTGCTTGCAAAGCACAAGGCTGGTCTCCAACAATTCCATCGAGAATTCTAGCTACTAACGTTTCCAACAAATCGGGGGAATCTGCTTTCGCTCAAAAGCTAATCCCAATGAGCTGAAAACTTCGATTCGTGCACACTTGGTGCAGAGTTCGGATCCTTTCTCCCCACAACCCCTCTTACTCTCGTGACTTGCAACAAGCTCTCGCCCTGAAAGCCCGAGGTCACTGTCAAGCGTCTCATTCGCCGAGAAATACTCGAGCTTCCAATTCTTATGGTCATGTTACAATGACCATAGACAGGAGGATCTGGAAATGAAGCAAATGCCCGTAGGAGCTTTCAAGGCTCGTTGTCTTGCCGTTATGAAAACGGTCCAGGCGACAGGCGAGCCGGTCGTCTTAACGAGACGCGGGGAGCCGATCGTCAAGGTCGTACCTGTCGATCGGGCGAAGAATGACATCTTCGGATTCATGACAGGAAAGGTCAAAATCATCGGAGATATCGAGTCTCCGATTCCCGTTGAATGGGAGGTCACGAAAAAGTGATCTTGCTCGACACCCATGTGCTCGTGTGGCTTACAAGCGAGCCAACTAGACTGTCCAGGCAAGCCAGGTCTGCCATTCGAAGAGCCGGCCGAGGTGGTGGGATAGCCATCTCCGCAATTACCCTGTGGGAGCTGGCGTGGCTGGCAACTCATGGCCGCTTGCAACCGACAGGAACTGTGGAAGCGTATCTCGACGAGGCGTCTTCGCGTGTTGCCGTGCGACCTATCACCGCAAAGATAGCCGCCTTGGCCAACCAGTTTCCCGCGGTGTATTCGAATGATCCCTGCGACCGTTTGATTGGGGCGACAGCACTGGCAGAAGGCATGGTCCTCGTCACCAAAGACACTAAGATTCGCGAGTACAAGCAACTCCAAACGCTTTGGTAAGGCTTTGAGCGCAACCTGCATGAGACTCTGCCGCTGGATCCGGAAGACCTTCGGTTGTATTACTGTTTATATAATACCGGATAAACGTCGAGGGCCCGGCGATCTGGATTCGGTGGTAATTCCTTAACGCTGAGAAGCGCCGTATCACCGCTCACGAGGTAATAAGCATTGGCGGTAAGTGCCGCCTCCAGGAATTTGTCGTAGTCTGGACCGTCGCAAACAGTCCTTGCGAATGAAATAGGCTCGGCCATCTCCGACTGAAGCTCGATGACCTCGAGAATCGAGCTAAGCACAGGTACGGGGGCGCCCAGAGCGGCCCAGCAAAGTGCTGACTTTGTACGTCAGTCTTGTTGAGCCGGCTGGATTGCGACGGTCGTGGCGCTTTTTCGCTGCAGGCGATAATAAACAAGGCCGAAGAGGATCACTAAGGCGGTGCCGGCGAGAGTTTCGATGGTGGCGACCCAGGAAATCGTGACGAAGGTCATGAACACAAGCAATCCGGTTATGGAAATGATCCACAGCAGGGCGGCCCAGCAAAGCGGCCGCGATACATGCTTGCGTTCATCTGCGGCGCGCTGACCGGCGCGGCCAGACTTCCCCCACAGCACCGCCGAGACGACCATGCCGTAAGTCACATACATGGCGAAGGTACAAATCGCGATGATTACGACTTCGACTTGAGCCCAGATTGTGAAAATCGCCGTTATTGGAATGACCACCCAGATGGCATTGGCGGGAACCTTGCGTTCGCTCACTTTTGCCAGAAAACGCGAAGCGGGCACTTTTCCGTCGCGAGCCATGGCCCAGACCAGTCTGGTAAGAGTCGTTAAGTTTGCGAGAACGCACGCAAAAATGGCGATCGTAATGAGCGCAAGCGCAGTGCCGACGACATAGTTCGGAAAGTAGCTACCGATGATGTACAGCAATGGTGTCGGATGATGGCTAACGGCTTCAAGAGAAGGGATGGCAAGCGTGAAGCCGATCAAGGCAGAAAGCCCAAGAAGCGTCGCGCTGACTTCGGAGAGAATGATCGCAGTCGGAATTCGCTTTTCCGGCATGTGCGTCTCTTCGGCAACGTTGGCAGCGGCCTCAAACCCACCAATGGTCCACACGCTCATCAGGGAAGAGGCCAGGAACGGGCCGAGATACGCACTTCCGCCGGGCAATCCGGGATGCGAAAACAGAAAGCTGATGGGATGTACTTTGCGAATCATGGCAATCCCAAACAGAAGGAAGCCAATGACTACGGCGCCGAGAATCTCCGAAATGACGGAAGAATCGTTGACGATACTGGCGATGCGGATACCAAAATGATTGATGAGTGCCGCGGCCACCAGTGTCAGGACAGTAGCGAGTACGATATTCCGGTTGCTGTTGGCAAGGCCAAAAAAAGGAACGAGGTAGCTGGCCAGAGCATAGGCCACGCCAGCCATACCCGTCACGAACTGGAGAATCATCATCCAGCCGGCCCACCAGGCAAGCTGCTCACCCGCGAGTTCTCGAGTCCACTGATAGGCGTAACCAGAGAGCGGAATGAGTCGCGCCAGCTGGCCAAATACCACGGCGACCAAAAGCTGGCCCGCTCCAACGATAAGCCAAGTCCAGATGAAAGCCGGTCCGCCGGCTCGCAGACCATCTCCATAGTTTGCAAATAGGCCGGAGGTTATGCAGATCACGGAAAAACTGAGCGCAAAGCTGGAAAAGTAACCGAGAGTGCGGTTTAATTCCTGCCGATAGCCAAAGCGCTGCAGCGCCTGTTCATCGTGCGCGGCCGACTCGGTTCGGGGTTTAAGTTCGCCAGACACGGCGGTAATTATATAATCGCTTATGGCACAAATTGAAGCGCGATTATGGAATATCTTCTCGATTGTTACAAAGCGCTTAGCGTGACACATGGGTCGTGAGGGTGTGGCTCGGCTAGAACGGGGTTGCGGTCCTGAAGCCTGCCCCGGGGTCCTTCCGGGTTCATCCTGCTTCGGGCGCGCGATTCCGCTCGTTGAGATAAAGAAGGTTTCCGGTTGAAACCTATGGTCAATTTTGCGACCGCGCGATTTCACCTGAAATGGCGGAGAGCGGCCAAGGTGATGGGCGCCCTGCTTTCCTGTGCCTGGAGCTTCGCGCCGTTAGCAGGAGCGCAAACCAATTCGTCGAAAACGAGCGGAGAGGACGCTGCGATCACAGAAGGAATGGCGCAGATCGGACGCGGCGACCTCGACTTGGCACGCGCCACGCTGGAATCCGCTGCAAAAAGCGCGCCGAACAGTGCCGTGGTGCACAACCTGTACGGCTGGGTGCTGCTGGCGCAATCGGAAACCCCGGCAGCGATTGTGGAGTTACGGACGGCTCTGCGCATCAACCCGAACTATGGTTCAGCGCGCTTGAACTTGGCCAACGCGCTTGAACGGGCCGGGCACCCCGATGTGGCGGTGCGTGAAGCTCGCCGCGCAGTGGCACTGTTGCCGAAAGACGCCGAGGCGCACCGGACCCTTGGGCGGTTGCTGTCAGGCTCCGGGTCACTGGGTTTAGGCATCGCGGAATTCAGGACGGCATTGGAGCTGGCGCCCGACCGCGCCGATTTGCACGACGAGTACGGCGCGTTGCTGGTCAAGCAAAATGACCTTGGCAATGCCGCGGCGGAATTTCAGGCAGCACTCAGCATGAAATCCAACTACTTTCCAGCCTATCTGCACCTGGGCGTTCTGCGACTGGAGCAGAACATGTTTCCGGACGCAGCGGAGCAGCTGCGCACCGCGGCGCGGCTTGCCCCTGATGACCTGCAGGTGCATTTCTATCTGGCGGATGCGTTGCAAAATTTGGGTGACGAAGCAGGAGCGATCGTCGAGCTGGAAACCGTGCTCAAAGTGCAGGCTGACTACCCCAATGCCCGTTATCGATTGGCGACGCTATATCAACGGACCGGCAAGACCCGTGAAGCGTTGAGGTTCTTCAGGGAAGCTGTGGCGCAGCAGCCTCAAAACGCGGGAGCGCACAACGATTTGGGGCTGGCCCTGGTGCAACTGGGCGACGCGAGAACCGCCATCTCTGAATTCCGTGCCGCGCTCGAGCTGAAGAATGACGACGCCGGAATTGAGACGAATCTTGGAGTTGCTTATCTGCAGCAAGCCGACTTTGATTCCGCAATCCATCAGTTCGAAAAAGCTTTGCAACTTACTCCGCAGGATGCAACGTTGCATTATGACCTCGGATTGGCCCTGAAGCTGAAAGACAAGCTTCCAGAGGCGATCGCCGAACTGCGGAAAGCGACGGAGCTGGACCGCGATGCAGCCGATGCGTACTACACGCTGGGCGTCACACTCTGGCAGCAAGGGAGTTTCGACAACTCAACGGAGGAGCTTCGCCAAGCCATCCGAGCCCGACCGGGATACGCTGAGGCGTACTACACGCTGGGTTCCGTTCTCAAACAGCAAGGGAAGCTGTCAGAAGCCGCAGCAGCGCTGCGCGATGCGATCCGAATCGAGCCGGACTTCGCCGGGGCGCACACCAATCTGGCGGCGGTTCTGCGACAGCTGAACGATCAGGAAGGCGCGGCGGAGGAGGCAAAAACCGCCGGTGAAATCATGAAGCGGCGGACTAACCAGCAAGCCGCGATTCTCGCCATGGGTTCGGCAGAACGGCTGTTCAACGCAGGGGATTTCGAGGGTGCGGTTTCGCAGTTTCGCGCGGCCGTTGCGGCGTCTCCCGACAATGCCAAAGCCTACTATCAATTAGGCATGGCTTTGAAACGCTCGGGAGATCTGGCGGCTGCTTCGCAGGAGTTCGAAAACGCCCGAAAGCTGGACCCGGCGCTTAGCCCTCCCGAGTGAGTCTATTTGCGCCCAATTCAAGCGGGAGGGTCGGCTCGCGAAGATAAGGCTTCCTGCACCGGTTCGCGGTCGCACTCCGCCGCGATTACCGTAAGGGGGCCGCCCGGCGGCCGGGCCGGTAAATCAGTAAAGATAAGTTGAGTTCCTTTCTGGATGAACTTTACCGGCGATCCCGTGGCCAGAAAACGGGCGGCGCGGACCTTGAACTTTACCCCTCCCACGGTCATGCGTTGTCCCGGCCAAAAATAAATATGGACGAAGAGTGTATCTCCCTTGCGGGTGTAAACACCGATATTGCCGTGGGGAAATCTGCAGCGTTCGGTGGCATAAACGGCTTCGCCATTCCGTTCCAGCCATTCACCAATCGTTTTCAGACGTTCGGCGGCGGCGGCGGGCACCGTGCCGTCGGGCATGGGACCGATGTTGAGAAGATAGTTGCCGCCGTCGCGAGCACATTCGACCAAATTCTGCAAAAGCTGCTGAGAAGATTTCCAGTTGTGGTCGTTGGTGGTGCAACCCCAGGTATCGTTCATGGTCATGCAGGATTCCCAGTCAGCCGTGCCAGGCTGCGTGGATTGCTCGGGCGTGGCGAAGTCTCCGCCCAACAGATTGCGGTTGCTAACGATAATGTCGGGCTGCGCTTGCAGAACCATGCGATTCATCTCATCGGAACGCCAGCCGGCGGCGTCGAGCGGAACCGGCATGTCGTACCAAAGAATGTCCACCTTGCCGTAGTTGTTCATCAGCTCGCGAATCTGGTTGTGGGTGTAGGCGACAAAACGGCCGCGCGCCGCGGAATCGTCCTTCGCGTTGCGCCAATCGGGATGGTGCCAATCCATCAGCGAATAATAGAAGCCGACGCGCAAGCCTTCGGCGCGTGCGGCTTCGACAAATTCGCGAACCAGATCGCGGCCGCCCAAATATTTGGGCGCGCAGTAGCTGGTGAATTTCGAGTCGAAGAGGCAGAAACCTTCGTGATGCTTGGTGGTCATCACCATGTAGCGCGTGCCTGCCATGCGAGCAAGACGCGCCCAGAGTCTAGGGGCGCCCGGCAGCGGGCGGAATTGCGTCGCGAGCTGTTCGTACTCGTTTGACGGAATGTCTTCGTCCCCCATGGCCCAGGCATCGCGGCCGAGAATGCTGTAGAGCCCCCAGTGAATGAACAAGCCGAATTTGGCCTGGCGCCACCATGCCATGCGCCGTTCATGGTCCGGGGGAGGCGGCCCATACTGTTTTGAGTCTGTACTGGCGGAGGATTCAGCGCCCAGGAGAGTCGCGCCCGGGGCGCCCGTAAGCAGCAACTTGAGCAAGTCACGTCGGCTGGGATTCATCTTGTAGCAGAATCAGGGCAGTCCCTGAAACAGGCTTCGCTCCTCGGCCTGTCCGTCACTTCGCAGGCTTTTTGTTATTTCAAAGTGTTGTGCCGCCTCCGCGGTGCGGCCGAGGCTCCGGTAGGCCCTGCCCAGAAAGTAGTGAACATAGTAGTTTTGCGGATCCAGCTTCAAAGCACGTTCCAAAAAACCGGCGGCCAGCGGCGCGTCGTTCTTTTTGAGCGCGATGCGCCCGAGCAAGATAAACGAGCCGGACGACGACTCATTCAGCCAAATGGACTGTTTCAGCGCATTTTCGGCTTCGTCGAATTTTTCCAAGCGGAAGTAGGCGTCGCCGAGCCGCCAGTAAACCAGCCAGATGGTCGGATTGATGGCGAGTTCTTTCTGAAATTCCTCCACTGCGCGTTGCGGATTTTCTTTGTAGAGATCGATTTCACCGAGTAGGAAATGAGCCATGGCCAGGCGCGGATCGATGTGGAGCGCTTTTTCGATTTGAGGTATGGCGCGATCCTCCATTTTCTGGCGCACAAAAATCTTCCCAAGCATGAGATAGGCCATTGCGCTTTCCGGCGGCACCGAGAACAAGCGCGCGAATGCGCGGCGCGCGTCATCCCAGCGCTGGGTCATGATGTAGCAGATTCCCAGAAGATAGGGGCCATCCGGATTGCTCGCCGGGAGGCGGGGCCCGAGCTTTTCGAGCAACGGTGCCGCGTTGGCGAAGTCGCCCGATCCGTAGAAAGAGAGCGCCAGGAGTTGAGTCGCTTCCAGGTCGTCGGGATTCTGGGTCAGCCCCTTGCTCAGGTGCTCGATTGCTTGTCGGAATTTGTGCGACTGAAAGTATGCAGTGCCGAAAGCCGTCTCGAGGCCCGCTGCTTCGGGCTCGCTTACTGGCAGGCCGCTCAGCAGCTTTAGCGCCTCTTCGGCTTTTCCTTGCTTCAACAGTGTCTGGGCCTCTGCCAGGCTCGCCTGGTGGGTAGGCGCCGAAGCAGTATCTTGCGAAAGGGTGCGAGGACCGACCAATGCTGCGCAAAACACAGCTGCTAGGAGCTTAAAAGGGGTCATGCGTGGAAAGCCCTTTCGGACTTTCCACGCACGGGGGTGGTACTGCGCAAACTTTTGCACTGGCCAAATCTCCTCGGAGCACGCGGACCGCAGGCTCCGGGAAGGATACCTCTCTTAGAATTCGAGGCGTAAGGCAAATTGCATACGGCGCATTGTGGCGTTAGGGGCAAGACTGGTGATCTCGCCTCCGTTGCCGCAATCCACGCAGCCACTGGGGTTACCCAGGTTCGCGTGGTTGAACACGTTGTAGATCTCTGCGCGGAACTGCGCGTGGACCTGTTCGCGAATCGGAATCGTCTTGAAAATTGAAAAGTCGCTGTCAAACCAGCGCGGTCCGACGAGAGTATTTCGGCCGACGTCGCCAAACGTGCCTGCCTGCGGGCGACGCCATGGACCGCTTACGTCGCCGTTGTTGGCGAGAATCGCAGTCGCCGGTATGTACCATTGCTGCAGGGTGCGATGGGATGGCGTTGTATTTCCAACCACATCCGGCAAGCACACGCCGGCATCATTGTCGTTGCTGCAGTTGAAATAAGAAACGTTGAAGCCTTGTCCGCTCATCCACGTCGTGGCGTTTGAAAACTGCCAGCCGCCGACGAGGTATTCCACCGCCTTCGGAGCGTCATGCAGGAATCGCTTTCCGCGTCCGAACGGCAGCTCATACAAGGTGGCCGCGACAATGGTGTGATTCCGCTGCCAGTCCGGGCGTCCGTAGAACAGGTTGTGATCCCAGAGGAAGTAGGGGCCGTCGTTGTTCTTCGCGTGCGAGAAGGTATAGTGGCCCAATACCGAGAGGCCGTGGGAGAACCGCTTCTCTGCCTTGGTCTGCAGGGCGTTGTACTTGTTGTTTCCGAGATTGCAGAAGCAAGGCATCGGCACATTCCACCCGAACTGACTGAAGAAAGGCCGACGCTCGTCGGTGCTCAAGGTTCCAAATCCGTTCTGGTTCGGAACGTTGATGTCGAACGAAGGTCCTTCGCCGACGAAGATGTGCGTACCTTTGTTGCCTACATACGCGGCTTCCAACGAGAAGGTGGAGGTGATTTGGCGCTGAACGGTCGCATTCCAGGCGTCCACGGTGGGCAAGCGCATACTGTCCGGGTAGATCCAGGCGCGAATCCCGTTCGGGAAAAGGTGATTGCCTGTCGGACCAAGGGGCTGGCTGTTTAAAACCGTGGCCGGATCGAGGGCCGGCGGACCCGCTGCCAGATTGAAGACGTGGTCCCAGTTGTTGGAGGGTTGCAAGCTCTGCGTGCCAAGCACGGGCAAATTTTGCGTGACGCTGTGGCCAAAGATTGAGCCGAACATGCCAACGTCAAATGAGCGTCCATAGCCCATGCGAACGACGGTTTTGGGCGTCAGCTGATAAGCGATCCCCAGTCGCGGCGCCAGGTTCTTGTACGAGTTCTTGACCGGACCGCTGAGCGACACGCCGTTTTCGCCCGCCACCAGCATTTCTCCGGTGTGGATGTTCAGCCAGCCGCCCTGGTCTTTGCCGGTAACCGTCTGTGGATTGTAGATCTCCCAGCGCAATCCGTAGTTGACGGTCAGTTTTGAAGTCGCCTTCCAGGTATCCTCGCCGTAGTAGAAGGTACGCCACTGACGTTCCCCGGCGTCGAGGGAGTCGGAAACGTAGCGCTGGAAGTTGCTAACTTCGCCCAACATGAAGCTGGCAGCGCCAAGCCCTCCACCGAGCGGGCCCTCCGTGAATGTTGAGGTGAAGGCGATTTCTCCCGAGCGGTGCTGGTCGCTCGGCACGCGCAGGTTCTGCAGGCGTCGGATGTCGGGACCAAACTTAAAAGTGTGTTTGCCCTTGATCCAAGTCCAGTTGGTCGCGTATTGGAACTGCTGCATGATTTCGATCAGCGGGCAGTTGCAATTGTTGTACAAGCCGTTCCCGAAGTCGAAACCTCCGTCACCTTGAATGGAGAAGTGCGGCATGCTGTTGGTGGTCGCATCGGTGGGAATGTTCAGTCCCGGCGCGCCCGCATCGGTAGCGAATGAACCCAATTGGAGCGGGTTCACGAAAATGCGTTGGCGGTAGAAGCCGAATCGGAAGTCCATGAAGAGTGTGGGCTTGAAGGTGTAGTCAAATCCGAAAGAGTTGCTTTGCGGCCGAGTATCGCCGGTGCCTGTATAACCGACGGGATTCAGTTGAGGTCCTCCGCCTATGGGCCCAAACAGCCCTGGCGCGCTCTTGAAGAATTGCGTGTAGGTATACCGGTCGAAAAAGCGCAGCCGGTCGCTGAAGAAGTAATCAGCTCGGGCCGTAAGCAGATCGGCTTTATAGGTGTCCGAGAACCCGCCCGCGTAGTTCGGGTCGTCTAGGTTCGCCGGGTTCAGATTCGGAAGCGGAACAAATTTTAGAAGGGCTTGTGCCACTGGCGAGACCGGGACCTGATTATTAGGGAATGGCGTCCTCAACGAAGGATCGATGATTTGGCCCGATGCATTGTAGGGGTTGTAGACCGTGACGCCGTTTGCGAGCCAAGCGCTAAAATCTCCGTTTCTTTCCGCTTCGGTCGGAACGCGCGCCTGCGCCGAACCGCCGTCTTTGGCTCTGGTTCCTTGATAGTCGACAAAGAAAAAGGCCTTGTCCTTCTTGATGGGTCCGCCAATTGTGCCGACAACCTGATTCCAGTGCGTGGTGGGAATGAACTTGCCCGTTACCGGATCCGCGTTCGCCTGTACAAATGGATCGCGAGCCATGGTCGCATCCGTCCGCCGGTACCAGGAAACGCCGCCGTGAAACTGGTTGGTGCCGGATTTGGTCGAGGTGGTCACAACCGCTGCGCTCACCTGGCCAAATTCCGCATCGTAGTTGGCGCTGGTCACTTTTGCCTGAACCACCGCGTCGAGGTCCGGAACGATGATCATGTTGCCGTACATCATGTCCCGGTTGTCAGTTCCGTCGAGAATCGCTCCAACACCGACGAATTCCTGTCCGTTTACATTGACCGCGATACCGCCTTGCGGATTTTCAGTCGACGTATCATTCCAATTGAATTGAACCGCCCCCGGCGTGTAGAGAAGCAATTCCGAGAAATTGCGGCCGAAAGAAGGAAGGTCGGTAACTTGGCGATCGGATAGCGTCGTGGCTACGTCGGTGCGCTCGGTTTTCAACAAAGGGGTAATGTCAGAAACCTCGATGGTCTGACTGACGTCGCCTGGTTGCATGGTGATGTCGACGGTATGGACGGTGTCCACGGCCACTTCGACTTTGTTCTCGGAAACAATCTTGAAGCCCGTCGCTTCGACCTGCACGCGGTAGGTTCCTATGATTAAGTGCGATTGCGTGAATGCGCCTGAGGAATTTGTGGTCGTAGCATAAACCACATTGCGTCCCGTGTCGGTAATCGTGACTTTGGCGCCCACGACGACGCCGCCGGACGCGTCAACCACGGTGCCGCCGATGCTGCCGTACACCGCCTGGGCCGACGCATTGGACGAGAATATCGCGCAGCATCCCAGGAGGAGTGCCGCGGCGATCACATTGAATATCAAAGCGCTTTGCGGGAAACTCGCGTGTGTCAGAAATCGTGGCGAACGAAGAGCCCCCGCACCAGTTCGCAGACCCCAGTTGAACATCGCTATTGCCTCCAATCAATCTCCGGAACGGTTTTGACCCCGGTTGACTGCGCTCCGCGCGCGTTCCCTCGGCGGAGTCCGATGCGAACGCAGCACCGCATAATACGCATCAATTCTCGACTCTTGACCTTGCCGCTTGCGCCGGACGGCCTACGACAAATTGCGCGTTTTCACCCCGTAAGATCGTGCAGCTGCCCGGTAGGAACCTAAGCTGCCCTATCTCTAACGTCCCCAGCCGCAGCTTGTCAAGCAAAAAGTTTGAAAAAAACCGCTTATTGCCTTAAAAGAGCGCTTAGAATTTAGTTATGAGGGGCCGGAATGTTGACTTCCGCACGGGCACTCTCATAGGATGCCAACCTTGCGGAGCCACCTTTGGGCGGCCCGGCAAGGCTTTGTCGGAACCGGTTCAGGTCGTTATATCGCTGAGTCGGCCAGGTGATTGAAGATCGCAGGAGGAACGATGAACGCTACGAGATGGGCGCGCTGGCTGGCTGGCAGCCTTCTGGTACTCTTGGCCGCGACCTGTCGTTTCGCGAATCTCGCGGCGCAAGCGGTTCCGGAAGCGGTGGCGCCTCTGCTGGAGAAACCGGTGCAATCCCCGGCGCTTACCGCTTACCAGTTGCGGCGCTACTTGATGGAGCGCGCGGCAAAGCCGGTTCCTCCGGCAAGTGCCGAGGAATGGACCCGGCAAGCGCAAAAATACCGCCGGCACATCCTTGACGACATCGCCTTCCACGGCTGGCCGCAGGAATGGATACGGTCGGCGCCGCGTTTCGTACAGACGGAACTGATCGAGTCGGCAAACGGCTATCGTCGCAGAAAGTTTCGTTATGAGATTGTTCCGGGATTCCAGTCGACTGCCGTGCTCTATGAACCCAATAACCTGACGGGCCGCGTTCCCGCCATTTTGAACTTGGTCGGTCACGACGCCCTCGGCAATGCCACGGAATATGAACAGAAGCGCTGCATTAACTTCGCGAAAAACGGAATGCTCGCTCTTAGCCTCGCTTGGCCGGGTTTTGGGGAGCTCAACCAGCCGGAGAACAGCCACGATTTTGGAGGTCAGCTGGACCTGGTCGGCGCGAATTCTCTCGGCTACTTCTACCTGATCATGCGGCGCGGTCTGGACTATCTGGAGTCTCTGCCCAATGCCGACGCGAAACGCATCGGTGTAACCGGCTTGTCCGGCGGCGGCTGGCAAACGACGGTGTTGAGCGCGCTGGACGAAAGGGTCAGCGTGATGGTCGAGGTTGCGGGAATCGGTTCGATGGAGACCAACCTGGCCAGGCCCACCGACACTCAGGAAGTGGAAGAGACCGCCACTGACCTGCTTAACGGCCTCGACTATCCCTTTCTTCTCGCCATGAGGGCTCCGCGGCCCACCCTACTCATTCACAATGAACAAGACGACTGCTGTTTCCTTGCGCCACTGGTAAAACCGTATGTCTACGAGCAGATTCGTCCGTTTTTCAAGCTTTACAATGCCGAGGATTCCTTTCGTTGGCACGAAAACACCGATCCGGGCACTCACAACTACCAACTCGACAACCGACAGCATGCGTATGAATTCTTTTCCGAGTTCTTAGGCGGCCCGAAGATCACAAACGAGATTCCCAGCGACTCCGAGGTTCTTTCTCTTCAGGAGTTTCGAGGCAGACTGCCCGAGGACAATCTGACTGCCGCGGGATTGGCGCGCAAGTTGGCCGGTCAGGTTGTGCGCGAGGCGGTTCCGGCAGAGGGCACCGGCCGGGAGTCCTGGGCCAAACAGCAACGCGAAAAGCTGAAAGACCTGCTCAGGTATTCAGGGGTTTCCGTGACGGCGCCCTGGAAGCTCATAAGTACGAAACGGCCCGGGCTGCAGGCACTCAGCTATCAGTTTGAGTTCTCGAACGGGCTTGGCGCGACCGGAATATGGGTCGCCGCCAATCACGTTGCCGCTGATGCACGCTTTACGATTGTGCTGAACGACAAGGGCTACAAATCGTCTGCACAAGTGGTTGCCGACCGGGTAAATCGCGGCGAACAGGTGCTTGCGCTGGATCCGCTATTTTTCGGTGCGACTTCCCCGGACGAAACCGATCCTGCCTACTGGGAGCTCCTGGTTGCCGGCAGCGGAGACCGACCCCTAGGAATCGAGGTTGCGCAGTTGATCGGGATCGCCAAATTCTTCGGTTCCACCAAGCAAAAGGTCCGCGTCGAAACAGAAGGGATCCGGGCTCAAACCGTGGCGATGGCCGCAGCGGCGTTGGAGCCTGCCCTCTTCTCGGGAATATATTCGCGCGGCGGGATGAGCAGCTTCCGTTATTTACTTGACGCACCGGTGCATTACCGGACCGCGCCGGACTTGTTTTGCCTGGACCTTTTCAAATACTTCGATGTGGATCGCCTGGCCGCGATCGCTTCGCCAGTCAAAATCGACAGCGGCACGCCGCTGGGCGAAACCGCACGCTGAGGCCGCGCTTTGCTCAAAGTTCCTGGTCCGTGGCATTCGCTATTCGAGTGTCGGCTACTGCGCTGCTTCGCTGCACAATGAAGTCCTGCACGTTGTGCAGCACCATGAGCGGACTGTCGGCCGGCTTGGGGGACTTCAGATTGCAGACATCCACGTGGCTCACATCATCAAGCCGCACACAAGGACGCGCATCCGGAATTTCGGTAATTACGCGATAGTCGCTGATTTCGATGCCCGCAGCGTGCCAGACCAAAAGTCCGTGGGCGGGGGTGGCGCCGAACATCGTTGGTTCGGGGTATGACTTTTCCTTTTCTTCCATGCGAATCGCCGCTTGCTGTTTGGTCCCTCCGCCGGCGTGCTGAATCAGAACGTTGCTAATTTTCACGTCCTCGATTTGATGGCCCGGAATTCCGGCGATGATCGAACAAATCTGCGACTGCGCGCTCTCGGAAACGATGCTCGAAATATTCACACGACGGATTGCTCCGACGGGAACACCTGCCGGCCCCCGCATTCGCGATCCCAGACGCAGGAAGATCGGAGAACCCACGGTGTCGCGCATGGTGATGTTCGAAATCGAAACGTCTTCGATCGTGCCTCCGTCTACAGTCAGAATCGTCAAGCCAAAGCAGCCGTCGAAGACGCAATTGGAGATGGTGATGTTCTTGTAACCGCCGTTCGACTCCGTGCCGAACTTTATTCGCCCGTTGCGATCGACTTCGGTGTTCGCGGGATAGCGTTTGAATGTCGCATCAAGCAGGGTGCCTTCGACGAAGCTTCCGCTCACCAGACAGTTAGTGATGGTCACCATTTCCGTGGCTCTCGCGTAGCCCAAGGCGAAAGAACTCTTAAGGCAAATTGCGTCGTCCCATGGAGAATTCACGCTGCAATTTGAAATGCGCACATTGCGGCAGCAATCCACGTCAATGCCGTCGCGGTTGGTATCAATCTTCAGGTTGTCGATCGTCAGGTTGTCGACCCCCGTCGCCAGAATCCCGAAGTGACCACCGTGCAGAATGGAAAAATCGCGCAGTAAGACATCGCGGCAGTTCTTAAACGCAATCGCTTTGTTTCCGACGCCCGGCTTTTCTGCGACCGGGCCAGGACCTTCTCCGCGACTAAGTCCTTTGCCCCAAATCAGGCCAGGTCCGCAGATCGAGATATTTTCAAGACCCTCTCCCCATATCAGGCTGTTATGCCAGTGGTTATGGCCATAGTCTTGATAGTCTTCCCATGGCGCATTCGGTTCAGCGGCATCGTAACCGCGAGCTGGCTCTTGGGGGTCGGTTTCGGCAGCCACGATACGGGAGCCACTCGACAAAAGCAGCGTCACTTTGCTTTTCAGCCGGATAGAAAAGCACATATAGGAGCCAGCCGGAAAAACAACGGTGCCACCGCCACCCGCTGCTGCAGCTTCAATGGCTCGGTTGATGGCGGGAGTATCGATGGTCTTGCCGTCTCCGGACGCGCCGAACGATTTGACGTCAAAGTACGGTCCGGATGAAGTTTCTGATCTCGCGCTGGTCGTGGCGTCCGCCGGGCAGACAACCGCGCCGGCGATCAGCGCACCCGCTTTCATGAAATCGCGCCGCGTACTGTTTCTTTTCTTCTCAATCATGCTCTGTCTGACCCTTCTCTGACGCTTCGTCCAACGGCCGCAATCACACGAAATTCTGCCGGACCAATATCGGAGAGTTCCCGCGCGCTCGACTCACAGCAGAGCCCGCGTAGCACAGGTTTCAAGCCGAATCGGGATTGGGAAGCATGATGTCCCGGACGACTCCGTCCAAGTCGTGGCCTGCGGTGATGAATTGCCGTAGCGTTCTGCGTGTCGGAGGAAATGCGTCGAACTCTTCGACGCGCAAGCCATCAATTTCAAACGCCTTACGGAAGTCCACGAACTTCTTTTTCAATTCTCGAATTACGATGGGATCGACCGGCTTCTCAATCCGGGACTGCACTTCAATGTCGCTGGCATTAAACCGCACCTGCCAAGCATAGGGGGGCGAGATTACCACGTCGCCACCGATGAATTCGCTCCAATGCATATGATTGCGGAACGCCGCAGACAAAAGCCGGATGCGGTAGCCGCGTTCACGAAAGATCTGGTAGGTCTTTTTGAAGACAGCCACGCCCGCCCATTCCAGATACCCCGGATCGGTCGAAATATTTTCCTTTTCCATCGCGATTTTCAACCAATCGTCGAGACGACCGACCATGATCGTACACACTGGACCCATTCGGGCGATCTCCTTGCCTTCGCGCTCGCGCCGTTTCAGGCCCCGCTCCGCAGCTTCCGCCACCGCGATACATTGCGGAAGCGTGAAACAGACGGTCGCGTTGATGCTGATGCCCCGGTAGGTTGCTTCTTCAATTGCCGGAATTCCGGCAGCCGTCACCGGGATCTTTACAATCATATTCGCCGCGAGCTTGCTGAACTCCTCGGCCTGCGCCACTATCGCGTGGGTGTCGCGGTAAAGTCTTGGATCGGTCTGAATCGAAAGCCGGCCGTTACGTCCTCGATGCCTTTCGAATGTCGGTTTCAACAGACGCGCACAGTTCACCGAAATGTCCCGCACTAGCTGCCAGCCAATCTCATCCTCGGTGGCTGCGGGACGCTCCCTTAGTAGTCCCTCGACTCTTTCCTTCCACTGCCCAAGCTCCTTCTTCAACACGCCCAGGACGATTACGGGATTGCACGTGGCACCGACAGCCCCGTGCTCGATGGAGTAGGACAATTCCTCAACCGATGCCGAATCATTCCAGAGACATGTTGGCGTCGTTTGTGTCATCCGCTGCAGCGGACTCATGAAAGTTTCAGAGATAGCCGCTCCGCTCATTTCGCCCCTCCAAACACGTGGTCGTTCAATCTGCTGCCTGCCGCGTGACCTTGCGCGGTTGCCCGCTCCTGTGCGACTTTTCCGCGGCCACCGCAATCTCCAGAGCGCGCATTCCGTCTTCTCCATTGATTTGGGGAGCCTTTCCATTCCGCACCGTATCTATGAAAGAGCGGACCTCAAGCAGGTAGGCTTCCGCAAAACGCGAAAGGAAGTGATCCGCCAATACTGCGCTGGCGCCAGCCGTACTGAGGAAAGTCGCCGGAGCGCCCTGTACGGTTCCGATGAATACCGAACCTCGGGATCCGATGATTTCGGTTCGCACGTCATAGGCGTAGAGCGCTTGCGCATGAGAATCGATGTTGCCGATTCCACCCTTGCAGAACTTGAGATTGACTACGCCCGCGACCACGTCGCCGTAGCTGGCTAGTTCCGGCCGCGTTGCGGAAGTTGCGTAGCAATGGACTTCCACGACCTCGTCCTGCATCAGCCAGCGCGCCATATCAAAATCGTGAATGGTATTGGTGTAGAAAAGCATTCCATTCACTCCTGACTGGTATGCGGCGAGCGGCGGTTCATCCTTGTCCCGCCCGACCGACTTGAAGACCAGCGGCGTCCCGATTTCGCCGGCTTCCAAGCGCTTCCGTGCCGCGACGTAAGCAGGGTCGAATCGCCGCATGAATCCGACCTGCAACCGGACGCCGGCACGCGAAACAGCCTCCAGTGCGCGTTGTGCATCTTCGAGGGTAATTGCCAGGGGCTTTTCGCAAAGAATGTCCTTGCCGGCGGCCGCGGCCGCTTGGACCACATCGGCGTGAAACTTGTCCGGGGTGGCAATCACCACCGCATGGATGTCTTTCCGGCTTAGCGCTTCCTCAATGCTGGTATAGGCATGCTCAATTTCCAATTCGGCGGCGACCTGCTGGACACGCTGCCGCGAAACATCCGCGACCGCGATCAACTGTGCTTCCGGCACATGGCGCCGCAGGTTCTCGGCGTGACGCTTTCCCATCTCTCCCACACCGATGACACAGACCCCAAGCTTTTTCATTGTTTTCACCGGTCCGAATCTTAGCGCTTTGACGAACAAATGAAAATAGCAATTCGAAGCCGGGTTCGGCGGGCGGCAATCTTCCGTTCGCAACCCGTTGATCGGTAATATTGTTCTTTCAAGCGAATCTAGCCGCGACTGTGGCCCTGTTTGGCTTTCCTGACAGAACTGCGCGCCGGTGGCGCGCTGCGGCCTCGCGCCAGACCGGCGACTGGTACTTGGGGCAAAGCGGCTCGCCAAGCGCCGCGAAGTGCCCCCAAAATTATAATCGCTTATATTGACTGGCTTGCAATCGGCTCGGCGAGTTACAATAGCGCTTAGACGAACCCCGGTTCCTATGGCGCGCACCGTCAAATCCGGCAAACTCCTGAAGGCTGCGAGCATTTACGACGTCGCACGCGAGGCGCGCGTCTCGGTATTTACCGTTTCATCGGTCATTAATCAGAAAAGCCATGTCGGAAAGAAGCTCCGCGAACGCGTCGAAGCGGCCATCCGCAAGCTAAATTACCGGCCCAACCTTCTGGCGCGCAGCCTCGCCAAACGGCAGACGCACACCATTGGAATGATCGTTCCAGACATCGCAAACCCCTTCTTTCCCATGGTTGTGCGCGGCGCTGAAGACGCCGCGCAAAAGCGCGGTTACAACCTGCTGCTTTGCAACAGCGACGACACGCAGGAAAAAGAGGAAAGCGTACTCGAGGTGCTGCTTTCAAAGCGCGTCGATGGCATCCTGCTGACGAAAACACTCAGCGAAATCAGCGCTCCGCTCAGGCAGATGATGAACGAAACTAAGATTCCCATTGTCCTGGTAATGCGCACATTCCCCAAGATCTCCAAGGACGCCATCATTACCGACGACTACCAGGGGGCATATGACGCCGTCTGTCACCTCGCGCGTTCCGGGCGGAAGCGCATTGGATTGATGGGCGGCCCGCGCAAGATCAGCAATGGCAAGGCGCGCTGGGAGGGCTTCCGCGACGCGCTCGCCGCAAATCGTCTCACTTACGATCCTGAGCTGGTAATCGAAGGTGACTACCGCATGGAATCAGGTTATCGCGGAGGAAACCTGCTGCTCTCTCATCGGCCGGATGGCGTGTACGTTGCGAACTATCTGATGACTGTCGGCTTGCTGAAGGCGGCGGAAGAAATGGGGCTGCGCTGCCCGGAAGACTTTGGCATGGTCAGTTTTGATGACTATCCGTGGCTTTCCATTTTTCGCCCCAAGCTGACCACCGTCGAGCTGCCTAAATACCAGCTCGGTCGCGAAGCCGCCGAGCTCCTCCTTGATCGCATCTCCGGCAAGGATGGCCCGGGTGTTCTGAAAAAGCTCATGCCGGAACTGCGCGTCCGCGAATCTTGCGGCTTCAAACAACTGCGCGCTTCTGCCACCGCAAGCAAAGCCTGAAGTTCATCCCGCAGCATGCCTGCGGCCTGGATAAACCGCTTGACATTTGCATTTATCTCCGATAAAAAGCGCTTAGAATAGATACGGACATCAGAGGGAAATACATGAGCAGCATCCACCAGCGTTTTTTGTTCGCTTGCGCGCCGGACAGTTGGGGCGTCCTCGATTACCCCGGCCCTTCTTGGAATCAGTCCTACGAAAAGATGCTCGACGAAATGGTGGAAGCGGGCTACACCGGCACCGAGCTGGGCCCCTTCGGGTTTTTCCCGACCGATCCCGCGGTTCTGCGGCCGCAACTTGAAAAACGTAGACTCAAGTTGCTCGGCTCTTTTGTGCCGGTCAAAATGACCGACCCGGCTGCCGGCACCGCGGTCATCGAACGCATTCGCAAGGTGGGCAATCTTCTGGCAACGTTGAAAGCCCCTTTTCTGGTCATGGCCGACGATATGTCTCCCGAGCGCAACGCCTACGCCGGGCGGTCCAAAGATCCCGGTTGTCCAACCTTGACTGCCGAACAATGGAAACACGTGGGAAGGATTGTAAAGGATGCCGAGAAGGTGGCGGATGAATTCGGCCTTGATCTGGTTTTCCATCCGCACATTGGAACCTACGTGGAATCACCCGAGGAATGCGAACGATTTTATGACGCCACTTCGCACACCAATATCGGTTTGTGCCTGGACACCGGCCACTGTGTGTACGGTTTTGGGGATTCCGTTGTCGAAGCCGAGAAATACAAGAGCAAACTGCGCTTTGTTCACGTAAAGGACTGCGACGCAAAGATCCTGGAGGATGCGCGCCGCAACAAATGGAACTTCGACGAAGCGATCGAACACAAAGTGTTCACCGTGATCGGTCAAGGCAGCATCGACTTTCCCGCGTTCTTCCGCACCCTGCTGAAGAACGGGTACACCGGATGGTCGGTAATCGAACAGGACGTGAAGTTTGACGCGCCAGGCGTCAACCCGAAAGCTAGCGTTGAAGCCAGCTTGAAATATCTGAACGGCGTAATCGACCAGATGGCCAAGTCAGCCACGGCTTAGCTTCAGCGGTCAGGCAGTGTCGTCACCCGCCCGGCTTCCCCAGGGGCTTCTAGAAGAACAGGCGCTCCTTGTTGCGTGCTTTTTCGTACTCACGGCGGGCCGTTCGCACGGACTCGCGTTCCGACACCTCGGCTATCGCGACGTCCCACCAAGACTCATATCCCGGCACGCGATCGTCGTACGAGGTTTCGACGACGATTACCGTTGTCTGTGCCTGTTTCGCGGCTTCCTTGAGTGTGCCCTCCAGCTCGTCTCTAGTCGAAGCGCGCCGTGCCCACGCTCCCAGGCTCGCTGCGTTCTTCGCGAAATCAACCGGCAGCAAGTCGCCATCGTAGGCGTCACCGCGGCGGTAGCGGTAATTGGTACCCATGCCGTGGTTCCCGCAGCTGCGACTCAAGCCGCCAATGCTTGAGAATCCGTGATTGTCGAGAACGATGACGGTGAGCTTGTACCCCTCCTGCAGCGATGTCACGATTTCCTGCGCCATCATGAGATAGGAGCCATCACCGACGAGCACATACACATCGCGGTTGGGGTCGGCCATCTTGATTCCCAATCCGCCGGCGATCTCATAGCCCATGCACGAATACCCATAGTCCATGTGGTACCCGCCGGGTTCCCGCGCCCGCCAAAGTTTGTGCAGGTCGCCGGGCAAACTCCCTGCCGCGTTGATCATTGTGTCTCGCGGCCCGATGATTTCGTTTATGAGCCCGATCAATTCACCCTGGCTCATCGGCGTTTTGTTGCGGACGGCACAAATCCGGTCTACTTCCTGCTCCCACTGTTCGCGGAATTTCCTGATGCGTTCGCAGTATGCAGGTTCGATTTTGCATCCGCCGACCGCGGCTTGCAGCTCATCAATCGTGACCAGTGCGTCGCCGGTAAGAGCAAGAGCCGCGTGTTTGTACGCATCGAATTCGGCGACATTGATATTGATGAACCGTACGGCCGGATTCTGAAACGCTGTTTTCGAAGCGCTCGTAAAGTCACTGTACCGAGTCCCGATCCCAATGATTACGTCTGCCTCTCGCGCCAGGATATTTGCGCCGGGCGTCCCGGTCACTCCAACGGCGCCGACTTGTTGAGGATGATCAAAGGGCAGGGCGCCCTTTCCTCCCTGCGTCTCGCAAACAGGAATGCCGGTGGCGCTTGCGAATTTCGCCAACGCGCCCGACGCTTCCGAATACAGCACGCCTCCGCCCGCAATAATTAGCGGCTTCTTTGCTGTTCGAATCCATTCGGCGGCCCGCAAAAGTAAAGTCCGGTCGCACCGGCTGCGGGGGATCGCCCAAATTTTTTTCTGCAGAAATTCTTCGGGATAGTCGAAGGCTTCCGTCTGTACATCCTGCGGCAAAGACAGAGTCACCGCCCCGGTCTCCGCCGGAGATGTCAGCACTCGCATGGCTTCCGGCAATGCCGTCAGCAGCTGCTCCGGCCGTTGGATGCGATCCCAGTAACGCGAGACCGGCTTGAAGCAGTCGTTCACCGATATGTCCTGCGAACTGTTCGATTCCAGCTGCTGCAATACCGGAGCCACATTTCTCCGCGCAAAAATGTCGCCGGGGAGCAACAGCACTGGCAGCCGATTGATGGTTGCTAGCGCCGCGCCGGTCAACATATTCGTCGCGCCTGGCCCGATCGATGACGTGCAAGCCAGCGTTCTCATCCGGAAGCTGGCTTTGGCGAACGCGCTTGCCGTATGCACCATTGCCTGTTCATTCCGGCTGAAGTAGTACTTCAGGCCCTGGTCCTGCTCGAGCGCTTGGCCGATTCCCGCCACGTTCCCGTGGCCGAAAATTCCAAAGATGCCGGGAATGAATCGATGCTCTTTGCCATCGCGCAAGGAGTATTGATTTTGCAGATAAGCCACAACCGCTTGCGCCATGGTTAACCGGCGTCTCATGGAGGTCTCCTCAGCTCCGCCCAACGGAACCCACTATGCGGCTTATTTTACGATCGGCAGGCGTGGATCCGTCTCTTTCCACGTTGCTTTCAGCCAAACGTGGTCGGGGTCTTCGGTTACGGCCAAAGTGCGAGAAGTGCCGGCCAGAAAATTAAGGTAGTACACGTCATAACCCGGACCTGCCACCACGGGATGGTAGCCTGAATGCACCAAAACCGCATCGCCGTCATTGGCCCGGATCACACGCTCCTCCCCGTTGGCCGGCGAGTATAGACGCTGTAGCGCGAAGCCGGCGGGCTGGTTGAACCTGTAGTAGTAGATTTCATCCAGGTCAACTTCGGTCGGCGGTGCGTGTACGTCGTGCTTGTGGGGCGGATAGCTGGACCAGTTTCCCCCCGGCGTATATACCTCAATCACCACAATTTTGTCGGCGGGAAAATCCGTCTGAATGATATCCACAATCTGGCGTGAGGCATTTCCACCGCCGCGCAAGCTGCTCGCAATGTCTTTGGGGGTGACCAGGCGCGGCTCAAGGCGCGCTTGCGAGGGCACTCGGCACTCGGCTATTTCACAGACCGTTTCCGCCCGGAATGTCACGGAATTCCCCGTCGGCAAGTACAAGCAATAAGGCAGGCCATTGAAAACATTCTTTCGTCCGCCGATTGTCTGCTGGCCTTTCCCCCAATTTGCGATGCAGAGTCCGCCCAGAATCACAAACGCCGCTTCTTCACCCTGCGCGATTGCCTGGTACGTTTCGTTCGGGTTCAAGCGCCTCACAGTCATGCTCATCCATTGCCAGCCGACGCTCTCGCGCGAAAAGTTCAGCAGTTCACCCGACCCGCCTTGCGCGAGTTGCTTCGAATGGACGACCGAGACTCTAGAACTCATGCACCACTCCTCACTCATTTGATTTGCAGGCTCGCACCAACCTGCTTTCTTCCAACAAAGCCTCAAAGCGCTTTGTTACTTGGGCATATCCAGCGGATTCTACAGCAGAAATCGCTAGTTTTGTCCACGATAAACGCCAGTCTAGATCAAATAACCGCATAGATAAAGCTATTTTTTGATCGGTCCATATTTGCGGATTTCTTGCGTTTCTGATGACTGGCTTTCGAGCAGTGAGGCCCGCCATTACGCCGATCTCAAGGAAGCACCGTATATGGTGGCCGTTGGCTCGCTGCAGATCGCGCCTTGTGGTTCTAACGAAGCGAAACCGGCGGGAGGATTTCAGTGCGATGCGAAAAAATCGAAAAGACAGCTTCGCCTACGAGGTAAGCGACAAGCCAACAGTCTTTGCAATATCGTCTGGCATGTGGAATAGATTTGCGGAGATCAAGGCATGGTTATGCCTGGCCTGGCCGCGGTTATCTCTTGCGAACCGAAGTTACGGACGCTGTATACCGGTCTCCTCTGAGCAAGGAAACGCTGAATTCGATAGGTGTATTGAGAACGTCGTAGGTCCTTTCCTTAATTAGCAACAGCGCACTTCCAACAGCGGCCTGCAAAATATGCGCATCGTCCCCGGATGCGGTTGAGGCGCCGATTTCCTCCTCGGCCCATTGCAGCGTGCGCTTGTATACGTTCTCAATGATGTCGTAGAGAGATTCTTTGCCAAGATCATATTTTTCGATGCCGGGGAAAATCCGAGCTGGAATGTAGCTGCTGACGATGGCAACTGGTTTTGCGTTGATGAAGCGCAACCGCTTGATGCGATAGACCTGTTCTCCAGGCTCAAGCTTGAGCGCTTCCGCGACCTCCAGTTCCGCGCCTTCGAGCCCTATGTCCAGCACCTGCGCGGACGGCACCAGTCCACGGCGTCGCATTTCTTCGCTGAATCCACGGAGCTGCTGAAAATCCCAAGGCACATAACCGGGACCGATCACCGGCCTCTTGCCTTTGGAAAGCACAAGCAGGCCTTCGGAACGAAGCTTTTGGAACGCCTGCCGCACGGGCATCTTGCTGATTCCTAGCAATTGGGCGATTTCACCCTCGGAATGGAAAACCTGACCCTCTTTGAGCTTTTTCTCTCTGATTAACGCCCGGATCTGCTCGACGATCTGCGCATAGAAGGGCACAAAGCTTTGGCTGTTTAGCGTGAGACCAAAAGGGTCGAGGCTGAGCCGGTCGTCGCTTTCCGGTTTTGTAATGAGCCCGTCCATTTCCTGCCTGATCTAACTATCTAATGGTGTCCGGCTGCCGTCGCCACATCGCTCTATCCTGCCTCTTGAGCATTCCGTCGGAGGCGATCATCGATCGCTAGAATCCCCTAAGACACGGTGAACCAAGACCTTAGTACACATTAGCACAAATCATACAACGTAGACAGGTTAAAGGTCCCTACGACGCATATTAATATAATATTGACATATGGTGTTACGATCGTATGTTATGCTCACGTCTGTTACGACGGTCGCAACAGGAGGCAATGGAATGTTCACTCGAGTAACCTGGGGGCGGTTTTGTGGGCTACTGGTCTGGGTCATTTTTTTCCTCGGAATTTCGGTGGGCTTTAGCACGGCGGGCGCGCAGTTGGCGACAGCCACATTGAATGGAACGGTTTTTGACGAGCAGGACCACCCCATTCCCGACGCTGACATTAAGGTGGCGGAAAGTTCACGCGGCCTCGAGCGACACTTCAAAACCGACGCGCAAGGTTACTTCACGGCGTCCTTACTGCCTCCAGGTACTTACCAGATTACCGCGGCACGGCCAGGGTTTACGACGATCGAGGTAAGCGATGTAGTTCTCGACGTGAATGATCAGCGACAGATTCAATTACACCTTAGGGTAGCCACCGTCGCGGAAACGGTGACCGTCGAGAGCGACGCTGTGGGAGTAACCCAGCAGTCGTCGGCGATTGGCACGACCATCATCAGAAAATTCGTTCAAGACCTGCCGCTGAACGGGCGGAACTTCCAGGGTCTTGCGAGTTTGGCGCCGGGAGCTATCCCGAGCAGCGGTGCACGAGATTCCAATGTTGGTGGCGTAAGTCTCAGCGGGACCCGATCTTTCGACAATTCTTTCCTTCTGGACGGGGCGGACAATTCGATAAATGCAGTGGAGGCAATCACGCGTGTCAACGTTACGGTGACCCCTAATCTGGACGCCATTCAGGAATTCAAGATCCTAAGCAGCAGCTACGATGCGCAATTCGGGAATTCAGTCGGCGGGGTGATCAACATCATTTCACGATCCGGTACGAACGACCTGCACGGGACACTTTATGACTATCACCGCAATGCTGCACTGAACGCGAACACCTGGCAGAACAATCGGAGCGGAATTCCGAAGGGGCATCGCTTGCGCAACCAGTTCGGAGGTGTTCTCGGTGGACCTGTCTACTTGCCGAAAGTGTACAGCGGAAAAAATCGTACGTTCTTCTTTTTTGACTATGAAGAAGTTCGCGAGGTGCTGCCGCCTACATTTCTGAATATTCTGGTTCCGGATGCGAAAATGCGAACGGGAGATTTTTCGGAGTTTCTGCCCGGCTCGGCGGACAATCCAACCGGTTCGACATTTGTGCTTGGCGCGCCCTACGTCAACAACGTCTTGCCAAGCGGCTCACTCGATCCTGTGGCTCAGCAACTGGCGGCCCTCTATCCACTTCCGAACCTCCCCGGAACCCTTGCTTTCCAGGAAACGCTCCCGGGGCGATTTAACGAACGAAAAGCAGGTGCACGGATTGATCACCGGTTCAGCGAGCATGATTCGATTTTCGGCCGGTACACTTACGATTCGATGAGTCAGGAGAACTCCACGTGGTCGGACTTGCTTGCTCCGGGCGGCGTCACCTCCACGGTGGGCTATACGATCGCGGCTACAGAGACGCATATTTTTAGTCCCAATCTTTACAATGAGCTTCAGTTCAGCTTTTCACACTCGAATCCCACTCGCTCTTTTGTTGCTCCGAACCGCGACCTTTATGCAGAGTTCGGCTTGACGGGGATTCCGCCGGTAGAGGACACTCCAACCGGCCAATTTCGGTTCCAGGGCCTTCCAGGCATCGCCGGAATGGGGCACGGAGCCGCCACGGTCGATTTCGGGATTGTCCGTTCCTATTCGGACAACCTGAACTGGGTAAAGGGCAAGCACTCGATTCGGATCGGGACGGTGATTCGGCCGCAGCGTATGACGGACTTTGAGCCGCAGGTCCCCCGCGGCGTTTTCACATTCAACGACGTGAATGCCGTTGACGGCTCAGGCGAGCCGACCAATATCGGCTTCGCTCAATTCCTCACAGGGACGCCGTCCTTAGCTCAATTCTCGATCGACAATCAGATTGTTTACAGGAATATGAACTACGCGTTTTATGGCCAGGATACCTACCGTCTGACCAATTCGTTGACGCTCAATCTTGGCCTTCGTTACGAATATCACAGCCCCGTTACCGAAATTCACGATCGTCAAGCCAACTTTGACACGACAACGGGCGTGCTTATCTATCCGCACACGTTTAATGGCAATCTTCCCGTCAGTATGGCCGGAATTCCCGTCAACTTTGACGGCTCTTCCAACCTGATAGGAACAGACACAGACAATTGGGCGCCGCGGATCGGCTTCGCCTATTCGTTCAATCCAAAGACTGTGGTACGCGGCGGTTACGGAATCTTCTACGGATTCCAGGAAATCGGACCGTGGAGTTTCCCCAGTCCTGGCTACAACCCCCCCTTCAACCTTGCTTGGAACCCGACTCCTCAAAAACTTTCCAACGGCTATACGCTGGACCCGCTGAATGATCCCAGCACCGGATTCCAGATCGCCAGTATGCCAACGCATCTGCACACGCCGCGGGTCTCCCAGTGGAACGTTTCCGTACAGCGGGAATTGGGCAAGGATATAACTTTCGAAGCGAACTATAGTGGCTCGAAGGGCAGAGATCTGTATGCGTTGATTTATTTCAACCAAGCAGTCCCCGGCACCAGTTTCGCCGATTTGAATGCCCGTCAGCCCTTTCCTTATATTGAGGATACTTCCCAGCAATCGAATAACGGCGGCTATTCGAATTACCATGCGCTTCTCCTAAAGACGGAGATGCGGAATCGCCATGGGCTTTCCTACCTCGTTTCCTATACTTACGGACATACACTTGACAACGCTTCTGACGACGATCTGGGCAGCTCGCATGCTGGCGACACGTTCCGGGATCCGCGCCACATGAATTGGGAGTACGGCAATTCGGATTTCGACGTGCGGCACCGCTTTGTTTTCAGCACCAGCTACGACATACCAGTCGGTAGGGGGCGTACATTTGCTCCTAAGCTCGGTGCTTTCGGCGAGGCTTTTCTCGGCGGATGGCAGGTTACTGGCATTTTTTCAGCGCAGACAGGCAATTACTTTACGGCGTTTGGCGTGAACGATTCCTGCTTCTGCAACGACGGGAATTCTAACTCGCTGCGTCCTGATGCTGTTGCCGGGCAGAACCCCAACAGCGGGCCGCGGACGGTCGACCAGTGGTTCAACGTGGCTGCATTCGACATCAATGTTCCTGATGGGAGCCACGGGAACGCCGGGCGCAACACGATCCTTGGGCCCGGACGCGTCAACCTCGATGCCGGCCTTCATAAGGCGTTTCGCTTTAATGAGAGGCTAAGCCTCGAATTCCGTGCAGAGTTCTTCGATGCTTTCAACCACCCGAACTGGGACAAGCCCGTAACTGACTATAATAGCGCAAACATCGGGCAGATTATTTCCAGTCTGACGTCCCGGGAAGGGCAGCTCGCTCTAAAGCTAATTTACTGATGAAAGCAAACTCTTGCAGTGCCAGGGGATGGCCGCGAGATTGGGCCTGTGCTTATTTCGTTGCCCTTTGTTGTTTGACGCTGGCCCTGCCTGGTGTCGTAAGCCAGGCAGCGCCGGCGGTTGCGCAGTCCATCGCGCGGCGGGTAGCGCAGGGCGACTTGCCTTTGAATCTCATTTTTGTTCCAGAGAGCTATATAGTCAGCACAAACTCTGGTTACGGACGCCAATATTTGCAAGCTTTCGACGAACGACGCGGCATCCTGACCGACAAGCTCGAGCTGCCCAGCCTCTGGTACGGCTTAGCTTATGATCCGCTCGAAGAAGTGCTGTTGGCTTCATCAGTCACAAACACCGTTTACGTCGTACCTTTTTCCCATGGCCGATTTGGCCGGGTGCGCATGATTACGCTTGAAGGCTGCAGCTTGACTGCCGGCATCGCCATCCTAACTTCGCCAGTCGCCTTGGTGGTGTGCAACCAGAGTAATTCTCTGGTTCAATTCGACTACCTCAGTGAGAAAGTTTTGCGGCGCGCTTCCACAGGCGAATTTCCCTTTGCCGTCTTACCGCTTCCCGGAAAGCGTATTGCCGTCAGCAATTGGGGCGGTGCTTCTGTGTCCCTGCTGGAAGAAGGCAGTCTTCAGACTTTAGCTACGATAACCGTTGGCAGCCATCCAAATCAGATGGCGCTGGTCCCAAGATCAGAAACTCTGGTCGTGGCATGTTCGGATGCCGATATGCTTTCGGTGCTGAACCTGCGCGAATTGCGGGAAACGCGCAGAGTGAGTCTGCGCGAGCGCCCAGATGCACCCCTGGGGGCGCAACCAAACGGGCTCGCTTATGACTCGACAAGGCACAGAATGTATGTGGCGCTTGCCAATGTCCATTCCGTGGCCGTCTTTGATTTGGAAGCAGAAACCGACGGAGATCTCGAATTTGCGGGCAGGCTGCCTGTAGGACCTTATCCGACCGCATTGGTGATAGCGCCTGCGAGCGGCAATTTGTACATCGCGAACGGCCGCAATCAGGTAACTGGCCCTAACGCCCCTGCGCATCCGAAGGCAAAGAGCTATCCCAACATAGGTACTCTTTTGGGCGGAGGTGTTGAGGTCGTATCTCCCGCAGAGTTAACGAAGCGCTTGGTTAAGCAAGCCATCCGCAACCGCGCGCCAAGAGACTCTTCGTTATCGGCATCCGATGACGCGTCGCGAAAATATTTTTCGGCGAAAACCAACCCTGCCAATCCGATTCGCTATGTTTTTTATGTCATTAAGGAAAACCGGACTTACGACCAGGTTCTCGGCGATATCAGCACCGCGGATGGTGATCCGCGCCTCACGCTCTTCGGCGAAGAGGTGACGCCCAATCACCATAAGCTGGCTCGAGAATTCATCTTGTTTGATAACTTCTTTGTTGATGGTGACGTCAGTGCTGATGGTCATCTGTGGTCAACCGCGGCCGTCAGCACCGAGTATGTGACCAAGCTCTGGCCCAGCCAGTATTCAAAGCGAACAGAGGGACTGCTGGAGTCGCAGTATGACGGTGACGCCGATCACGATCATCCGATTGCCACCCCGGCTTCCGGTTTCTTGTGGGATCTGGCCGCTGCACGCAAGCTCTCTTTCCGCAACTACGGCGAATGGAATGTGCCGGACGAGAGTGATCCTCATAAAGATACGAATTTCCTGGCCCACTTGAAGAACAATTTCGATCCACTCTACCGCGACGCGATCGGCGACGTTACGGATCAACAGAGATTGGACGAGTGGCAGCGCGAATTCCACGAATTTGAACAATCTGGTTCTCTGCCTCGACTCAGCATCATTCATTTGCCAAACGACCACACTGTAGGCACTCGTCCCGGTTCAGCCACGCCAAGCGCCATGCTTGCCGATAACGATCTGGCACTCGGGCGGCTCGTGGAGGCAATCTCCAAGAGCCGCTTTTGGCAAGCCAGCGCCATCTTTGTTTTAGAAGACGACGCGCAGGATGGACCGGATCACGTGGACGCGCATCGCTCACTGCTCTATGTCATTTCTCCGTACACGCGCCGCCATGCGGTTGAGCATCGCAGATATTCGACTGTCTCGGTCTTGAAGACGATAGAAGAAATACTCGGCCTTGAGAGCATGACGATTTTCGACGAGCGAGCGCTCCCGTTGTTCGCCACCTTTCAACAATCGCCGGATCTGGCGGCTTACGAACACCTTCCGGCGCGTATTCCCCTGGATCAGAAGAATGCCAGCAATGCTCCCGGCGCTGCTGAATCGGCGCAGTGGGATTTTAGCCGGCCCGACAGGGTTCCGGACCTTGCACTCAATCGCGTGATCTGGCAATCCATACACGGCGCAGATTCCCCGCCGCCTGCTGCGCGAATGAGGATTCCCTAGATGATCAGTGCGATCGACATCGGCGGAACAAAAATCGCCGTGGGTGAAGTGAATGAGAGTGGAAAGGTTGTTGCGCGGCTCGAGGTCCCGACGCAGGCGGAGCAGGGATTCTCGCATGCCATGGAGCGAATTCGGAAGATGCTTCGCGCTAATGCCAAATCCACGGGAAGCAACATTTTGGGCATCGGAATTGCCTGCACCGGGCCCGTCGACCCTTTCAGCGGAGAAATTGGGAATGTGGACTTTCTCGAAGGCTGGCAGGGCCACAATCCCGTGCAGGAATTATCTCGGGAGTTTGGTGTGCAGGCCGCGATGGAGAATGATGCCGATGCTGGTGTGCTCGCAGAGGCGGCATGGGGAGCAGGCAAGGGAAAGCGCAATTTGGTCTATGTCACAGTGGGAACCGGCATAGGCGCAGGCCTCATATTGGACGGCAAGCTTTATCGCGGAGTGGATCAATCCCATCCAGAACTCGGTCACCACGTTATTGACGCTTCCGGTCCAGCGTGTGGCTGTGGTGCGCGCGGATGCTGGGAGAGTCTTGCCTGCGGGCCTGCCATGGTGGCCTGGTTAGAACAAAGAGTTCCGAAGAACTATCCTCACCTTGAGGATCTGACGGCCAAGCGAATCTGCGAGTTGGCTGAAGAGGGGGATTTTTGGGCGCGGCGTGCGGTCGAGAGAGAGAGTCATTATCTTGGCGTTGGCCTCGCCAACTTGATCACTCTGTTTACCCCCGAAATCATCGTCCTCGGAGGAAGTGTCATGAACAGCGCACATCTCTTCAGGGATGGTTTCCAGGAGGTAATTCGGCAAACTTGCCGTTTGGTGCCGGCTGAAAAAACCGAATTGGCAGTCGCCAGTTTCGGTCCCGACAGCGCGCTAATCGGGGCTGCCCGTGTTTGGCACGATCGTTTCGGCGCCGCGGAGCGTGAGGCTTGACATCGAGTCCGCTGACAATTGACGGAGAATACTTTCGAGATATCCTCAACCAGCCGCAGGCGCTAGAAGATACGCGGCGACACTTGAAGGCGTCACGGGTTCTCGAAGCGCTCGCGACGCGGGTGAACAAAGGCAAGTTTCATCAACTCGTCCTGACCGGAATGGGCGCCTCGTACTACGCGCTCCACTCCCTGAACGTCGCGCTCGTTGCCCACGGCCTCACGGCGGTCATGATCGAGACTTCGGAATTGGTTCACTACCATCGGCGTCTGTTCGATTCTCGGACATTGATTATTGCCGTTTCGCAGTCCGGCCGAAGCGCCGAGATTGTTCGCCTGCTACAAATCAACCGAAGACGCGCCGCTGTAGTGGGCGTCACAAACACGGCGGATAGCCCTCTTGCACGCCTGACGGACGCTGTGGTGCTGACTCATGCGGGGCAGGAATTCTCCGTATCCTGCAAGACTTATGTGGCCACGTTGATGGCGCTTCAGTGGTTGGGAGATCTGCTTTGCGGGAAAGACTCCAAGCGCTCGGATAGGGACCTGGCTCTGGCAGAGCCGGCAGTTTCGTCCTATCTCGCCAACTGGGCCGACCACGTAGACAGTCTCGCAGGAGAACTGGATGGAGTCCGCCATCTGTTTCTGGTTGGCCGAGGGCCGTCTTTGGCCGCCGCGGGCACCGGAGCACTTATCGTCAAGGAGTCTGCTCAATTCCATGCGGAGGGAATGAGCAGCGCAGCCTTCCGCCACGGCCCATTAGAAATGCTTGGCCGAGAGATGTATGTTGTCGTGTTTGCTGGGCCCCGAAGGACACAAGCGCTCAACGATCGCTTGCTAAAAGATATCCGCCAACAAAGCGGACGATCTGCCTTGGTCGGCGATAGAGGCAAGCCGCTGGTCTTTCGTTTGCCGCCCGTACCCGATTGCATTCTTCCGGTAATGGAAATACTTCCCGTGCAGATGATCACCCTGGCCTTGGCAGCGCGCGCCGGGAGGGAGCCTGGTTGTTTTGTATTCGCGTCCAAGGTGACGACAACCGAGTAGCAATTTGTAGAAGAACAAGAAGGAGCCGAAAATGGCGCGAAATCGCTATATGGTTGCCTTGGTATTCGCGATCTTCTTCGTAATGTCGCTATCGACGAATATCCTCGGACCGCTTGTCCCTGACATCATCAACAGTTTCGGCGTAAGTTTGTCGGCGGCGGCCTTGCTGCCTTTTTCCTTCTTCATTGCTTATGGCGTGATCTCTATTCCCGCGGGCTTCCTGGTGGAACGCTTCAAAGAAAAGCCGGTGATGCTGGCGGCATTCTTCGTTTCCACTTTCGCATCACTAGGTTTCGCACTTCACCCGACTTATCGCGTAGCGGTCGCCTCGCTTTTTCTAATGGGGGCCGGAATGGCTACGCTGCAAGTCGCCATCAATCCGTTACTGCGCGTTGCTGGGGGCGAGGAACATTTCGCTTTTAACTCCGCCTTCGCGCAATTGATCTTCGGTTCTGCTTCGTTTGTCAGCCCGCTGATCTACTCCTATCTGGTTTTGAATCTCGCCAATCCTGCCGTGCAGCGGAACCTCTTTCTACGGCTTCTCCAGAAGATTACTCCGACCGGGCTGCCGTGGGCATCCATGTATTCCGTCTGTTCCGTCGTCTTGCTCGTCATGACGGTGATTCTATGGTTTACGCGAATCCCCCAAGTCCAGCGCTCGGAGGACGAACGGGTGGGTACGATCAAAATGTACTTGGAGGTGCTGAGGAATCCGGTGGTGTGGCTCTTCTTCGGCTGTGTCTTTGCTTACGTGGGCTCAGAGCAGGGAACGGCAGACTGGATCTCCCAGTTCCTGTTCACTTATCACGGCATGGATTCGCATACGACAGGGGCGGGGGCCGTCTCATGGTTTTGGGGGCTCCTTACAGCGGGCTGCTTTATCGGCATGCTGCTCTTGAAGGTCTACGATAGCCGCCACGTCTTGATTGGCTTCAGCTTGGCCGCCCTTCTGGCATTGTCGGCCGCTTTGTTCGGTCCGGCGCGCGTAGCCCTCATTGCCTTTCCATTGGTTGGGTTGTTTGCTTCCATCATGTGGCCGGTTTTGGTGTCGTTGGGGCTCAATTCCGTTTCCACGTTGCATGGGCCCTTTGCGGGGATCCTGTGCAGCGGGATTATGGGCGGAGCCGTGGTGCCGGTCATCATCGGTCGTCTGGGCGACCATTTTGGTTTACGCGCGGGAATGATGGTTCTCTATCTGACATTCGCCTGTGTCCTCAGCGTGGGCTTCTGGGCGCAGCCGATTATTACCAACGCGACCATACGTAGCGCGAAAGAATCAGCCACAAACTTGGCGAGTTCCGGCGAGCCCCTGACAAGGAGTCAATAGGTTGTGGAATTGGATTCGCACCCCGCGGCGCACCTTTGTTCCGGTCTCAAGTCGTGGGTAAGCGAGAATCAGTCTTGAGCCCTCTGCCGAAGTTCACAAACGTCCTCCTGTCCAATTTGACTTGCGCGGGATGCTGAGCCAAAGTTCGCGGGCCGTTTTTTTGTTGCGAGGTTCTATGGAACGTCGTCGTTTTTTGTCGAATCTGCTGGCCGCGGGCGGCCTAACTGCGTTGGATGCTGTTGGGGCGATGAAACTTCGCGGTTCCACATGGGAGCCTGACCTTGCGGAGATAACTCAGGTCTTGGTGATGTTCAAATGTCACTTGGACGTGGGTTTTGACAATACGCAAGCCGCAATTCTGCGCTTGTATTTCGACCAGTACTTTCCCAAGGCAATCGAAATTGCCGAGGAGACAAGCCGCGCGGACGTAGACCGTTACGTGTGGACGACTGGATCGTGGATGCTTTATGAATATCTGGAGCAGGCATCAGCGGAACAACGTAAGCGCGCCGAGCAGGCCATCGCGTCAGGCCATCTCGCCTGGCACGCCCTTCCTTTCACTTGGCAGAGTGAGATGCTGGATCAAACGATGATCACCGGCGCCATAGGCCTCTCAAAGGCGCTTGACCGCCGATTCGGGCGTACAACCACCGGTGCCAAAATGACTGACGTGCCTGGTCATACGCGCGGAATAATTGGCCCGCTTGCCCAAAATGGCGTGACGTTTCTTCACCTCGGCATCAATTCCGCCAGTACCCCTGCAGAAGTTCCTCCGCTCTTTCGGTGGAAAGACGCGGATGACAACGAATTAACGGTCATGTACCACCGGGATTACGGAGGAAACTTCGAGCTGCCCGGTTCGAGTCTAGCGGTAGCAATCGAGGTCAAGGATGACAATCTCGGTCCGCACACTCGCGACGAACTCAGCGCTATCTACCAGAAACTTCGAGCGAGATACCCGCACGCAAAGATCACGCCAGCAACCCTGACGGATATTGCGCGAGCAATTGCTCCGTACCGCTCGCAACTTCCCGTTTGCACTCAGGAAATTGGCGACACGTGGATACACGGAGTGCCAAGTGACCCGATCAAGGTCAGCCGATACCGCGAATTGGCTCGGCTAAGACGAGAATGGATCGCGGCCGGTAAAATCCACTCTGGCGATAGTGTGGACTTGGCCTTTCTTCGGCGGCTTACACTTGCCGTCGAGCATGGCAACGGCGCAGATACAAAACAGTTTCTCGATTACGACCATTACAAGCCCCGCGATCTTGCGCGTGTCCTCAGCCTCCCTGGATACACCGCCATGACAACAAGCTGGGCGGAGAAACGTCATGATATTGACGAAAGCGTTGCCAGTCTGCCGGCGAGCTTGCGTTTGGAGGCGGTAGAGCGGTTGCACAGTCTCACGCCGGAACAGCCGATCGCGCGTGGTTTAAAGCCTCAAAAGGCTGAGTTGGAAATGGAAACCAAGCACTTTGTTGTATCCATCGATCCGCAGACAGGGGCTCTTTGCGGCCTGCGCGAAAAATCGACTGGGCGCACCTGCACATCTTCCGAAAATCCGTTCGCTGTGTTTTCCTATCAGACTTTCTCCAAAGAGGATTTTGAGCACTTCATCGGCAGTTACATCCGTTCGACAGAAGACTGGGCGTTCAAGGATTTTGGCAAGCCAGGAATCGAACGCTTTGGCGCTCGCAGTCGGAGTTGGACGCCGAGACTTGTCGATTTGCGCGCAGGCGTCGAGCACGACGCGTTTAGACTTTTGGCTGAACTGCGAATACTGGATCCGGACGCCGAGGAATTGGGCACCGTGGCCTGGCCGCAGAAAATGTTCCTGGAGTTGATTCTTCCGGACGCGGAGCCGACGGTTCAAATGAACTTTTCCTGGTTCGGGAAAATCGCCAACCGGCTTCCAGAAGCGGCGTGGCTGAGTTTTTTTCCCACGGTAACCGGTCAAGAAGATTGGACGCTCGAGAAGACGGACCAGCTTATCTCGCCCTTTGAAGTCGTGCGCGGCGGCAACCGTCATATGCATGCTGTCACCAGGCTGGTTCGCCGGCGTGACGCCCGGATTGACTTGGTCATCGAGACGCTCGATGCTCCAGTCGTCGCTCTAGGTGAGAAAACGCCGCTCTTCTTTTCAACAAAGCAACCTGATCTTCGAACAGGCCTGCATTTCTGCTTGCACAACAATTCTTGGGGGACCAACTACCCGCAGTGGTTCGGAGAGGATATGCGATTTCGGTTTATTCTCCGCACTCAGGCCGGGTGATGAACTCCGAGGGCACCCCGTCACCGTCCGTGTATGTGCGCACCCTCGAAGCCTCCAATGCTGTGACGAAATGGATTCTTAAGTGAATCTCGGTTCAAACACAGCGTGAAAACTGCTATTGGGAAAAAACACGAGACCCAAGGGGGATATGTGAATCGACTTCTCAGCTTTGCGAGATGGGCTTGCTGGCTCTTGGCAATCGCTTTGGCCCTGCCGCTTTCCGTAGGGGCACAAGCTAAAAAGGATCGCATCGTCGTTGTGATGAGCCTCGACGGGTTCCCGGCTTATGCACTGAAAGACCCGAGACTCCCGATTCCGACGCTGCGCAAGCTGGCGCGCGAAGGTGTGGTGGCAGACTCAATGCAGCCCGTCAATCCCACGGTGACCTGGCCTAATCACACCACGATCGTCACGGGCGTAGAACCGTCGGCGCACAAAGTGCTTTTCAACGGGTTGCTGACGTTTCCGAAAAAGGACTCTCCGCCAAAAATCGAGCCGTGGCGGGACAAGAATTCTATGGTTCATTCGCCTACGGTTTATGACGTCGCCCACGATGCCGGACTGACCACTGCCCAGGTCGATTGGGTGGCGATCTACGACGCCAAGACTATCGACTGGAAATTTCCGGAGCTCCCGGATCCGGACGGCGAAATCGAGCAGGCCTTAATCGCCGATGGCATCGTTACCGCCGAGCAGTTGAAAACGTTTGAAGACAGCAGTCAGGCATGGCAAGACGAAATCTGGACGGACGCCGCAGTCAAGATTCTGATCGAGCATCGGCCCAATCTCTTGCTGCTTCATCTGCTGACTCTCGATGACGTCAATCACGCATACGGTCCCATGAATCAAGCTAGCCTCACAGCGATGGCCTATCTGGACTCGCAAGTGAATCGGATTCTGCAGGTGCTCGAGCGTCCGGATTTCGCCACGCGTTCTACACTGATTATCGTCTCTGATCACGGCTTTCGCGCTTATCGGCGGGCGATTCACGCAAATTCCTTGCTGCAAGAAAAAGGAATCGTGACTTTGGTGAATGGGGGGTTCAAAGGAGACGCTTTTGCGGTCCCGGAAGGTGGGATTGCAATGGTCTACGTTACAAATCAGGCCAGCAAGTCGCGGCTGATCACGAAAATGAAGTCCATCTATAGCCGAGCGGAGGGAATCGAAAACATCTACCAGGTGGAAGATTTTGCCTCGCTGGGACTGCCGACTCCGAAGGATAGTAATCAGGCGCCGGATTTGATTCTTGCAGCTAAACCGGGTTACTTCTTCTCGGGTGATCCCGGCAAACAGTTTGTCACTGACGCCGTGGGGGGCACGCACGGCTACCTCAATTCCGATCCCCAGATGCAGGCCATCTTCCTTGCCTGGGGCGTGGGGATTCCGAGAGGGATTCAATTGGGCAGCATTACAAACCGCGACGTCGCCCCAACCATCGCCAAACTGCTGGGACTGGCTCTAGACACAGCGCAAGGCCGCGCCATACCAGGCGTCGAATAGTGAAGAATGCGGGCGGGCCCGAGGCTCTCCTGAGACTTGCTCGGCCTCTAGAGTTCCGTGTGGCTTGCCTCTGCAACTTGCGTATCAGGCAAGGAAGCTGACCTTGTAACCCTAAAGTCCTTCACCTGGTCCAAGACGAACACCGGAGTGTCAGCAGCCCGATCGGTTTTGACATTCGAAAAGTCCACGCGTTCGACGTCAACGAGGGCAAAACATGGCCGGGCGTCATGCGGCGCGATAACTTTATAGCCTGAGACCTCGATACCCTCCGCGTGACGAATAAAAAGACCGTGCGCTGGCGTATTTCCAAACATGTTCGGCTCGGGATACTCCTTTTCCTTTTCTTCCGGCCGGCTGGCCGCCTCATTCTTGGTTCCGCCACCGGAATGCTTTAACAGGATGTTGCTCAGTTTTACGTTTTCAATTCGGTGATTGGGAATTCCGGCGATCATCGAACACATCAGCGACGATCCGCTTGAAGAAACGACATTCGAGATATTGACTCGCCTGATGGCGCCGACCTGCGTTCCCGCGGGACCTCGCATTCGCGAGCCCAGGCGAATGAAGATGGGCGACGCCACGGTGTCGCGCATGGTGATGTTCGAAATGGATACATCTTCAATGACGGCCCCATCGACACTCAAAATGGCCAACCCAAAGCAACCGTCAAAAACGCAATTGGTGATCGTAATGTTCTTGAAACCGCCGTTTGATTCAGTGCCCAGTTTGATGCGTCCGTTGCGGTCAATATCGGCTCCCGGCGGGAAGCGCCTGAATGTCCCGTCGAGCAGCGAACCCTCCTCAAAACTTCCGCTGACCATGCAATCGCTGATCGTAATCATCTCGGCAACTCGCGCAAAGCCCAACGCGAACGAGCTTTTCAGGCATATGGCGTCGTCCCACGGCGCATTGATGCTGCAATTCGACACGCGCACGTTGCGGCAAGAGTCCATGTCGATGCCGGCGCGGTTGGTGTCAATTTTCACGTTGTCGATCGTCAGGTTGTCCACGCCGGTCGTGAGTATCCCGAAATGCCCGCCGTGAAAGATGGAGAAGTCGCGAAGAATCACCCCGTGGCAATTCTTTAGCGCAATGGCCTTGTTTGCGACTCCAGGAATTTCCGCGATGGGGCCTTGAAATTCGCCCCGGCTGATCCCTTTCCCCGAAATCAGGCCTGGACCGCAGATGGATACATTTTCCAAGCCTTCGCCCCAGACGAGGCTGTTGTGCCAGTGACTGTGGCCGAAATCCTGGAAATCGTCCGCAGGACGGTTGTTTTCTGCGGGATCATAGCCTTCCCCGAGGCCCTTTCGCAGCGGCGGACCTGCGGCGAGGACGACGGTTCCGCTTGTAAGCTGCAGCCGGACATTGCTCATAAGACGGATGGAATAACACAAGTAAGTTCCCGCCGGCAGATGAACCGTGCCCCCTTGCGCCGCGGCGGCGGCCGCGATCGCCTTGTTGATGGAAGGCGAATCGAGTGTCTTGCCGTCACCGTTCGCACCAAACTCGCGAACGTTGAAATCCGCAGTCAGTTTCGGAGCCGACTCACGCGCGGCTCGAACCGCCGCCTCAACCGGTGCCTCTGTGGCCACGCCAAGAGCCGCCGCACCGGTTACCTTCAGAAATTCGCGCCGCGTGCCCTTCCTTTTCTCCATGTGACTTCCTCCGGAGCTGCAGCAAGTCTTCCGGCCACCTTTCGAGGCAATTTCGAACATTTCTAGTTCTGCGCCGCGGAAGCCGGCACCGGAATTGCCTTGTTGTTCGTGGTCACCTTCACTGGAAATGCCAGATTCGCCAGCCGGTCGATATCAAAGTATTTGTAGAGATCCAGGCAAAATAGATCAGGAGCACTCCGATAAGGAACCGGAGCATCCAGAAGATAGCTCAAGCTACTCATCGCGTCGTCGGACTCGACTTGCCAAAACAGATCCGGTTCCAAGGCTGCGGCAATCAGCGCGACAACCTGGCTGCGAATTCCCTCGGTTTGCAGGCGAATTTTACCTGTGCCGGCACGGCCTCTGAACGACTTTGCAGTTGCGATCAATTGTGCGACTTCCAGGCCCAGGGCGCGCTCTCCCCTGCTTGCCACTAGCATTTCCCAATACGCCGGTTCCGTCTCATCGGGAGATGTCGAGGCGAAGAAGAGAGGCTCGAAGGCAAGGACCTGCTCGCCTCGGTTTATGCGCTCAGCGACTTCAGACGCGGCCGCTTTGTATCCTTGGTCGTTCAGAATGATGGCGAGTGGGGCATCGGGGGCAGGGCTTCCATTGGCCACCCAGATCCCCGTTGCGCTGAGCGAATTCGAAAAGTCCAAGCGGTAGGAGAACGATTGCAGGCCAGGACGACGCTTTGCAGTCAGTTGCCATGCAACGTCTACCGATACTGGCGAATACCGAATGACGGACTTCAACTGGTCTCTCTCAGAGGCAACCCAGGCTTCGCGCCCTCCGGCTGCGGGAATTGCAATGCGATGAATTTGGCTGGCCAGTTTTCTCGCCAGTCCGGCCATGGTCAGATTGTTTTTTGGAAGATTGCCAGCCAGCTGGCCGGGCGTGAAAATCTCCGAGTCACTTGGTATCTCTCTGATGTCGGGCCGCAGGTGAAAGTGCTCGGAAAAGAAAGCGTAAGCCTGTTGGCGGTTGTCGAGTTGATAGTTATGGGTGCCGGGGTCGATATTTTCGTGCCATCGCAACGTCGCCTCGGACTGGTACAGCTTGAAAAAGGGAAGAATCTGTTCGTAGATGTGCGGTTTCACGAGGGCCGCCAGGAAGCAGCAATCGTCCTGTACGTTATGGATCAGCAGAGTCGGCCGTGGTGCCCGTATGGCTACCAGAAATGGATAGTCGAATCCCATCATCAAGTCCGTTGCGTCCTCTTCGACGTCGGAAGAGTCGGTCGGCCGCGCCAAGTTCGATTCGAGTGATCCGATGCCGGCCACTTCCACGATCACGTGCACGCGCTGATCCAACGCGCCGATCATGACCGTCTGCCAACCGCCACCGGATAAGCCGGTGACACCGATGCGCTGGTCGTCTGCGCTCGGATAAGTCGCCAGAAAGTCCAGGCCGCGGCGAATGAGGAGATAAAAATATCCGAGGGAATTGGATCCGACCAGATCCAGCTGGCCCGCGAAATCGTGGTTATTCTCCGGTTGCCCGAGTTCACCCAAACCCGGCCAGCCCAGGCTCAGCGCCAGAATTCCTTGTTTTGCGAAGTTGATGCAGCGCTTTTGTTCGTATTCGGTCAGGTTGCCGAGGGGTTCGTGCCCGGTCAAATTCAGAATTGCAGGGACTTTCCCATTCACTTGTTCGGGCTCATAAAGAATCGCCGTGGATTTAAAATCAGGCACAATTTCATATTGATACTTGCGCACGCGATAGCCGTGACCGGTTTCAATGACTGCCGTTTGCTCGAAGCGCGGAGCAGAACTGATCCATTCCTGAGGCCAGCCATGGAAGACGATGTCTTGCAGAACATGGTTACGTAATTTCTCCTTCTCCACGTTCCACTGCTCAGGCGTTTGAGGGGCCACCGGCTTGGGAAGGCGCTTCATCAAATATTTCTGTACCTGATAGGCCGAAACTGCCTTTGGCTGCACCTGCTCTTCGAGCAGCGGCGCCACGGCATCGCGGGTGGCCTGTGCCTTCGCGAATCCTGAGGTCACGATCAGAAGCGACAGCCAACCGGCAACCGGCGCGACTCGATGAAGTAAGGTCAACTCTTCTCCCCCTGAGCTGGCACTACTCGCTGACGATACGTAGTGTGGATATTCTCAGCGAAGCACCGGTCTCTTTCGATTCTTCACCTGCTCGCGCCGACGAAAGCCCTACGCAAACCAAGGTCTCTATTGTTCCATCCGGAGGAATCTCGGTTTTTATAGTTATGGGCCCGATCTCGTACGCTGCCTTCAACGGAGGACTGTTGGAGGCGATGAACTGGTGAGGACATTCGTTTCTTGTCGAGGTTTGGTAACCGAGACCAAATTCCACTTCCCAGAGGCCAGATATTGCTGGCTCGGCGTGATTCACCATCACCACCCTGGCGGGCCCGGGCTTCATGTCCCGGCACCGAAGCAGCGGCGTTTTTGTCTTGTTCTTCACTGAAATGTTGAGTGTGGCGTCTATAGCGCACACCGTGCACGCTTCGCCTTTCCACTCCCGGCAATTCGGATCCCGCTTTTGCTGCACGATGGGCGGGTAAGTCCGCTGTGCCCCGGTTTTGCCCGCCGGGGGCGCGGGAAAGTTGGACGCCACTTCGGCCGACCGTGCCGTCTCGCTGCTCTCCCGATGTCTCGACCGGACACTTCGCTCATTGTTCGCACGCGGGCTTGGCCCGGCTCGAGCAAGTCCTCCGGCAGTCAGGCAAAATGCCAAGGCTGCGAAATAGAGGACGCGTCGATTGCCCATGAGGACCCTCCCGCGGGTCTGATTCCAACCTCGAACCGGTGAGTGAAAATCACTGCGCATGGTTCTGTCAAAACTCGTCGTAAGCAATTCGTGCCGGTGCGATGCCGAAATCTTCAATCAGCATCCCTCTTGCCGCCTGCATCATGGCTGGAGGACCGCAAAGATAGAATTCCACCTCCGCCAACTGCGGATGCATCTGCAGGTAGTGGTTTCGCAGGACTTCATGAACAAACCCTGTCGGCCCGGTCCAGTCGTCCTCCGGCAATGGTTCAGACAGCACGGCATGAAAGCTGAAGTTAGGATGTCGTTCTGCCAATTCGTGAAAGTAGTCGTGATAAAAGAGCTCCTGCCTGGAGCGAGCGCCATACCAGAACGAGACCTTGCGGGTGGTTTTCTGCGTTTCGAAAAGAAATGATAGGTGCGAGCGCAGCGGAGCCATTCCAGCGCCGCCACCCAGGTAGATCATTTCCTTGTCGCTGGTCTTAATCAGAAAGTCTCCGAAAGGGCCCGTCAGTCTGACTCTATCTCCGGTACGAAGGGTGTGGGCGTATGTGGAGCCGACGCCGGCGTCACAATCCTGGCCGTGCGGCGGCGTGGCAATTCGAATATTGAACTTGAGCTGGCGAAGTAGGGATGGATTTGTCGCAACCGAGTAATTGCGGCGCACTATGGAATCAGAGTGCGACCGGTTGTCGAAAATGTGGCCCGTGCGCCACGCCTTCGCGAAGGGGTCTGGCACAGAGATTTGCGCGAACGATAGTTCTCCATAAGATGGAATTTCCAGCTGCATGTACTGTCCCGGTTGATAAGAAGGCAGCGAGCCCCCGTCCGCCGGCTCCAGGACCAGCTCTTTTATGAATGTGGCCACGTTTTCGTTGCTGACGACGCGCAGCGTATAAACCGGAGTTCGGGGCGAAGTAGTGGCTCCGGACAGATTGATATAGACGCGCTGGTCAAGCGTTCTTACGGCGTAAGTCCGTAAGGCCAAGCAGGCCGGCAAGCGGGCCGGTAGGCCGTTTGTGATGTCGAACCGCCCATTGTGCTTGGAGCACTCAATGAGCTTGCCTTTGACAAAACCGTCAGCCAGGTGGGCATTGCCGTGAGTGCAGGTTCCATCGGTCGCATAGAATTGATCGTCTGACGTCCTGTAGACAGCGAACGTCTGGCCATGGTGATCAAAACGGATCACGTCCTCCTTTTCGACCGCCGCCGCGTCGCAAACATCGACCCACCCTTCCGCGCTTAAGCCACCCCGCGCTTTAAATGCCGGCACGGTGCCGGTTGCCTCGCGAGGCGGGGGCGACGAGGGAAGCTTTCGCCTTACGTAGTGTCCCGGGTCTGCTACTTGCCGCAGCACCGTTGGGATGATCTCGCGGAACGCTGCCAGCAGCCCATGGTAGGGCTTTGGCATGTCCCATTTTACGAGCTCGTGCAGGCGAGGCAGGTTGTGATAGGGCACCAGGGGGAACATGTGGTGCTCCAGATGGTAGTTCATGTTCCAGTAGAGAAAGCGGTTGATGTGGTTCATGTACACAGTGCGGCAGTTCAATCTGTGATCGAGAACGTTTTCCGCCAGTCCAGCGTGCTGTGTAAGGCTGTAGATGTTCATCAGCCACGAACCATAGAAAGTGGGCAGTACCACGAACATCAGCGGAAAGATGGTTTGATAATAAGCCGCCACACCCACGACAAATAGGTAGATCAGCAAGTAGATGCGGGCCCGGATGAACACGCTTGAATATTCTGTTTCAGGAACAAATTCCTTCTCCGACTCCGACATGCGACCGAGCGAATGTCGGACGATGCTGATCCAGTAGCGGGGAAAATTCCCGAGCCCGACGAATTTTTTTGCCAACTCGACGAGATTGGGCGGACGTGGTACTTGAATTTCCGGATCGCGTCCAACAATGATGGTGTCGCTGTGGTGGCGAGTGTGACTCCAGCGCCAGATGGTTGATTCGCGCATGACCATGAACGAGGCAATTTCATAGAGCGCATTGTTCATCCAATCTGTTTTGAATGCCGTACCGTGACCCGATTCGTGCCAGCGAGAATCGGAGCTCGACGCGTATAGCGCACCGTAGATGGCGAACGGGAGAATCGCCCACCACCTTCCCCGCCAGCTGTAGGCCCAATACCCTGTGGCGAAGATCAGCGTGAACCAGACCAGGGTGTCGCGAATGGCTGGCCCATCCCGACGTTCGAGCAATTGCCGAAGCGTCGTTTTCGGAACGGGTGTCCTGTACCAGTTGGCTTCCGCCAGCCCCTTGGCGAGCGCCCGCTCGGAGCTTTCCTTGCGCAGTACGTATCGATTTCCCATCAACGCGGACACAATCGGCTCCTAGCTTTCAGTGAGCGTGCTTCCGAAGCTCCAATTTCATGACCTCTAGTTTGGGAAGGAGCAGGTGGATTGAGGCCAGACCCAGGAGATAACTCGACGCGGCCACCGCGAACGGCGCCATATAATTGTTGGAGGTAAGGGATAGAATCCGCGCAACAAACTGGGCGAAAAACATACCGGTGACTGCCCCGGCCATTCCTCCAATTCCAACCACCGATGCAACTGACCTAGGCGGAACGGTATCGGCGGCCAGGGCATATAGATTCGCGGCGTAACCACAGTGCGCAGCCGCCGCCAAAGCGACCAGTGCATCAGCGATAAGGTAGTTTGCAACCAGGGGAGCCGCGAATACGGGCAGGGCGCAGAGCGCGCAGGCCAGCAAGGCCGTTTTGCGGGCAGCGTTTGCGGTCCAGGAGCGTCGCAGCAGGAAGGAGGAAAACCATCCACCGGCAATGCCTCCAAACCCGGCGATCAGAAAAATCCACATCAGCAGCGGACCAATCCGGTCGAGGGTCAGGCCATAGCGCCTGCTGAAGAAGTCCGGCGCCCAGAAGATGTAAAACCACCAGATGGGAGCTGAAGCCGTCGATCCCGCAATATAAGCCCAGGTTTGACGATGACCAACTAGTTCTAACCAAGGAACGCCATGCTGCCGGCCAGGTTGTCCCATCCCTGCCGTACCTTCTCCTGTAACTGAAGGGTTGGTTTTCGGATAAAAGAGGATCCACAAAGCGACCCAGGCGAAGCCTGTTACACCCAAGAGCAAGAATGCTCCTCGCCAGCCCCATCTCGCAGCCAGCAGCGGCACAATGACGGGGCAGGTCATCGCCCCCACGTTGCTGCCAGAGTTAAACAATCCCGTGGCAAGCGCCCGCAATTGTTGCGGAAACCATTCCGCCACGGCTTTCACGGCCGCGGGAAAGAATCCGCCCTCCGCAAATCCCAAAAGAGCTCGCGCAATGATAAAGCCGGTGACCGCGTGTGCCAGTGCATGCGCGCATGCGGCGAAACTCCAAGCGGTCACGGCAATCAGCAAGCCTACGCGCGCTCCTGTCTGATCAAACCATCGTCCAGCCAGGACAAATCCGATTGCATAGGCCGCTTGAAATGCGGTGACCACCCAGCCGTAGTCGATTTGAGTCCAGCCAAGATCCGCATCAAGCATCGGCTTCAAGACGCCCAAAATCGCCCGGTCCATGTAATTGACTGTCGTGGCCAGAAAAAGCAAGCCAACAATGGTCCAAGGGGCATATTTTGCGACGAGCCCCGCTGACTGGTCGAGTGCTGCGCCCGATGAACCTCGCGATCCAAACCTGGTCAGCAACGTTCGCGCGTAATTTGTCGCGACGGCCATCGCGTTTCTGGGCGGATTGCAATCGTGGTGAAAAATGACGTGCCCAGCTTGCATTAGACAGCTCGCCTTGCCAACGTCATAATGCTAGCCAAATCGCACATGAACGATTCGGCTATGCCCCGCACCGTCTCGATCAAACAGATACCGCGCACGCTCTATTTGCCACCGGCTGGACGTCCTCGCTGGGTCTGCCCGAAAAATCTGAATTTGGACCTGCAATATCTGAGCTGGGGAAAGCGCCGGTTTGGCGAATCTGACGTTCCTATTTCTTTGCATCACGGATGGGTGTATTGCCTGGTGCTTCAGGGGAACCCCATCCTGCAGCTTGTTTCCGCAGCAGTACGGATGCACCGGGGGCAAATTGTGGTGCTCGGTCCGGATTGCGCCAGCGGGTGGGCGGCCGGCAGCGTTCAGAGCGTTGCGGTACTGCTGACATGGGTTTGGAATGGTGCGCCGCGTTGCCCAGGATTGGGTCCGGCAGCAGATGGTGTTCAAACCTTCACAGCCGATCGTGCCCTCATTCGCATGCTGCAGCAAATCCACTCACTATGCAGGCGAGAGTTGGAGAAACCAGACGCGTTGTCAGCACTTGCACTGGAAGAACTGCGCTTTCGCATGGATGTCGCTATCTCTCGTTTCAGGACACCTAATCCCTCCGCACCGGAACCTGCCTTCCGTCTCGAACTGGCCTTGCGCTGGTTGGCTCAGAACGTAAGAGAACGTAGTCCCGTCGCTCCGCTGTGCGAATACCTTCAAGTATCTACCGTAACGCTCAACCGACTGTTCCGGAAGCATCTGCACGAATCTGTCGCCGCCTATCACACGCGTATTCGCATGGAACGCGCAATCCAGTTGTTGAAGACGGATGGAGTCGCCGTGAAAGAAGTCGCCTATGAACTGGGTTATCGCCATGCAAATGATTTCAGCCGCGCATTCAAGAAATTTACAGGCCGCAATCCGTCGCAAGACGAAAACTACTTTTCAACTTGAGCCTCGATTGGCGGAAAAGGGGCGCTAGGCGTAAAGGGGCGATATCTGCCGCCGAACTGGTTGAAGTGCGCGCCAAGATTCGGGCACTGATCGGCTAACTCGCCTGACACCAGCCACTGCTTCTGACGAGCGTAGGTCGGACGATCCCAGGTATTTCTTTGAAAACGAAAAGTATTGGTGGACGTGAGGGGGCTCGAACCCCTGCCCCCTGCTTGCAAAGCACGAGGCTCGTCTCCAACAATTCCATCGAGAATTTTAACTACTAACGTTTCCAACAAATCGGGGAATCTGCTTTCCCTCAAAAGCTAACCCCAATGAACTGAAACGTTCGATTCGTGCACACTTCGTGTACAGTCGGTTCCCTACACAAATTCCAGAATGACTGACTAGAAGTTTGAGAACGATGCAGGTGGTTCTTGTCAGCCAATGCATTTCGCCAACGAAGCAGCTTGGCGTTGGCTAGCCCTCCCTCAACCGCTACGCTACAAGAAAAACCGTTTTTTTTCCTCGGAAGGCTAGATCCCTTAATGATGTGGATGCTCGTTTTGGGCGTGCTCTGATTTCGAGGTGGTGTTGTGTTGCTGCGCCGCGCGATCCGTCCTCGCGTTGTGCTTCTCGTCGTAAATCTGCCTGCTCGCGTTGTTCTGCTGGTGATTAACCTGTGCTCTCTCTTGCGGCGTGAGCTTGCCACCGTTCGCCGCTCGGTCATTGCGAACTTCGCGGTTAATGTTCGCCTCTCGCTTCTCGAGTTTACCGGTCTCCCGCGGAGTCAGTTGCCCCGACTTTGCGCCGTTCGCAATCCTCGCCTGTTGATGTGCTTCGCGGGCATCGACCCGGCCCATCGCCGCCATCGCCGGTCTTCCGTGATTCTCGGACGCGAAGTTCGCGCGATTCGAACCCGCGCTACGCTGGTGCGAGACCTGCATGGCCGTTGGCTGCATATGCCTCTCGCGGTTGGCCGACATTTCTCCACGCGTGGGCCGCGCCCCAAGTCCGCCTGGGCCGCCGTTGAAGCTGGTCCTATTTACCGTCCGATTGTTCACAATCACGGTCTTGTTGATGTACGTGTTGTGAATCACTGTTCTGTTCACATTTACTACTGCAGTGTTATATGCGAACCGTCCGCCGCGCCATTCTCCGCCCACAAATCCAACTCCGCCGTATCCAAACCCGTAGTTCACCCCACCATAAAAACCAACATGGGGACCCCAATAACCCGCATGAAACACATACACGCCCTCGTTCCAGCCCCAATAGCCCGGCGTCCACAACACTCCCATCCGCGGCGGCGCTACCCATACTCCCGGCACCCAGTAATATCCCTCATCGCCGTAGGCCCAATAGCCCGGCGTCCACATGTAACCCTCCACTGGACAAGGCGGCTGCTCATATACTGGCAACGCGGGTGGCCCCACCCGCACCGAGACCCCGACGGAGACGTCCGCTCGCGAAGCCGCGGGCACCAGAGGCACCAGCAACGCCAGAAATAGAGTTCGCCTCGAGAACCATCTGCGCATGACGGAATCCTCCAAGGAAGTCCCTGTGCTTGCGTCACATCGGTTACTGAGTAATGCCGGAAATGCAATCCTACTTAACGCTCGTGACTTCCGGCTACTTACATGGAAACACTTTTGGAGTTGATTTGTTTCGTTCTCGAAGACCAGTGTTGACTGAACCGCAGGACAGGTAGGTACAGGTCAGCCAACGTGGAACTTTCATATGAAGGAGGGCAATGGCTCAGTTCTGGCATGAAATCGTGCGTATACATGAGTGGTGACAAAATCCCTCGAGCCGAATTCCGACAAATAAAGGAAGGGATGCAGCCAAGAGCTGAGGTCCCGTCGCGAGTGGAGTTTCGGAGTCTCTAGATCCTCGATTCACTCTGCGTTAAGGAAAGTCATGATCGCCTCCGAGCAATCAGGCTGGCTCGTACAAAACCAGGGAACTTGGCCGCGATGCTTCCGATTAAAGTCTGCTGACTGCTGACAAGTGCTGCTGCCGGTGCAACACTAAATGCTTTGTCTGGTGTCGCTTACACATAAAACAGCGATATTTCTCCTCTCAAATTCCCGACGTTGTCCCCCAATTCCGATTTTTGCTGGCGCTGTATCAACATTGTTGACACAGGCCTCGGGCTTGTGGCAATATGTTGAGACAACGTAGATACAGGAGCACCCGATATGAGAACCGTCGTCAAGAAATGGGGCAACAGCGCCTCGGTGCGAATTCCCGCTGCCGTCATGCAGGCTGCCCATTTGGAGCTGGATGAGACCGTAGACGTGCGCGAAGAGTCTGGCCGCGTCGTCATCGAGCCCGCGCAGCGCAAAGAATACGACTTGGCCGAGTTGGTGAAGCGAATTACTCCCACCAACTTGCATGACGAGGTGGATTTCGGAAGAGCTGTGGGCAAAGAGGCATTGTAATGGTGCGGTCCTACGTGCCCGATGCCGGGGACATCGTATGGCTTAGCTTCGATCCACAGGCTGGACACGAGCAGGCCGGGCACCGGCCCGCAGTTGTTCTCAGTCCATCCGCATACAATGCTAAGACGAGTCTGATGATCTGCTGTCCAATGACATCACAGATCAAGAATTATCCCTTCGAGGTACGCATCGTGGGTGCAAGTCCCAGCGCGGTTCTCGCTGATCAGGTTAAAAGCCTCGATTGGCGGAAAAGGGGCGCTAGGCGTAAAGGGACGATCTCTGCCGCCGAACTGGCTGAAGTGCGCGCCAAGATTCGGGCACTGATCGGCTAACTTGCTTGACACCAGCTACTGCTGCCGGGAAGCGTAGGTCGGACGTTCCGAAGTATTTCATATTAAGTTGGTGGACGTGACCGGGATCGAACCGGCGACCCCCTGCTTGCAAAGAACCCGAGTCCTCTCTATTAGCTCCGACCACTATTTTGTTTTCCAATGTTTTCAACAATTTGGGGAATCTGCTTTTCGCTCGAAGCTAAACTCAATGCAATGAAAACATTCGATTCGTGCACAGTTCGTGCACAGTCGCCAATTAGCATCGGCGTTCGAGTGCAGTTTCGTCGACGGGAACATCTGTCTTTGATCCCAGAGTCGAACCGAATGAGGCTGAATGCCGAGCAAGTTATGTACGCTTCCTTTGCAATGGCTGAGACCCCCTCAGGGACGAGTGCGGTCGTTGTAGTGGCCATTGGTGAAGAAGACTTCCGATAAGATAAAATTTCCCGCTTTGAATGATGAATTAGAAAGCGAATCGTAAGGCCAATTGACCTACACGCGGATTAACAGATGTACTGCCTATAACTCCAAAGGTTGGCGAAGAAAAGTTGGTGTCTGGATTCGAAAACTGGGGATGATTCAGCACATTGAAAAACTCTGCACGAATTTGAAGGCTGCTTTTCTCCATCGGCCAATTGAGCATCAACGTTTTTGAAATTGCCAGATCGAGATTCGCTTGCCTCGGGCCATCTACGATTCCCGTTCCGCTGTTTCCGAATCCACGACCCATACTGTCCGCGCCGATTATTGGAGGATTGCTGAAGCACGACTTATTGAAGTAGCTGTCCAGCCCACCTGTCACTAGCTGGCTGTGCGTACATTGGCCCGACAGTTCTGCGCGATCCTGACTGATACCGAAAACATTGTTGGCATTGGTGTACGCGATGGTGAGCGCACTTCCAGACTGAACGGTTAAGATGGCGGACAAATCCCAGCCACCCAGGACTGCGCGCGTAACACCAGTTGCCGGCCCAGGTAGCGCCCAGGTGGTGCTGAACACAAACCTCTGGGGGCGATCAATGCTAGCGCGTCCCCAGCGCTGCGAGGGAGCGTTTTGGTTGCCGAGAGGGAGCGTGTTTACAGCCGAGATTCCATTGGTTTCCGATCCGTCTGTA